>Ga0102938_10003408_pt1 | contig 11862 bp, 10 predicted proteins | sample SalPonR2_B_D2_MG_FD_84516 | JGI IMG/M metagenome (GOLD analysis project Ga0102938, IMG submission 84516) | Salt pond soil microbial communities from South San Francisco under conditions of wetland restoration - Salt Pond MetaG R2_B_D2_MG | ecosystem: Environmental > Aquatic > Marine >... | reverse complement strand
GTCCCCGCGTCCGGCCCGCCGTGCGCGGCCGGGCTCGCGCTGGAGGCGTGGGGCACGTCGGGCTCCCGGTCGGGGCTCAACACCGGCGGTGCACGTGCCGATGCAGGTGGGGATGTGTCCGGCGAGGCTACCGCCGTGTCCCCAAGGAGCAGGAGCACACCGTGTCCCGAGTCCACTGCCTCGAGTGTGGCAACCAGGTCGTCGTCGATCCACGCGGCCTGTGCCCCGACGGCCACGAGGTCGGCACCCAGGGTGCACGCATCGAGCACGCCATCGGCCAGGATGCCGTGCACCCCGACGAGCCGGAGCCCTGGGTCTACACCATCGGCACCCAGGAGGTGGGAGTCCCGGCACGACCACCGGCGGTGGGCGCCCTCCTCTCCGCCGGTGGCAACGGCGACGGCCCCGCGCGGCGTGCCCGGCCCCTCAGGGCTCCGGGGCGCACCGATGACGCCGCCGGGGACGGGTCGGGGGACGCCGAGTCGCTGCTGCGGGAGCTGCACTCCCTGGCTGCGCTCGACGAGGCGTTGGCCGAGCAGGGGCGCCATCCGATCCCGGCCGAGCCGGGCGGCCAGGCCGCGAAGGCAGGCTCGGCACCGTCCGCCAGCGCCCCACCGCCACCACCGCAGGATCCGGCCGGGCCCGCGGACGTGACGGACACGGCGATGCCCATCGCTGTGGACACGACACCCCCGCGTCCCACCCGCGGGGACCCCTCGACGATCGCCGACGCCTTCGCCGAACTGAGCGGACTCGACGACCCGAGCAGCACCCCTGGCCGACCCGCCACGAGCTCGCCCGGCCATCCGAGCACGACGCCTCCTGGCGCCGACGGCACACCCCCGACACCGCCCAGCGCTCCCAGCGAGTCACGGGACGAGACCAACGCCGCTGCTGCGATCGGGGATCAGCGGCGGTCGGAGCTCGAGGGCGACGGGCTGCTGTTCAGCCGCGGCGATGCACCGGATCCGAACCCGGATGCCGCCGGCGACGCCGTCGGCCACCGCAGCGGCGATGGCACCGGGCAGCCCGAGCAGTCGCGGGAACAGGAGTACGAGGCGACCCTCCACGTCGTCGGGACCCCGCGCCGTCGCCGGTCCTCGCCACCCCAGGGGCCAGCGCTTCGGACCGACGACGGCGCGACACCGACCGCGGTCCCCCCGCCGGCCCCGGTGGCTGCCCGGCCACCCGAGGCCGTCGAGCACGACCGCGCGACCCCGAACGGCCACCGGGTCGCGGTCGGTGAGGGGTACGGGCCGGACCTGAGCAGTTTCACGGCCAGGGGGGGAACGGTGGGGCGGAAGGCACGGGGACGTCGTCGGCGCCTGACCCGCTGAGGGGCCGTGAGGCGGCTCGGGGAGCGTTCCTGCCCTAGCCTGGAGGGGTGGAGCAGCGCGGTGCTGCCGCTGCCCGGCGTCCTCGATGCCACGCGGCGTCGAACGACCCCTGGCAGCTGATGTCCCCATCCTGGTTTGGAGCCGATGACCGTCCCCGACGACGCACGTGCCGTCCCTGAGAGCGCGCCTCGAACCGTGGCTCCGGCAGAGGCACCAGCCGACACCCGCACCGCGGCCGCAGCCGGGGGCGACGACGGGGTGACCGACCCCGTGGCGACCCAGGACGTGCTGGACGCTCCGGACGCCGCGCTGGCGGCCGCCGCCGCGGATGACGAGGTCGCACCCTACGACCTCGATGGCCTGCTCGGGGCCACCGGCGCCACGCCGACGCTGTTGGCGGCGGTGGAACGCACGGGCCTGTTGGCACCGCACCACGTGGACGAGCAGGGGACACCCCGCTACTCCGCGGCCGACGTGTCGGCGGTGCGAGCCGGCATGACGCTGCTCGACGCCGGGTTGCCGCTCGGGGAGCTGCTGGACCTGGCCCGACGCACCGATGGGGCCATCCAGCAGATCGCTGATCACGCGATCGAGGCCTTCCTACGGTTCGTCCGCGATCCGGTCCGCGGGACCGCGTCCTCGGACGAGGAGGCGGCTGATCGGCTGGTCACCGCCTACGAGGAGATGCTGCCCGCCACCGAGCGACTCGTGGCCCATCACCTCCGCCGCCTCCTGCTCACCCGCGCCGCCGAGCGCGTCGCCGCCGAGCTCGGCGCTACCGCGAGCGCAGCCGGCCAGCCCGACGAGCCCGGTGGTGCCGGCGGTCCCGGGACCGGTGGGCCCGAGCACCGCGACCGTGGTACCAGCGACGGCACGTCACCGTGACCCTCACCGTCCGCTCGGTCGCCATCGCCGACGACCGCGAGCTGCTCGACCTGCTGCCCCACGGACCGGATGCGCTCGCCTGGGTCCGCGACGGCGAGGGCATCGTGGCCTGGGGTGTGGCCGAGCGCATCGAGGCCGGCCGTGGTCACCGGCGGTTCGTGCGCGCCCAACAGGGCCTGGCGGACCTGGCGGCGGACAGCGAGGTGACGGACGAGGTCGAGCTCCCCGGCTCCGGTCTGATCGGGGTCGGCTCCTTCACCTTCGATGCGGACGCCGACGGGTCGGTCCTGGTGGTGCCACGCACGGTCATCGGTCGCCGCGGCGGCGTGACGTGGCGGACCGATCTCACCCCATCGTCGGCGGTCCCGGCACCACCACCGGCCACCGCGACGCCCCTGAAGGCACCGGCCGCACGACCCCGCTACGCCGGCTCCTCGCTGCCGGACGTGCACTGGTTGGAGGCGGTGGCCCGAGCCATCGACCGGATCGCGGCCGGAGAGGCCGACAAGGTCGTACTGGCCCGCGACCACGCCGTGTGGTCCCACGAGCCCTTCGACGCGATCGATCTGGCGCGGCGGCTGACCGCCCGGTTCCCGCGCTGCCACACGTTCAGCGTGGAGGGCCTCGTCGGCGCGACCCCGGAGCTGCTGCTGGCCCGGGCCGGCCGCGACGTGGCCTCACGCGTGCTCGCCGGCACCACGGGCCGCAGCGCCGACGAGGTGGAGGATGCCGCGCTCGGGGCGGCGCTGCTGTCCTCGACCAAGGACCTCGCCGAGCACCGGTTCGCCGCCGACTCGGTCCGCGAGGTGCTCGCCCCGCGCTGCGCGGACCTCGCTGGGGAGCCCGGCCCCCGGCTGCTCCGCCTCGACAACGTGCAGCACCTGGCGACGACCTTCACCGGCCATCTCGACGACCCCTCCACCTCGGCGCTGGAGCTGGTCGCGGCGCTGCACCCCACCGCCGCCGTCGGGGGGACCCCCCGGGAACCGGCGTTGGCGATGATCCGCGAGCTGGAGGGCATGGCACGCGGACGCTACGCCGCGCCGGTGGGATGGACGGATGCAGCCGGCGACGGCGAGTGGGGCATCGCGTTGCGTTGTGCGGAGCTGGCCGGGGCCCGCGCGCGGCTCTTCGCGGGCGTGGGGGTCGTGGCCGCCTCGCTGCCCGAGGCCGAGCTCGAGGAGACACGTCTGAAGCTGCTGGCGATGCAGGCCGCCTTCGGTGCGGACCCGGTCCCCTCCTGATCAACAGGGTTCAGCTGCGGTCCACCGCCGCGTGCACCGCAGCGGTGAGCTCGCGGTGCAGCGCGACGTTGGCGGCGCGATCGGTGCGGACGTGGACCAACCGCACCCCCCCGGCGGCGACGGACGTGGCCAGCGCCGAGGGCAGCTCGCTGGCGGCGGTCACCTCGGTGTAGCCGAGCCCGTGCAGGCGGGCCAGCGCCGGGACCTCACGACCGTGAGGGGTCCCGAAGACCCGCTCGAAGGAGCCCGGGAAGCGTGCCTGGGGCAGGAAGGAGAAGATGCCCCCTCCGTCGTTGTCGACGACCACGAAGGTCGCGTCGACCTGGGCGGCATCGGCGGACAGCAGGAACCCGTTCGCATCGTGGAGCAGCGAGAGGTCGCCGGCCAACGCGATCACCGGGCCCTCCACGGCACCGAGCGCGACGCCGAGGACCGTCGAGACGAACCCGTCGATCCCGGACGCACCCCGGTTGGCGACGAGGTGCACATCCGGTCGTGGGACCGCGAAACGATCGACGTCGCGGATCGGCATGGAGGAGGCCACCACCAGCGTCGAGCCCGTCGGTGCCGCTGCCACCACGTCGCGAGCCGTCCGGGGCTCCGACGGGGCGTCGTCGCGGTCGAGGACCGCACGGATGGCCGTGGCCGCCGCCTCGTCCAATGCACGCCACCGATCGCCCCACGCCGAGGTGGTGGGCAGTCCGAGAGCGACCGACAGTGACGCGCAGGTCGCCGGCACGTCCGCCACGAGACGCTCGCCGATGGTGCGCTGGGGGTCGTCCCAGCTGCCCTCGGCGCCGAGCAGCAGCTGCGGCACCTGCGCCGTCAGCAGGCGATCGAGCTCACCCGACAAGCTGGTCCGACCGATCCGCAGCACGAGGTCCGGCGTGCCCCACCGGGCCACCTGTGGGTGCGACAGGAGCAGCGGTCCGTGGCTGAGCACGGTCGAGGGATCGGTCCGCACACCCGAGGACGGTTCGGCCAGCACCGGCCAACCGGTCGCGCGGGCGAGGTCGTGGATCGCGCCGGCCGAACCCGTGACCCCGCTCATCGGCGTCGTGGCCCCCACCACCAGCAGCCCCCGCTCCGTGGCCAGCAGCCGACCCGCCAACCCACGCAGCTCTTCGTCCTCCATCCGACGAGGTGCCAACGTCGTGCGCGACCAGGGTGCCTGCCCGGGGCGCCCCTCCAACGAGGCGCCGTAGGGCCCCGGTACGGCTGCGCGCCCATCGTCGACGAGCGGCACCGTCGGCTCCCGGAACGGCAGGTTCATCTGGACCGGGCCGGGTGGTGCCTGGCCGTCCCCGAGCGCCGCCGCGATGGCACGGCAGGCCGAACTGCGCCACAACACGTTGGCGTCCTCGCGGTCCTCCGGCACACCGAGGTCGACCTCCCACCGGGTCGAGCGCGTGAAGAGCCCCGCCTGCTCGATCGCCTGGTTCGCGCCCGTGTGATGGAGCTCGGGCGGACGATCGGCGGTCAGCAGCAGCAGGGGCACGTGACCGGTGTCGGACTCGACCACCGCCGGGTGCAGGTTGGCGACCGCCGACCCGCTGGTCACCACCACCGGAGCAGGACGACCCGTGGCACGTGCGATGCCGAGCGCGAGGAAGGCCGCGGACCGCTCGTCGATCTCGACGTGGAGGCGGATCCGGGGGTCGTCGTGGACGGCCATCGCCAGGGCTGTCGACCGTGATCCGGGCGCGAGCACCGCATCGGTGAGCCCCCCACGGGCGAGCTCGTCCACCAGCACCAGCGCGAGGGCCTGGGAGGGGTTGGCGGCGTCCACGCTTCAGCTCCGCTCGTCGAGGTAGGCCGCGGCCAGCCCGAGCCGTTCCAGCAGTTCCGCGGCGAGCTCCGGTCCCGGGGCATGCTGGTCGAGCAGCGCCGACGCCGGCGCGACCCGGCGGACCTGCACCTCTCCTCCGCTCGGCACGAGCGGCTGATCGGCCAGGTCGGTGGACAGCAGGGTGGCGGTGCCGAGACCACAGGCGTACGGGAGCTCTGGCAGGGCCGCGGCCAGGGCGACACCGGCGGCCAACCCGATGGAGGTCTCCAGCGCCGAGGACACCACCGCCGGCAACCCGGCCCGCTCGATCACCTCGAGAGCACGGGTGACACCACCGAGCGGCTGGACCTTGACCACGATGAGGTCGGCGGCATCGAGCCCCGCGATGGCCAGGGGGTCCTCGGCGGTGCGCACGGACTCATCCGCGGCCAACGGGACGTCCACCCGACGACGCACCTCGCGCAGCTCGTCCACCGTCCGGCAGGGTTGCTCCACGTACTCGAGACCACCGGCGGCACGATCGAGTCGGGCGATGGACAACACCGCGGTCGCCACATCCCAGGCGCCGTTGGCGTCGACACGGATCGCACCATCCGGTCCCAGGGCCTCCCGCACGGCAGCCACCCGTTCGACGTCAGCCGCCAGCTCCTGCCCGGGCTCGGCCACCTTGACCTTGGCCGTGCCGCATCCGCTGTCGGTGACCAGCGTGGCGGCGGTGGGTGCATCCACGGCCGGCACCGTCGTGTTGACGGGCACCCGGCGACGCACGGCAGGCGGGAACGGCGTACTGGCAGCCGCCACGGCAGCCGCGAGCCAACGGGAGGCGTAGGCGGGGCCGTACTCCGGGAAGGGGGAGAACTCCCCCCAGCCCGCCGGGCCGCGCAGGAGCACGCCGCTGCGCTCGGTGACCCCACGGAAGCGCCGCCGCATCGGCACCTCGAAGGGGCGCAGCAGGTCGACGCCAGCGGTGTTCACACGGCACCGCCCTCGATGACGATGCGGTGCATCAGCAACGCGACCGTGAGCAGCCCGGCGAACAGCATCTGGGTCTGCGAGGTCGCCTTCAGCCCCGGGATCAACGCCGCCGGGGTGACCGCGTCACGCACGATCTCCAGCGCCCGACGGGCCGACCACAGACTGAGCAGGGGCACCAGGAACCACAGGTTCGCTGCGTACAGGCCGATCGGCGCGAGACTGAGGTAGGCACCCGCGACCAACATCCCGAACAGCACCCGGGTCTGACGGTCCCCGAGCTTGACGGCCAAGGTGGTCTTGCCGACGGCGCGGTCGGTCGGGATGTCCCTGAGGTTGTTGACGACCAGCAGGGCCACCGCGAACAGCCCCATGGGCACCGCGGTCAGCAGCGGCAACACGGTGAGCGCGCCGTCCTGGACGTAGGCGGACCCTGCGGTGGCGACCAGCCCGAAGAACACGAACACCATCACCTCACCGAGCCCGAACGAGGCGTAGGGCTTCGGCCCACCGCTGTAGGCGAGGGTGGCGAGGATCGCGACCACGCCGACGAGCAGCAGCTCCCAGCCGACCAGCATGGCCAGCCTCAGTCCAGCGAGGCCGGCGACGAGCAGGGCCAGGGCGATGGCCCACCGCATCGCCGACGGCGCGATCAGCCCGCTGGCCACCGCGCGACGGGGTCCGGCACGGTCCTCGGTGTCGACGCCCCTGACACCGTCGAAGTAGTCGTTGGCGTAGTTGACCGCCACCTGCAGCGAGAGCGCCACGACCAGGGCCAGACCAGCCCGACCGAGCGACAGCTGCGGCGTCGGCGTGCTGGCCGCCACGGTGCCGACGGCCACGGGGGCGACCGCAGCCGGCAGGGTGCGAGGGCGGGCCGCCTCGAGGTAGGGGTTCATCAGTAGTGGTACGGGAACGCGGACCAGTCGGGAGCACGCTTCTCGAGGAAACTGTCGCGCCCCTCGGCCGCCTCGTCGGTCATGTAGGCCAGACGCGTCGCCTCCCCTGCGAACACCTGCTGACCGACCATCCCGTCGTCGGTGGCGTTGAGCGCGAACTTCAGCATCCTGAGCGCCGTCGGGGACTTCGCCGTGATCCGGGCCGCCCACGCCAGGGCGGTCGTCTCCAGTTCGGCGTGGTCCACGACCACGTTGACCATGCCCATGCGGTGCGCATCCTCGGCGGAGTAGGCCTCTGCGAGGAAGAAGATCTCCCTGGCGAACTTCTGTCCCACCTGCTTGGCGAGGTAGGCGGAACCGAACCCGCCGTCGAAGGAGGCGACGTCGAGGTCGGTCTGCTTGAAGCGGGCGTGCTCCCGGCTCGCGATGGTCAGGTCGCAGACCACGTGCAGCGAGTGGCCGCCCCCGGCGGCCCAGCCGGGGACCACCGCGATCACCGCCTTCGGCATCATCCGGATCAGCCGCTGGACCTCGAGGATGTGCAGACGCCCCGAGCGGGCCGGGTCGATAGCAGCGGCCGACTCCTCACCGGGCGACCCGGTGTAGCGGTAGCCGTCCCGGCCACGGATGCGCTGGTCCCCGCCGGAGCAGAACGCCCAGCCGCCGTCCCGCGGTGAGGGGCCGTTGCCCGTCAGCAGGACACATCCCACCTCGGAGCTCGTCCGGGCATGCTCGAGCACCCGCAACAGCTCGTCCACGGTGTGCGGCCGGAAGGCGTTGCGGACCTCCGGTCGGTCGAAGGCGACCCGGACCGTGGGCAGATCCTCCCCACCGGAGGGATCGACCGCCCGGTGGTAGGTCAGGTCCGTCAGGTCGCCGAAGCCGTCCACCGGACGCCAGCGTTCGGCATCGAAGAGCTCGGAGACCATGGTGCGCTCCCGGTCGGTGGGTCGGCAGCCTCGTACGCTACCGCAGGGTCCCCCGTCCACCTCAGGAGCCGACCACCGTGGCAGAGCTGTACGCCCTGCGGGTCGACCGCGCCCGGACGGGCGCGCTCCTGGCATGGACGTGGGAACGGTCGGCGGCCGCCGTGGTCCTGCCCGAGGACGCCACCGGTTCCACGGTGGCACGGCTCCTCGAACAGCTCGCGCCCGCCGCCCTGGTCGAGCTCGGACCGCACGGGTGTCCCCGCCGGCAGCGGCTGCCCGGTCCGGTCCCGGTCGACGATGGGGTCGCGCTGGTCGTCAGCACCTCGGGCAGCTCCGGCCGGGCCAAAGGTGTCGAGCTGGAGCACGGTGCGGTGCGGGCATCGGTGGCAGCGAGCCTGCGACGGCTCGGGGCACGCCACGGCGAACGCTGGGGCCTGGCACTGCCGACCCACCATGTGGCCGGCATCACGGTGCACCTCAGGGCGGCTGCGCTCGGGACCGAAGCGGTGGTGGCCACCGACACCGCGGCGGTGGCGGACCTCGACGTCGAGCACGTCGCACTGGTGCCGAGCCAGCTGGAGCGGCTGCTGACCCTCGGCGCCCCGCTGGCACGCTTCACGACGATCCTGCTCGGGGGAGCACCGGCGTCCGCTGAGCTACTGGCGCGCGCCGACGCGGCCGGCGCCAGGATCGTGCGGTCCTACGGGATGACGGAGACGGTGGGCGGCTGCGTCTACGACGGCGTCCCGCTCGACGACGTCGAGGTCGCGGTCGACGACGCCGATCGGGTGATCCGGCTCCGCGGTCCGGTCCTGCTGCGCGGCTACCGGGGTCGCGACCAGCGTGGCCGGATCCGGTCGACCCCAGCGGTGGATCGCCAGGGTTGGTTCCGTACCAGCGATCTCGGGCGGTGGTCGAGCGGGCGTCTCGAGGTGCTCGGTCGCGCCGACGACGTGCTGGTCTCCGGGGGCGAGAACGTCCCCCTGCAGGCCGTGCTCGAACGCGTGCTGTCGCATCCCGGGGTGGCCGACGCCGCCGTGCTGCCCGCTGACGACGAGCGGTGGGGCGAGGTCCCGGTCGCCGTGGTGGTACCCCGCGATCCCGGCACGCCCCCGAGCCTCGAGCAACTGCGGGCGCACGTACGCCGGGAGTTGCCCGTGGCCTACGCCCCGGGGAGACTCGTCGTGCTCCCGTCACTACCGCGGGACCAGCTGGGCAAGCTGTCGCGGTCATGGCTCGAGCGACTGGTGGCCGAGGTCGGGCCGGCATCGAACGGGCCGCGATCGGACGGGTCGCCATCGGACGGGCCGTAGCCCCTCAGCCGAGTTGGAGCGTCATCATCGGTTCGTCGCTGGGGACCGGGGAGCCTCCCTCCGGCTCGATCGTGATACCGATCGCGGTGGCCCGCGCCATGTCACCGGTCATCACGCGGGTCGCGCGTCCCTGCTCGTCGGGGTCGAACAACCCGGCCGGGACGGCTCCGTCCGGGGTGATCAGCCACAGGACGTAGGTGTGCTCGCTGGGTGCCGGTGACCAGTTCTCCGCGATGAACACCGCCTCCCCCCGGGTCGGCGATGCCACGACACGACCGAGGACGTCGTCGTGGGTCACCGACACGGTGATCACATCGGGCGCCGCCAGCACGTCGGTGAGCGCGGAGGAGGTCAGAACCGGGGGCTCGCCGGCCTGCTGCTCGAGTTCGGCGAGCCGTTCGGTGACCGTGCGCAGTTCCGCCGAGGTCCGTTCCGCGTCCCCGGCCAGCACCTCGAGGTCGGCGACCTGTCCCTGTAGGGACGCCACCACCACGGCGAGTCCCCCGACGGCCACGACCAGCAGGGCGGCAGCGATGCCGAGGCCGTTCGCCACCCACCGAGGTACCACGCGCCGAGCCGCGACGGCCTCGACGGGGGCATCGACGCCCGGTCCGGGCCGCTCCTGGCGGACCTGGTCGATCTGTACGAGCAGCTGCTCCCGGACTCCCGCTGGGGCCCCAGCGACGGAGGCGGCACCCAGGCGCGCAGCGGTCGCCTGCAGCTCCTGTACCTCCTGGCCACACGCGCCACAGACCGCCAGGTGCGCTTCGAACAGCACGCGCTCTTCCTCGGGGAGCGCGTCGACGGCGTAGGCACCGGTCAGGGTGTGCAGATCGGGGCGTTGTGACATCACGCCACCCCCAACGCATCACGCAGACGGATCAGACCGTCGCGCATACGGGTCTTGACCGTGCCGAGCGGGGTATCCAGCAGTTCGGCGACCTCGCGGTAGGTGTAGCCCTGGTAGTAGGCCAGTTCGACCGCCTGCCGTTGGAGATCGGTCAGGGTGGACAGGGCGCCGCGGACCTGCTCGTGCTCGAAGGAGACCTCGACGCGCTCGCTGACCTCGTCGAAGTCGCGTGCGTACTGCTGGTCGGCCACCCGCGCCGTGCGGTTGCGGGACGCCTGCTCGGACCGGACACGGTCGATCGCCCGTCGGTGCGCCATCGTCAGGATCCACGTCCGTGCGGAGCCGCGTTCGGGGTCGAACCGTACGGCGCTGCGCCACACCTCGACCATGACCTCCTGCGTCACCTCCTCCGACTGGGCCGGATCGCGAACGACCCGTCGCACGATGCCGTGGACCAGCGAACCGACGCGGTCGTAGAGCGCGGCGAACGCGGCCTGATCGCCGCGCGCCACGGCCAGGAGGAGCACCTCCTCGTCACGCACCTGCTCGGGCGCCCTCACCTCGTCGGGGCCGGCGACCGGGTGCAGCCAGCGTCCTTCGAGCGCCACGCCACCCTCCACCGTCGCTTCCACACCGCCGGTGTGAGACCGGTCGACCGGACCGTGCCGATCACGGTCTCACCCCCTCTTCGGTGGCAGAGGCCCTGCGGGTTGCTCATCGCCCATACCGGGCTCGCGGACCCGACAGGCCGCTCCCCTACCTGCCGCGGCCGATGGCTAGAGATCAGCGTAGGAGTGCAGGCCGACGACCACGTAGTTCGCGATCAGGTAGGTGCCCATGAGCACGATGAACGCGGCGATGCCGATCCACGCGGCGCCGCGGCCCCTGACCCCCCGCGTGGCCCGTGCGTGGAGGTAGCCGGCGTACGCGATCCAGGTCAGGAAGGCACCGGTCTCCTTCGGGTCCCACCCCCAGAACCGACCCCATGACACCTCTGCCCACATCGCCCCCGCGATCGTGCCGACGGTCCACAGCACGAACGCGAAGGCCGTCGTACGGTGGGCGATGCCGTCCATCGTCGCGGTCGAGGACAGGTAGGGCACGAACCAGCGGGCCAGCAGCGCGGCCGCCACCATCGTGAGGTTGACGGTCAGGAACCGCCCCAGGCCGGCCGCGAGCGACTCCGCGGTGGTCAGCCACACCCAGGAGACGAGCGAGGTCCCGAGGAAGGTGCCGACGGCGAGCTTGACCGGGGGAACCCCGGCACGCAACGCGCGGTGGTAGGCCGCGAGCTCGGCCCGGTCGAGTTCGTCGTCCGGGTCACCCCCGCGCCCATCGGCCGCCGAGCCCGGCGCGACGGTGCCCGCTGCCTCACGCGTGGCGATGGACGCGCCATCGGCCACGTCGCCGATGTAGGCAGCACCGACGGTGGAACCACCCCCGGGCTGCGAGCGGGTCGCTGCCACCGACAGCTCCGCGGTATCCCGGAGGAGGAACAGCGAGTTGAAGACGAACGCTGCCGCGAAGACCCCCATGCCGCCGACCAGCAGCGACACGTGGAACGGTCGCCACCACGTGTCCAGGATCGGCATCAGCGGCCCCGGCTCCGCGTACATGAGCATCGCCATGCCCATCACCAGGGCG
>Ga0102938_10003400_pt1 | contig 11881 bp, 10 predicted proteins | sample SalPonR2_B_D2_MG_FD_84516 | JGI IMG/M metagenome (GOLD analysis project Ga0102938, IMG submission 84516) | Salt pond soil microbial communities from South San Francisco under conditions of wetland restoration - Salt Pond MetaG R2_B_D2_MG | ecosystem: Environmental > Aquatic > Marine >... | reverse complement strand
TTTGGACCTGATGAAAGACGTGCTGGACAACGGCACGGATCGATCCGATCGCACCGGCGTCGGCACCCGCGGCGTTTTCGGACGCCAAGTCCGGTTCGATCTGGCCGACGGTTTTCCTCTGCTGACGACCAAAAAGCTGCACCTGCGGTCGATCCTTTACGAACTGCTGTGGTTCCTCCGCGGCGAGACCAACATCGCGTGGCTGAAAGAAAACGGCGTTTCGATTTGGGACGAATGGGCGGACGAAAGCGGCGACCTTGGTCCGGTTTACGGACACCAGTGGCGGAGCTGGCCGGGGCGTGACGGCGGCACCATCGACCAGATCGCTCGGGTGCAAAATGAGATTCGTGAGAACCCGCATTCACGTCGCTTGATCGTTTCGGCCTGGAACGTCGCCGATGTCGACCGGATGGCTTTGCCGCCTTGTCACCTGATGTTCCAGTTTTATGTCGACGGCGATCGACTGTCTTGCCAGCTGTATCAGCGGAGTGCGGACCTGTTTCTGGGTGTCCCCTTCAACATCGCCAGCTACTCGCTGTTGCTGATGATGATGGCCCGGATCACCGACCTGCGGCCGGGAGAGTTCGTGCACACGTTCGGCGATTTGCACTTGTATCAGAACCACTTCGATCAAGCCCGCGAGCAGCTGGAACGACATCCGCGGCCGCGACCGCGGATGATCTTGGATTCACGCCCCGAGTCGATCGACGGATTTCGGTTCGAGGATTTTCGGCTGGTCGATTACGACCCGCACCCGCACATCAAAGCCCCGGTGGCGGTGTAAGTCGTGACGACAACCGGCGAAACCGTTCCGACGCGGCGCCGCTTGATCGCCGTGGTCGCCGCGACTCCGGCGGGCGTGATCGGCCGCGACGGCGGCATGCCCTGGCGGCTGTCTCGCGACTTAAAACGATTCAAGCGGACCACCATGGGCGGCATCCTGGTGATGGGACGAAAGACGTTTGATTCGATCGGAACCGCCTTGCCGGGCCGCCGCACGATCGTGATCACTCGGCAGGGTGACTGGAAACACGAGGGCGTCCTGGTCGCCGGATCACCCGCGGCGGCGGTGCAGATGGCTGATCAGATCACCGCCCCGGGCGATCTTTCGGTGGCCGCCGCGTCACATGAGTCCGTCGACGCTTCGGCGACCGCGCCGGCCTTCGTGATCGGCGGCGCGGAGATTTACCGTCAGCTGTTGCCGGACTGCGACGAGTTGTGGCTGACGAAAGTCTGGTCGGGCGTCACCGGCGACACCATTTTGCCGATCACTTGGGAAGCCTGGCGGCCGACCGAATCGATGCGTTTTCCGGCCGGCAAAAAGGACTCCGTGCCGAGCGAATTCGTGCGGCTGGTCGCCCGTGCCGGGGAATCGAACGGCGGCGAATGAAAATTCCTGGAATTTTCCGACCACGTCCCCATTGAGCAAAAACGGGGCCAGAGGCTATAAAGCTGGATTCTTGGCGATCGGTTCGCTGAAGGTCCGTCGAGGGCTTTTCCCGCATCTGCATCGCCCCCCGATCAGGAATTTCCCAGGAGCCGCGTTATGCCCCGTTTGATGGGCGTTGACATCCCGAACGACAAACAGATCCAGTACTCGTTGACCTATCTTTACGGTCTGGGGCTGTATTCGGCACGTGAAGTTTGCGAAAAGCTGGGCATCGATCCCACCCGCGCGGCCAGCGATCTGGGCGACGAAGAACTCGGCCGAATCGCCGCTCTTTTGGAGCGAGACTACACGGTCGAAGGTCCCCTGCGTCGCCAGTTGGCCCAAAACATCGGACGGTTGCGTGAGGTCAAGAGCTATCGCGGTTTGCGTCACCGTTTGAGCCTTCCGGTTCGCGGCCAACGCACCAAGACGAACGCTCGCACGCGGAAAGGCCCGCGGAAGACCGTTGCCGGCAAGAAGGGCGTCAAGGACCTTCGCTGATCGCCCGGCTTTGGGTCCGGTGATCGTCTGACCTCCCTTTCCAAACACTCTCATTCATTTTTTTCCGAAGGCTTTGCGATGGCAAAGACAAACAAAAAGAAACGCGTTCGTCGCAACGTCAGCAGCGGCGTGGCTCACGTCAACGCGACGTTCAACAACACGACCGTGACGATCACCGATCCCAAGGGCGACACGCTCTGTTGGGCCAGCGCGGGGACCAGCGGATTCAAGGGAAGCCGAAAGAGCACCCCGTTTGCCGGTCAATGTGCCGCCCAGCAGGCGGCCGAAAAGGCCGCCAAATTCGGGATGCGTGATGTCGAGGTCCGTGTCAAAGGCCCCGGCAGCGGTCGCGAAAGTGCCATCACCGCCCTGCAAGCCGCCGGACTGAACGTGAAATTGATCGAAGACGTCACGCCGATCCCGCACAACGGGTGTCGACCGCGGAAGAAACGACGCGTTTAAGCGGGGTTTAGTCTCCGACGGCCCCGTTTCGTCGAAACAACCCTTGTCAGGCATCCTTTCCGGCCGAGCCGCACCGGATTCCTGTCCGGCCCGTACCGGCAGGAAACTCATTCGTCAAACCAACCAATAGCCCAGAGTCAAAACCTATGTCGATGCACATCCGTTGGCGTGGCATGGAGCTTCCCAGTACCGTCGACGTCGATCGCGAAACGCTTTCGCCGACCTACGGGAAATTCACGGCCGAACCTTTCGAACGCGGGTTCGGTGCCAGCGTCGGAAACAGCCTCCGTCGCGTGTTGCTGAGCAGCCTGATGGGCAGCGCCGTCACGCAGATCAAAATCCGCGGTGCCCAACACGAATTCACCAGCATCCCGGGTGTCCTGGAAGACATCACGGACATTGTGCTGAACGTCAAAAGTCTGATCGTTCGCAACCACAGCGATGCGACCCGCGTGATCACCGTCGAAAGCAACTCGGCCGGCCAAATCACCGGCGGCGACGTCCAGACCGATGCCGACGTGGAAGTCATCAACAAGGATCACGTCATCGCGACGCTGACCGAAGACACGTCGTTCATGATGGAGATGGTCGTCGAAAGCGGTCGGGGTTACGTCCCCAGCAGCGAACACAGCAGCATCGATCACGAGATCGGCATCATCCCGGTCGACGCCGTGTTCAGCCCCGTGACGCGGGTCCGTTACGAAGTCGAAGAGACCCGCGTCGGTCAAAAGACCAACTTCGACAGGCTGAACTTGGAAATCTGGACCGACGGCACGGTCACGCCGGAACTCGGTCTGATCGAAGCGGCGAAGATCCTTCGCAAGCACCTCAACCCGTTCGTCCAGTACCGCGAACTCGGCCCGAGCATCTTCTCGGCCGCTCGCGGCGGCGCCGGTTCACCGGAGGCTCAATTGGAAGCCAAACTGAACATGACGCTGGCGGACATGCGTTTGTCGGTTCGCGCCAACAACTGCCTGGAAAGCGAGAACATCATGACGATCCGTGACTTGGTTCAGCGTACCGAAGATTCGCTGCTGGAAGTCCGCAACTTCGGCGACACGACCTTGAACGAAGTCCGTGAAAAGCTAGCCCAGTTCGGTTTGCACTTGGGCATGCGTGTCCCCAGCCAGCCGTTGTTCTAGTTCACTTTCCCTCGGCCCCCGACGTCCACGAGGATGAACTCGGCCGAACACCAAACCAATCCTGACCTTTCAACGGATTTCAAAGCCATGCGTCACCGCCGAAAAGGCCGCGTTCTGGGACGATCACCCAGCCACCGCAAAGCCCTGTTCAAAAATCTTTCCAGCGCCCTGTTCCTGACCGAACGTGACGCGACCTACGACGATAACGCGCCCAAGACGCCCGGTCGAATCATCACGACGTTGCACAAGGCCAAGGAAGTGCGTCCGCTGGTGGAAAAGTGCATCACGATCGCCAAGAAATCGATCCCGCACGCCGAGGAAGCCGCAAAGTACGCGACCGAGGCGGACCGCGGCACCGATGCCTACAAGGCTTGGCGAAAGAGTGACGACTGGCAAAAGTGGGCCGCCGCGCGTGCCCCCGTCGTCGCCGCTCAGCGTCGTGTGTTGCAACTGATCGGAGATCGTCAGGCCGTGGCAATCCTGTTCGACACCATCGCGCCACGCTATGTCGATCGCCCCGGTGGTTACACACGGATCATGCGACTGGCCACGCCGCGTCTGGGCGACGCGGGTGAACGAGCCATCCTGCAGCTGGTCGGCGAAGACGAGCGACGCAACCGTCGCGCCGAACGCCCCGCGTTCGAGAGCGACGCGCCGCCGGAAGCCGACGATTCGCCGGCCGAGGAACCATCGGCCGAGGATTCGCCCGCCGAAGAACCGGTCGCCGCCGGCGAAAAGTCGTAAGCAACAGGTGGATAATGACGGACGTAGCGGGATTCGCCAGAATTCCCCTCCCGTCGTTCGGAGTCGGAAGTCTGGCGACATCCGGTCAGGGATCCGACTCTGATTGATCGCGTGTTGCTAAGCCGCCACGCGGCGTTTCAGACGCTGCGAATTCAGACGCTGCGAATTCAGACGCTGCGGCCCAGCGTGCGGCGCCAAGCACGCTGTTGCTTTTCGATGCCGATCGATTCGGTCAGCCGTTGCCATCGGTCGGCGACTCGGCTCAAACAGGCTTCGGCGTCACCGTCGGACGATAGGCAAGACCGCAGGGCGTCGTCCAAAATTTCATAGTAGCTTCCGCCCTGCAAAAGCTGTGTCGTCGGCCGGACGGTCGTTCGCGAAAGCTGGTCACGCCGCCACTGAGCGTAGGGCGATCCCTGTTCCTGGACGCCGAACAAATCAGTCGGCGTGGTCCGTGTTTGCCCCAGGTCGATCGAGCCGTTCCAAACGGCTGTGATTCCTTCGCCGCCGGACAGCCATCCCAAAAATCGCTGAGCCGTTGCGGTCTGTCGACACGCGCTGCCCAAGACGCCGACCAAAGTCATCGGCGGCAATAGCAGCGGGCCCACCGACGCCGAACGCAAGGACGGGTCGGTCGTGCTTTCCGCGTCGACGTCCGTCACGTCCGCACCCGACCCGCGGGGCAAATCGCGGACGTCCAAGGAGGCGGCCCCGGTCGCCTCGGAATCGGGAATTCCGATTCCGAGCGTCAACTCTCCCGCGGCAATCTTTCGGCCCACTTCGAGCGTCGACAGATCCGGCGATCGGTATCGCGAAGCCGTCTTGAGCATCAGTTCCAACGCCTTGACGTAAACCGGTTGGTCGATCATCGGCTGAAAAGAATCACGATCGAACAGCCAATTTCGATCGACGTCTCCGCTGACGCGGCGCAAAAAACTCTCCGCACAGTATCCCTCGGCCAGCGGTTCGGCGGCTTTACCGTTTTGATCGGCGACGGCCGCATCGTAAGCCGACCAGTCCGGCATGTCGGGCGATTCCGCCTCGGTCAACACCGCCGCCAGCGGACACCCCAGCGGCACGGCGTGTCGCTCGGCGGCATAGGTCGCCGCACCGTTGCGGACTGCCGGCCAAAGGGAGCCGAGCGACGCCTGCAACGATTCCGTCCAAGCCTCGGTCAATTCCGTGATCGATCGGCTGGCATACAGGTCCGCGATCAAGACCATCGGGACGATCATCGCGTCGGACGTTTCCGCCGCGGCGATCACCTGGGGCGTCAACGCGCCCAACGCGGCCGCTTCGCTGTCCAAATGGTTCATGTCCAATTCGACGGAGGCGACCGAAGCCCAGTTTCGCTGGATCGATTCGCTGTCGCGTTGCCGTCCCACGAAAGCCACTCGCAGCGGCACGTCACGCCGCGACGACACGCTCGCCGTGGTCGGCTCGGGCGTTTGCCGATCACACCCGGACAAACCGATCGTGGGAATCGTCATCGCACCGCCCAGCCCGGCCCCCAGGAATTGACGTCTCGACGCGCGTCGTGATGGTGCCCGATGGAACGAGGATGGATGTGGCATGACGGATGGCTGGGTGAGAATTTTGGCGGTCGGATCGCCCGCACGTGGCCGTTGTTACGCACTATATTGCTGCGGTGTTCGCAACCGCCCTTGCGCTTCATCATCGCCACCCCAAAAAACAACCACGAGAAACCAGCGTCAGCATGAGTCTTTATCTAGGAATCGACATCGGAACCAGTGGCACCAAGACCTTGTTGGTCGATCAGCAGGGGGCCGTGCTTGCCGAAAGCGATGCCAGTTACCCGTTGGAACAACCGCGACCGGGATGGACGCAACAAAATCCCGACGACTGGTGGAAGGCGACCGTCAAGACGGTCCGCGCCGTGATGAAGCAGTCCAAAACCGACCCCGGCGACGTGAAAGCCATCGGGCTTTCCGGCCAAATGCACGGCAGTGTTTTCCTTGACGCGGACGACCAAGTCATTCGACCCGCCCTGCTGTGGAACGACCAACGGACGGCCGCCGAGTGCGACGAGATCACCGCGGCGGCGGGCGGTCCCAAGGCGTTGATCAAAATGGTCGCCAACCCGGCCCTGACCGGTTTCCAGGCTCCCAAAATCTTGTGGTTGCGGAACAACGAGCAGCGAAACTTTGGACGCTTGGCAAAAGTCTTGCTGCCCAAGGACGAGATTCGGCGTCGGCTGACCGGCGATTACGTCAGCGAGGTCAGCGACGCCAGCGGCACGTTGCTGCTGGACGTCGTCAAGCGAACTTGGTCGGCGAAACTGCTGAGCAAATTGGGCCTGGACGCTGATCTGTTGCCGCGTGTTGTCGAGAGCGAGGAAGTGACCGGCACGCTGACCACCGCGGCGGCGAAACAGCTGGGCTTGAGCACGACGTGCAAGGTCGTCGGCGGCGCCGGTGACTGCGCCGCCGGCGCGGTCGGCAACGGCGTCGTTAAAAAAGGCATCTTGAGCACTTCGATCGGTACCAGCGGAGTCATGTTCGTCCACAGTGACCAGCCGCAGTACGACGCCACGGGCCGCCTGCATACTTTTTGCCACGCCGTTCGCGGCAAATGGCACATGATGGGCGTCAACCTGACCAGCGGCGGTTCACTTCAGTGGTGGGTCGAATCGGTGATCCAAGGCTTAGCGGGCCTGAAATCGAAAGACGCCTACAAGGCAGCGACCGAAGAAGCGATCCGAGTTGCCGCCGGAAGCGGCGGGCTGATCTTTTTGCCCTACTTGAACGGCGAGCGGACGCCGCACGCCGACCCCAACGCGCGGGGCGCGTTCGTCGGACTCGGGCTGTCACACGATCGTGCCGCGATGACGCGGAGCGTGATGGAAGGCGTGACGTTCGCGCTCCGCGACAGCCTGCAAATCATCCGGTCGCTGGACGTCCCGGTCCGGCAGATCCGCGTCTCCGGCGGCGGCAGTCGAAACCCCTTCTGGCGTCAGATGCAAGCCGACGTGTTCGGACGCAAAGTCACGACGTTGAAGGTCGAACAAGGACCGGCTTTCGGTGTCGCGCTGTTGGCGATGGTCGGCGACGGGCTTCACAAGAACATCGAATCGGCTTGCAAAGCGACGATCGAGGTCGCCGAGGAAACCAAGCCGGACCGAGCCGCGGCGAAACGATACGACGAGCTGTTCCCGGTTTATCAAGACTTGTACGGCAATCTGAAGGCCTCGATGAACCGTTTGGCCGAGTATCAGCAAGCGTCCGGCTGACCCGGCGGGCCTCCTCGTGCCGGGGCGCGGTGCCTACGACCCGCCCAACCGTTACAGCCATGCCGGGACGGTTCTCCAACCGATCCCGGCAAACGGATTTCATCGGCCGGGTCATTCGATGTGGTCGATGGTGTTGGTGGACTCTATCGACTCGCGATCGGTTTCGAAACCTTTTTGAATCATGTCTTCTGCTATTCCTCCCGCCGTCGCCCAGGTTCTGCAGGCTCGACAGTCGGCGATGAATCAACAGCTCGGCATCGAAATTTTGGCCAAGCAACTCGACGCGACCCAAGCGTCCGGGGACGCGATCAACCGGTTGCTGGAATCCGTCGCGACCGCTCAAAAGCAGATCGCCAACGGCCATCTGGACGTGCGGGTCTGATCGTCAGCATCGAAGAATAGCCGGCGTCTCCCCGACGCTAAGATTTCCGGCCGCTCGAATCGCTCGACTGCGAATCGATGCCTCGTCCGATGCCGATTCTCGATATTCTGTTCGTCATGATTCGACCAGACAAAAAGTCGTCCACACGCATCCAGACCGTCAGCGTCGCGGTGTTGGCTGTCGTCGCGGTGACCTTTTCAATCTACTGGCTGCGTCCCGTCTTGGTGCCGTTGGTCGTGGCTCTTTTCGTGGTCAGTGGCGTCAGTCCGATCTTGAACACCCTCGAAAGACGCTTGGGTGTCAACCGCATCATCGCCGCGGGCCTGACGTTCCTGTCCGGCGTGGGGCTTTTGCTGGTGTTCGGGTTTTCGGTTTGGCTGTCTTTGGTCGATCTGAACAAGAACTCGTCGGTCTACCGGGGCCGAGTCGAGGCGATCGTCGATTGGGCGGAGCTTCGCGTGGAGTGGTTCGGTAATCTGATGGAGAATCAAGCGGCCTCGATTCGGCCTTCGGACGAAATGCCCGATGGTCCGTCGCGTGCACTGCTGATCAGGGCGGAGGACAGGCCGCGCGACGGCGACGCCAGTCAGTTCGTCGATGCTTTCGTCCGTGACGGAATCTCGGCGATCTCGCAAGCTTTCCTCAGCCTCGTGTCGACCAGTGTAATCGTTTTGATCTATGTCTTTTTTTTGTTGAGCGGGAAACCCGGTATCCGCCATGGCTCGCCGATGGTGGATGAGATCGATGCACAGATCCGTTCCTATCTCGGGCAGAAGACGTTGATCTCGATGTTCACGGGCTTGTCTTTCGGCATCGCGTTGTGGTTATTCGGCGTTCCGATGGCATTCACATTCGGCGTCTTGGCGTTTCTGCTTAACTTCGTCCCCAACGTCGGGCCGCTGATCGCCAGCCTGCTGCCCATTCCGCTGATCATCCTCGATCCGACCGGTGGCGTCGGATGGATGGTGGCGGCGATTTCGACCACGGCTGCGATTCAAGCGATTAGCGGCAACCTCGTCGAACCCAAGGTGATGGGTAATTCCTCGGATCTGCATCCGGTGACCATCCTGGTGGCACTCATGTTTTGGGGCATGATGTGGGGCATCATCGGCATGTTTCTGGCCACACCGGTGACGGCGGCGCTGAAGATCTTGTTGCAGCGGATTGATTCGACCAGACCGATCGCCGATCTGATGGCGGGGCGCTTCTCCAACGGTTTTTCTCAATAGGTTCGGCGTCGCCTTTTGGTCGACCGGATCATTGTTCGACGATCTCGGGCGACGTTCCCAAGATGCCAGCCAGTTCGATCAAAAGGCGTTCCGGTCCGCTCATTTCGGCACGCTGATCCAGCACGGCCCGCGCTAAAGCCGGCCGGTCTGTCAACAGACCGTCGACGCCTCGACCGATCATCGTCGACATCGTCGTTGCATCATTGACGGTCCAGACGTAGACGTCTTTGCCGCTGGCGTGCGCCGCCCGCACCAGACCGCTGCCGGCATACCCCGCATTGATCGCCAGAAAGTCCGCTTCGATCTTCCTGACATCGCCCACGGAAACAGACATCAACAGACCGACTTTCCAGTCCGGTCGCAGCGTTTTCAATTTCTTGACCCCGTCCCTCTTCAGTGACATGGCGATCACCTCGGACGCCATGTCCCGCGACTCGACCACGTCCACGACTCGCTGCTCGAGCTGCTTTTCGTGTCCGTAATACTTCAGTTCGATGTTGATCCCGATCTTGCCTTTGCATTCGTCGAGAACCTCGCCCAAGGTGGGCACCCTTTCGTCTTTGAATTCGGGGGCGAAACGGCTGCCGATGTCGATGTGCTGCAAGTCGTCCCTCGTCGCATCCCAGATCTTCAGCTTGCTGCCGGCGAGCTTCATGAAATCGCTGTCGTGCAAGACGACGACTTCTCCGTCCGCCGTTTCCTGCACGTCAAGTTCGATCCAGTCGGCTCCGTCGGCGATCGCTTGGCGAAAAGCTGCCATCGTGTTTTCCGGGGCCGCCGCCGACGCCCCGCGATGCGCCATGATGGCGACCTCGTCCTCCAGACGGACACTCCGTAACGCAATCACGCCGACAGACGACGCGATCCCAATGCCGGCGATTCCCGCGACCATCGATCGGGCGAGTGTGATTCGTACGCCAAGCCGATTGGCCGAATCGATCGCCGCGCCCACCCGTGTCTCGGCAAGTCCGCTGACACGGTGTCGTTGATAAAGGCGGAACAGCACCGCCGCAAACGTCGTCGTGCTCAATAAATTGACGGCCAAGTTTGCCACGGCCCACAGCATCAACGTGATGCCGATCGTGACCGCCAATAAACGCAGCGAACGGGTGACGTCAGGGACCAACAGATGACCGAGGACGGCCACGACGCTGGTCACCACGCTCGTCAATAACGTCGTTGCCAGCAACCAGACGAGGATCCACAGCAGAATCGTTTTTCGATGGCCATGCGTCCGCTGCCGACTGTGCCGCAGCGATTCTGAAGGGCGGACACCTTCAAACAAAACCAAAGGGATCGCCAACATCCATCCGGTGAACAGACGCAGCAAGATGGCGGCGAGCGAAACGAGTAGGACTGCGCCGATGCCCAGCGCGGCGACGAACGCGGGAGGCCGAGCGGACAAATAGTAATTGATGTCGTACCGCGTCAGCAGGAGCAAATACACAACGGCGGCGACCGCCGCAAACGGCGCGACCGTCAACAGCGTCAACGCGATGATCCGTGCCGTGACTTGAATCACCGCCCAAGCATTCGCGGCGGTAAATCTCAGCGCCCCGACCACACCGAGCCGCTGTTCCAGCGGCTTCGTCCACAGGATCCCCAGCAACGCTGTCTGTTCGAGTGCGATGATTCCCAGCCAAAGTGCGCCAGCGACGATGACGCATCCCAACCCGAGAGGACGGATGAAAAGGTAAACGAGATCAACATCCGTGAGCACCGGAGTCCCTGACATCATGATCAAAAATCGAAACAGCAAGCCGGCCAACGGTGTCAACAGAACAACCGCAATGATTTTAAAGACAAGGCTGGTCAGTGCGAGTTTTTTCCAAGACCGGCGGAAATCGCGAAGTGCATCGATCATGAGCGCCCGAAAATCTGAAACGAGATAATTTTGGTGGGATGCGTCGGCTTTCTGATCATCAAGGAAAGCGTGATCCAAACCCATCCGTTAGGGATGCTTCACGAATCCCGTTCGATCCGACTCGCTTTTCGACGGTGGCGTCAGAAATCACTGCGGGCAAAGTACACGCAGCCGATCGTCAGCATCACGACGATGAAACCGGCACAGCTTAGGACGGGACGGAGAATTGGTAATCGGATCACTTGGTCTTCTTCGCGACGCGGTCCGCCGGGGATTTCCGCCGTCGTCGAACCACCGATGATCGCCGCGACGGTCCCCCCCAACTCGCCGGTTTGCGGGATGATCGTTCGCAGCGGCGTGACCACGTAACGATCCACCCAACGCCAGCTGGAAAGCGACGGCCGAATCGTGGCGACCACTTCGCCGCTGCCCAAATCCAAGCGATCCAGGCGATCGACGCCGTGCGCCAGCAAGACGTGACCGCTGGCGGTATCGTAGTGAACCGATTCGACGTCGCGGTAGTTCATCGGCTGTGACGTTGCGGTCGTTGTTTTTTCCCCGGTGGTCATGCGGATGATTTCGGCGGTCCCGTCGCTGGCGACGTTCAGAAACCGCGATCGGCCGTCGACCGAAGGCAGACCGAGCAGACTGACCCAGTCACTTTCGGCGAATGCTTCGGTTTCGGCTAAATTCGCTTCGTCGATCCGAATCGAAGACAAGTCGTCGGCGTTGAAAAGTTGGACCGGTTCGCCCAGACGGCTGACGATGACAAGGCCGCCACTGACGGCGAGTTCGGCATCGGCGGAAGCTTCGCCGTCGATCGTGACCGATGCGATCACATCCCAAGGTCCTTCGGCCGGCTTGCCGGAATCCTCGGC
>Ga0102938_10003396_pt1 | contig 11885 bp, 12 predicted proteins | sample SalPonR2_B_D2_MG_FD_84516 | JGI IMG/M metagenome (GOLD analysis project Ga0102938, IMG submission 84516) | Salt pond soil microbial communities from South San Francisco under conditions of wetland restoration - Salt Pond MetaG R2_B_D2_MG | ecosystem: Environmental > Aquatic > Marine >... | reverse complement strand
CGGGATCGCGGCGGTCCTCGTGTCGACGACCGACATCGACACCCGGCTGTCGTTGACGCGAGCCGATCTGCCCGGCTGGGAACTGGGGCCGGTGCTCTGGGTGCTCTGGGCCGGCACGATCATCTTCGCCACCACCAATGCCGTGAACGTCACCGACGGTCTCGACGGTCTCGCTGCCGGTGCGGCGATGTTCGGGTTCGTGGCCTTCACCGGCATCGCCTTCTGGGCGTTTCGCAACCCCTCGATCTACGGCGACGTCGTGAATCCCTACGACCTGGCCGTGCTCGCGGCCGCCTTCGCCGGAGCATGCGGTGGATTCCTGTGGTGGAACGCTGCGCCGGCACGGATCTTCATGGGCGACGTCGGTGCGCTCGCGCTGGGCACGGCGCTGGCGCTGTTGGCCCTGACGACGAACACCCATCTGCTGCTGCTGTTCATCTGCGGCATCAACGTGGTCGAGGCGGGGTCGGTCGGGCTGCAGATGGGCGTGTTCCGGGCGTCGGGGCGGCGGCGCCGTCTCTTCCGGATCACGCCGATCCATCACCACTTCGAGCTGGTCGGTTGGCCCGAGACCACCGTGATCGTCCGCTTCTGGCTCGTCTCGGGCGCCTTCGTCGCCGCCGGTGTCGCCATCTTCGTCGCCGACTTCACCCAGCAGGCCTCCCTGCCCTGAGGGAGGTTCTCCGGGGTCCGTCCGACGGATCAGGCGGGCGTCAGGACGCTGATCAGGAACGTCGACGTCTCCTCGTCGAACGGGCGCAGGTCCCAGGTCGACAACCTGAGTTCGTCGCGCAGGCCGACCGACGCAGCGTCGGCGAAGAAGTCGTCGAACGAATAGCCCCGCTCGGCGCCGAAACCGATCACGAGCCGGCCGTCCGGGGCGAGGTGCGCGAGCAGCCGATGCAGGACCTGGCGGCGGGTGGCCGGATCGAGGAACGTCATCACGTTGCCTGCCGAGACGATCACGTCGAAGGAGTCAGCAATCCCGGTGAGGTCGAGCACGGCGAGATCCCGTGTCAGCCACGTCGGGCCGGGGTGGTCGCTCTGGGCGGCGGCGATCAGCTCTGCGTCGATGTCGACACCGACCACGTGATGCCCGAGGTCGGCGAGCCGGCCGGCGACCCGTCCCGGTCCGCAGCCGGCGTCGAGGATCCGAGCCCCGCGCGGTGCCATCGCATCGACGAATCGTGCCTCGCCGTCGAGATCCTTGCCCTCGGCGGCCATCGTCCGGAATCGTTCGACGTACCACGCCGAATGGTCGGGATTCTCCTCGATCATCCGCAACCAACCGTTGGCGCCTGTCATGTCGTCGTGGCGGCCGCGGTCGTGCGAGCCGGGTACGCCTGCACCGCCTGGAACAGCACGTTGTTCTCCTTGTGCACGTGCAGATGGGTGTCGGCCTCGAGGTCGGCCAGCGCCTGGTAGCAGGCGGCGTAGGAGGCGCACCCGTCGGCGGGAGTGGCGTACCCGGAGGTGATCCCGTGCAACTGCTCGAGGAGGTCGCCGACGGTCTCGTGTTCGGAGGCGAGCGCCTCGATCTCGGCGACGAGCGCCCCGTCGTGGGTTGCCGATCCGGTGCCCGCTGCGAGGCGGCGAATCATCGGGAAGAGCTCCTCTTCCTCCCGGACGAGATGCGGCTCGAGATCGGAACGCAGCTCGGTGTAGAGGCGCCGCACCTCGGCCAGTTCGGGGTGGCGGTCACCGTGGACCGTGGCGATCTTGTCGACCAGCCCGCTGATGCGGGGGAGTGCCTCGCGCAGGTAGCGGTGGTGGGTGGCCTCGATGTGGTCGACCAGCTCGACGGGCTCGAGCGACGCCCAGGCCGCTGCGGGTTCGTCGATCTGAGCGGCGGACAACTCCTCGGCCACGGCCCGGGCGTCCAAGCCTGCCTCGTCGGCGGCCTCGGCGAGCGTCCGACCACCGTGGCAGCAGTAGTCGAGACCGCGCCGTTCGAGGTCGGCCGCCAGCGAGGGGCGGAGCGTGACGATGTCGCCGAGGGTCATCGACGGGTCGATGCCGTTGTTCTCGCCGTCGTCTGGCGTGGTGTGCATGATCGCCTGCTCTCGTTCCGGAGAAAGGGGGAGGGCGCCGAGCCGGTCCCGGCTGTCTCCCCGTTGTCCACCATCCTACTCCCGGCTGCCGAATATCTCTAGACGATGACAGATTTAATCGGGCTCGACGTGGCAGCGGAGGCGGCACGCCCCTCGGCGTGGGTCCCGCGGGATGAGTTCGTCCACGACGAGCCCGTCGAGTGGTTCGGCGACTCCGAGGGCGAGGCCGAGGTGCAGACCGCACACGGTGTCGGGGTCGGCCAGGGCGGTGGTCTCGAAGGGGCAGGCACTCAGCACGATGTCGATCGTGTCCCCGTGCCGGGTCGTGGTCGGCTCGAATCCGTGGCTCTCCATGACGCCCACCAGGCTCGTCACCGGATCGGTCTCGTCGTCCGTGGTGACGCGCGATCTGGCGCCGAAACGACGGCCGACCTCGACCGGTGAGTCGCCGCTGCGAATGATCTCCGTCAGCATCAGGGTGAGCCGCTCGTACGGGCCGGTGACCCCCCACCGGCTCTCCGCCGACGGGTCGATCGTGTACCGCAGCCGCGGTCGGCCCCGGCCGACCGGCGCTGCCGTCCCCTCCGACACGAGGCCGGCTTCGACGAGCTTGGCGAGATGCTGGCGGATCGCATTGTGGTGCAGCCCGAGGTGATCGGTCAGCTCGGCCACGTCGACCGGACGCGCGGCATCGGCGATGTAGCGGAACACGTCGTGCCGCGTCGGGTCGCCGAGCGCACGTGCTTGTTGCTGGAGCGTGGTCATCGACCACCCCCCACGCTCGCAACCGTCGCCACTGCACTCACCTCGTCATGTTAGCCATTGTTACAGTAGGTAATAGAACAAAGGGTCGGAACCGCCTCTGGAACGGAGTATGGACCATGTGTGAACACTGCGGCTGCGGGCAATCGGGCCTCACCGTTCGCCGATGAGCAGGGCTGACCCGACCGCGCTCGACCAGCCCGTCGCACCTGCGGGTCGTCGGTCGATGCTGCGTGCGGTGGCGATACCGACCGAGCACGGCGGCTGGAGCCTGACGCTCGAGCCGGTCCTGCTGGCGCTGCTCGTTGCCTGGTCGTGGTCGGGTCTGGCACTCGGGCTCGCAGCTTTGCTGGCGTTCGTCGCCCGCACCCCGATCAAGGTGGTGCTGGTGGACCGGTGGCGTCACCGCCGGCTCGACCGCACGCGGCTCGCGGCGCAGGTCGCCATCGGGGAACTCCTCGCCCTGGTCGCACTCGTGGCGATCGCGACGGTCACCGCCGACGGACGATTCTGGGTGCCCTTCGCCGTGGCCGCACCGCTGATCGCGGTCGAGCTGTGGTTCGACATGCGCAGCCGCAGCCGACGGCTGGTCCCCGAGCTCGCCGGCACGGTCGGCATCGGGTCGGTCGCCGCCGCGATCGCCCTCACCGACGGCGCCGATCTCCGCCTCGCACTCGGACTCTGGTGCGTGGTCGCCGCACGAGGCGCCGCTGCGATTCCGTACGTGCGCACCCAGGTGTTCCGCCTCCACGCCCGTCCGTACCATCGCTGGCCCAGCGACCTCGCCCAGGTCCTCGCCGTCGCCGCCGTCGCCATCGGCTGGATCCTCGACGCCGTTCCGTTCGCCACGGTCGTCGTCCTCGCCGCCGTCGGCGCGATCAACGTCGCCGCACTCCGGCTCGAGCCTCGGCCGCCGAAGGTCCTCGGAATACAGCAGATGATCTTCGGTCTCGCCGTCACCGCCGTCACCGCCACCGCCGTCCTCGCCGCGTGACGTCCGGCGACGCAGCGCGCTGCATGAGGTGGTGGGCGATCTCGGCCGCACCGATCGACGACGGGACGTGACCTTCGGCCCTAGGGCCTCGTCGGTCCATGAGTCCATGATTCAGGGACTATGCAATTGGCGTTGCGGCCTCGAACCGACCTGAGCGCCTCCACGTCTCTCGTTCGATCACGGACAACACATCGAGACCGACAGGAAGGCATCCAGCCATGAACCGCACCCTCCCACGAGTCGGGCTCGCCGCCCTGCTCGCATTCTCCGCTGCTGCGGCAGCCGCGTGTGCCCCCGACGGTCCCGACGGGCCGGGGGCCGCACCGATCGGTGGCGCCACCGCCGCGGCTGTCTCTTCCGGTGACCTCGCCCCCGGGGACACCGTCGAGTTCGTCGCCAGCGAGTTCATGTTCGCTCCGGCCGACTTCGTCGCCGAGCCCGGCACCTACACCGGTGTGCTCGTCAACGACGGCGACATCGAGCACGACATCGTGTTCGAGGGTGGCGAGCCCGTCGTGGCCGCCGCCGGCGAGTCCGTCGAGTTCGAGTTCACCGTTCCCGACGGTGGCATCCGCTACTGGTGCTCGATCCCCGGACACGAGGACGCCGGCATGGTCGGCCTGATCAGCACCGGCAACACGCCCGAGGTCGAGACGGCGGGCGGTGGCGACGACCACGCCGGCCCGGCAGCGGAAGCGAGCGTGGAGGCCGACCCCGACGCGGCCCCGTATGCCCTGCGTGACCCGCGTCCACCGGCACGCGGTCAAGGCGAGGGTGTGACCCTGATCGAAGGCGGCGCCCCCGACGGCGGTGACCTGATCGAGTGGGAACTCGTCGTCGAGGAGAAGCTGATGACGGTCGCCGACGGCTTCGAGCAACTGGTGTGGACCTTCGGCGGAGACGTTCCCGGACCCGTCCTGCGCACCCAGGTCGGTGACACCGTCCGGGTCCACCTCGTCAACCCACCCGAAGCGTCCGTGTCGCACTCGATCGACTTCCACGCCTCGCAGGTCTCCATGGAGGACGAGATGGCCTCCATCGCCCCCGGTGAGGACCTCGTCTACGAGTTCACCACCGACTACGCCGGCGTGTGGATGTACCACTGCGGCACCGCACCGGTGCTGCACCACATCGCCAACGGCATGTTCGGCATGGTGATCGTGGAACCGGAAGGCGGTCTGCCGCCGGTGGACGACGAGTTCTTCTTCGTCCAGAACGAGTGGTACCTCGGCCCCCAGGGCGAACCCGGCTCGTTCGCCAAGGCCGACCAGGCCGCACCGGCACCCGATTTCCAGATGTTCAACGGCGTCGCCGCCCAGTACGCCGACAACCCCATCGACGTCACGACCGGTGACGACATCCGGATGTACGTCCTCAACGTCGGCCCGTCCATCGACACCTCCTTCCACGTCGTCGGCGGCATCTTCCACGAGGTCATCAAGGAAGGGGTCCACCTGGGCGCCGGCAACGAGGGCAACTGGGGCTCCCAGGCCGTCGATCTCGCCCCCGCCCAGGGCGCCGTGATCGAGATGACCACCGCCGAGGACGGCACCTACGCCCTGGTCAACCACGCCTTCAACTTCCCCGGACGAGGCGCCCTCGGGCTGTTCAACGCCGGCTGACCACATCTCACCACACGATCCGCGTGACGCCACCTTCCGTCGCCGACCGAGCCCATCGTGGCTCGCCCGAGGATTCGGGGCAGACTGGCCCCATGGCGACCAGCGACGTGCCCGACGTCGATGCGGTGGACACCACCGCCACGGCCGCCGAGCCGAGCACGGCTGCTGCCCTCGGCGTCTTCGGGCGGTTCCTGACGCTGTGGGTCGCCCTGGCGATCGCGGTGGGGGTGGCGCTCGGTCAGGTGTTCCCCGGAGTTCCCGACACGCTGTCGCGCTACGAGTACGCCAATGTGTCGGTCCCGGTGGCGGTCCTGATCTGGGCGATGATCTTCCCGATGATGGTCCAGATCGACTTCGGGTCGATCGTGGGTGTGCGACGCGAACCGCGCGGGCTGGTCGTCACGACGGTCGTGAACTGGTTGATCAAGCCGTTCACCATGTTCGCCATCTCGTGGTTCTTCCTGCTGGTGGTGTTCTCGCCGTTCATCGAGGAGGCGCTCGCCCGCGACTACCTGGCCGGGGCGATCCTGCTCGGTGCGGCGCCATGTACGGCCATGGTGTTCGTGTGGAGCCTCCTCGTGCGGGGCGATCCCGCGTACACGCTCGTGCAGGTGGCCCTGAACGACTTGATCATGTTGGTGGCGTTCGCTCCGATCGTCGTGTTCCTGCTCGGGGTGTCGGACATCGAGGTGCCGTGGGACACCGTCGCGTTGTCGGTGGTGTTGTACATCGTGATCCCGTTGGCCGCCGGGTATGTCACCCGGCTGTGGCTGCTGCGCCGCAAGGGATCGGTGTGGTTCGACGAGGTGTTCATGAAGCGGATCGGCGTGGTGACGCCGACGGGGTTGATCCTGACGCTCGTGCTGCTGTTCGCCTTCCAGGGCGACGTGATCCTCGACGATCCGTTCCACATCGTGCTGATCGCGGTGCCGCTGACGATCCAGACGGTGTTCATCTTCACGGTTGCGTACCGGTGGATGCAGGCGTGGAAGATCCGTCATGCGGTGGCCGCGCCCGGTGCGTTGATCGGGGCCAGCAACTTCTTCGAGCTCGCCGTCGCCGCAGCGATCGCCCTGTTCGGCCTGCAGTCGGGGGCGGCACTGGCGACCGTGGTCGGTGTGCTGGTGGAGGTGCCGGTGATGTTGGCGCTGGTGCGCTACGCCAACCGGACCCGCCACAGGTTCCCGACCACCCCGCCGCTCGGAGCGGGGGCGTCGTGAGTGACGCCGTGGTCGGCCCGCCGCAGATCACCGAGTCGGCGCAGGCGCTGCTCGCCGGTCGAGCGGTGCACGTCCGTGCGAGCCGCCGCCACGGATGTTGCGGTGGCGCGGCCGCCGTACCGGTCGCCGAGCCCGGCGCACCCGAGGACCTCGGTGGTGTGGAGCGTTTCCAGGTCGCGGGCACCGAGATCTACGTGGACCGGCGGCTGTCGGGCACCGACGGTTCGTGGACGATCGACACCGACGGCTTCGCGCGGTGGCGTCGTCTCGTCGTACTCGGCGTCGACCTCGCACCGGGTAACGGCACGAGCGCGTAGCCGCCGCTCCCTCGACGTCTCTCGACGTGACGGACTCAGTGCGTGAGCGACGTGACGGTGCGCTGTCGGGCGTCGGTCGTGAGGGCGGGGAGGCGAAGTGTCAGCAGCCAGGTGACGGCGACGAACGCAGTCGATCCCCAGAGCGCCAGCTCCAGGCCGCCCCACAGATAGAGCACGCCCGACAGCAGTGTGCCGACGAGGCGTCCGGTTGCGTTGGCGGAGTAGTAGAAGCCGACGTCGAGCGACACGTCGTCGCCCTGGGAGTAGGCCAGGATCAGATACGAGTGCAGTGACGAGTTGATCGCGAACACGACGCCGAACACGATCAACCCCCCGACGACGACGGCGGTGACGGCGACGTCGAGTGCCACGCCGACCGCCATCGCAGCCGAGACCACGCCCAGCACGAAGGCCCAGGTGCGGGCGGCGCCGATCTCGGCGTCGACGCTGGCGATGGAGCGTCGGAGCAACTGCGGTGCGAACGACTGCACGATCCCGTACCCGATCACCCAGGCGGCGAGGAAACCGCCGACCTGCTCGAAGGACCAGCCGAACACGTCGGTGAGGAAGATCGGCAACGCCACGACGAACCAGATGTCGCGCGAGGCGAAGAGGAAGAACCGAGCGGCCGACAACCGGTTGATCGCCGTCGACTTCGACAGGATCGACCGGAGCTTGGGCTTCACCTTGGCCCGGCCGATGTCCTCGTCCAACAGCACGCCCACGGCGACCAGCGCCACGGTGATCATCGCGGCCATCGACCACAGCGCTGCGTCGTAGCCGATCCACGAGAGCAACACCGCGCCGAGGAAGAAGCCGAAGCCCTTCAGCGCGTTCTTCGAGCCGGTGAGGATCGCGACGAGGCGGAACAGTGCGCCGTCTCCGGCGATGAACTTGACCGCACTCTTGGAACTCATCTTCGTGAGGTCCTTGGCCACTCCGGACAGTGCCTGGAGGCCCATGACGAAGGCGACCGAGATCCACTCGATCCAGCTCGGGTCGTGGAAGCTGAGCCCCACGAGGGCAACCGCCTGCAGGCCGAGCCCGACGAGGAGAGTGCGGTTCAGTCCGTTGCGGGCGCCGACCCAGCCACCGATCAGGTTGGTGACGATCCCCATGAACTCGTAGAGGAGGAACAGGAAGGCGATCGCCACCGGTGAGTAGCCGAGCTCGTGGAAGTAGAGCAGCACCAACATGCGCAGCGCGCCGTCGGTGAGCGTGAACGTCCAGTAGCCGGCGGTGACCAGGACGTAGTTGCGGAGCTTCATCGCGCCGGGCCCGTCGCTCGATGCCCGAGGTCGCCGGCGATCCCGTCGCCGATCCTGGCCGCGAGGTCGGCCATGCGGAAGGCGTAGCCGTACTCGTTGTCGTACCAGATCAGGACCTTGGCCATCCGGTCGTCGACGACCATCGTCGACGGCCCGTCGACGATGCCCGACCGGGTGTCGTTGGTGTAGTCGGCCGACACCAGTGGCCGTTCCTCGAACCCGAGGATCCCCTTCAGTTCGCCGGCGGCCGCGTCGCGCAGGAAACCGTTGACTTCCTCGACGGTGACGTCGCGAGTCATGGTGAAGACGGCATCGGTGAGCGAGGCGTTGAGCAGCGGCACGCGGATCGCGACGCCGTTCAGCTTGCCGGCGAGTTCGGGGTAGATCATCGTGATCGCGGTCGCCGATCCGGTCGAGGTCGGAATCAGCGAGTTGAGCGCCGAGCGGGCGCGGCGCAGGTCCTTGTGGGGGGCGTCGACCACGACCTGGGTGTTGGTGGCGTCGTGGATCGTGGTGATCACGCCGCGTTCGATCCCGATCTGCTCGTGCAGCACCTTGACGACCGGTGCGAGGCAGTTCGTGGTGCACGAGGCCGCCGTGACGACGTGGTGGACGGCGGGGTCGTAGAGGTCGTCGTTGCAACCCATCACGATGTTCAGCACGCCGTCGCTCTTCACCGGGGCTGCGACGATCACCTTGCGGACCCCGCGGTCGAAGTACGGGGCGAGCAGTTCGGTGGTGCGGAACTTGCCGGAGCACTCCAGTACGACATCGACACCGGCTGCGTCCCAGGGCACGTCACCGGGCGTGGCGATCGAGGAGTAGCCGACCGGAGTTCCGTCGATCTCCAGCCGGCCGTCGCCGACGGAGACCGAGCCGGCGAATCGTCCGTGGACTGTGTCGAACTCCACCAGGTGCGCCGCCGTCGCCACGTCGGCGAACGGCTCGTTGACGTGCACGAGTTCGAGCCCTGGCTGTTCGCGCAGCGCGCGGACGACCAGGCGACCGATGCGGCCGAAGCCGTTGATGCCGACCCGGGTGCTCATGACGGTTGCTCCGTCGTCGGTTGGTGCTCGTCGTCGTTCACAGGGACTCCTCGCTGGTTCAGGTGGCGACCGCTCGGATGCGATCGTCGAGATCGGTGACGACTGCGTCGAACGCAGCGGATCGGCCGTCCTCGACCGGGTCGGGCAACGACCAGTGCCACCACCCGGCCTCGGGGACGAGCTCTTCGTGGGCGCGGTCACACACGGTCACGACGAGATCCGGATGCTCGTCGGGGTCGAGCAGCCGGGGTTCGGCGCGGCTCAGGTCGAGGCCTGCCCGCTCCGCTGCTGCGACGGCGCCCGGGTGCACGCGATCGGCGGGGTGAGTGCCCGCCGACGATGCGGGCTCGCCGGTGCGTGCACTCCAGAGCGCGGCCGCCAGCTGCGAGCGCGCCGAGTTGTGGCTGCACACGAACAGCACCGGGCCCGCCGGCCGGGCCGTGACGACGCCGAGCCGGGCAAGAGGTCCATGCACGAGGCGGACGTACCGGCGGCGCCGGTCACCCGCCGACACGAACCGTTCGATCAATCCGACGTCCTCGAGGACGTCGAGGTGGTGGGCGAGCAGGTTCGTCGGAAGGGAGAGGCTGGTCGAGAGTTCCTTCGGTGAGCGGTCGCTCGTGGCGAGATCCTCCACGATCGCCAGCCGCACGGGTTCGCCCAGCGCGGCGTGCACCGCTGCACGTTCTGTCACCGACTCCACGTCGGGGAGCGTAGAGATTCAGCCCTCGTTGAATCAATGGAAACTGAGTGAATTCACCGGGTGTTCACCATCAGTTGTTCACCATCAGGTTCTCGCCATCAGGTGTTCACCATCAGGTGTTCACCAGGGCGTCACCGAGCGCGGCCAATCGCTCCGGCCGCAGACGGAACCATGCCCACTTGCCGCGCTGTTCGCGCTCGAGGACCCCCGCTCTCGCCAGGAGAGACAGGTGATGGCTCACCGTCGGTTGGCTGCGGTCGACGAGCGCCGGCAGATCGCAGGCGCACACCTCCCCCGACTCGGCCGACGCCACGATCGACACCAATCGCAGCCGCACCGGATCGGCGAGGGCCTTCATCAGGTCGGCCAGTTCGGCGGCCTGCTCCTCGTCGAGCGCCGATCGCAGCAACGGCGCACAACAGGGCTCGGGTTCGGGTGTGACGTCCACGGCATTCACGACCTACATATTGACAGACTTCGATCGGTTCCGCTATCGTATCGATTGCTGTCGAAATGACTTCGACCACCCGATCACCCCGAAATCCATCAACGAAGGAGTCCCCACCATGCGTCTGCAACTCGCCCTCAACGTCGACGACCTCGATCAGGCGATCGAGTTCTACAGCAAGATGTTCGGTACCGAACCGGCCAAGACCAAGCCGGGCTACGCCAACTTCGCCATCGAGAACCCGCCGCTCAAACTGGTGCTGTTCGAGGGCGCCGGCGCAGCAGGATCGATCAACCACCTCGGCGTCGAGACCGAGACGGCCGCCGAGGTGGTCGCCGCCGAGACGCGGCTCGCCGACTCCGGGCTCGCGACCACCGGCGTCGACGACACCATCTGCTGCTATGCCGAGAAGACCGAGACCTGGGTGAACGCACCCGACGGCAACCGTTGGGAGTGGTACGTCAAGCGCGGCGACACCGAACAGCTCGTCAACACCGTCGTGTCGAGCAGCGCCGGCTCCTCGGCCGGCTGCTGCGGCTGACCATCCGCACCTCGGGGCCGTCGTTCGGCAGTGGCCGAGCCGCGGCGGAGATCCACCTCCGCGCCTCCATCCAGGGAAGCGGTGGTCACGCACGCCGTCACTGCGCCGACCGGTGACCTTGGGCCCTGTCTGCGGTGCCGTTCTCGGCCGAGAGTGGGCTCTGGTCGACGTTGTTCCGAACGACCGTGGATGGGAGTGTCATGACGACTCGTGGTGGACGGACGCCGATCGTCGTCGCACTCGTGATCGGCCTCGGCTTGATCGTGGCGCCGTTCCTGTTCCAGATGTTCGAACGGGCGCCCCTCGGCGGCGAGATGATCGACGAGTTCGAGCCCTACATGACCACCGAGCAGGTCGAACTCTTCCGCGGGTACCTGGCCGAGATCGATGCTGCGAACACCGAGGCTGCTGAGTCACTGCTGCCGGACATGGTGACGGCCGGGGTGACGACCGACGCCGAGGTCGACACGGTGTACGTGTCGATCGTGACCCTGAACGAGCAGTGGCCGACCATCGACGCCGACATGTCCGATCTGATCGATCGGATGGAGGCCAACCTCGACAACTACGCCGCCGTGGCCGCGTTGCCACCGTTTCCGATGTTCCCCTGGTTCTTCGTCGTCCCCGGTGCATTGATCGCGATCACGGCGGCTGTGGCGCTGGTGCGCCGCCGCAACTCGTCCGGGGGCCGGCCGGCGACCTGGGTGCTGCTCGGGCTGGGCCTGGCCGTCGCAGCAGCGCCGGTCGCCTTCCAGATGTTCGAGCGCGCACCGAAGGGTGCGGACATGATCGAGGACTTCCGCCCGATGATGACCCGTGAGCGGGTCCAGGACGTGCAGGGCTACTTCGTCACACTGGGGGCGGCCGAGGGCCAGCTCCGCGCCCAGGCCGTTCCGGCTCTGATCGACGCAGG
>Ga0102938_10003395_pt1 | contig 11889 bp, 10 predicted proteins | sample SalPonR2_B_D2_MG_FD_84516 | JGI IMG/M metagenome (GOLD analysis project Ga0102938, IMG submission 84516) | Salt pond soil microbial communities from South San Francisco under conditions of wetland restoration - Salt Pond MetaG R2_B_D2_MG | ecosystem: Environmental > Aquatic > Marine >... | reverse complement strand
CCCGGTGCGCGGCCGCCTTGTAGGCATCGGCATCAAGCCCCACCAGCCGACTGTTGAACGGCTGCAGGTACTCGTAGGCCGCAGTACCGGTTCGCCCCATGCCAAAAATCAGTATCTCGGCGTCGCCCAGGTCCGATGGCTGTTCATCGGGGTGCACCGATTTGCGCTCGCTGCGTTGCAGTGCATCCTCCCAACGGGCGAACAGGGGGTGCGCGTAGCGATTCAGCGGCGCGGCAACCACGAAGGACAGGGACACAGCCAGTGCCAGCGGTACCAGCCAGTCTGTCAGCACCACCGCGGCCACGATGAGGCCGAACTCGCTGTAGGCCGTCAAACTCAATGCGCTCAGGAAAGCCGTGCGGGCGCGCAGCCGGAACGCCACCAACAGCAGGTGGAACAGGAGGCCCTTGAGCGGCAGTAACATACCCACCACCAGCGCAAATACCAGGGCATTCAGATCGGGCAGGCCGGACATTCCGATCTGCAGGAAAAACCCGACGAGGAAGACCTCCTTGAGCGCCCAGAGCGATGCGGAGAGTTCCTTGGCCTTCGGGTGATTCGACAGCAGCACGCCCATCACCAGCGCGCCTATCTCCGAACTGAGCCCCATCGCCGTAAAGCCCATGCCGCCGAGAACCAGCGCCAGCAACATACCCATCAATACCAGCAGTTCATCGTGACCGGCAAAATTGAGCAGGGAGTGGAGCAATGGACGCAGCAGAGGCAGTGCAAACAGCCCGAGGGCGTAGATGGTGGGCGTCTGCCCGCTCCAGAAGGCGAGCACGCCCAGGGCAATGATATCCTGCACCACCAGGATGCCAATACTGGTGCGTCCGTGGAAGGTACCCAGCTCGCGCTTCGCCTCCAGCAGCTTCGCGGCCAGTACCGTGGAAGAAAACGACAGGGCAATCGCCAGCAGAACCGCCGTATTCCAGTCGAGACCGGCAAGGAAATAGATGCCTGGGCCGAGAATCAGCACGCTGATCAGGAAGTGCAGCAGGGCTCCCCCCACCACATGCGGCTGCGCGATCTGTTCGAGTTTGAGTTTCAGGCCAACCGTGAACAGCAACATGAGCACGCCGAGGTGGGACACGTGGCCGAGTATCTCGCCGGTCTCACTCGGCAGGCCAAGCCCGGGGCCGACGAAGTTGATGGCAAAACCGGCCGCGAGAAATCCCACCAGTGGTGGAAGCCCCACCTGGCGCACCGCCAGACCGAAAAAAAATGCAAACGAGATGCAAATTACTTCAAACATTGTGCCCCCGACATACCAATTTGCTGCGCCAACCGAAGAATGCCGGACTGCCCGGGACCCTGCGGTACGACCTAATATACACGGCAACCCTCGAGCAATGAGGCATGGTGAATCTGATCAAGCACTGCCGCAAGGCAGGGTGATGTGCTCATTGGCGCCAGAGTGTACTGCCTGCAACCGGGAAGTTCACGCTGTGCATTTGTGAAATACCGGGGGCAGCGCCAAAAGACCGGCGCACTGCAGCGCTCCGGGCCGGGGGGACCCTGAAACCCCCGCGACCCCTTGCCCGCGGAGAACGCGGCTCTGTGCTCAAAGATGGCCCGTCATGCATGGCGCGACAGTTTTGAGCGCCAGCGGCGGGCCATGGGAGAATGCACAGCCTGGCGCGAGGACTTTTCAATGCGAACCCGGTAGTATTAGCGCTGGACTTTCTGCGTGAGCACCAACGGAACCCGTATGAATAAACCGCCCCTGAATATCACCAACGTGGTGATTTTTGTCGGCTTTCCCCTCGCAGCCATGCTGCTGGTACCGTTGTGGGGAATTTATCACGGCTATGACAGTTTCCAGTGGCTGTGGGCCCTGGCATTCCTCTACCTGAACGGCTTGTCCATTACCGGCGGCTACCACCGGCTATGGGCGCACAAATCCTATGAGGCGCATCCGGTTCTGCGCTGGTTCTTCGCGCTCTGGGGCGCCGGCGCGCTGCAGAACAGCATTCTCATCTGGGCTTCTGATCACCGCCGACACCACCGCCATGTGGATGATTACGACCGCGACCCCTACTCGGCCAGCCGCGGTCTGTGGTTCAGCCATATGGGCTGGATGCTGCGCGACTACGAAGCTGATGGCCCGGATTTCAGCAATGCCCGCGACCTGCAGCGCGATCCCATCGTCATGTGGCAGCACCGCCACTACGTGGTGCTCACGACGTTCATGAACCTCGGCCTGCCACTGTTGCTCGGTATATGGCACGGCGACATAATCGGCACGGTGCTGCTCGTGGGTTTATTCCGCCTGGTGGTCAATCACCATGTGACATTTTTCATCAACTCTCTGGCGCACTACTGGGGCAGCAGACCCTACACCGAATCGAACAGCGCCCGCGACAATGGCCTCCTGGCGTTGCTTACCTACGGCGAGGGCTATCACAACTATCATCATATTTTTCAAACGGACTACCGCAACGGGGTGCGCTGGTGGCAGTGGGACCCCACCAAGTGGATGATAAAGCTGTGTGCCTGCCTGGGGCTAGCCAGCAATCTCAACCGGATTCCGAACTTCAAGATCCAGCGCGCCATTCTCGACACCCAGTTCCAGCGCGCGCGTCGTGAACTCGACACCGTGCGCGACAGCGAAACCCTGCGCGAAATGCTGGAACGGGAGTACCAGTTGTTTACCGATTCCATCAACCAGTGGACGGCATTGCAGGCGGAGCGCTACGAGCGGAGAAAAGAACAACTCGGCGACGCGCTGGTGATGCGCCGGGCGCACCTGCAGGACAAATGGGATCACGCGGCCCTGCGCACGCGCCTGAAAACCCTGGAATACGGACTCAAGATGCAACGCAAGCGCCTGCGCATGCTGATGGCGGAGGTGCAACTGCACCAGGCCCAACCGGCCTGACAGCATAATCCCGCGGCCGGCGGGCACAAGCCTGTGCCCGCCAGAGCATTCTGCCTTGCCTGCTCCGTGTATGCTACAGTCAGTGCCCGCCAATCCGTGAGGTAGATCGCATGTCAGCTTCCGTCCATGATTTCACCTGTGAATCGCCATCCGGCGACAAAAAGCCACTGGCCGATTACCGCGGCAAGGTTCTGCTGGTGGTCAACACTGCGTCCAAGTGCGGTTTCACCCCCCAGTTCAAGGGCCTTGAGGAACTGTACGAGAAATACCGGGACAAAGGCCTGGAAATTCTGGGCTTTCCCTGCAACCAGTTTGGCAAGCAGGACCCGGGCAGCAACGACGAAATCATGGAATTCTGCCAGCTCAACTACGGCGTCAGCTTCCCGATGTTCGGCAAAATCGATGTCAACGGTGATGCCGCCGACCCGCTTTTCCAGCACCTGAAACAAGCCGCGCCGGGCGCACTGGGTACGCAGGCCATTAAATGGAACTTCACCAAGTTCCTGGTCGACGGCGAGGGCAAGGTGCTGCGTCGCTATGCTCCGAAAGACAAACCCTCGGCGATAGAAAAGGACATCCGCGAGTTGCTGGGCTGAGGCGTACCCGGCCAGCCCGCGCTGCACGGGCAGCGGGTCAGTGCTCCCGGGTTTCGCGAAACTCTATATCCGGCCACCGCTCCTGCATCAGAGCGAGGTTGACGCGGGTGGGGGCGAGGTAGGTGAGGTAGCCCCCACCGTCCATGGACAGGTGCTCCGAGGCTTTGCGTCGGAATTCCTCCAGCTTGCGCGCATCCTCGCAGTACACCCAGCGAGCGGTGTATACGTTGACGGGTTCGTAGCGCGCTTCCACCTTGTACTCGTCCTTGAGCCGGTACACCACCACGTCGAATTGTAGCTGGCCCACCGCGCCCACGATCAGGTCGGTTGAATCGAGGGGTGCGAACACCTGGGTAGAGCCTTCTTCCGAGAGCTGCTGCAAACCACGCTGCAACTGCTTCGATTTCATCGGGTCGGCGAGGCGAATGCGTCGAAACAGCTCCGGCGCAAAGTGCGGAATACCAGTGAACTGCAGCTCTTCCCCCTCAGTGAAGGTGTCGCCTATCTGGATAGTGCCGTGGTTGTGCAGCCCGATGATATCGCCGGCCACGGCCTCCTCGACCAGCGCCCTGTCGCCGGCCTTGAAACTCACCGCATCGGCGATTTTTTTATCCTTGCCGATGCGCACATGACGCATCTTCATACTCTTGCTGTAACGGCCGGAACAGACCCGCATAAAGGCAATGCGGTCGCGGTGCCGGGGATCCATATTGGCCTGGATCTTGAACACAAAACCGCTGAATGAGCTTTCACTCGCCTCCACGCTGCGCCCGGTCGTTGCCCTGACCTGCGGCGGGGGCGCCCACTGTACGAAATCATCCAGCATTTCGCGCACCCCGAAATTGCCCAGGGCCGTGCCGAAAAACACCGGGCTCAGCCGGCCCGCCAGGAAGGCCTCCGCATCAAAGGGGTGGCTCGCACCTCTCACCAATTCGACCTGCTCGCAGAATTCATTGTATTCGTCGCCAAGCAATTCCCTGGCCGCAGCGTTTTCCAGGCCCTGTATGCGCCGATCATCCGGCAGCGTGCTGCCTTGCCCGGGTGTGAAGACATGAATAGTGTCGGAGTACAGGTTGTAAACGCCCTTGAAGTCCCGACCCATGCCGATCGGCCAGTTAATCGGCGCGCCGGCAATCTGCAGCACTTCCTCGATTTCGTCCAGCAGTTCAATCGGGTCGCGAATGTCCCGGTCCATTTTATTGACGAAACTGAAGATGGGGGTATCGCGCAGACGACACACATTCATGAGCTTGATCGTCCGGTCCTCTACGCCTTTGGCGCCGTCGATCACCATCAGTGCCGCATCCACGGCGGTCAGCGTACGGTAGGTGTCTTCGGAAAAGTCCTCGTGCCCGGGGGTGTCGAGCAGATTGACAATACGCTCGTGGTAGGGGAACTGCATCACCGATGAAGTGACGGAAATACCCCGTTCCTGCTCCAGGCTCATCCAGTCGGAGGTGGCATGCGGACCCTTTTTGCCTTTCACGCTGCCGGCGATTTGGATCGCGCTGCCCAACAGCAGGAGCTTTTCGGTGATCGTGGTCTTACCCGCGTCCGGGTGCGAGATAATGGCAAAGGTTCTGCGCCTGCGGATCTCGTTATTTAAACTGCTGTCTGTCACTAACGGTGACTCCTCACTCATGCTGGACCGGGATTACCAGAGGCAACTGCGCGAACTGGGGGGTACCTGGAAGAGTATTGAAACGCCCGGCCACCGGGGCCGACATCGCGGGATGGGGCTACTGCCACGAACCCCGCGCCGGGTCGGGAGTTTAACACAAAGGCCAACTGCAGATTAAACGGTTGCGCGCTCCCATGTTCGATGCAACAGCAACCAGCAAGGGTAGTAAGAACAATCCGCATCGCCTATTATCCCGGCCGGTATACAGCGGTGGCCGGGTCACCCGGGATTTTCGCGACCCTCATCCAGCATGGGATTCAAATGAACGTCCAATGAAGAGCGCAGACGTCAAACACTGGCTGGCCTTGAGAATCCGGCACAGCTATCAGTTCCTCAGCAGCCCGCTGGCCATCGTGTTCCTGACCCACTCCCCAAAAGTGCACCCGGGCTACGGTATTAGCTGGCGCAAGCGGATCTGGCTGGGCTTTCGTTTCTGGCGTAACCACAGCCGGGTTACTTCGGGCACATCCTGGCGAGCGCACCTGATAATGGCCATGAAACTGCTGGAAATTCCGCCCGGTGTTGCCGGCGCTGTCGTGGAATGCGGCTGCTGGAAAGGTGGTGCGACGGTCAACCTGTCGCTGATCTGCGAAATGACCGGGCGCACACTCAAAGTGTACGACTCCTTTGAGGGGCTACCGCCCCCGCGCAACGGCGATGCCATCGCCCAGCGCACCTTCAGGCAGGGGTTCATTCCCGGTATTTTCTGCGGCACCCTGGAAGAAGTGACCGCCAACGTGCGCAAGTATGGCGCTATCGATGTATGCGAATTCCACAAGGGCTGGTTCGAGGACACGCTGCCCGATCACACGGGCGAGATTGTACTAATGTTCCTGGATGTGGATTTCTACGCCAGCCTCCGCGACTGCCTGCTGAACCTTTGGCCGCGGCTGGTGGACGGGGGTTTCGTGTTCCTTGACGAGTACCTCAACATCCCGTACTGCGCGGTATTCTATTCGGAAAAATTCTGGTCGAGATACTTCTCTTGTGCACCGCCCGGCCTGGTCGGCACCGGCACCGGCGTACAGGTAGGCATGTTCTACACCGACCCATCGATACGCTTCCGGAAGGGCCAGTTGCAGGGCTCCGAGAGCACCGCCTATTGCATTAAGGGAACGCGCGCCGTATGGGACTACTATCCGGAAGACGCCACTGCGCCGGAGCTGGAAGCAACCGCCCCTCCGACCGCCAGCTGATCGCTGCACCGACCTGCTCCCCCAAGGTCCCGAACGCTAATCCTGTCTTCACACTGCGACATATTGACGCTGCCGCCCGGGCTGGCCTGCCACTATAATGCCATGGTGAAGAACCAGACCTTCAGCCATCGCGGGGCGCTGAGTCCCTCCATTGACAACCTGCGCAACCTGCTTTTGATCCGCAGCATCGCACTGCTGGGCCAGACCGCTGTACTGGCGTACGTGCTCGCGTCCAGCCGCACCCTGAGCAGCCTGGCCGGGGTCACGATCAGCCTTGTCCTGCTTGCCCTGGTGACGATGGCAAGCCTCTGGCGCACTACGCGACCCTGGCCTGTTGCCGACCGGGAATTTCTTGGCCAACTGTTGATCGACGTACTCGGCTGGACGGCCTTGATGTATTTTACCGGCGGTGCCAACAATCCCTTCATCTCGTACTACATTGTACCGGTCGTCATCGCCGCCGCCGTCCTGCCCTGGCGTCATACCTGGCTGATCGCCGGCACCTGCATACTCGCCTACAGCCTGCTCATCAGGGCCTACCAGCCCTTTCCGCTATTTACGCCACACGCTGCGATGGGCCACGGTGACAGCGCCAGCGTGCATGTTCTCGGCATGTGGTTTAACTTCCTTTTCAGCGTCGGCCTGATCACCTACTTCGTCGTGCGCATGGCAGCCATACTTCGGCACCAGGAAGAGCAGGCGGCCGTGGAACGGGAAGATCGTTTGCGCAACGACCAGGTGATGGCAGTTGCCAGCCTCGCCGCGGGCACAGCGCATGACCTGGGCACCCCGTTGGCGACCATGACCGTGCTGACCGATGAGATGCTCGCGTCTGAACGCCTGGATGCGACAACCCGCGAAGATTGCGAGCTGTTGAAAACCCAGATCGCCCAGTGCAAGAGCACCCTCGCCGCACTGAGCCGCACCGCGGAATTGCAGTCGGCACGGCAGAGCCAATCTATACAGGCTGGTCGCTTTGCAAAAGAGGTGATTGAGCGCTGGGCGGTGCGCAGGCCCGGCACGGCATACCGCTTTGAGTGCGCTACCGGAAGCCCACAAATAGCCGTCGACCCCACTCTGGGACAGGCGCTGGAAAATCTTCTCAACAACGCGGCCGATACCGGCTCGGAGGAGATCAGCATGCGCGTCGAATGGGATACCGCGCAGGTACATATCCAGATTCGCGATTGGGGGCCGGGCATTGCGCCCGCTGTGATGGAACGCATCGGCAAACCGATGCTGCACGCCGACCGCAGCGGCCTCGGTATCGGGCTGATGCTGAGCCAGGCCACAGTGGAGCGCCACGGCGGGCGGGTTGAATTACGCAACCACAGGGAGGGTGGCGTGCTCGCCACACTCAGCCTGCCGCGAACAGATTGAACAGACAACGAGTCGAACGATGCCCGGCGATGCGAGAAAAATTCTGCTGATTGACGACGATGAGGTTTTCACCGCGGTGATGGCCCGTGGTTTTAAACGGCGCGGCTTTAGCACCCTCTGCTGTGCCAGCGCCGCGGAGGCGGTGACGGCCTGCCCGGCATTCGCGCCCACACACATCCTGCTGGACCTGAATATGCCGGGCACATCGGGGTTAGTGGTGCTGCCCCGCTTGATCGACCTGGCGCCCGGGGCGCAGTTGGTTGTGCTCACGGGTTACTCCAGTATTGCGACCGCGGTGGCGGCAACCCAGGCCGGCGCGAGCAATTATCTATGCAAGCCCGCAAGTATCGACGACATTCTGCTGGCCTTCGACGGCAACCAGGCCACCGAGCACGGGACGGTACCCACGGACCCCCTGTCGGTGGAGCGGCTGGAGTGGGAGCATATACAGCGTGTTTTGCAGGATCACGACAACAATATCTCGGCAACTGCGCGCGCGCTGGGTATGCATCGCCGCACGCTACAGCGCAAACTGCAGAAGCGGCCGGTCAAACGCTAGCGCGCGATATCCTCTGCCAGAACCGTCAGCAAACGCTCCCCCACGGCATCCAGCGCCAGCGTTTCCCGGGGCAGCAACTGTGCCATGCTGGTAACCGGAAGGTCGGCATAGCCGCAGGGGTTGATGCGCGAAAAAGGTTCCAGGTCCATATCGACGTTCAATGCCAGGCCGTGGTAGCTACAACCGCGGCGCACCCGCAGTCCCAGCGCGGCTATTTTCGCATCCGCCACATACACACCCGGGGCCCCCGGCCGCAGCGCGGCCTGGATGCCGTACTCAGCCAACAGGCGAATGGTGCTGTGCTCAATGAGGCTCACGAGGTCGCGCACGCCGAGTTGTCGGCGCTGCAGGTCAAGCAACAGGTATACGACCCACTGGCCGGGGCCGTGGTACGTGACCTGCCCGCCTCGATCGGCCTGCACAACCGGAATGGCATCGGTATCCAGCAGGTGTTCCGCGCGCCCGGCCTGGCCCTGCGTGAACACCGGTGGGTGCTGCAGCAGCCACAGTTCATCCGGCGTGTCGGCCTCGCGCGTGTCGGTAAACTCGCGCATCCGCGCCAGTGTCGGTGCGTACTCCACCTGGCCCAGCCGGCGCAGCAACAGCGGCGCAGCGGCCATCAGAGCACCATTTGCACTTGGCCGGTAGCGAGGAGATCCTCGTGCAGAGCCTTTAGCTGTTCCGGCCCGGTGGCGGTAATGGTCACACTGAGAGCGACAAAAGTGCCCTTGCGACTATCCCTGATGGATACGCCGGCCTGATCGAAACCGGGCGCATGGCGCTCGAAGACCTCCAGCACAACCCCGCGAAACTCCGCGCTGGAGCGGCCGAGGACCTTCACCGGATAATCACAAGGGAAGGTGATTTTGGGGGGGTCTGGCTCAGACACGCAAACTCAGCTCCAACGATAAAACCGCTGCCCGCGTCAGGCCCGGAACAGGCTCGAAATCCACATCAGCAGGGTATCCCAGAGGCGCTTGATCAAACCGCCCCGCTCGACCTCGGCCAGGGCCATCAGGGGGGCATGATGAACCGTCTCGCCATCCAGCGTAAGCGTCACCGTACCCACCGTATCGCCCAATGCGAGCGGAGCGAGCAAAGGATCTTCCACCTCGACAGTGGTAATCAGGTGCTCGCCTCTACCCCGCGGAAACGTCAGCACGGTGGCCTCGACCACCCCGACCGGGACCGCGTCGGCACTACCTTTCCAGACGCGCACGCTGTCCAGCTCGGTCATGGCCTCGAACACGGTGTCTGTTTCGAAGAAGCGGAAACCGTAGTTCAGCAGGCTGCGCGTCTCGTTCTTGCGCGTGCGCTTGCTGTCCGTTCCCATCACCACCGAGATCAGCCGCATGCCGCTACGCTCGGCAGACGTCACCAGACAGTAGCCCGCCTCTTCTGTATGACCGGTTTTCAAGCCGTCTACGGATGGGTCTTCCGACAGCAGCGTGTTGCGGTTGTACTGCCTGATATTGTTGTAGGTGAATTCCTTTTCCTTGTAGATCGCGTACTGTTGCGGGTGGTGCTTGATCATCGCCCGCGCCAGAATCGCCAGATCGCGCGCGGTAGTCAGGTGATCGGGATGCGGCAGGCCATGCGAATTCACGTAGTGCGTATCGAGCATCCCGAGTTTCCCGGCGGTCGCATTCATCATCTCCGCGAATACTTCCTCACTGCCTGCGATGTGCTCCGCTATGGCAACGGTCGAATCATTGCCCGAGGAGATGATGATCCCGCGCTGCAGGTCTGCAACAGACACATCCTTGCCCGGTTCTATCCACATCAATGAGGACCCCTTGAAGACGGGATTCTGCGACCAGGCGTTCTCGCTGATCGTTACCATGGCGTCCTCGGAGACCCGCCCCTCTTCGATCTCGCGCGCCAGTATGTAGCTGGTCATCATCTTGGTCAGACTGGCCGGCGGCAGTGGCATATCGGCGTTGTGTTCCGCCAGCACCGCACCGCTCTCGGCATCCACCAACAGCCAGGCAACTGCGTTCACCTGCGGGGGTGACGGTACGATCGCGGCCACCTGTGGGGAAAAAGCGGCGAGGGCAAACAACAGACAGACACTGAGTCGGGACATGCAGATGGGAAACCGAGAGGTGAGAATTCGCCTGAATGGTACCGCAAGCGCGCCTGCAGCGAAAGAAACCGGGGTTGCGTAGCCCCTTACGCGGGGAAATCCGGCAAGCGGCGCCGCGAAAACACTCTCGTCGGTGCGCCGGAGAAAGACTCAGGGCAACGGTTGGCCCGCGTTGTAGCCGCTCTCTTTCAGCAGGAGCTGCATCTGCTGCAGCTGCGCGGGATCATCCACCGGGCCAACGCGCACGCGATAGAGAAAGCCACCGCCTGTTTCCACCTCGCTCACCACTACCGGCTCGCGGAGCAACGCCTGCAGTTCACCCTGCAAACGCAGGGCGCTGGCCTGCGAACCGAAGGCACCCATCTGCAAAAAGCGGTATTGGCCCGGCAGCGTGCCACGACGATCATCCACACCGGCAATATCAATAACCGCGACCTCCACCTCCGCCGTGCCCTCATGCGCGAAGCCCAACTTTACTGCGGCCGCATAGGAAAGATCGATGAGACGATCGGCGTGAAAAGGACCGCGGTCATTGATGCGCACGACCACCTTGCGCCCATTCACCAGGTTGGTAACCGTGGCGTAACTGGGAATCGGCAGGGTTTTGTGCGCCGCAGTAGCTTTGTAAAGATCAAAGATCTCGCCGTTAGAGGTGGCGTGGCCATCGAACTTCGCACCGTACCATGACGCTATACCCCGCTCTTTATAGCCGCTATGCCCCGGCAGGACCGTGTAGGTTTCACCATTGACAGTGTAGGGGCTGAAATTGCCAGCAGACAGAATCGGATCCGGCCTCGGGACCGCATCGCGAACATCGCTGGCACTGATACTTCGCAGGGGCGCGAAATCCTGCGCGTGCGCATACCGCGAGCCGGGCTCGGAGGTACGCTCCGGTGGTGGCACCGAACAGGCAACCATGGCCGCCCCTGCCACGCACCAGAACGCGCGGATTGCGCGTATCACCTGGCAAACTCCCGGGCAAGCCGCTGGCTCAACTGGTACACGCTCATGGCGTACATGGCGCTGTGGTTGTAGCGGGTGATCACGTAAAAGTTGTGCAGACCAAGCCAGTATTCGTAGCCATCCTGCAGTTCAAACTTCATGGCTGTCGCCAGCGCATCCGGATCAAGTTCCTGCCGCGCGGTTACGCCCTCCTCGGCAAACCCTGCCACGCTGCGCTCCGGCTTGAGGCCGCTGCGGCCACTCACGAACAGCGCATCGGGGACATTCGCGTCAGCGTCGGCGGCAGACACTACGACCTCCCCCGGGCGCCAACCGTGCTCGCGAAAATAATTGGCTACACTGCCGATGGCATCCACCGGGTTGTTCCAGATATCGATGGCGCCGTCGTCATCGAAATCGATCGCGTAATGCCGATAACTACTCGGCATGAACTGGCCGTAACCCATGGCCCCCGCGTAGGAGCCCATCAACGTCTCCGGAGCAACGCCCTGCTCGCGCGTCAGCAGCAGGAAATTCTTCAACTCGCTGCGGAAAAATGGCGCGCGTG
>Ga0102938_10003394_pt1 | contig 11890 bp, 11 predicted proteins | sample SalPonR2_B_D2_MG_FD_84516 | JGI IMG/M metagenome (GOLD analysis project Ga0102938, IMG submission 84516) | Salt pond soil microbial communities from South San Francisco under conditions of wetland restoration - Salt Pond MetaG R2_B_D2_MG | ecosystem: Environmental > Aquatic > Marine >... | reverse complement strand
TGACGATCCGCCAGGACAGCTACGACCGCGACAGCTTCATGCCCGGCGTCGTCCTCGCTTGCAAGAAGATCCCCGACGTGTCGGGTCTGTCGAGATCCCTCGACCCTTTCCTGTGACGATCACGCCAGGGGTCAGACCCCAGGCGTCATCGATCTCCGTGGCACCCCGTCGTCATGATCGGCACATGCCACGACCGTTACGACCGAACCTGCCCGACTCGTTCCATCACGTCATGAACCGTGCCATCGACCACGGTCCGGCGTTCCGTGACGACTCCGACCGTGTCGAGTTCGGTCAACGCCTTGCCGACATCCACGAGCGTTTCGGCGTGATCACCCACGCGTATTGCTTGATGACCACGCATTTCCACCTGCTGCTCGAGTGTCCGGATGGAGCACTGTCCGAAGCGATGCAGCGCCTCGGTTCGATGTACACGCGCCATGTCAACGATCGGATCGGCCGCGACGGAGCGATCTTCCGTGGTCGCTTCGCCTCGAGGTTGATCGCCAACGACGCCCATCTCCTCATGGCATGCCGGTACATCCACCGCAACCCGCTCGACCTACCCGGAGTCGTCGACGTCACCGGGTACCGATGGTCGAGCCATCGGACCTATCTCGGTTTGCGAGGCAGGCCACCGTGGATGCGCACCGACCAGGTCCTCGGCCACTGGAACGAGAACGCGGCGGCATTCGACGAGTTCGTCAGGAACGACGTCACCGATGCGCGCCCCGACGTCGATCCGCTGCGGCTGCAGGCGATGGTGGCGGCATGCGCCATGGCGCTCGACGAGGAGGAACGAGCGGCAACACGACTCGCCCGCCTCCTGGTGCTCGGCTGGGCCACGAGCAGCGGTGTCGACCCTGCCGTGGTGATGACGGCGTTCGGGATGAGTCGAGGGGCACTGCACTCGGCGAGCTACCGCGCTCGCAAGCGACTCGTGTCGGAACCGTCGCTCGCGGTGATCGTTCGCCGAGCGGTCGACCTGACGTCGACGCCCCAACGATCACGCCTTGGGTCTGACCCCTGGCGTGATCACAGCGCGGCGAGGGCGGCGTCGTAGTCGGGTTCTTCGGCGATCTCGCCGACGAGCTCGGTGTGCTTGACGTTGCCGTCGGGGCCGATCACGACGACGGCGCGGGCGAGGACGCCCTGCAGCTTGCCGTCGGTGAGGGTGACGCCGTAGTCGGAACCGAAGTCGGATCGGAACGTCGAGCCGACCTTGACGTTCTCGATGCCCTCGGCGCCGCAGAAGCGTCCCATCGCGAACGGCAGGTCGGCGGACACGCACAGCACGACCGTTTCGTCCATGTCGGCGGCACGTTGGTTGAACTGGCGCACGCTGCTCGCGCATGTCGGCGTGTCGATGCTCGGAAAGATGTTGAGGATCACGTTCTTGCCGGCGAACTCCGACGCGTCGTACTCGCCGAGGTCGGCGCCGACCAGCGAGAAGCCCGGTGCAGCAGCACCGACAGCGGGGAGTTCTCCGGACGTGTGGACGGGGTTGCCGCCAAGGGTGACTTCAGCCATGCCTCTCGTTCTAGCAACCGCCGGCCCGATCGGCCCAGCCGGGCCGCGAACGGAGTCGATCACGCCTGGGGTCTGACCCCTGGCGTGATCAGGCGCCGCGGAAGTTGCGGACGTTGACCAGCAGCACGATCGCGATCGAGATGCCGACCGCCCACCACTGGTAACGCTGCAACCACTCGAGGAATTCGACGAGTTGCGACTCGAACGTGCGCGCCAACCACCACATCAGCGCCAGCCGCCCGGCGATGCCGACCGAGAGCAGTACCGCGAGGCGCACCGGCGGCGTGCGGTGGACCCCGCTCAGCGCCGCCACGATGTTGGAGCCGGCGAAGAACGGGATCAGGATCCACTCGGCCCTGGCGAACCCGCGGTTGAAGGAGTCGATCGCCTCGGGCGTCACCCCGAGGTACTTGCGGAACCAGCCGATCGCGTCGTCGTGGTAGGCCCGCCCGATCATGTGGCAGACCACGAACGCCGTGCCGATACGTGCGAACGCGATCATCACGTAGGTGCCGACCGGCACGCCGGCAGCAAGGGTCAAGGCCAGGTATCGGTTGCGCGAGGACAACACCAACAACCCCTCGGGGTTGGTGTCGACCCACCGTGCCCAGACCGCGGCGGCAATGTTGGTGGCGATCACCAGCGCGACGAACGCCACGAGCGTGAGCGGCGCCCACGACGGACGCACGTGAGGTGTCTCGGTCGCGTCGATCGCCGCACTCTCGCTCATGCGGTGGCCGCGCTCTCGGTCATGCGCTCCAACGGTATCGGCCCGGGTGGATCGACCGTCGGCGCCGTGCGCTACGTTCGCGGCTCATGCAGGGCCTGATGCAAGACGTCCCACTCGCCATTCCACACATTTTCGAGCGGGCCGAGAAGTACTTCCCGCACAAGGGGATCGTCACCGCCACCGGGGCCGGTCTCGAACGCACCACCTACGGCGACTGGGCGGTGCGCACCCGCAAGCTCGGCGGCGCGCTCGACGACCTGGGCATCTCCGCTGACGGCCGTGTGGCCACGTTCGCGTGGAACACCGCGCGCCACCTCGAGCTGTACTTCGCCGCCCCCTGCACCGGACGGGTGCTGCACACGCTGAACATCAGGCTGTTCCCCGAGCAGCTCACCTACATCGTCAACCACGCGGACGACGAGGTGATCTTCGTCGATCGTTCGCTGCTCGGTCTGCTCGCCCCGCTGCTGCCGACGTTCGAGAACCTGCAGCACCTCGTGATGATGGATGATGGCAAGGGCGACATCCCTGCCGACCTGAACGGGCACGAACTGCTCGACTACGAAGAACTGCTGGCGGCCGCCGACGCCGTCGAGTTCGGTGTCGACGACGAGCACCGTGCAGCCAGCATGTGTTACACGAGTGGTACCACCGGCAATCCCAAGGGCGTCGTCTACACCCACCGCTCGACGTTCCTGCACACGATGGGCGCCATGACCGCCGACAGCCTCGGCGCCCGCGAGAGCGACGTCATCCTGCCCGTCGTGCCGATGTTCCACGCCAACGCCTGGGGCCTCGCCCACGCCGCTGTCGCCACCGGCGCAGACCTCGTGATGCCCGGCCCCGACCTGTCGGGCCCGGCGATCGCGAACCTCATCGTCGACGAGAAGGTCACGGTCGCCGCGGGCGTACCGACGATCTGGATGGCGGTGCTGCCCGAGCTGAAGGACCGCGACACGTCGTCGTTGCGCAGCATCCCGTGTGGCGGATCGGCCGTGCCGAAGTCGTTGTCCGAGGCGTACCGCGAGCAGACCGGCCTGCCGATCCTGCAGGCGTGGGGCATGACCGAGACCAGCCCGATCGCTGCGGTCTGTCGCCTCGACGCCGACCAGGAGCAGCTCCCGCAGGACGAGCAGGCCGAGTTGCGCACGCAGGTCGGCCGCATCGTGTTCGGTGCCGAGTGCCGCGTGGTCGAACCGGGCACCACGAACCCGATCCCGTGGGACGGCGAGAGCAGCGGCGAGCTGCAGTGCCGCGGCAACTGGATCGCTTCGGACTACTACGACGACGAACGCTCGCACGAGAGCTTCACCGACGACGGATGGCTCAAGACCGGCGATGTGGCCGCCGTCGACGATCGCGGCTTCGTGCGTCTCGTCGATCGCACCAAGGACCTCATCAAGAGCGGCGGCGAGTGGATCAGCTCCGTCGAGCTCGAGAACGAGCTGATGGCTCATCCCAAGATTGCCGAGGCCGCCGTCATCGGTGTTGCGCACGAACGCTGGGGTGAGGCACCGCTGGCCTGTGTCGTCAAGTCGCCGGGCGCCGACGACCTCACCGAGGACGAGGTGCTCTCGTTCCTCGAGGGCAAGATCGCCAAGTGGCAGATGCCCAAAGGCGTCGTGTGGATCGACGAGGTCCCCAAGACCAGCGTCGGCAAGTTCTCGAAGAAGACGCTGCGCGACGAACACGCCACCACGTTGATGAACGGCTGACGCGAGACACGGATGTGATCCGATCACGCCTGGGGTCTGACCCCTGGCGTGATCAGAGGCGGCCGGCGTCGATGACGCGCTGGAGGAAGGCCTGGGTGCGGGCCTCGGTCGGCGACTCGAAGATCTGCGACGGAGCGCCTTCTTCGAGGATGCGTCCCTGGTGCAGGAAGCACACCCTGTCGCTGATCTCGCGAGCGAAGGCCATCTCGTGGGTGGCGAACAACATCGTCATCCCGGCCGCTTTCAGTCCACGCACCACATCGAGCACCTCGCCGACGAGTTCGGGATCGAGCGCCGACGTGATCTCGTCGAGCAACAGGACCTCGGGGTTCATCGCAAGCGAGCGCGCGATCGCCACGCGTTGCTGCTGACCGCCGGAGAGCTGGTCGGGGTAGGCGTCGGCCCGGTCCGCCAATCCGAGGCGCGTGAGCATCTCGAGACCTGCCCGTCGAGCTTCGGACTTGTCGACGCCGCGGACCTTGCGCGGCCCGATCGCCACGTTGTCGACGACACTCATGTGCGGGAACAGGTTGAAGCTCTGGAACACCATGCCGATGCGGCGGCGGATCGGGTCCGGGTCGAGGCCGGGTTCGGCGATGTCGACACCGTCGAGGATCACCTGGCCGTCGTCGGTGGGCTCGAGCAGGTTGACGCAGCGCAGGAGCGTCGACTTGCCCGAACCGGACGCACCGATCAGGGTGATCACGTCGCCCTCGGCGACATCGAGGTCGATGCTGTCGAGCACGACGGTCGACCCGAACGACTTGCGCACACCGCGCAGCGACAGCTTCGACTCGACCGGACGCAGCGGGAACGGCTCGTCGCTCATGCGATCGTGGTCGCCCCGGTGCGGGCGCGCTGGCGAGCGAGGGCCCAGTCGGCGAGTCGGGTGCAGGGAATCGTGAGCGCCAGGAAGATCAGCGACGCAGCGACGTACGGCGTGAAGTTCGCGTAGGTGGCCTTGTCGATGCCGGCCTGGCGCAGGATCTCGACCGGTCCGATCAGGCTCACGAGTGCCACGTCCTTCTGCAGGCTGACGAAGGTGTTCATCATCGGCGGCACGATCTTGCGGTACGCCTGGGGCAGGACCACCGATCGCATCGTCTGGCTGCTCGTCATGCCGAGCGAGCGGGCACCGGCGCGCTGGCTCTCGTGGACGGCGTCGATGCCGGCGCGGATGATCTCGGCGGTGTAGGCCGAGTACGACAGCACCAGCGTCACCGAGCCCCAGATCAGTGGGTTCGCCCAGGTCCGTGACAAACCCAGCGCCGGCACGCCGAAGCCGATCAGGAACACGAGCAGGATCACGGGGATGCCACGCAGTACATCGGTGTAGATCACCGCGAACGCACGCAACGGGAACAGCGCCGGGCTGCGCGTGTTGCGGGCGAGCGCGATCAAGAGCGACACGATCAGGATGAACGGCGTCGACCAGAGCAGGATCTGCACGTCGAGCCAGAACGCCGACAGCAGACCCGGGAACGTCTCGACGAACACGTCGCCGTCGAAGAAGGCTTGACGCACCCGCTCCCACCCCGGGGTCAACGGGACCAGGATGACGAGCGCGCCGACGACTGCGATCGTGCTGATCGTGGCGATGGCGACCGATCGCCGACGACGAGCGCGTTCGTAACGCTCGCGCCGGGTCGATCGGTCGGACATCAGGATGAGGGAGAGTCGGTGCCCGGTCGGGTCACTCGACGGTGATCACCGGAGCGCCGGTGGTGTCGGCGAGCCACTCCTGCTGAATGGCGGCCAACTCGCCGTTGTCGGTGATGGTGGTGATCGCGGCGTCGACGCACGAGGTGAGGGCACTGTCCTTCTCGAGGACCATGCCGAATTGGTCGGTGTCGCCTCCGGTCTCGGCCGGGAACTGCCCGATGACGCTGCTGTCCTCGATCTCCACTGCCGACACGAACAGTGCCGTCGGCAGGTCGAACACGGCGGCGTCGATCTGGTTCGCTTCGAGCGCCGCCTTCGCGCCGACGTTGTCGTCGTACACGAACGGGTCCTGGTTGGGCTGGATCACGTCGGTGATGAACGCCAGGCTGGTGGTGCCCACCTGGGCGCCGAACTTCACGTCCTTCAGATCAGCGATGCTGGCAGCCCCTTCGGCAGCGGAACCTTCGAGCGCCACGATTGCCTGGTTGCTGGTGTAGTACGGCAGCGAGAAGTCGATGTTCTCGGCTCGCTCCTCGGTGATCGAGTACTGCTGCAGGTTGATGTCGAAGCTCTTCGCACCCGGCTGGATGGCCTCGTCGAAGGTGGTGCGTACCCACGTGACCGCGTCGGCGTCGTAGCCCATCTCGGCGGCGACGGCGTAGGCAACGGCCGCCTCGAATCCTTCACCCGACTCCGGGGCGTCGTCGATCACCCACGGGTAGAAGGCGGGCTCGCCCGTGGCGATCGTCAAGACGCCGTCGTCGATCGTGGCCGCGCAGTCGACGGAGCCGTCGGCGGACTCGCCGGCGTCGTCGTCGCTGCCGCAGGCGGCAAGGACGAGGGCGCCGACGGCGATGGCCGGAACGATCCGGCGCAGGGCAGGGGAGCGTCGCATGAGATTCTCCTTCAGGTTGTTGTTCACGCGGAGGAGAAACTACTGCCTGGCTTGACTGCGCGCGTCCTCCCTGCGACCTCTACGTTCCGGGCGTGGCCCACCGAGCGAGCACCGAGCGCCTCAGGATCGTGGGGGTGGCCGTGGTGGGCGTCGTGCTGCTCGCAGCGGTCTGGTTCCAACGTGGCACGATCGGCGACGCCCTCGCCGAGGTGCACACGATGTCGGCGGCGGTGGTGGTCGCGCTGATCGCGCTCGGCATCGTCGAGCGTGTCAGTCGTGCCGACATCGTCCGGCGCCTGCTCGGCACCACGTCGTTCGCCCGTTCGCTGACGATCCACGACGTGGGGACGGCCGCGAGCAAGGGCATCCCGCTCGGCGGGCCGCTCGCCACGGCCCTGCGGTGGTCGATCGCCCGAGACGCTGCCGTGCCGACCACGACGTTCGCCTCGATGCTGGTCGCCTACGGGGTGGCGACGACGTTCGTGACCTGGCTGTTGCCATTCGGTGTGTTGCTCGCCGAGATGACCCAGCGAACCCCGACCGGAACCGATCTCGCGATGCTTGCGATCTGCACCGTCGTCGTCGTCGGGTCGGGGCTGTTCTGGGCGGTGGTGCTGCGCTCGGAACGACTGGCGGTCCGGCTCGTTTCCGGCCTGCACACGCTCTGCGACCGCGCGACGCGGCGCTGGTCGTCGATCGGTCGTCGTCTCGGTGATCACGATGTCGGCGCCGGCCTGCTGGAGGTGCGGTCGTCGCTGCGGGCCGTCGGCGCACGTCCGTTGGAACTGTTGCTCCGTACGGCGCTCGCCCAGTCGGTCGGTGCGATCATCCTGCTGGTCGCCCTGCGCGGGTTGGGGGTCGGCACCGAACTCGGACTGTTGGAATTCGCACGGGTGTATTTCGTGGTGTCACTGCTCAGTTCGTTCGTGCCGGTGCCGGGCGGGGTCGGCGTGGTCGAGGCGGGCCTGACCGGTGCGCTCGTCGCAGCCGGAGTCGATGCTCCGACGGCCCTCGCCGGAGTGCTCGTGTACCGGTTGCTGACCTATGTCGTGCCGATCGCGCTCGGGGCCGGGCTCTACCTGGGGTGGAGATTCGACGTCGCCCGCCGACGGTCGACCCCCGACGTGCCGGTGATCCCGGCAGAACCGATCCCCGACCGCAAGGCCGGCTGGGTGAGCTCGCGAATCGAACTGCACGAAGCGGCGATCATCGAATAGGTTGCGGGCCGTGATGCATGTAGGACTCGTCCGCCGGCCCCCGACCCGTCGCCGGGGGTGGCACTGATGGCCCGGTTCGGCCGGATCCTGACCGCCATGGTCACCCCCTTCGACGACGAGGGCGAACTGGATCTCGATGCCGCGGTGGCGCTCGCCAAGTGGCTCGTCGAGCAGGGCAACGAGGGCCTCGTCGTCGCCGGTACCACCGGCGAGTCGCCGGTGCTCTCGATCGCCGAGAAGCTTGCGCTGTTCGAAGCGATCGTCGACGCCGTCACCGTCCCGGTGATCGCAGGAACCACCGGGTCGAACACCCGTCACGACATCGGGCTCACCGAGGAAGCGGGGCATCTCGGCGTGGCCGGCATCCTCGGTGTCTGCCCGTTCTACAGCCGGCCGTCGCAGGCCGGGCTCGAAACGCACTTCCGGGCGATTGCGGCCTCGACCGATCTGCCGGTGGTGCTGTACGACATCCCCAAGCGCACGGGACGCAAGATCGACGGCACCACGATCGTCCGGTTGGCCAACGACGTCTCGAACATCGTCGCCCTCAAGGACGCCGCCGGGAACCCGGGCGCGACCGCTGCCGTGGCGGCGAACTGCCCAGACGGCTTCGAGGTCTACTCCGGTGACGACTCGATGACCCTGCCGCTGCTGGCGATCGGTGCCGTCGGGGCGATCGGGGTTGCCACCCACTGGTGCGCTCCCGATCACGTCGAGATGTTCGACGCCTGGGAACGCAACGACGTCGCCGCCGCCCGCCGCATCAACGCCCGTCAACTCGAGAGCTACGAATTCGAGTCCAGTGACGACGCCCCGAACCCGGTACCGTCGAAAGCCATGTTGAGAACGCTCGGTCATGCCGTCGGAGAGTGCAGGTCGCCGATGGGTCCGACCCCACACCGACTCGAAGACGACGCCCGCCGCGTCCACGACCGTCTGGTCGATGCCCGTGGCTGACCGCCTGAAGCCCGGCTCGACCGACTCGTCGGTGCCGGTCCGCATCATCTTCCTCGGCGGTCTCGGCGAGATCGGCCGCAACTGCATGGCGATCGAGCAGGGTGCCGCGGACGATCCCGACCGCACGGTCGTGCTCATCGACTGCGGTCTCATGTTCCCCGAGGCGAACATGCACGGCGTCGATCTGATCCTTCCCGACTTCACCTACCTGCGCGAGAACGCCCAGCGCATCTCGGCCCTGATCCTCACCCACGGTCACGAAGACCATGTGGGAGCCATCCAGTACCTGCTGCGTGATCACGACGGCATTGGTGACCTCCGCGACGACCCCTTGCCGATCTACGGTGCGGCGCTCACGCTCGGCTTGGCCCGCAACCGCATCGAGGAAGCCGGGCTGCTCCCGAAGACCGACATGCGCAAGGTCAGAGACGGCGCCAGCGTCGAGATCGGTCCACTGCTCGTCGAGTTCATCCCCGTCACCCACTCGGTGCCCCACGCCCATGCGATCGCCGTGCACACCGCGCAGGGCGTGGTGCTGCACTCGGGCGACTACAAGATCGACCTCACCCCGGTCGACTCGCGTCGTACCGACCTGGCCCGCATCGGCCAGCTCGCCAAGGAGCCGGGCATCCGGCTGCTGATGGCCGACTCGACCAACGCCGAGGAGGCCGGTTACTCGCCGAGCGAGACCACCGTCGGCTCGGTGCTCACCGGCCTGTTCGCCGCCCACCGCGACCGTCGTATCGTCACTGCCAGCTTCGCGAGCCACCTCCACCGCATCCAGCAGATCGCTACGGCGGCCATGGCCGACGGTCGCAAGGTCGCCACGCTGGGCCTGAGCATGAAGAAGAACATCCGACTCGGGCGCGAACTGAAGGTGCTCGACATTCCCGAGTCGGCGATCATCGACATCGAGGAGATCGACAAGTACGAGCCGGGGCAGGTCTGCATCATCTCCACCGGGTCGCAGGGCGAGCCGATGTCCGCGCTGGGGCTGATGGCGCGCGGCGAGAACAAGTGGCTGAAGCTCGGCGACCGTGACACCGTCGTCCTGTCGAGCCACGCGATCCCCGGCAACGAGGGCAACGTCAACGCGGTGATCGACGGGCTGATCCGGATGGGTGCCGAGGTGGTGCACTCCGGGGTGATGGACGTGCACGCCACCGGTCACGCCCAGGCCGACGAGATCAAGACCTATCTGTCGATCGTCAACCCCGAGTGGTACGTGCCGATCCACGGCGAGTTCCGCCACATGAACGCCAACGCCAAGCTCGGTGAGTTGATGGGGGTGCCGCACGACCGTGTGGTGATGTGCGAGGACGGCGACGTCCTCGAACTCACCGCCGACGAACTCCGACCGGTCGGACGGGTGCCGGCTGGGTACCTGTACGTCGACGGCATCGTCGGCGACGTCGGCCAGGGTGTGCTGCGCGACCGCCAGAAACTGGCCGAGGAAGGTGTGGTCGTCGTGGTCGTCACCGTCGACATCCAGACCGGCAAGGTGCTCGTCGGGCCCGAGATCATCACTCGCGGGTGGGTCTACGCTCCCGAGGCCGAGGACCTGCTCGACGAGGCGTGCGACACCGTCGCGGACGCCGTCGAGGCGTCGCTCGGCAAGGGGGTGCGCGACGTCGAGGCGCTCGAGCGCGACGTGCGTCGCGCGGCGGGCAAGTTCGTCAGCGAGCGCACCAAGCGGCGGCCGATGATCGTGCCCGTCGTCATGGAGGCCTGAGCGTTGAAGCCGTTCGCGGCCGGATTGCTGTTCGCTGCGCTCCTGGTCGGCTGCGGAGGCGAGAGTGGTGACGGCGACTCGGCGCCGCCTGTGCGCATCGACGACATCCGGCCCGCAATCGCTGCTGTCGAGGCGGAACTCGGGGCAGGGCAACAGTTCTTCGAGGTGAACGCCACGGCGCAGCTGGTGAACCTGTTCGTGGCCGTCGACGATGCGACCTCGGCGCTGCCGTACATCTACTTCGACGGCGAACTGCAGCCGCCTGCCCCGGCACTGTCGGTCGAGTCGGGCTTCACGTTCGGTGCCGACGCCGTCGACTTCGACGAGGACACCGTGCTCGATGCGGTCGCGGACGAGCTTGCGGAGTCGACCATCGAAGGGTTCGCAATCGAGGGTGGCGACGGAGGCATCGTGCGCTACCTGGTCTCGACACGTTCGGCGCAAGGTGGCGTCCTCGCGGTCACGGTCGCCCCCGACGGCGCCGTTCTCGAAGTCGATCCCCTCTGACGGCCGCCATGTCGGTGTCGGACACGAAGCGGTGCTCCGGTCCCGGCCGTGTCAAGGTGACGGGATGGGCGTTCCTGCCGCGATGACCGTTGCCGTCACCATGGGACATGGTGGGCCCGAGCAGACGGTCGTGCGGTCGGATTGGCCGCGTCCGCAGCCGGGCCCAGGCCAGGTGTTGATCCGGGTGACGGCTGCGGCTCTGAACAACACCGACATCTGGTCGCGCGAAGGCGCCTACGGAACTGCTGACGATCCGGACGCGGTCGTCGGCTGGAAAGGCGTGCCGCTCGACTTCCCGCGAATCCAAGGCATCGACATCACCGGTCGCGTCTGCGCTGTCGGGTCCGGCGTCGACGACGTGTGGATCGACGTCAGGGTGCTCGTCGATCCGGCGGCTCGGTATGTCGACGACCTGCCCGCCGACATCGTCGGCAGCGAGGTCGACGGGGGCTTTGCCGAGTACCACCTGTGCTCGGTCGAGCAGCTCCACGACGTGACGGGGTCGCCCTTGACCGAGGCGCAGCTGGCGTGTCTGCCGACGGCGTACGGCACGGCGCTGGGGATGATCGAACGCGCCGAGATCTCCGCCGGTGAGCGGGTGCTCGTCACGGGGTCGTCGGGCGGGGTGGGCATGGCCGCGATCCAGTTGCTCGTCGACCGAGGTTGTGAGGTGGTGGCACGGACCGGTGCCGGGCATCGCGACCTCATCGCAACGCTGGGCGTGACGGCGGTGTCCGTCCGAGGCGCCGACGCACTCGCGCATCTTCGCCCGGTTGACGCCGTCGTCGACGTGGTGGGCGGCGACGAATTCGGGCCCATGGTCGATCGTCTGCGCGACAAGGGCCGCCTCGTGACCGCTGGAGCGATCGCCGGCCCGGTCGTGGCGCTCGACCTGCGGCGACTGTACCTGCGACAACGGACACTGATCGGCTCGACGATGCACAC
>Ga0102938_10003388_pt1 | contig 11910 bp, 8 predicted proteins | sample SalPonR2_B_D2_MG_FD_84516 | JGI IMG/M metagenome (GOLD analysis project Ga0102938, IMG submission 84516) | Salt pond soil microbial communities from South San Francisco under conditions of wetland restoration - Salt Pond MetaG R2_B_D2_MG | ecosystem: Environmental > Aquatic > Marine > Intertidal... | reverse complement strand
TGTCCAACTCGGTAATCTCGCTGCCGACGGTGCGGATCAGTTTCGGCCCGTAAAGCGCGAGGCCAAGCGAAATCCCTATCGCACCGACAGCCATCACCCAAAGCGGGATCGCGGCTTCCGTCGCAACCGCGCCGCCAGTGATGGCTTCGTTGATGCCTGCCAACGGTCCGACGGCATTGGCAACATCGTTCGCTCCATGCGCAAAGCTCAGGAGCGCTGCGGCAAAAATCAGGGGGACGGTGAACAGGTCGTTGACGCTAGACTTGTGGTTTTCGAGGCGTGCGGTCAGTCGGACGATGTAGGGCCGCATCACCAGATAGACGATTGTGGCGATCACAAACCCGATCAACAAGGCCACGGGAAAACTCACTTCGACCAGTTTTTTCACGCCTTTGAGCATCAGATAGGTTCCGAAGGACCAGGCCATCACCGACACCAGGATCGGAACCATGCGGTTGGCGGACACCAGCACGTCGCGTTTGTAGGTGATCGTGCGCTTGATTAAGTAAAGAAAGCCTGCCGCGATCAGACCGCCAAGCAGAGGCGAGATGACCCAGCTTGCGGCGATCATGCCAACCTGATGCCAGTTCGCGATACCCCATCCGGCCGCGGCGATCCCCGCGCCCAGCACGCCGCCGACGATAGAGTGCGTCGTCGAGACCGGTGCGCCGACGATGGTGGCGAAGTTGAGCCATACCGCGGCCGCGAGAAGGGCGGCGATCATCATCCAGATGAACGTATCGCGGTCGCCGACAAGCTCGGGGTCGATGATTCCCTTCTTGATAGTGCCAACCACGTCTCCGCCCGCGATAAGTGCGCCACTGGCCTCGAATATTGCGGCGATCAGTATGGCCCCGACGAGCGTGATCGCATGCGAGCCAACGGCGGGCCCGATATTGTTTGCCACGTCATTGGCGCCGATATTCATCGCCATGTAGCCGCCGATCATAGCGGCGGTGACCAGCAGGATGCCGTCGACGCCGCCATCGGTCCGCACGATGGTAAACAGCATCACACCGACGATGAAGATCAAGGCCGTTCCGAACCGGAAGAGCTCAGCCCGATTCAACTGAGCGGCCATTTCGATGTTTTCCGTTTTTAACATGGACACCCCACAGGATCACAGGCTAAGCGGACAGTTTAATAGGCCCCCCGGACACAGCCATGACACAGATCAACGACGGCGCAGGGGCGTGTCGTTGGTTCTTCAGAATTTGGGGAATGGTCCAGAAGGATGATTGGACGGTGCGGCTTTAGACCCGCATCCATTGACCGAAGACCTGTGTGGCGTCAGGATTGAAGAGAAGACGTACTAACGCCAGGAGTACCAAACCTGATAGTAATGGCGGCAAGTCGGGCGCGCCCGACTTTGGCCAACGACTTTGTTTACGGTGTGATTCCGTGATCTGGTGCCAAAAGGCGGGGCGCGCTGAATGACAAGATATTATCTTCCGGTTGCAATCAGCGCGCTTCTCCTGGCTTTCTGGATCAGCCCGAACGCGCAGGAGATCGCCGCCGGCGTCGCCATCTTCCTGTTCGGCATGCTGATGCTCGAGGATGGGTTCAAGCTTCTCGGCGGCGGCATGCTGGAAAGATTGCTGGAGCGCGCGACGCGATCGGTTTCCCGGTCAATCCTTTTTGGCATCGTATCGACGACCGTGCTGCAATCCAGTTCGCTGGTATCGGTCATAACGATTTCCTTTCTGAGTGCCGGGCTTATTTCGCTGATGGGCGGGGTCGGGATCATTTTCGGCGCCAATATCGGCACGACAACCGGTGCCTGGCTGATTGCGGGCCTGGGGCTCAAGGTCAACATCGCCGCCTATGCGATGCCGATGATCGCGCTCAGCATAGTTTTCGTCTTCCAGAAATCGAGGGTCTTGCGGGGGGTCGGCTATGCCCTCGCCGGTCTCGGCTTCCTGTTCCTCGGAATTCACCATATGAAAGAGGGCTTTGACGCGTACAAGGATCAGATCGACCTTCTGCGCTTCGCGCTGCCCGGGCTTATCGGGCTTGTCGTCTATACCCTCCTGGGCACGGTTTCGACCGTGGTCATGCAGTCGAGCCATGCGACAATGGTCTTGATCCTGACTGCGCTATCCGCCGGGCAGATCACCTACGAGAACGCGCTCGCGCTTGCCATCGGCGGGAATGTCGGCACGACGATCACCGCGATCATCGGCTCGCTGAGCGCGAATTTCCAGGGCAAGCGGCTGGCGCTGGCGCATCTTGTCTTCAACCTCACGACGGCAGCGGTTGCACTAATCTTCATTGCTCAACTCCGAGATGCGGTTGACTGGGTCAGCGCCACCGTCGGGATCGACGCCGACGACTACGCACTGAAACTCGCGGTGTTCCATACGATCTTCAATGTTCTCGGCGTCGCATTGATGCTGCCTTTGATGCGTCGTCTGGTTGCCTTCCTCGAACGGCGCATCGTCGAGCCCGTACCCGATGTGAGCCGCCCGCGGTTTCTCAACGCGGCGGTCGATGCCTTCCCGGAGACGCTGGAAAGTGCGCTGCGCAAGGAGGTTCTACACCTATACGAGAATGCCACCGAACTGATCCTGCACGGCCTGAACCTGCACAGGCACGAGATATTCGAAAGCGCAAACATCGCAGAAACCGTCCGCAAGAGCCGCACGGCCAGCGATCTCGACATAGAGGAGCGCTATGAGCGCAGGGTCAAGACGCTCTATTCCGCCATCGTCGAGTTCACGACACGCGCCGGTGACAAGCGGCTGCCGCCAGAGATCGCGCAACGCGTTTATGACTTGCGCGACGTGGCGAGCGATATCGTGCAGGCGGTCAAGTCGGTAAAACACCTGCGCAAGAACGTGCTGCGCTACACGGTGCGGCCCGAGGGGGCGGTGACCGAGCTTTATGACGGACTGCGCACCGAGATCGCCAGAATTCTGCTGGAGATCCAAAAGCTGGAGCAGACAGACCCGGAGGATCGCAGCTCCCTGTCGCTGGATCAGGAACACGCGCAGATCGAAGAGGATGCACGCAGCACCACGCGCCACATTGACAGGCTTATCCGCGCGGGCAAGCTCAAGCCGGATGCCGCCACCTCTTTTCTCAACGATTCCGCCTATGCCTATGGGGCCATGCGCCAGCTGATCGAGGCGGCGCGCCGCTTTTACATCGAGCGTGACAGCTCGATGGCAGAGGTCGAGCGCCTGCTGGCGTTGGAAGATGAGGACTTCGATACCGAGCCGTCGGGGTAAGATGAGGATGTCGATCCCAGGATCGGTGCCGCGGATCATAAATCTGTCATCGAACACGGCTACTATGAGACAAAACGCGACGGAGGTGCGCAGATGGGCCTGAAAAACCTGGCGGAGAAAGTGGACGAGTACAACGACCGTCTCGAGCAGGGCAAGGTGGAAAAGATCAAGCCCGATCACGTGAAAAAGGTGCTGAAAAAGCTGAACAAGAAGGCGTCACAGCTCGAGTCCGAGATCGCCTCTGCAAAGAAAGAGGAAAAGAAGGTTCGACTGAGCAGGAAGCTGGCCGTCGCGCGCGAACATGTCGCGCGCGCCGAGTGGCTGCTGGACAATATCGCATGACGCCCCCGCGCCTGCGTTCATTGCTCACGCCGCCGAATGATGGCACACGAAATGAGAACAGGCACTACTTACGTAGCGGCCCGGAAAATAGGGGCAGGCCAAGCTGAACGCTTGAAACACCGGTCTCTGACGAGGCGGACAGCACTCTGGCAAATCGAGACGTGGCGCAAGGCGATCGGCGATGCTCGGGCAGATGCAAAGCAACCGGGAAGAAAGGGCCTTCGCACCTTGCCGTCACGACTGCCGATCGTTGGCCACGTTGTTCGCGACACTCAACCGTCTGGCAGAACCGTCGATTTCTGCTCGCCCAGACCCGTGATACCCAGCGTCACGACCTCGCCGCCCTGCAAGTAGCACTGCGGAGATTTGCCCATGCCGACGCCCGGGGGTGTGCCGGTCGAGATGACGTCGCCGGGCTGCAGGCTCATGAACTGGCTGCAATAGGAAACAAGGCGCGGGATCCTGAAGATCAGCGTCGCGGTGGAGCCCGTTTGCATCCGCGCGCCATCCACGTCCAGCCACATATCGAGCGCGTCGATATCGGGGATTTCGTCCGGCGTCACGAGCCATGGCCCCGTCGGCCCGAAGGTGTCGCAGCCCTTGCCCTTGTCCCATGTGCCCGCGCGCTCGATCTGGAATTCGCGCTCGGAAACATCGTTGACCACGCACAGGCCCGCCACGTGGCGCATCGCGTCAGCCTCGTCGATATAGGAACCCGGCTCGCCGATCACGATGCCCAGTTCGACCTCCCAGTCCGTCTTGACCGAGCCGCGAGGGATCTGGATCGGATCATTCGGGCCGACAATCGCCGAGGTCCATTTGTTGAAGATGATCGGCTCATCTGGGATCGGCATTCCCGCCTCTTCCGCGTGATCGGCATAGTTCAGGCCGATGCAGACGAATTTGCCGATATCCCCGACGCAGGGCCCGAGGCGCAGATCCTTCTGCGGGCTGCCATCCACCACGGGCAGCGCCTCGATGTCGAGGTCCTGCAAGGCTTGCAGACCGGCGGGGCGCAGCACCTGCCCTGCGATATCCGGCACGACCCCGGAGAGATCGCGCACGCGGCCGGATCCGTCAAGCAGGCCCGGCTTTTCGGCCCCGGGTGCGCCATAGCGGAGAAGTTTCATGGGCTGTCCTTATCTTCAGAGAGTTCGCGTTTTCGCAAGTGCGACCTGCCCGCATCAGGCGGCCTGTCCGGTGTCGAGGCCGGAAATCGCCTGGATCAGCGTGTCCTCGGTGACCTCCTCGGAGGTGAAGGTGCGCATGACACGCCCCGAGTACATCGCCACGATTCGGTCCGAGACATGCAGCACCTCGGGCATTTCCGAGCTGATGACGATCACCGCATAGCCCTGTGCCGCCAGATCTCGGATGAGGTTGTGGATTTCGGCCTTGGAGCCCACGTCAATGCCGCGCGTGGGCTCGTCCACGATGAGCACGCGGGGATGCATCGACAGCCATTTGCCGATCACGATCTTCTGCTGATTGCCACCCGAGAGATTGCCCGCCGCCTGTTTCCAGCCCGGCGTGCGGATGTCGAGCTTGTCGCGATACTGGTCGAAGATCGCGATCTCGGACCCTTCGGCGACAAAGGGCCCGGCCTTGAGGTCATCGATCTGCGGCAGGGTCATGTTGTCGCGGCAGTTCATGCCCAGCACGAGGCCTTGCGACTTGCGATCCTCGGGGACGAGCGAAATGCCCCTCGCAATGGCGTCCGCGGGCGAGTGGATGCGCACCTCCTCGCCGTTCAGGTGGATGGTGCCGGCGGAGGGCTCGCGCAGGCCGAAGATCGTCTCGGCAATCTCGGTGCGCCCGGCCCCGACGAGGCCGTAAAAGCCCAGCACCTCGCCGCTGCGCACGGCAAAGCTCACATCCTCGAAGAGATGCCCGCAGGAGAGCCCGCGCACCTCGAGCGCCCCGTCGCCGATCTCGTGATGGCTCTCGTTGCGGCTGAGGTCCAGCTTGCGCCCGATCATCATCTGGGTCACGCCTTCCTCATCGGTCTCGACCGTGTCTACGGTGCCCTGGTACTGCCCGTCCCGCAGCACGCTGATCCGGTCTGTGATCCTGAAGATCTCTTCCATGCGATGGGAGATATAGGCGATGCCCACGCCTTGCGACTTCAGGTCGGCGATCACCTCGAACAGCACCACCTTTTCTGCATCCGTCAACGAGGCGGTCGGCTCGTCGAAGATCACCGCCTTGGCATCGACGGTCAGCGCCCGCGCGATCTCGACCATCTGTTGATTGGCGATCGACAGGTCTCCCACGCGGGTCCTGGCGTCGAACCCGACCTTGAGCCTTTCGAGGATCCTGTTGGTGCGTGTGTAAAGTTCGGCCCAGTCCACCAGACCGAACCGCTTTCGCGGCAACTCGCCGAGGTAGATGTTCTCGGCCACGCTCAGCTCCCCGGCGAGGCTGAGTTCCTGGTGAATGAAGACGATCCCCTTGGCCTTGGCGTCGAGCGGGCCGGACATCACCACCGGTTGCTCAGCCAAGACGATCCGGCCCTCGTCGGGCTGGTGGACGCCGCCGAGAACCTTCATCAAGGTCGATTTCCCGGCACCGTTCTCGCCCATCAGGGCGTGAACCTCGCCTGGCAGGATGCTGAGCGAGACGCCATCGAGGGCACGGACGCCGGGAAAGGTCTTGACGATACCTTCCAGTCGCAGGACAGGGGTTTGCGCGCTCATATCTTCAATTCCTCCTTGCCCTTGACGTTCAACTGCCGGTCCAGCAGCAGCACCGCGATCAGGATGAGGCCAATCACCAGATTGACGGTCGAGGTGTCGGCACCGATATGCGCCAATCCCTTGCGCAGAAGCTGGATCGCCAGCACGCCGCCGAAGGTGGAAACGATCGAACCCGCCCCGCCGGTGAGCTTGGTGCCGCCCAGCACGACGGCGGTGATCACCCAGAGCTCGTAGAGCTCTCCGTCATTGGGGTTGACCGAGCCGGTCTCGGCATAGAACACCACCGCCGAAAGCGCGGCGAGAAAGCCGATGATCATGAAATTGATCAGCATGTGCGGACCAACCCTGATCCCGGCATTGACCGCCGCCTCGCGGTTGTTGCCGATGGCATAGGCGTTGCGGCCATGCACTGTCCTGTTCATCAGGAACCACATCGCCACCGTGACGATTAGCAGGACCCATGTGGCCGTGTGCAGCCCCAAGACCTGCATCTCTGCGAAATCCACCAGCGTCCAGTTGAGATGACTGGTGGGCTGTTCGCCGTTATACATGAACACCAGCCCGCGATAGCCCAGCATCGCGCCCAGCGTGACGATGAAGGCGTCGACTCCGGTTTTCCATACGATCAGCCCGTTGATCGCGCCCAGCACCACCCCGGTGAGCAGCGCCAGCAGACAGGCCACCGGGATCACCCAATCGCCGAGCCCGCCAAAGACCGGCCATGTCATCGCATCGAGCAGAACGACAGCGCTCAGCGCATAAGTTGCCCCGACCGACAGGTCGATATTGCCATTGATCATGACGATGGTCATTCCCATCGCGATAATGCCGATCGGGGCGGACTGCTTGAAAAGAAGCAGCATATTGTCGGCATCCATGAAGGCATTTTCGCTGAGCGACAGGAACTGGCCCGCCACGGTGAAGAAGATCAGCTCGAGAACGATGAAGCCCCAGATCGCGCCGTTCTTCAGGATTGTACTGAGAGTGCCCGGTGTCATTGCTGTTCTCCTGTTCACGCGATGGGCGACCAGAGGCGACCGCGCTTGGCGGCGATATCGAGCCAGACAGCGAGGATGATGATGATCCAGGTCACGACATACTGGACATAGAACGGCAGCCCGACGAGCAGCAGCCCGTTCTGGATGAAGCCGAGGATCAGCACGCCGATGACGGTCTTGAAGATCGTCCCCGAGCCGCCCATCAGAGACGCACCACCGAGGATCACCGCCGCGAGCACCTCGAGCTCGAGTCCCTGGCCCACGGTGTTTTGCGACCCCATCGATCGGCTGGCCTGCAAAAGCCCGGCGGTGGCCACGCAGAAAGCCGAGACCAGGTAGCAGCTGAACACGACACGGGCGCGCGGGATACCCGAAAACGTCGCCGCCGTGCCATTGCCGCCCACGGCATAGATCTTTCGCCCGAACGGCGTCTTGGCCAGCATGGTGCCGAGCACGACCGCCAGCAGCAGGAAGATCAGGATCGGCACCGGTATGCCAAGCGCATCGCCCTGGCCGAAGATACTGAACCACGTGCCTTCCTTGTCGGCGATATCCATATTCTTGCCGCCGGAATAGGTGAGCGTCAGGCCATGTATGGCCGACAGCATCCCCAGCGTTACGATCAGCGAATTGAGCTTGAGATACCCGACGAGAAACCCGATGAAGGCCCCCAGGCACAGCGTCATCGCGAACATCGCCGGGATGGCCAGCGTCGGACCGAGCTTGTCGTGCAGGTCGAGCACGACAATGGTGGAGAACGACATCATCGAGCCGACCGAGAGATCGAGATTGCCGCTGATCACCACGAAGGTCACGCCAAGCGCCATCACCCCCAGGATTGCCGAGGACCGTACGACCCCCATCACGTTGTCGGGATTCAGGAACTGCGCATTGGCGAGGGTGAAGCCGATCATGAACAGGGCAAAGGCCACCAGAATGCCTTGCCTGGCCAGAAAGCCGCCGATGTCCTTTTTCGTGAGTGTCGCCATTTCCCCCTCCATCGGGTTCCGTCCTCCGGGCCGCTGACCTGCGCGTGACACGAAGGTCCGGTCCGCGCGCGCCGGACGGTCGTGAGCGTGCGCAGGGTATCGGGCGCAAGCTGCTTCGCGCCCTCCCCCGGGTTCTGATGTTAGCAGGTCTCGCCGGATTTCGCGCAACGGCCTGCCAGGTGTCACGCAGGCGCGACCGTCAAAAGACCGGCTTGGCGAAATCGCCCATGTTGTCCTGGGTGATCTTCGGCGTGTCGAAATAATTGAGGAAGGGCACGTCCTTGCCGTCGAGCACGCCGATCGCTGTCTGCAGTGCCGCTTCGGCGTCATCGACCGGCGACTGGTATATCGAGCCCCAGTAGTCGCCGCGCTCCATCGCCTCGTAGCCCACCGAGAAGTTGGTGGCCCCAACGAAGATGATGCCGTCGCGCCCGGCGGCCCTGGCCGCATTCAGCGCACCCACACCCATGTTGTCGTCTCCGGCATAGACCCCGTCGATGTCGTCATACTTGGTCAGGAAGGCCTCCATGACCTTCTGCGCCTTCTCGCGGTTCCAGTCGCCCGGCTGGGTGTCGATGACGCTGACATCGGGGCAGATCTCGGGCAGCCGGTCCTCGAACCCCTTGGCGCGTTCGATGGCGGTGGTATAGCCCGGCTGGCCGGTGATGTGCACGACCTGCGCCTCACCCGCGATGCCCATGTCCTTGAACTTGTCGCACATGATCTCGGCGGCGCGCGCGCCCTGGGTGATGTTGTTGGGCCCCGAGAAGGACGCGATGAACTCGAACCCCTGCTCGGCGATGTTGGAATTGGTCACGATCACCGGGATACCAGCCTTCTTCGCCTTGCGTACGGCGGGGATCACCGCCTCGCCATTGGTCGGCCAGATGATGATGGCATCGACCTCCTGCTGGATCAGGTCCTCGATCTGCGCGATCTGGCGGGCCACGTCTCCGCCCGCATCCAGAACGACGGTCTCGATGCCGTCATCCGCTTCTGCGGCGGCGATGAACGCCTGTTCATAGGTTGTCTGATAGCTGTCCACGCCGACGTTGTTCTGCGTGATGCCGATCCTGTAGCCATCGGCCTGGGCGGCACCGGCCAGCGCGGTGCTGGCCACGGTCGCCGCGAGAACTGTACGAAATCTCATCAGGTTCTCCTCCCCGAATGTTCCTGTCATGGGCATCCCCCCTCCTCCGAAACGAGGGAATCACCGCCCGGAATGCCGGACGACTGGTGAAAGCTTGCGCACAAAGGCCCCACAGCAATGCAGCAAATATATCCATATTGGATATTTTGATATTCAATATGGATATATTGCCGATACTTTCGGTGCCCGGATTTCGACAGTCTGAAGAGGAGACCCGCGATGGTGAAATCGAATCCATCCAAAATGAAGAATTCTGCGTCGGGTGCCCCGTGCAGACCGGCAAGGGAGCCTGCCGCCGTCATGAACGCGATGAGCGACAACGCCGAAAAGACGATGCACGCCTCGCTGGCGACGGGCGATCTGTTGCGCATCCTGTCCTATCTGGAGGATTGCAGCAACGAGTTGGAGACCGCCATCGAGTTGCAGGACCCCAACCCCGTCTTCCGCATGGCACTGCACGTGATCAAGGGGCATCTCGAGGCCAAGGTGATGACGCCCACATCCCTGATCGCCGCCAGCAACGTGCCCTATGCCACCGCGAACCGGCGTCTCAGGGATATGATACAGGCCGGGCTGATCGAACAACGCCCGCGCACGAAGTCGGGCAAGAGCTTTACCCTGCATCCCAGCGAAAAGCTGCTTGAGCAATGGAGCCAGATGTCGGAGCGGGTGCGGCGGCTGGCCGAAACCCATTTCAACAGCCACGGCAGCCGCGAGGAGGCGCGGGATTACTATTTCGGTGGCTCCTACATGACCGCCCGCGCGATCCCGCCGCTTCAGGTCCTGTCCGAACCGCTCAAGCTGGCTGGCGGCATGCGGGTGCTGGTGCACGGCGATCCCACCTTCATGGTGATGGAGAACCTCAAGCGGCAGTTCGAACAGGTGATCGGCACGCAGATCCATCAGCGTGCCTTTTCCATCGACCGGCTGCGCGACGAGGCGCTGCGCAACGCCGAGCGCAGCGCCAGCCGCTATGACATCATCGCGCTCGACCTGCCATGGATCGGCGAGTTCGCACACAAGAACATCCTTATGCCGCTCGACGAGATCATGGATGTGGCGCGGCTCGACCCGGCGGATTTTCACACCGCGGGCTGGACGGCGGCGCATTGGGACGGGCGGCCCTACGGCGTGCCCGCGCAAACCACACCCGAGCTTCTGTTCTACCGCCGCGATCTGCTGGCCGCGGCGGGACTGGAGCCACCGACGACCACCGATCAGTTGCTCACCGCCGCGCGCGAGATGCACGCCCCGCAAAAGGGCCGTTACGGCATCGGCTGGAACGCGGCACGCGGAACCGCCCTCGGGCATACCGTGCTGATGACAATGGCGGATTTTGGTCAGCCGGTACTCGATCTGCCGGAGATGGCCGGCGGCTTCGATACGGACGGGCTATCCGCGCGCGACTATCGCGTCACCATCGACACCGACAAGGGGCTGATGGCGGCGGAATTCCTGATGGAGCTCTTACAATACTCGCCCCCCGACATCCTGTCGATGTCCTGGTACGAACGGGTCCGCCCCTATGCGGCGGGCCGGATCGGCATGGCCTACGGCTACACGCTGCTGGCACCGTATTTCGAGCTTGACCCGTCCTCGCCCGCGCACGGACAGACCGGCTACCTGCCGCATCCGCACGGCCCCGATGCCGTCAACGTCGCCCCGGTGGGCGGCTACGTGATGGGCGTTCCGGCCAATCTCGCGCCCGAGCGTGTCGGCCCGGCTGTCGAGGCGCTGCGCGTTTTCACCAGCCCCGAGGCCCAGAAGCTTTATGTCCAGAACGGCAGCCGCACCAATCCGCGCTACTCGGTCGGGGCGGATGCCGAGGTGCGCCGCGCCTCGCCCATCTTCGAGGCCGTCGACGCCATGTCATGGCGCGACGAGCTGCAATTCTGGCCACGCCCGCCGGTGCCCGAGATCACCGGTATCATCCAGGTGTGCGGCGAGGAATTCCACGACATGCTGCGCGGGCTGATCAGCCCCCGCGCCGCTCTGCGCCAGGCTCAGGAACGGGCCGAGGCGCTGATCGAACACCCCGGACCATCGTGACTTGAGGAGGAGAGACCCATGGACCCCACCCGCCTGAACGGCAAGAACATCCTGATCACCGGTGCCGCCCGTGGCATGGGGGCGGCGAACGCCGAGAGCTTTGCCGCGCAGGGTGCCAATGTATGCCTCGGCGATCTCGACGAGGGCGAGGCGCAGAAGCTGGCCGACCGCATCAACGGTGCCGGCAAAGGCCAGGCCATCGCGGTCGGCATGGACGTGACCAAACGCGCCGACAACGCGAACGCCGTCGCCGCCACGGTCGAGGCGTTCGGCTCGATCAACGTGGGTCTGTTCAACGCGGGTCTCAACAAGCCCCGGTTCTTCATGGATATCGACGAAGACAACTGGGACATGATCATGAACGTCAACACCAAGGCGATGTGGCTGGGGATGCAGGAAACCGCCCGCCAGATGATCGCGCAAGGGCCGATGGAGGGCCACCCCTACAAGCTTATC
>Ga0102938_10003387_pt1 | contig 11911 bp, 9 predicted proteins | sample SalPonR2_B_D2_MG_FD_84516 | JGI IMG/M metagenome (GOLD analysis project Ga0102938, IMG submission 84516) | Salt pond soil microbial communities from South San Francisco under conditions of wetland restoration - Salt Pond MetaG R2_B_D2_MG | ecosystem: Environmental > Aquatic > Marine > Intertidal... | reverse complement strand
TTTTTCCCTTGTGTTCCAAGGCGATGGACACCGCCCAATGGGGCAGGCCATGCAGGAAGTTGGTGGTTCCGTCCAGCGGATCGACGATCCAGCGCCGGGTCGGGTCCTCGCCATCCTCGCCACCGTTTTCCTCGGCCAGCCAGCCATAGGTGGGGCGCGCGCCGGTCAGTTCATCCTTGAGGATTTTCTCGACCGCCAGATCGGCCCGGCTGACGAAATCGCCGGCGCCTTTCATCGACACCTGAAGCTGCTCGACCTCGCGGAAATCCTTGACCAGCGACCGTCCCGCCTTGCGCGCGGCCTTGATCATGATGTTGAGGTTGGCACTGCCCGGCATCGTATCGGCTCCCTTCGGTTCAGGCCGCGCGTATACGCCGCCCGCGCCTTGCTTACAAGGGGCGTTCCCCCTGCACCTCGCCGCGTTGCATCCTGACCGGGATCTCGCGGGCCAGCCGGATCAGGTGGGCGACATAGGGCTTGTCCGCATCATCCTCGCGGATCGCCGCGTAAAGCCTTTTGGTCAAACCCTTTTCCGTGATCGGCCGGGTCACGTAATCGGTGCTGGTCCGCACTTCGCGCACCACCCAGTCGGGCAAAACCGCCACCCCGCGATTGGACGCGACCAGCAGCAGGATCACCGCCGTCAGCTCCACCTGCCGGGTCGCGCGCGGCTCGACCTTGGCAGGCGTCAGAAGTTCGGTGAACACATCCAACCGCGAGCGGTCCACCGGATAGGTGATCAGCGTCTCGTCGCGGAAATCCTCGGCCTCCACATAAGCCTTGTCGGCCAGCGGATGCAGGCTCGACGCCACGAAAACCGGCTCATAGTCAAACAGCGGCTTGAAGCCGATGCCGGGCAGATCCTCGGGGTCCGACGACACCACCAGATCCACCTCCTCCTTGCGCAGCGCCGGCAGCGCGTCAAATGCCAGACCCGGCTTGATGTCCACATCCACATCCGGCCACGCCTTGCGGAACCGCTCCAGCACCGGAAAGAGCCACTCGAAACAGGCATGGCATTCAATGGCGATATGCATCCGTCCGGCGCTGCCCTGCCGCAACCCGCCGAACTCATCCTCCAGCGCCTCGACCTCAGGCAGCACCTTCTCGGCCACCCGCAGCAAACGGTGCCCCGCCGCCGACAGCTTCAACGGCTTGGACCGCCGCACAAACAGCTCGACTCCGGCCTGATCCTCCAACCCCTTGATCTGATGGCTCAATGCCGATTGGGTGATGTGCAGAAGATCCGCCGCGCGCGCGATTCCTCCTGCCTGATGAATGGCACGGATCGTCCGCAGATGCCGAAGCTCGATATGCATATATTAGCGCGCCTCATTGTAACCATGAATATTATGAAGTTGTCTCACAATGGCCCTCCTGCGACAAGAGGACAACGCAGCATTCCGCAGGATAGCCCCAAATGACATCGCCCAAGGTTTCGTTCGAATTCTTCCCGCCCAAGTCGCTTGAGGCCTCGTTCCGCCTTTGGGACACCATTCAGGTTCTTGCCCCGCTTGATCCGCGCTTCGTTTCGGTCACCTACGGGGCCGGCGGCACCACCCGCGAACTGACCCGCGAAGCGGTGGGCACCCTGCACAAGGCCACCGGCCTGAATGTCGCGGCCCATCTGACCTGCGTCGAAGCCACCCGCGAGGAAACACTCGCCATCGCAGACAGCTTCCATGAGGCAGGCGTCACCGAGATCGTCGCGTTGCGCGGTGACCCCCCCAAAGGATCGGGCGGCTTCACCCCCCACCAGGGCGGGTTCGCCAACTCCTGTGAGCTGATCGAGGCGCTGGCCGATACCGGCAAATTCACCATTCGCGTTGGCGCCTATCCCGAAAAGCACCCCGAAGCCGCCGACGCCAAAGCGGATATCGAGTGGCTCAAGCGCAAGCTCGATGCGGGTGCCGCCGAAGCCATCACACAGTTCTTCTTCGAGGCCGAGACGTTCTTCCGGTTCCGTGACGCCTGCGTCAAGGCCGGGATCGACGCGCCGATCATCCCGGGCGTCCTGCCCATCGAGAACTGGATCGGCGTGCGCAAATTCGCCACCGCCTGCGGCACCGCCATCCCCACATGGCTGGACGACACGTTCGACAAGGCGATCCGCGACAACCGGCAGGATCTGCTGGCAACAGCCCTTGCCACCGAGCTGTGCAGCGAGTTGATCGACGGCGGCGTCGAGCACCTGCATTTCTACACGCTCAACCGTCCAGAACTGACCCGCGATGTCTGCCATGCACTTGGCGTGACGCCCAAGGTGTCGCTGCGCGACGTCGCCTGATCGTTTCCTTTCTGCGACGCGTCGCTTACCGTTACCTCCGGATACGCAACCGAGGGTAACGGATGAACACGACCGCCAGCACAATCGACGAGCTTGCAAGCCCGGATGACCTTTTGGGGCGTTCGGGCCTCGCGTTCATGCGCGACATGGTCGCCGGTCGCCTGCCCGGCCCACCCATCGGGGCAACCCTGGGGTTCCGGCCGGTCTTGGCCGAAGACGGGCGCGTGGTCTTTGAAGGCACACCCGAATTCAACGCCCTCAACCCGATGCGCGGCGTGCATGGCGGTTGGTATGGCGCGATCCTCGACAGTTGCATGGCCTGTGCCGCAATGACCAAGGTGCCGCAAGGCTCGGTCTACACGACGCTGGAATACAAGGTGAATATCACCCGCGCCATCGCGCCCGGCACCAGGGTGATCGCCACCGGCATCGTGGATCACGCAGGCCGGACCACCGCCGTCGCACACGGCGCGTTGCGCTGCGCCGTGACCGGCACGCTCTATGCCACAGGCACCACCACCTGTCTGATCATGACGGCCCAATCCCCCTGAAACGGTCCCCCTTTACCCTTCAACATCAGCAAAAGGTGCAACCCGTGCAACGAGTGGATGCAGCACGGCCCTAAGCGTCAGACACCGATCGCCCGATAAGCTTCGGCAATCCGCGAAATGGCAAGCGCATAGGCCGCGTCGCGCAAAGTGGTGCCGGGACGGGTCTCTTGTACCTGCACAATGCGCGCCAGCGTGGTGCGCATCGCGTCTTCCAGACCAGAGCGGACCATATCGATTTCGGTTGGCCCGGACAGGTAGCTTTCGCCGCCCTGCCAGTCGATTGCCGTGCCCATCGCATTTTCGATCTTGCTCGTCAGCATCCGGTGGCCCTTTTCGTGATACCGCCGCTCCAACAGGCCGAACGGCATGTGACTGATATTCTTGACCCATTCGAAATAGCTAACCACGACACCACCCGCATTCGCGTAAAGATCCGGGATCACGGGAATGCCCCGCTGTGCAAGAATCCGGTCGCCAGCGGCGGTACAAGGGCCGTTGGCAGCCTCGACAACCATCCGGGCGCCAAGCGACTTGGCGATTGCGTCATCGATGACACCCTCGATGGCGGCGGGCACCAAGATATCACACGGCATCGTCAGATCATCGGGCGCAGGCGGTCGTGCGCTGGCCCCGGCAAAGCCGGCAAGGCCGCCAGTCTTTTCCCGATGCGCCAGAAGACCCGCGATATCGATCCCTTCAGGACGATAGAGAACGATGTCCCGCTCGATGATGGCAATGATCTTCGCGCCATCATCCGCAGATAGGAATTGCGCCAGATGCGCACCGACATTGCCAAACCCCTGAACGATCACGGTCTGTCCCTTGAGGCCGGACGCCCCAAATACCGGGCGACACAGCGACTCCGTCTCAAAGAACGCCTGAACCGCATATTGCACGCCGCGCCCCGTCGCCTCGATCCGCCCGTCAATGCCCCCACCCCCCAGAGGCTTGCCGGTCACACAGGCCTGACCGTTGATATCATCCGGGCGCAGACGGCTGTATTCGTCGGCAATCCACATCATTGTCCGCTCGCCCGTCCCGATATCCGGGGCGGGGACGTTCATCGCGGAATCGAGAAACCGGTGACGGATCAGTTCCTGGGCAAAGCGCCGGGTGATCTTTTCAAGTTCGACCTCGGTCCATTCGGACGGATCGATCTGAAGCGCGCCCTTGGAGCCGCCATAGGGCACACCGATCAGCGCGCATTTGTAGGTCATCAGCGCCGCGAGCGCCTCAACCTCTTCGGCGGAACAGGCCATGGCATAGCGCAAGCCCCCCTTGGCAGGGGTCTGATGCGTCGAATGGGTCGACCGCCAACCGGTAAAGGTGAACATCCGGTCCCGCAACCGAACCCCGAACCGCGTGGTGTAGGTGGCATTGGCAACGCGGATCTTCTCGGCAAGACCAACCGGCAGATCAAGCTGGTCCGCCGCACGATCGAAGAACGTATCGACATCCGCCAGAAACGCGCCGCTCATTCCGCAGCCGTCCGGTTGCGCGCCGCCACATCGCCATAGCCACCACCGCCTGGGGTCTCCATCACGAAACTGTCGCCCGGCGCCATCTCTGTCCGGTCATTGCCGCCAAGCTGTTCGGTTTGGCCCGACTTGCGCCGCACGACGTTATGCCCCGCCAGCCCCGGCGCCCCGCCCGATTGCCCGAAGGGCTGTGTCCTGCGGTGCGACGACAGAACCGTCACCGTCATCGGCGCAAGGAATTCCAGCTCCCGCACGATGCCATCACCGCCCTGCCACTCTCCTGCACCACCCGAATCCCGCCGAATCTCGAACCGGCGGACCCGCACCGGGAAGCGCGATTCAAGCACTTCGGGATCCGTCATCCGGGTATTGGTCATATGCGAATGCACCGCCGAGCAGCCATCAAAGCCGGGACCGGCGCCCGTTCCGCCACAGATCGTCTCATAGTTCTGCAGCGCTTCATCGCCGTAGACGAAGTTGTTCATCGTCCCCTGGCTTCCCGCCAGCACCCCAAGCGCGCCATAAAGCGCCTCTGCGATGGCTTGGCTGACCTCGGTGTTTCCCGAAATCACGGCCGCCGGGTATTGCGGATTGATGAAACTGCCTTCGGGCGCGATGATCTTGATGGGCTTGAGACAGCCTTCGTTCATCGGGATCGGACTGCCAACCAAGGTCCGGAAGACATACAGAACGACGGCCCGGCAAATCGCAAGGGGCGCATTATAGTTCAGCGCATCCTGCGGCGAGGTGCCGGTAAAATCGATGCGCGCCGAACGGTCAGTCTTGTCCACCGAGATCGCAACGCGGATCTCGGCTCCGCTGTCCAGGGCATAGACAAATTTGCAATCCTCAAGCACGCCAAGGACACGACGCACCGATTCTTCCGCATTGTCCTGCACATGCCGCATATAGGCCTGGACCACCTCGCGCCCGAACTGGGTCACGGCCTTGTTCAAACCCGCGACACCAGTGGCATTGGCCGCGATCTGCGCCGTCAGGTCGGCAAGGTTGTGATCGATATTGCGGCAAGGCCAAGGGCCGGACCCCAGCAACGCGCGGGTCTCGGTCTCGCGCAGTTGCCCGGCCTCGACCAGCCGGAAGTTGCGGATCAAAACGCCTTCCTCGTCGATATGGCGGCTGTCGGGCGGCGCCGATCCCGGCGTCTTGCCGCCGATATCGGCATGATGCCCGCGCGACGCCACGATGAAATCGATCTCCTGACCGGTGGCATCGAACACAGGCGTCACCACCGTCACGTCCGGCAGATGGGTGCCCCCGTTGAACGGATCGTTCATCATGAAGACATCGCCGGGTTTTATCGCGCCCGTGTTTTCACGAAGGATGGATTTCACACTCGCACTCATGGACCCCAGATGCACCGGCACATGCGGCGCATTGGCGACAAGATCGCCCGCCGCGTCAAAGATCGCACAGGAAAAATCAAGTCTTTCCCTTATGTTGATGGAGGCCGACGTTTTGGCAAGCGTCGCCCCCATCTGTTCCGCGATGGACATGAAAAGGTTGTTGAACACTTCAAGCATGATCGGATCGACGCTTGTCCCGATTGCCTGCACGCGCGACAGGGCCACGGTCCGGCGCAGCACAAGCGATCCCCCGGCGATGCATTCGGCCTCCCATCCCGGTTCAAGAACGGTCGTGCCGGTCGGTTCATTGATGATGCCGGGCCCAACGATCCGGGTGCCAAGTCCCATCCGGGTCCGGTCATGGGTGGGCACGGGCCGAAACGCACCCTGCGACCACATCCGCGCCGATCCGGTCGCGCCATCACCGTCAGGCCCGTTGGGCAAACGCGCATTGGCGCCCGACACCCCGACCGCTTCGACCGAGACCATTTCCGCGGTGATGTCGGACGCGTCCGGGCGAAATCCGAATTCGGTTTCGTGAACGGCAAGAAACGTCTCGATCATGGCATCGGCGGCGGCCAATGCGACCGGCAAGGTGGTCTGCGATGCGCCTGCCCGCAGATAGACCTTCACGCGTGTGTCGATCTGCGTTCTGGAAACACCCTGCGCAATCACTTCGGCCACCGCCTCGTCGGCCAGCGCCTCGGAGGCGGCAGTGATCGTCGTGTGATCGGTCACGGGCACGTCAAGCTGACGTTCGCGCATGGCCACAATATCAGCCAGCCCCATGCCCAATGCCGACAAGACCCCCGCAAACGGGTGCAGATACACCGATTTGATACCAAGCGCATCGGCCACAAGACAGGCATGTTGCCCGCCAGCACCGCCAAAACAATTCAAGGTGTATCCGGTGACATCATAGCCGCGCGCAACGCTGATCTCCTTGATTGCATTGGCCATGTTGTCGACCGCGATCCGCAGGAAACCTTCGGCCAACGCCTCGACCGACATTGGGGAACGACCCGTCGCCAGGGCAATCTCGGCGGCCAGAGCTTCAAATTTGGCGCGCGGGGCATCCTCATCCAGAGGTTCATCGCCGCGCGGGCCGAAGATCGCCGGAAATGTATCGGGCTGAAGTTTGCCAAGAACCACATTGCAGTCCGTCACGGTCAACGGGCCACCGCGCCTGTAACAGGCCGGCCCGGGATTGGCGCCGGCACTTTCGGGGCCGACCTGAAGGCGCCCGTGTCGAAAGCCCAGAATCGATCCACCCCCCGCAGCGACCGTGTGGATGTTCATCATCGGCGCGCGCATCCGAACCCCTGCAACCTCGGTTTCGAAGCTGCGCTCGAAGTCGCCCGCGAAATGGCACACATCGGTCGAGGTGCCGCCCATGTCGAATCCGATCAGTCTGTCAAAACCATCCGCGCGGGCCGTGCCCACCATACCGACGACACCGCCAGCCGGGCCGGACAAGATCGCATCACGCCCATTGAACAGGTCCGCATCCGTCAAACCGCCGTTGGATTGCATGAACATCAGCCGCTCGACCGTTCCCACGCCAAGCGCGTCCCGGACCTGATTGACATACCGGCGCAGGATCGGTGTCAGATAGGCATCTGCCACAGTCGTATCGCCGCGCGACACCAGTTTGATCAGCGGGCTTGCCTCATGACTGAGAGAGACTTGCGAAAACCGCTGCTGCACGGCCATTTCGCCCACTTTCCTTTCATGCTCCGGGTTGCGGTAGCTGTGCAGCAGGGCAACCGCGACAGACCGATAACCCTTACCATATGCCTTGCACAGGGCATCGCGCGTCGCGCGCAGGTTCAGCGGCGTCAGCACGTTACCGTCGGCATCCAGACGCTCATCCACCTCGATCACGTCCGCATACAGAAGTTCGGGCAATTGTATGTCCAGCGCGAAAAGATCGGGCCGGTTCTGATATCCGATTCGCAAAAGATCACGAAAGCCGCGGGTGATCAGCAGGACCGTAGGCTCGCCCTTGCGCTCCAGAAGCGCGTTGGTGGCCACGGTCGTCCCCATCTTGACCGCACCGATCAGATCAGCGGGAACACGATCACTGTCAGCCAAACCAAGCATCTCACGGATACCGTGAACGGCGGCATCCTGATAGATTTCAGGATTTTCCGACAATAACTTGTGCGATTTCAACTCACCTGACGGTGTACACGCCACGATGTCAGTAAATGTGCCACCACGATCGACCCAGAAATCCCAGGTGCCAGAAAAATCCTTGCTCATTCGCAACTCCCACGCAAAAACCTGTTGATTTGTAATTAAAACACTGACAATTTGTCAACGTAGAAATACGGCAGCCTCAGACAAAACTGAGGTGACACATCCAACAGTCAGGAGACGAGTATGAAACACTACATCCTTGCGGCCACTCTCAGCATCAGCGCCGCTTCCATCGCGACGGCCGAAACCTGGGACATGCCAACCCCCTACGGCGACTCGACGTTTCACACGCAGAACATTGCGCAATTCGCCCAAGATGTCGCGACCGCCACGAACGGAGAACTGACGATCACGGTGCATTCGGGCGGATCGCTTTTCCCCCATTCCGAGATCAAGAATGTCGTGCGCGCCGGTCAGGTCCAGATCGGTGAATTCTTCCTGTCGACCCTGGAAAATGAAGATTCGGCCTATGGTCTGGACAGCCAACCCTTCCTTGCGACCAGCTATGCGGATGCCGCCGCCCTGTGGGCCGCACAACAGCCCGTCATCACCGAACTGCTGGATGCTCAAGGCTTGATGCCGCTGTTCTCGGTTCCGTGGCCGGCTCAGGGGCTTTACACGAACGGCGAAATCGCGTCCGTCGATGATCTGTCGGGTCTGCGTTTCCGGTCCTACAACGCCGCTCTCGAAGAATTCGCGATTCTCGTCAACGCATCCCCTGTTCAGGTCGAGGCCGCGGATATCCCGCAAGCCTTCGCCACCGGCCAGATCGAAGCGATGATCACCTCGCCGTCGACCGGCGCAAACTCGACGGCCTGGGACTTTGTCACCCACTACACCCCGATCGATGCCTGGGTACCCAAGAACATCGTGGTCGTGAACAAACGCGCCTTCACGCGCCTGCCCGAAAACGTGCAGGCCGCCGTCATCGAAGCCGCCGCCACCGCCCAGACCCGTGGCTGGGAGATGTCCGCCGCCGAAGCCGAAGCCAAAACGGCGGTCATGCAGGAAAACGGCATGATCATCGTCGCCCCGAGCGCCGAGTTGACGACCGGTCTGCAAGAGATCGGCGCCCAGATGCTCGAAACATGGCGCGCAGATGCATCGGCACCGGCGCTCGCCATTCTCGACGCGATTAACTAACGCTTGATGATCTGCGTACAGGCCGGCCCTCAAGGCCGGCCTGTCGTCCTATTGGCCCTACCACGGCTTGCGCGCCTGGGACGGGAGTTCAAAAAAGACAGGGGGTTATCATGCGCAAAACACTTGACCAACTTTATCTTGCCGCGGGATGGACAGCGGCCTTCGTCATCCTCGCGATTGCGATCCTTATAAGTGTTCAGGTTCTGCTGAACTTCTCCACCCGGGTTCTTGGCCTGCCCTTGCCGTCAACGATACCCTCCTACAGCGATTTCTCCGGGTTCATGTTGGCCGCCGCGACCTTTCTGGCCATGCCCTACACCTTCCGGTCAGGCGGCCATATCCGGGTCTCGCTGGTCACGGCCCGCCTGTCCGAGCGGGCACAGCATGTCAGCGAAATCATCGCGCTTGCCATGGCGGCGGCCCTGACGGGGTATGCCTGCGTCTATATTGTCTTCCTCGTCTACGAGAGCGTTCATTTCGGCGATGTCTCGACAGGGTCTGTCCCGATCCCGCTGGGGATTCCGCAAGCCTTCATGGCGGTGGGTATGGGGCTGTTGTTTGTCGCCATCCTCGACAGCCTGGTCCAGACCATCATGACAGGCACCTCCGTTATTGCGCAGGGAAAGGAAACCTGATGTCCGATCCTGTCACCGGCCTGGTCCTGCTTGTTGTCTTGATGGGTTTTCTGGCCTCCGGGCTTTGGATTGCCCTTTCGTTGACCGCAGTTGCAGGCATCGCCCTGATGTTCTTTTCCAACGCATCCGTCGGACCGAACCTTGCCACGATATTTTGGGGCCACAGCCATTCCTGGTCCCTCACCGCGCTGCCACTGTTCATTCTGATGGGAGAAATCCTTCTGCGGTCCCGTCTGAGCCGCGACATGTTCAGCGGCCTTGCGCCATGGCTGGGCGGCCTGCCTGGTCGCCTGTTGCATGTGAATGTTCTGGGCTGCGCAATCTTTGCTGCGGTTTCGGGCTCGTCGGCGGCCACCGCCGCGACGATCGGCAAAATGTCGATCCCGGAGCTGCGCTCGCGCGGTTATCCCGAAAGCCTGATCCTGGGGACATTGGCCGGCTCGGCGACGCTTGGCCTGTTGATCCCGCCCTCGATCATCCTGATCGTCTACGGCGTCGCGACCGAACAATCGATCGCCCGCCTGTTCATGGCAGGCATTCTGCCCGGTGTCATGCTGGTTGCCATGTTCAGTGGCTATGTCGCGCTCCGCGCCTGGATGAACCCAAAGCTTATTCCAGCCGCAGATACCGGCATGTCCTTGCGCGACAAACTGTGGGAGGTGCGCCGCCTCCTGCCGGTGGCCGTTTTGATCGGCGGCGTGATCGCCGCGATCTACACGGGCATCGCCTCGCCCACGGATGCGGCGGCCTTGGGGGTCTTGCTGGCCATCGTCCTTGCGGTCGTGACCGGCGGGTTCAGCATGAAGGATTTTCTGGATGCGTTGCTGTCCGCGACCCGCACCTCCTGCATGATCGCTTTCATCCTGCTGGGTGCGGCATTTCTTGCCTTGGCAATGGGCTTCACAGGCCTTCCGCGCAACCTGGCCTCCTGGATCAGCGAGATGGGGCTTTCGCCCTATGTCCTGCTCGCGGTCCTGACCGTGTTCTTCATTCTGCTGGGGCTGTTTCTGGACGGGATCTCTGTCGTGGTGCTGACCACGTCGATCATCATGCCGATGGTCACGGCCGTCGGCATCGACCCGATCTGGTTCGGCATCTACCTGGTGCTGGTCGTCGAAATGAGCCAGATCACGCCGCCTGTCGGCTTTAACCTGTTCGTCATCCAAGGGCTGACGGGCATAGACATCATGCGGATTGCAAAGGCCGCGTTCCCCTTCTTTCTGTTGTTGTTGCTGGCAGTGGTCGTCATCACGGTCTTTCCCGAGATTGTCACCTACCTGCCAGAGGCTATGACACGTTGATGGTCCTTCATTGAAAATGAAGCGCCAATCCTGAACCTGCGTCACATGGTATTTGCATTTTTATGCTTAATAACAATGCTTTATATCATGTTACGCAGGTTTCCTCCCAACCGATGCGGGATCACTCAAAGCCCTGGTGGCTGAGTATTTGCGCAAGACCTTTGGCTGATCGGAACGGGCGGCGTCACAGCGATGATGCCGCCCGGCTCGCCTGATCGTATTGCCCCGACAAGGCCCTTAGGTTTGCACCGATTTCACGCAGTTCATCGCCGCTGATATCCATGCGTGACAGCCCTTCCAGCAGACATTGCTTGCGGATCGTTCGGTAGGCTTCGCACAACGCCTCGCCCTCTTTGGATGTGCTGTAGAACACTTCCTTGCCGCGCTTTTCCGAGACGATCAACTCCGCCTTGGATAGCTTCCGCAGGGCATAATTCACGGTATGCGTATCCTCGATATTCAGCAGGAAACAGATATCGCTGAGTTTCTTGTCGCGGCCTCGGTGGTTCACGTTGTGCAGGACAAGGATTTCAAGCTGGTTAAGCTCGGAATGACCCGCTGCTGACATGCATTTCACCATCCAACGCGCAAACGCGTTGTAGGCAATGATCAGGCCGAATTCCAATTCCGATGCTTCCCAAGCATCTCCTTCGGCAAGGTGGCGGGACGAGACGATGCGGCGTTTGCGTGGTTCATTCATACCGAAACCCTAACAATTGGCTGACATGATGTCGACGTTGTTTATGTAAATTTCCGGTGCAAAACCCCTCATACCCGGATGCGCCCGGACCCCGCTTGCCCCCTTCATCGCCCCTGTGGAGACAGTCGCAGACGCCTTTGCCCCCTCTGGACACGACACACCGGGGCAACTTGGCGCAAGATATATCCAGGACACCTCGACGTGACCGGCAAGTGCGGTAAGGCGCGGCTTGACTTTGTTCATGTTTTGT
>Ga0102938_10003383_pt1 | contig 11912 bp, 9 predicted proteins | sample SalPonR2_B_D2_MG_FD_84516 | JGI IMG/M metagenome (GOLD analysis project Ga0102938, IMG submission 84516) | Salt pond soil microbial communities from South San Francisco under conditions of wetland restoration - Salt Pond MetaG R2_B_D2_MG | ecosystem: Environmental > Aquatic > Marine > Intertidal... | reverse complement strand
ATTGCAAAAGCATCCACGAATTCACCGCTCTGCGACGCCTGCACGATGGCGGCAAGCGGACCAACCGCATTGGCCACATCGTTCGCGCCATGCGCAAAACTCAGCAGCGCGGCCGAAACGATAAGCGGAATGCCGAACAACACCTTGAGCGATTTGTTGCGGTTTTCCAAACCTTCGGATTGCCTGCGTATCACCGGGATCATGACACCCCAAATCAAAACTCCGATGCCGCCGCCGATCGCCAGCGCCGTGGCAAGGTCGATCTTGATCAGGTTCTTCAGCCCCTTCATGGAAAGGTAAGCCGCAAAAACACCCGCCATCACGCCGACCAGCACGGGAACCCATGTGCGCGCCGCTGCGATCTTGTCGTCGCGGTATATGATCCGTTCCTTGATGAACCAAAGGAAACCAGCCGCAATCGCCCCCCCCATGATCGGCGAGATGATCCAGCTGGCGGCAATCATGCCCATCTGGTCCCAGCTGACCGCGGCAAACCCTGCAGCGGCGATGCCTGCGCCCATCACGCCCCCGACAACGGAATGCGTCGTCGACACCGGCGCGCCGACCCATGTCGCAAGGTTCACCCACAATGCCGACGAAAGAAGCGCCGCCATCATCGCCCAGATGAAGACATCAACCGATCCGAGGCTTTCAGGCGCGATGATGCCTTTCGCAATGGTCGAGACCACGTCCCCACCCGCGATCAACGCGCCTGCGGTTTCACAGATGGCCGCAATCGCGATTGCGCCACCCAAGGTCACGGCATTCGCTCCGACAGCCGGGCCCATGTTGTTGGCGACATCGTTCGCGCCGATATTCAGGGCCATGTAGGCCCCGAATGTGGCCGCCAGAATGATCAGAACAGGGTTGTCCGCATCACTGAACGCAATCGTGGCAAAAAGCGCCGCAGCCAGAAGAAAGAGAAACGCGATCCCCTTCCCGATCAGCGGGCGCCCGACAAAGGCCGTCGCCTGCTCAAACGTTGTCATCCGCCCGAGATCCCTGTCGAGGGTCTCAAGGTGGCGCGCTTCAAAATCTCTGTCGGCCATGCATTACCCCGCGTCGCGTGCGGGGTCTCTACTCTCATGGTCCGGCGCAATCAATCGGCCGCGAACACAAAATCCATTTCAGAAGGACGTCAGAAGGTCTTTCAATTCGGGTTCGTCAACCAGTTCCGCAGCCTCGGAGGGCGCAACCCACTTACGCGTCCGCTGATCCGCTTCGGGATAATCATTTGATAATTCAAGCACTTTCACCGGATATACAATCGTCATGACAGACAAGCTCCAGTCTCCGGGCAGCGCCTTGTCATATTGATAGCTGCCAAGCGGCTTGGCCGTCGCCTCTCCACGCCGAACGCCCGCTTCCTCCCACGCCTCCTGCAAAGCGGTTTCGGGCGACTCCAACCCCTTGATCGGCCAGCCTTTCGGCACGATCCATCGCCCCGTTCCTCTGCTTGTGACCAACAGGACTTTCTTCTCAGGCCCCTCCCTGTCATAGCAAAGCGCCGCGAACTGAACCCGCTTCGGACGCCTCAACATCGGCTCCACGAAACCGTTCCAAACGGATTTAAGGTGATTTTTCAATTTATTGCCTGCTCTATTTAAGGACGTCAGCTTAGACACTTAGTATTTGAAAAGCAAATACGGCAGGGCGGCTTAAGGCGCCTTTTTGCTCGCCACAGCGATAAAGATGACAATCTGCTGTGCACCGAGGTGCGATTGGGTTCCGATCGAACGGCACATCCTCCCGCAACCTTTCCAGAACGCCCTTTTGCCCAATTCGTCCCTCCAAAAGGCCACGCCATTTTCGGTCCTGTTTCAGACATTGTCCGTCACACCCCACGAAAATAGAGCTTGCGCAGGAGGACCGCCAAATGATCGCACCCCCCGCGCGACAGCATTTCAAATGTACCCCGACACGCGTGACCGGGGACAATCATGGCTGACCTCTTGATCGCCAATATCATCGTCGTCGTCGCGGCCTTGCTGCAGGCTTGCACAGGGTTCGGGTTTTCCGTTCTCGCGACACCGTTCCTGTTGCTGGTCTATCCGGTGGGCGAGGCGATTCAGATCAACATCGTCCTGTCGATCCTGATTTCGCTGGTGATGCTGCCCAAGGTCATGGGCGATATCGACCGCCCCCTGGTCAAGCGGCTTGTGCTTGGCAGCTCCGTCGGGGCGCCCTTCGGCATCGTCATCTATCTGTTCGCGAACCCCGATTACCTCAAAGTCGCGATCGGCCTGACGGTTCTGACGTTCACGGGGCTGATCCTTTGCAAATACCGCCTCGCCCGCACCCCCGCCCGCGACACTGTGGCCGGCGGGCTGTCCGGGGCGCTGACCAGTGGGCTTGGGATGCCCGGTCCGCCGCTGCTGTTGTATTTCGCGGGGGCCGGGATACCGCCCACGGTTCTGCGCGCCACGACACTTGCCTACTTTCTGTTCATTTATTCCATCAGTCTGGGCCTGCAAATCGCCACCAGCCCCGCCTCGACCGGCACGATGCTGACCGCTCTGTCGCTGACACCGGCCACGGCCATCGGGATCGTGGCGGGCCAGGTCCTGTTTTCACGCATCAGCCACGGTCTGTTCATGGGCATAGCCTACGGGCTGCTTCTGCTGACCGGGACTTATCTTGTCGTCGCGACGCTTCTGGGAGGATAGCGCCGCGCCGACACATGGCATTCATTCATGGGAGGAAAAACATGAGAGCCATATCATCCGTCTTCACACGAGTCGCCGAGCGCTTCCTGCCCGACGCCTTCGTGTTCGTCTTTTTTCTCAGCGCGCTGACATTCGTGCTGGGCATGGCACAAGGCTACGGCCCGGCGGCAGTGGCCGAGTTCTGGGGGCAAGGGTTTTTCAAGATCCTGACCTTCACCGCTCAGGCCACGCTCGTTCTGGCCACGGGGTTCGCACTGGCGCATACGCCGCTGGTTCACCGGGCGCTTGTCGCCTTCGCCCGCATTCCAAAGAACGAGGTTCAGATCATCATCCTGACAACGCTTGTGATGATGGCCTGCAGCCTGTTTTCCTGGGGGTTCGGCCTGGTTGCCGGCGCCATCGTCGCGCGGCAGATGGGGATCGTGCATCGCGACAAGGTGCATTATCCGCTGATCGTCGCGGCGACCTATTCCGGCTTTCTGGTGTGGCACGGCGGCTATAGCGGCGCCATTCCGACCATCATCGCCACGCCGGGCCACTTCCTTGAGGACACCATGGGCGTCGTCCCGGTCAGCGAAACCCTGCTTTCGGGCACCAACCTGCTGATCATTCTCTGCCTTGCCGTGATTGTGCCGCTGGTCAACACCATGATGCGTCCCAAGGATCCCGCCGAGCGCAAAAGCATTCCCGCAACCTTAGATGAGATCGAAGAGGCGCTGGACCCCGTCACATCGCCAAGCACCGAAGGCGCAACCGGCAACCATCCCGGCGCGACCGGACGCACACCGGCAGAGTGGCTGGAACGCAGCCGCTTTGTTACGCTGATCCTCGGGCTTCTGGCCTCGCTTTACCTGATCACCTATTTTGCCGATGGCGGGGCGGTCACCCTCAACAGCGTCATCCTGAGTTTCTTTGCACTGGGCCTTGTCTTGACGCCCAACGCCCATGCCTACAGCCAAAGCTTTCAGGGCGGCGCCAAGGCATCCTATGGGATCATCCTGCAATTCCCGTTCTATGGCGGGATCATGGGCATGATGACCGGAACGGGGCTGGCCGCGGCGCTGGCCGCTGGCTTCGTGTCGATCTCGACCGCGCAGACGCTGCCGTTTTTCTCGTTCCTCGGCGCGGGTCTGGTCAACATGTTCGTGCCCTCGGGCGGGGGTCAGTGGGCCGTGCAGGGGCCGATCATGATCCAGGCGGCACAGGAACTGGGCGCAGATATGCCGCGTGTGGCGCTTGGCGTCGCCTGGGGCGAGGCGTGGACAAACATGATCCAACCGTTCTGGACCTTGCCGATGCTGGCCATTGCCGGCTTGGGCATCCGCGACATCATGGGCTATACGGCTGTTGTCCTGCTGGTCAGCGGTGTGGTCATTGGTGGTATCCTGCTCGCTGTCTGAGCAAAACCGGGGCGCCTGTTCATCGGGCGCCCCATTCCGACACATGAGGATAAGCCCGTGTCCCAGTCCGATGACATCACCTTGATTTCCGCGGTGGATCTGGCCGCATTGATCCGTGACCGCCATATCAGCTGCCGCGCGGTGACGGGCGCCTTTCTCGACAAGATCGAGGCGCACAATCCCAAGATCAACGCGATCTGCACGCTGGATGCCGACCGCGCGCTTGAGACGGCCGATGCTCTCGACAGCCAGATCGCGGCGGGCTCGGCGGCGGGGCGCAGTCTCTTGGGCCTGCCCATCGTGCTCAAGGATCTGACGCCGACGGCAGGCATCCGCACGACGCGCGGCTCGCGCCTTTTCAAAGATTGGGTACCCTCCGAGGATGCGGCCCTTGTCACGCGGCTCAAGGATCAGGGCGCCGTGGTCCTGGGCAAGACCAACACGCCGGAATTCGGGCATAAGGCGGTCACTGACAATGCGATCTTCGGCCCCACGAACAACCCCTGGCGGCTGGACCGGATCGCAGGCGGCTCCAGCGGCGGGTCGGCGGCTGCGGTGGCTGCGGGTCTGGTGCCATTCGCCGAAGGCAGCGACGGGGCCGGATCAATCCGCATTCCCGCCAGCCTCTGCGGCACCGTGGGGTTCAAGCCGACCTTCGGGCGCGTGCCGGATGTCGCGCAAAGCTTTTTCAGCCACACCCCCTATTTCCACAACGGCCCCATCGCGCGCAGCGTGGCGGATGCCGATCTGCTGTATCGCGCAATGCTCGGCCCCACCGCTGGCGGCCTTTTCGGGCTGCCGTTCGAGCCGCAAAACCGCTCGGCGCTCAGGCCGCTTGGCGATATCCGCGTTGGCTACAGCCCGGACCTTGGCATCTTCCCGGTGCGCGCCGATGTCGCCCAAGCCTGCCGGAACGGCGCCAAGGTGTTCGAGGCATTGGGCTGTCAGGTGATCGACGCCGATCTGACGCTGCCCGACGACACCGAAGCCGCGTTCATGGATCTGTGGCGGGCCAAGGTCGCGGGGCTGTATGGCGCGCTTGACGCGGGCGATCTCGATCTGCTCGAACCGGTGGTCCAGACCCTAATCGAAGACGGGCGCGGGATCGACATGGTGCGCTTCGGCACGGCCACCAAGACGCGCGACCGGGTCTGGCAAATCATGACCGACATGTTCGCAAAGGTCGATATCCTGCTCTGCCCCACAACCTGCGTCACCGCCTTTGCCCAGTCCGACGGACCGCCATCGCAGATCGCGGGACGGCCCGTCAATCCGCTGATCGGATGGTTCCTGACATACCCGATGAACATGACGGGCCACCCGGTGATCTCGGTGCCTTGCGGGGTCTGCGACGACGGGCTTCCCGTCGGGTTGCAGATCGCCGGGAAGCGCCTTGAGGACGATCTTGTGCTCAGACTGGCCGCCGATTTCGAAGCGGCGCAGCCTTGGGACAAGATCGCAGACCTCTGATCATGCCAAAGGACCGGATCACCGTTCTCGCCCCCTATGATGTCATCGGCATGGTCGAAGCCATAGGGCACGAGTTCGGAAAGTTCACGTTCCACCTCGATGCCTACAGCGACTCGCGGGATATCGTGGATCTGTTCCACAGGCACAGGGCGTCGTCGGATGCGATCCTGATCGGCGGGCCTCTGGCCTATGATTACCTCATCGGGCAGATCTCCGCCCTGCCCCACGTCACAGGTCTGCCGATCGGGTTCGTGCCTTATGACGAGACGGCGATTTTCCGGGCGCTGTTCGAAATGGCGCGCGACCGGTCCGACATTGATCTCGACTCCATGTGCATCAGCATCGATCACCCGGCAGGCGAGCATATCCGCGAGTGCGTGGAGGAAATCAATCTTGGTATCGGCAACACCTTCACCAAGGAATGCTCCTCTGCCGAGGATGTCGCGGACCTCACCACCTTTCACGCGTCCTTGTGGCAGCAAAAGCAGATCACCGCCGCGCTCACCAGTGTGCATTTCGTCTTTGAACGGCTACACGAAATGTCGGTTCCGGTCTATCGCATCCAGCCCTCCAAATCCGCGATACGAACGGCCATCACCGCACTCGAGGACCGGTTGCAGGAACGACAGCGTCTCGACCGGCAGATCGCCCTTGTCGCGATCCGCTTCAAGGATGCGGCCTCCGGCGCGCAGAATGTGGATGTGCGCAGCATCCTTGATCGACGCAGATTGCCCATCGAAAAACGCCTGCATGCCTTGGCCGAACGGTTTTCCGGCGTCGCGCAATGGGCCACCCCGACCGAGGCCCATATCCTCACCACACGCCGCCATGTCGAGCAGGAAAGCTGCCTCGCGGAAACCGCCCGGTTTGCGGGCGATTTCGAACAGACTTACGGGATCGGCGCCGTGATCGTGGCCGGAATTGCGGATGCTGCGAACGATGCCTTGTCGCTGGTGCGAAAAACGCTTGCGCGGCGTGCCACCCTGCCAGACGAAGATATCTGGATTGTAGATGCCAACGGCATCACGCAGCACAACATCGGCTCCGATACCCGTCTGCGCTATGAAAACTGGAGCAACAGCCCCACACTGCTCAAGAAGGCCGAAGCCGCGACCATCGGCATCGCGACCGTCAACCGCGTTCTCGCCTTCCTGACCAACCGCCCGTCAGATCACTTTTCTGCCGATGATCTTGCAAAATGGCTGGGTATCACCCCACGCAGCGCCCGGCGTATCATCGGCAAGATGGAAAAGATGGGCGTCATAGAAAGATGCGGTGCCGGTCAGTCTGTCGGCCAGGGACGCCCGAGAAAGCTTTTTCGCAAATCCAGCGGGTCGCCTTGATGTGACGCGGCACGGCGCTTTGCGAAACGCCGCGGTCCGGATTTTTCGCCGCACGCTTCAGCCCTCATGCACACGGCGTCTTATTGTCCTTGTCCAAAGGATCGTTGCGACTTATGTCTTTCGCAAATCCATGGGGGAGCCTCGCCAAAGAGGCTGAGAAATCGATAGGCGTCTGGACGACAGACCAGCGCCGGTGCGGTGACCCTTTTAACCTGATCCGGATCATGCCGGCGGAGGAAATGGGATCTGCTTGAGATGGCACTCGCATTTTACGCCTGCACCGGTTTCCGAGAGGAAACAGTCCATGACGCGTGATGACATCTCCGCCGATCTGTTGAAGTTCATCTCGACCCCGCAGTCATCCGAGGATGCGTTCAACGCGCAGGCTTTGACGGTCTTCGACTTCCAGTTTCAGAACAATCAGCCTTACGCGACATTCGCGCGCTCTCGGGGCAAGACGCCGCGAACCGTCAAGCACTGGTCCGATATTCCGCCCGTCCCGATCAATGCGTTCAAATCGCTCGATCTGACATGCTGTCAGCCTGATAAGGCCGCCGCCGTGTTCATGACCAGCGGCACCACCCAAGGCGGGCGGCGTGGCAAAAGCTATCACGCGGCCCTCGATGTCTATGACGCCTCCATGCGCCGAAATTTCGCGGATCGGTTCATGCGCGGCACCCCCCGTTTGACGATGGGCATCCTGTTTCCCACAGCCGCCATGATGCCCAACTCGTCACTGGCGCATTATCTCGATCTCGCGATCACCGGCTTTGGAACCCCCGACAGTCAATGGCTGATCGGCCCGGACGGCATCGACCTTCCGCGCCTGACACAGGCGCTCGAACAGTCCGAGGCGACCGGGCAAAGCTACGCGCTTCTGGGCGCCAGTTTCAGCCTCGTTCACGCAATGGACGCGGTGCAGGCGCAGGGCCGCCGCTTCCAATTGCCCCCCGGCAGCCGGATTCTCGATACCGGCGGCTTCAAGGGCCAATCCCGAGAGCTGGAGCTTGACGCCTTTTATGACGCGCTCAGCCAGACCTTCGGTGTGGCCCGCGCCGACTGCATCGGCATGTATGGAATGACCGAGCTGTCGTCGCAATTCTATGATGACGGAAACGCGACATGCCCCTCGGTCAAATCCGGGCCGCATTGGGTCCGAAGCCGTGTGGTCAACCCCCTCACGGGCCAGTCGGTGCCCAAGGGCGAAACCGGGGTTCTGGCCCATACAGACCTTGCCCATTACAACATCGTCACCACCATCCTGACCGAAGATGCCGCCATCGAGACCGACAATGGGTTTCAGCTTCTTGGGCGCGTGTCCGGCGCCGAGGCTGTCGGCTGTTCCATGGCGGTAGACGCCTTTCTCAAGGCGGCAAAGGCGGGCTGATCTGCGATGGTGGACCATGCGTGCTATCTTCCCGGCCTTGATCCTCAGGCCCTGCGCTGGAAAACCCTGACCTTGGGGCATGGCGGCGGGCTGGGGCATGATGTTGCGGTTCCAGTGCTCGAACCGCAGGACATGACCCGACTGGCCGAGCATGTGCGCCACCATGCCGCCCGGAATTTGCGCCCGTTGCCCGTGTCGCGCATCGTGGACGTGATCGACACCGTGATTGCGCGCCTTCTTGACCGGCAAGACCCGTATCGCCGGCGCATGGAGCACGCGCTGCCGATCGTGACAGGCTATGATGCCCAGATGGTGCGCTTGGGCTTGACCCGCACCCTCAAGACCTTCCGCAAACCCGAACTTCTGCGCTTTCTGGCAGAGGATTTTCCCAACCCTGCGATCCTCGACGGCTTTCAACCCCTGCCCAAAGGCGGGTATGGACAGGCGTTCGGTCCCGGCGTGCTGGGACATATCTGGGCCGGGAACGTTCCGGCCTTGCCGCTCTGGAGCCTTGTCTGCGGTCTGCTGGTGAAGTCAGGCAATATCGGCAAGGTCGCCACCGCCGAGCCACTCTTTGCAACCTGGTTCGCGCAGGTTCTGGCGGATGTCGCCCCTGAGCTTGCGGACTGTCTTGCCGTCGTGTGGTGGCAAGGCGGCGATGACGCGCCCGAGCGCGCGATGTTGCAGGCAACCGATCTGGCCCTGGCCTATGGCGGATCCGAGGCTCTGGCCGATATCCACGGCCGTATGCCCCCCGGAAAGCGTCTGCTGGAGTTCGGCCACAAGGTCAGTTTCGCGATGATTTCCGCCGCGGCCCTCGATCCGGCCAAGGCCGCCGACACCGCCCGCCGGGCAGCCGACGACATTGCCCGCTACGATCAACAAGGCTGCTTCGCCCCCCATGTGGTGTTCGTTGAAAAAGGCGGCCACGTTTCGCCACGGGTCTTCGCGCGCTATCTGGCGGGCGCCTTGTCCGCGTTCGGACACCGCTACCCGCGTCGCGGCCTGACCATGGCCGAAGCCAACAGCCTTGCCGCCTGGCGCCACCAGGAGGAATTCGCGCATGGCGCCCAGATGATCGGTGACGCCCTTGGTGACTGGAGCGTGTCGTTTCACGAAGGCGGGTCCGGTTTCGGTCCCTCTTGCCTGAACCGCGCGATCCGGGTGGTGGCCGTCGATGACTTGGCCGACGTCCCAAGCCAGGTCGCCCCCTACCGCACGTTGCTCCAGACTGTCGGCATCGCCGCACCGCCCGACGCCCTGTTCAAGCTCGCAGGCCTTTTGGGAGAGGCCGGCGTCACGCGGATCGCGGCCCTGGGTGATATGACCACACCCGAAGCGGGCTGGCATCACGATGGCCGCTTCAATCTCTCCGATCTGGTGCAGATCACCGAAATCGACGCCCGTGCCCCACCGGCGGCGGACACGCTGGCCGCTTACGATGACTGACCGCGCAAGCGCCCTCACCCTGCGGCAGGTCGATTTCGCCTATCCCGGTGACGCCCCGATCCTGCAAGGCGCCGATCTGTCACTGGCGCCCGGCGATTTTCATTGTCTTGTCGGGCGCAGCGGCAGCGGCAAGACCACGTTGTTGAAAATCGCGGCGGGTTTGCTGCGCCCGACGTCGGGATGCGTCGCTATCGGCGACACGCCCCTGGATGGTCCATCCCGGCAGATCGGGTTCGTGTTCCAGACCCCAAGCTTGCTCGAATGGCGCACCGCGCTCGATAACGTGCTGTTGCCCGTGTCCTTGCACCGGCGGGTCACCGCATCCGACCGCGCACGCGCCATGGATCTGCTGGCCCTGATGGGCATCGACGCCCATGCGAACCGTTACCCCTGCCAGATGTCCGGCGGGCAGCAAAGCCGGGTCTCGCTGGCCCGTGCCCTCGTGACGCAGCCACCATTCTTGGTGATGGACGAACCCTTTGCCGCCGTCGATGCGATCACCCGCGAGGACTTGCAGAATGATCTTTTGCGCCTGACCCACGCGCAAGGCACAACGGTCCTCTTCGTCACGCATGACATCGCCGAGGCCGTCTATCTGGCAAGCCATGTCTCGGTCATGCAATCCGGTCGGATCACGCGCAGCCTTGCCATCGATGTCCCTGATCGCGCCTGCGGTAACAGCCGATATCACCCGCGGGCCATCCGTCACTGCGAAACGATCAAGGCCGCTCTTGCGCCGCCCATCGGCACGGTGGCGCCATGACCGGGGGGCGCCTTGCGTCGGTTGCGCTGTTCATCGGCCTCGGCCTGATCTGGGAGGTCTGGGTGAACGTGTCGGGTGTCTCGCCCCTGCTGGTGCCCGCGCCCTCTGCGGTTCTGGCCGTGCTGTGGCAAGGGCTGACCGATGGCTTTCTATGGCCGCATATCCGCATCACCTTTGCCGAAACGCTTCTGGGCTTTGCCTTGGGCAGCACCATCGGGTTCGCCTTCGGCATCCTCCTGAGCGAGGTGGACATGCTGCGCCGCGTGCTCTGGCCGTATATCCTGGCCAGTCAGGTGGTGCCGAAATTGGCGCTCGGGCCGATCTTCATCGTCTGGTTCGGGTTCGGCCTGACCTCGATCGTCATCATCACCGCGCTGATCTGCTTTTTCCCGCTGCTCGAAACCACGGTGACCGGCCTGCGTTCGGCACCGGCCAATCAACGTGATCTCTTCCGCATGTTGGGTGCAACCCGTCTGCAAACGCTGCTGCGGCTGAAAATCCCGGCGGGATTGCCGATCATCCTCGCAGGGGTTCGCGTCTCGGTCGTGCTCGCGCTTGTGGGCGCCGTGGTCGGAGAGTTCATCTCGGGCGGTCAAGGGCTTGGCGCCAGCATCATCGCGGCACAAGGGATGATGGACACCACTCTGATGTTCGCGCTTTTCATCGTCATCACAGCGATGGGAATGCTGTTTTATCAACTGACCCTATTGGGGGAACGCTGGCTGCTCCGCCGCCGGCAGACAGGAGACAAGATATGATGTTGCGTCCACTCGCCGCTCTTGCGGCCTTTGTTCTGACCTTTTCCCAAGCCTCCGCACAGGAGCTCGACAAGATCACCATCGCCGGCTGGAGCAAGCCAATCAGCGAAATCACCAACATCCTTGCCGAACCCGACAAGGGGTTCTTCAACGCGCATGGAATCGAGCTTGGATATGTTCCGGGCACCGGCGGCGGCTCTGCCATCACCAACATGCTGTCCGGGGCTGCGGATGTCGCCTTTACCGATCCCGCCTCGCTCTATCAGGCGCTCGATCAGGGCGAGGATCTGGTGGCGATTTACAACATCTATCCTCAGAATGTGTTCAACGTCGTCGCCCCCGTTGGACGGGGGATCGACACAGCCGCCGATCTCAAGGGCAAGACCATCGGGGTTTACAGCCTGAACAGCGGCACGCGCCAGAATCTGCTTTTCCTGCTCCATCAGGCGGGGTTGACCGAAGACGACGTGACCATTCAGGTTACCGGCCTTCTGAACTTCGCGCCCGTGATCCAGGGCCAGGTCGACGCCACCGCCGCCACCGACACCGGGCTTTATATCGGCAGGCTCAAGGGGTTGGGAGAGGTGACCGTCATCAACGTCGCCGACAGCCTGAACGTGCCCACCGATGTTTTCGTGGTCACCCGGGCCTATTACACCGCCAACAAGCCGCTCCT
>Ga0102938_10003378_pt1 | contig 11921 bp, 9 predicted proteins | sample SalPonR2_B_D2_MG_FD_84516 | JGI IMG/M metagenome (GOLD analysis project Ga0102938, IMG submission 84516) | Salt pond soil microbial communities from South San Francisco under conditions of wetland restoration - Salt Pond MetaG R2_B_D2_MG | ecosystem: Environmental > Aquatic > Marine > Intertidal... | reverse complement strand
TGCTGTGTTGAATAGATGCTGAGTCACGGTTACAGCGGCTCACACAGTGGTTCTATGTTGGTAATGGCGAACATCAAGACGATTTCACGGAACTGCCGATACCAGCCCAGCGCTCGCACGGCATCGTCGAGCGAGCGCTTTGTTGTCGAGTAGGACGTTTCAGCCATCCACCGCTGAGCGTAGCCATTTGCTCGATTGAGCGCGTTGTTCGCGGCTGCTTTCGCTGACGACCCGCGATAGTGAACAAGGTACTCAACGCCGTGTGCGGCGATTTTGTACTCGGTATGCCAGTCTTGGAAGCCGTTGTCGGCGGCGACGGACTGCAGGTCGTCCGCATTTCTGCGGACGACCTGCGGTCCGGTCTTCGTGTCATGCTTCCACCGTGCGTTGATGTGAACGTCGAGAACAGCAAGCGAGTCCACATCTGTCAATGTCGTCATCTTCAGCGTCTGGATCGTCCGACCTGCCCGCTGGCGGAAGTACGATGACGCACGTCGCCGGTCGAAAAACGTGCTGTCGAGCGCAGCGTGACCAGACTGCGGGTGCTGCTGCGCGGAAACGCGCAGCAGCGCCCGCCACACCCACATTTTCAGCCGGTCAAACGACTTGTAGATCGTCGTGTAATCGGGGAGATCGTCCCGGTCTAGGTCGAGAGCGTCACGAACTTCATCCATATATTTCAGCTGATTCGGCGTTTCACGGTAGCTGTGGGTCTCTTCGACCCGAAAACAGTGAAGAACAACGTGGACCCAGCGGGCGAACCCGCCGCTGGCGGGCTCGCCCGCGTGCTTCCCCAACGCTTGTTTAGCTAGGTGACGACACTGCTCGATGAAGTCGAGGATATCGATTTCCATGGCAGGTTCGATTTCCTCGGCTTCATCCTTCTAAACCGGTGATATCGGCTAATAAGATCGCTCTTCAACAGAGCAGTTGGTTTGGCTCTGATCGGAGGGCCGACAGATCGAGAGTCGCGCCTACTTTCAGCACAGGGCCTCATGACTGACGACGGATTAAAACGCGAGCTCACCCTCACTCGATACACAATGCCGGACGAGCCCGCCGGCGAGCTCGGACAGTCGGCTTCCGCTGCGAGCGCTGTGGGCGCACGACCGTCGGTCCCGGCGACGGCGGACATCCCGACGCCAGATGCGGTCACCGACGCGACAAACCCAACGGCGACGGTCGTCTGGCATCGCAAGCATCTCCGCTTGGAGGATCAGAAAGCGGTGTCACGGGCCGTTGCCGACAGCGACGCGGTCTGTCCGTTATTCGTGTTCGATCCGAGCTTCTACGCGGACGACGGGCTGGCGTGTGATGCTCGGATACGGTTCCTTGAGGAAGCGGTCGCGAGCCTCGATCGGCTGTACGCGGCGACACCCGCACCGGCGACGCACGTGACAGCAACCTCCGGTGGACAGGCGCTCGAAGCAGCAGCGGAGTCGGCGACGCCCGCACCCGAGCCAGGTGGAACGCGTCCTGATACACTCCAAGGAGCGGATCCACCGGGCTTGACCATCGGGTACGGCGACCCGGTCAACCTCCTAGCTCGATTCGTTGAGCGCGGGTGGAACGTCGTGACGATGGCGACGCCAACAAGCCGGTACGGACAACGACGCGACGAGCGTGTGCGGGAGGCGTGTGGTGATGCGATGACGTTCGTCTCGGGTGACGGGCTCGTTCGCGACGCGGAGTGGCCGCGGTCGGACTGGCAACCCCATATCACGGACTGGCTCGCGGCCTCCCAACAAGCGCCGGGGTGGGACAACCACGACACGGTCCGAGTCGCGATCCAGACCGGTGTCACGCCTGCGTTAGTCGATCGTCGCTTCGATATCACGCCCACGAAGACGCAGGTCCCAGTGGGCACACACCGCGCGGCGACGACCGCCCTGCGCGAATTCGCAGACCGAATCCGCTCGTATCCGGGCAACATCTCGGCACCACAAGACGCCCGCGACGGGACGAGTGGCCTCTCTCCGTACCTGAATTTCGGCCTGCTCTCGGTTCGGCAGGCTCACCAGTACGTCGACGGCAACGCCCCGTCGTGCCGAGGCGCAGAGATGTTCGAGAGTCGGCTCGTCTGGAATCTCCACTACAACCAGAAGCTCGTCGACTGGGCCGGATGGACGGAGAAAGCAGTCAACCCGGTGTTCGAAGGGCAAAACGAGGACCGTCACGATGACTCGCTCGTGACCGCGTGGAAGCAAGGCCGGACGGGGTTCCCGATGGTGGACGCGTCAATGCGATGTCTCTGCCAGACCGGGTGGCTGAATTTCCGCATGCGGGCCATGTGTGCCTCGTTTTTCACACATATCCTCCACCAACCGTGGTGGATCGGCGCTAACTGGTATCACCACCACCTGATCGACAGCGACGTCGGAATCAACTACACGCAGTGGCAGAGCCAAGCGGGCCTCATCGGAAAGCCGTCACAGCGCGTGTACAATCCCCGGAAGCAGGTCCGTGATCAAGACCCTGACGGTGAGTGGATTGCGGAGTGGGTCCCCGAGCTCGCTGCCCTGCCTAGTGAGTTTCTTGACCGGCCCGAGAAGGCCCCGCTTGCGGTCCAAGACGAGTGCGGCGTCCGGATTGGAGAGACATACCCGCGCCCAGTCGTTGATTTTGAGGCACGGCGCGAACAGTTCTGGTCACGCTACGAGCGTCGGCGACCAGCGGCCGCCCGTGAGCTTCGCCGTCAAAAGATCGCGAAGCGGGCGTCCTTTTCTGGAGGATACAGCGCTGCCCGAGCGATCGCGGCTAAGCACGGAGACGACGAGGGGGACGCCCCTGGAGGCACACAGCTCGCACTCGACGAAGTCAGCGGCGGAGCGGCTGCGAACGCTGACCCACCGCCGTCCGAGTCGACAACGACGAACACGCGCAACCCTCGCGACGCGTCAGCCGAGCCGGATGAGTCGCCCGGGCAACCACCCATCCCGTCCGGCGCGGGACAGACAGCTGGCGAGCCGTCGCCTGACGACCGTGCGGCGGTGGAGGGCCAGCAGCAACCCGACAGTGGGGACGGCGACACCAGCACGGAAGGGGACGCCGAACCCACTGGACAGACACGGTTTGGTGACTTTGAGTAGGTCACCCGATTAAGATTTCCTCAAGCTCGTGAGTGCGATCGCGAGTGCCATTATTACAGAACTGCCGACGAGTATCCACCCGCCTACAATTAGCACGGCGGTAGTTGCGTCTGGAAACTGGTCCATGAGCGGGACGAAAATACGCAGATCGGTCCCGATTATCAAGAAGATACCCACGACATTGAACCCAAGATCAGCAACGGTGTCGCGCCAGCCATAGTGGATCAGCAATGGCTCAATATCAAACCGGTCGCCAACGTTGCGTGTGACCAGTTCGAGTAGTTCCCAGAACACGCCGAGTGCGAATGTGAACACGACAGTTGCCGCCACAACTGCCATAGGAGAGACAGCCCGCCCTGCCATCTCCGGGAGCGTGACGATTACACCAGCGTAGATGAGCGCTGTGACGAGCCCAGCAGAAACAGTATGGGTGAGATGGTCCCACCACCAAGTCGACTCGTATAAGCCCAGCATGCCAAGCGAGTGGAGGAATCCAGCGGCCGCAAGCCACGCCGGGAGTACTGGATCGAATTGTATCCCTCGATTAGTGACTACCGGGAGCACAATCTCGGCAGCAGCTGGAAGCAGAGCCAGAGCGAACACGACAATTGAGTTGACGACAGCGGCAATGTCTTGACGTCGAACCGCAATAATAACGAGGGCAAAAGTGGCACTCTGGAGGAAGAACGCAGCCAGTGCCAGAATAGTCGTCATCAATTCTTCACAGTTGACTGTCAACTGGAGTGCTCAAGATACTTTGGGGCCTGCGGGTGCTGGCGTTCACCCCCATGGTGAGAGGACTTAGTGCGACTGGGTCATAATGACCACAAGGCGGAAACCCGCGACTTTAGGCGCGGGAGGAAGCCGACAACATGGACACAAACCACGCTCGATGGCTGGCCGACTCCCCCACCAATCCAAACTAGTATAAATACAGTAAACTACGTATGAAATACAGATGGTGAAAGACTCAGCCACTCGAACCGTCCCCATCAAACTCGATGTGGACGAGAGTGCCGCTGGTCTCCTCCACCAGACAACCGACTACTTCCTCGACGCCGCCAACTACGTCGTAGACGCAGCGTGGGAACCCGACTGGAAAATCACCAGCAAAACCAAACTCCACGATCTCACGTACTACGACGTTCGAGACGACTCACCGCTCCCGGCCAACCTCGTACAAGCCGCACGAAACCGAGCCGCAGAAGCCGTCAAAGGTGTCGTTGAACGCTGGAAAGACGGCAAGAAAGCCTCGAGACCACACTTCACATCACGGTTTGCCAGCTACGACGCACGAACCGTCACCGTCAACGACGACCACTGTACACTCGCCACGATAGAGGGACGAGTCACCGCAGAATTCGTCCTCCCCGACGAACAGCGTGACACGCCACACTCGGCGTATCTGTTCAACGATGACTACGACCTGAAGGGAGCCACACTCCATTACGATACAGTTGAGGACTGTTTCTACCTCCATGTGCGGACAAAGCCCACCGTGGAGAACGATGACGCCGAACAAGGCGGTGCCAAGCACGTTTCCGTCCTTGGTGTTGACCTCGGTATCACGAACATCGCAACCACCTCAACCGGACGCTTCTGGAGCGGCGGCGAACTCAACCACTGGCATCGAGAATACGAGAAGCGTCGTGGATCGCTTCAGCAGACTGGGACGCGCTGGGCGCACGAAAACGTTCAGCGAGTCGGTCGTAAGCAAACCGGACGTTTCGAACAAATGCTTCACACGATCTCGAACGAACTGGTTAAGGAAGCGCTCGAAAACGACTGTACCCACATCGTGTTCGAGCAACTCAAAGGCATCCGCGAACGCTTATCGTACGCGAAGGCAGTTCACAAGTGGTCGTTCCATCGCCTGTACGAGTACGTTACGTACAAAGCCGAGTCGGAAGGGCTCGTAGTGAATCAGATTAATCCGGCGTACACGAGTCAGCGTTGCTCGAAGTGTGGATTCACCCACGAGGACAATCGTCCGCACAATAACGAACAAGACGAGTTCGGTTGTCTGAAGTGCGGGTATGATGTTCACGCGGATTACAACGCGGCGAAGAACATCGGCCTGAAGTATCTCCGCGACCAGCAAAAGTCTGGACGTGGAGGCGCACCCGTAGGCGTGCGCTTGAACAGCGGGACGTTGAACGTGAATGGCGAATATTCGCCTACCGTGATTACCGGTTAGAACGGGAGTCCACGCTGAATGCCACGCCCTTCAGGGCGTGGTAGCTTACTGTTTGGTCACTTAACGTCACACCAGCGACTGCGTTGGCGACAGGCACCAGCGCAAACGTAGCGATCACGAGGACGATGACCCCGACGCGAATTGGGGTAATCGTATGGTCGTTGCTGGAGAGTGTATTGACGACAGTCTCAACGCGGTCTCCCGACCGCGCGGTGACCCAGGCAGCGACACCGCCGATGACGATGCCGAGCAACAGTAACGGTGTCGTGTACACTGTGTAGACGAGCCCGTGAAGCCACGGCCGGAAGAACCACCCAATGGCAACAGCTATGATTCCAACGACACCGATTGGAATCCACGGCGGGGACGGTTCGTTTTGATCCGACTCGCCTAGTGGCCAGTCGGTAAGGTCGTTCTCGGATGGCTGTTCGTCTGACCCGTCAGATGGAGGGCGTGTTGACATGTGGTGTGAACCGCGAATGGCTCTGAAACTTGTCCGTTTGAAGGCGTTAGTTACTCAGTTCAACTCGGCGGGGAGAGGAGGGCTTGCTGATTGGAGGGGGAACCTAGCAGGACCACAAAATGGACACAACCCTATCAATAGATAAGTATTATGTTCTGTTGAATCCGGAGAAGGCGTCGGGATATGATACATCTAGCATCCATTGACCCCCCCGCGTCTTCGGGCGCGGGAGGATGTCAATCGCGCTGAAGCCCCACGCCGAGGAGCCGGTGCTCGTGGGAAGACACGTTGAGGAGTACGCACGGTCCCGTTTCCGTGTCGGCCGTTGCGGAGGTGGATCGACTTCTTCGACGCTGTCTGCCTAGAGTCTCCGACTGCCCAATCTAATTGTCGAAGGCCATATCAACAATTACGATCGAACGGATGATTTTTAATAGGGTTAAATATTTGTCATATTGGGCTTGTCGGCTCTTATTGTCCAGAAGACTGCTCGGACGGTCCAACGAGTGGGAAAGACGCGAGCCGGGCCGCCGCGATCGCCGTGAGGCCGGCGCTCGTAGGTGAGTCGGTCGTCCGCTCGTGATGGCCGTACTCAAGACCGTGCGTGTCCGCGACCGGTATCTGACGAATCGTCGTCCCCGTCGGCTCGACCGTACAGCTCAGGTACGCCTGTGGGAACGAGCAGGTGGTCGGTGCCGCGATTTCTCTCACGCCCCGATATGTTGCCGTTGCCGGCAGGTGGTAATGTCCCGTGATGACCAGTTCGACGTCCCCGTTCGCGAGCACGTCCGCGAACGGCTGGGGGTCTTCCATGACTGGCGGAAGGTGCATCTCCGGGTCGATCGACTGGTGGGCGGCGATCTGGTCGCTGATCGGGGGAAAGTTGTGATGGGCCAAGACGATCGTCGGTCGCTCCGGGTCGAGCGCGTTGGTAAGCCACTCACGTGTGTCCCGAGTCACGCGTCCGTTGTGCGATTCTAGAAGTCGGTCGGTAGTGCCGGCGGTGTTGACGCCGACGATGTCGACCCCTTCCGTTGACAGCTTATACGGCAGCGTTCCCGGTGTGTATTTGCTGACGAACCGCTGTACAGACGGCGTCTCGTGTTCGTCACCCGCCTTCGGGACATCATGATTCCCTGGAACGGCGTAAAATGGGCAGTTAAGCTCCGCAAGCACCGAATCGACAGCGCGGTAGTTCCACGGTTCACCGTCTTTTGTGAGATCACCCGGCGAGAGAACGAGATCGAACTCCCGGCCGCGGATGTCGTCAATCGCCGCGGTAAAGTGCTGGAGGGTTTTGTCGAGCAGCTTCGACGTTCCGGTCGCTTCTGTCGCCACGTGCGGGTCAGCCACGATCGCGATTCGTGTCGGTTCCCCGCGCGGCTCGGGCAACCGCGCAAGCACCTGGCCCGGGTGGGTATCACCACTCATTCGTTGATGGGAACGACGGCGGCTGGATTGCTGTGGCGAAACGAACAGACTGTCGTCCCGTCAAGCAGTTGAACGTGCGAGTAGATCACGTCGCTATCGTGAACGGCTCTTAGAAGTCGATCCGCGTGAGTGAGATCAACGGCCCCGACCAGCAACACCGCCTTCTCGCGCTGTTGATCAAATATGCGGGTCAACACGAACAGCGTGTCCCCCTGCCGTCGGTTGTACGCTTCGTACTCAGAGAACTCGCCTGTTGAGACGCGTGACTGTAGCGCGTCCGCGTCGGACTGGCCGATAACGTACACCAGTCCAAATCGGTCGGTTTCACCATCGTCGGGGGCTTCCGGAATTACCTGCGCAGCGCGGACCGTTGTCACCTCGTACCCGTCCGTGCGGAGTGTGTCCGTCATCTCGCTGGCTGTACTCAGCGTCGTTTCCCATCCTGTGGTCTGGGACCGCTCTGTGTTCACGAATTGATGTCCTCCGCGAACGATGAAATACGTTTTCGTGTAATAAATGATATACTTAGAGACTAATGTTACTATGTAGCTCTCACGTGGGGTAAATATCAGTCTAGAATAATATTATAAATGCTCTTTATATTAAACAAATTAAAAAAATATGATGTCGGATTCGAATACACGACGTGGGTTCCTGACGATTGCTGGGACGGGTGCGGTCACTGCGCTTGCCGGATGTCAGGGAGAGCCTCCGGAGTCGGACACATCCGAATCTACCGATGACGGACAGTCGGGAGGCACCACTGAGAGTGAGACAACGAACTCCGCTAGCGGGCCGAGCGATACACTGCGGCTGATGTCGTCCGGCCCGATCCAGTCACTTGACCCGATCAACGCGAAGGGGTCAGGTGCCGGGTTCAGCCAATACGGGGAGTCGCTGTTTACTTTCCCCGATGGGCAGTATCCCCCCGAGCCGGCGCTCGTCACGAACTACGAAATGTCTGACGACGGATTGACGTACACGTTCGATCTCAAGGAGGGGGTCCAGTTCCATGACGGGACGGAACTGACTGCTTCCGACGTCGTGTATTCGTATCGCCGTCTCGCAGGTTCGAGCAACTCTCGAAACCGGGACGACATCATCGGTGACACGATGACGATCGAACACGAGAAGGACACCTCCGGCGACGAAACCACGCTTGAAGACTACGTCACCGGTTCGCTCGCTGTTGAAGCCGTCGACGACTACACGTTCGAGATGACCCTCCGATCGCCGTTCGAGTTCACTCTCTCGCAAATTGCTGGCGGCGCGTTCGCGGTCTTACCTGAGGGGTCAGTCGGTGACATTGAGGGATACGACGGCGAGTATGCGTACAACGAGTTCTTTAGCACGGAGAATAACGGGCCAGAATACGCCGGTCTCGGGGCCTTCGCCATCGATTCGTGGGTGAAAGGCAACGAGCTCACCCTGACGGCGTTCGACGGGTACCACGGCGAGCCCGCAGAGATTAGCGAGATCACCTACGCGATCATCAGCGACGGCAACACGCGGCTCGACCGATTCCGGAACGGAAACGCGGACATCCTCGACGGCATGCCGACGGCCTCTTTCAGCCCGGACAACGTTTCGATAGACTCCCAAGAGGGCAACCGTTCCGTCGGCACCTACACGCTCAACGACGGTACGACGGTCAACTACGGCGAGGTCCCAGCGCTTCAGACGGAGTACATCGTGTTTAACACTCTCGAAGTGCCGCTTCCCGTGCGTCAGGCGTTCGCGTATGCGATGAACCAGCACGACATCGCCGAAAACGTGTACAAGGGGAACGCGACGCCGGGCTACCATATCACGCCGCCCGCACCGTACCCCACGTTCGAGGACGGGGTATCGGGCTCCGAGACGTACACTCGCCACGCGGAAGACGGCTATGAGTCAAACACCGAGTTCGGTGCTGACGGCTATCCCTACGGGTACGGTGAGACGCGACTTGACGACGCGACCAGCGTGATGGAAGAGGCGGGATACGGAGACAACAACCGAGTGACGATCACCGCGACGACAATCGCCGGCAGCAGCGCGTACGCGTCGGTGTTCACTCGACTTCAGTCGAAGCTCCGGCCGGCGTATATCGACATCGAGATCGAGGAAGCCGAGTTCGGTACCATCATTAGCCGCGCAGTCTCCGGCGATATGGAGGTCTTCGCGCTCGGCGACGGGATGGAGTACCCGGGCCCGCAGAACTTCCTCCGATTCCTGTGGGGGAGCAACCCCGGTTCGCAGTTCACCCGGTGAGGTGCTGAAGGGAGCTACTACGACGAGGGGGTCCGTGATCTCGCCATCGACGCCTGGGAGTCGAACTACGCCGCCGAGGACGCGACATCGGCCTCACGCAACGAGGCGTTCCAGACGATCGAAGAGGTCAACTGGGCGTCCGTTCAGGAGCTGCCGACCGTCCACCCCACGGTCCAGCGGTTCTGGCACACCGACGTCGATGTCCCGATGTACGGCGTCATGGAAGAGCAGACCCTCAACGGTCTCACGCTGTCGCGGTAACCACTATGGACCACGGTTTATCTACTCCGTTCGACGGGTACGATCGACCGCTGTTCAGCCGCGCGGCCGCAACGGTAGGGCTCGACGACACACGGACACCCGTCGCATGACGGTGCGATAAGATGGGGCGCGGACTGTACCTGCTCAAACGAGTGGCGATGAGCATTCCCGTCATCTGGATAGGGACCTCGATGACGTGGTTCATCATCTTCATGGGGCCCGTCGACCCGACGTCGCGGCTGCTCAGCGAGGGCCAACTCCGGAATCCGGCCGCGTACGAAGCGGCCCAACAGCAGCTCGGATTGAATCGCCCGCCGCTCGAACACTACGTCGACTGGCTCTCGAGTCTCGTCGTGTTCGACCTCGGCCAGACGTGGCTCTTGTATCAGGGCTCGAACGTGAACGCACTCATTCTCGATTTCCTCCCCCAGACGCTATGGCTTGGCTTCTGGTCGGTGCTGATTGCGATCTTCGTCGGGATTCCGCTCGGCTTCTACGCCGGGTTACACTCGAACTCGCTGTCCGATTACACGGCGTCGATGGGCGGTATCGTCTGGCGAGCCATGCCGAACTTCTGGCTGGCGATCATGCTCCTCGCGGTGCTGGCCAGCACCGGAGCAGTGATCGGCGTCGAGTGGCAATCGGTGTTGATCCCGCTGGACGCGTTGACCGGCAGCCCGGACCTCTCGCGGCTCACCACGGTCGACGGCTTCCTCGCGGCGGTGAAGAAGGTCTTGCCCGCCGCGGTCGTCCTCGGCTCGGCGTCGATGGGAAACGAGATGCGTATCGGCCGGACGGCCGTCTTAGAGGTCCGAAACGAAGACTACGTCGACCTCGCGAGGGCGAAAGGGGTCTCCGACCGGTCACTCGTGTGGAAGCATATCTTCCGCAACGCCCTCGTCCCGCTGGTACCGATCATCACGAGCGAGGCGTTTCTCCTCATCGGCGGGAGCGTACTCGTCGAGACGGTGTTCGGGATCAACGGCATCGGTTGGCTATTTTTCCGAGCGGCCATCCAGGGTGACCTCCCGCTCGTTGGCACGCTGATGTACGTGTTCATCCTCATGATCGTCGGCATAAACCTCGTTCAAGACGTCCTGTACACGCTCATTGACCCGCGCGTCGCGCTGGAGAACTCATAAATGGCTGATGTAGACACCTCAACCGGAGTCGATGGGAGTACTGACACTACCGATCACCGTCGCCGTCGCACCCGAAATAACACACTCCGCGGTCGGCCGCCCGTTGCGTGGCTCGTCGTCGGTGCCGTACTACTCGGGCTCCAAGCGGGGGCACTCGCCTCCTTCGTCGTCGGCCTGCTCGCGGATTCTGTCGCTGTCTTTGCCGGCGGCGGCCCGCTCGGGACGGTCACGACACTGCTTAGGGCGGCGGAGTCGACCGCGCAGTCGCTCCCCACCCTGCTCTCACGCGATCTCGTCTCCAACCAAGGGTACTGGAACGGGACTCGCTGGGTTGGGACGTTCCTCGGGCTCGAACCGGCCGCCGCGTGGGGGGTTCGAGTCGCGCTCGTGTACCTGTACGCCTTCGCCGTCGCGGGGTGGGCCGTGGTCGGATACCACCTCTACCGGACTCGCTACCGCGTTGCCGACTGGACACCACGCGACGACGTGATCGGTCGCCTTCGGTCGCACACCTGGGGCATCTTCGGCCTAATCGTCGTGTTCATGTTTATCGTGATGGCGGTGTTCGCTCCCACCCTCGGCCCGACGACCGTCGAGGAGAACATGCGCAACTCCTATGAGCACGAACTCGACTACTGGAATGCGGACACCGGCGAAGTTGAGACCGTCCTCGTTGGCGAAGCGAACCTCGATTCGCAATCCCGTGGGAACAACGCGGAACGCGTCCTACCATTCCAGTACGACGACTACAACCGGTTCCATCCGTTCGGAACACTCCCGAATGGACGCGATCTATTCACGTTCATCGCCGCCGGATCGCGTATTTCACTGGTGATCGGGCTCGTCTCCGTCGGTCTCAGCGCGAGCGTCGCGGCGGCGCTTGCGATGATCACCGCCTATTACAAAAACCGAGTCGACCTTGGGGCTGTCCTAGTCTCGGACGCCATCATGGCGATGCCCCAGTTGTTGCTGTTGATCATGTTGACAAGCGTTCTCAGTAACACGTGGCTGAACGACATCTACAGCGGCGGCTTCCTGTTGGCGATCATCTTCGCCTTCACCGGCTGGACGTACATGTGGCGGTC
>Ga0102938_10003374_pt1 | contig 11923 bp, 8 predicted proteins | sample SalPonR2_B_D2_MG_FD_84516 | JGI IMG/M metagenome (GOLD analysis project Ga0102938, IMG submission 84516) | Salt pond soil microbial communities from South San Francisco under conditions of wetland restoration - Salt Pond MetaG R2_B_D2_MG | ecosystem: Environmental > Aquatic > Marine > Intertidal... | reverse complement strand
GTCCGAGGAATCCCAGTCCGAGGAATCCCAGTCCGAGGAATCCGAGGCTGAGCAATCCCAGTCCGAGCAATCCCAGTCCGAGGAACCGGACGAGTCGCCTGATTTGATTGAGTCGGAAAGCGTGGTCGACGGCCAGCCGCGACGGATCAGCGATTGGGCGCTGGCAGGGATGCTTTGGAGCGATGCCCATCTGGTTCGCAAGCTGGCTCAGCACGCCTCCCAGCGGGCGGCAAAGCGCGACGATACCGAGCGAGTCCGCGGTCTCCGCGACCTCCAGCAGGATTGCGATCAAATCATCAATGTCCTCGGCCGTTTCGGGTGGCAGGAACTCCGCGCGCCCTCCGCATCGGCGTCTCCCCAACCGGCCTCGTCCGCCGCCGATCCCGCCGCAGCCGGGCGAAATTCCGCGACGGTGCAACGACCGGAAAAGCTGGCGGCCCGGGCGGAAACCGAGACGCCCCCGGGAGCGAACGACCCGGGCGTCGACGATGAACTGCTGCCCGACGAGATCGATTTTGATCTCGAGCGTTACCGCGTCGATGACTACATCGACGAAACCGAACGCGAAGCCGGAAATCTCGCCGACGCGATCGAAGATGGTGCCGAGGGGGCCTTGGCCGCCGGTATCGACAACCTGTCGGGCAGTTACGGCGTCGGTGCCGCTGAGGCGCGGATGAGTCGCCGCGAGCTGTCGACCCGCTCCAACACCCTGCCTTACAGCAAGGATTCGATCTACGACACCGACGACTTCGATCCAGACGTCGACTACGACGTGAACGATCCCTTGCTCGAACCGATTCCCTCGGATTCCAACCCCTTGATCGAGCGAGCAGAGGAAGGCGAGTCGGGAACGGAGCGTGACCGGCCCGCTACCCTCGAAGGTAATCGCGTGGTCGACGCGCCGGCCGCCGCTGCAGGCGCCGCGAGCGCAAACGTCGACGATGTGGAAAACGAGAACGATCTGGTGGATGCGCTCCTCGATCAAGACCCGGACGCGGTCGCTGCCGAAGAGGCACGCACCCCATCGCCCACCGGCCCCGCGGACGTCCGTCGCTTTACCGAGCAGGGGCCAAGCTTCCGCCAAGACGCCGCTTGGGTGCAGTTGCATTTCGACGTCAATGATCAGATCTGGCAAATGCTGCCGACCGAGGCCACGGACGAACATGTGCGGAGGATGCTCGACGCCGCGATCCTCCGCTTGCAGGCCCACGCGCGGGTAGCACAACCGCTGGTGGAAGCCGACCGCTTGCACGCCGCTTTCCGAATCATCGGAGATCAATGAAGCCAGCCGTCGGATCCCCCCCAATTTCGGACTCCCCAGAATTTCGGACTCCTTGGTAGCCCTGAGACGTCCCCCCAGCATTCCTTTTTGCAACGAGAGCTCAACCATGATTTCGCCGATCCACCAGCAACAACTTCGTCAGCTCGCTTCCGCCTCCGGTCGTTCGGTTTCGCTGTTCCTGCCGACCCACCGGCAGGGACCGGAAACGCGCCAGGATGCGATCCGGCTGAAGAACACCATTGACCGTGCGCGGGTCTTGCTGAACGACGCCGACAGTGCGGGGGGAGGCCTGGAAAAACAAGTCGCTTCGTTTTACGAACGGATCGACCACAAAGATTTTTGGGACCATCAGGGGGAAGGCTTGGCGGTTTTCTTTCAAGAGAACTTCGAGCAAATGTTTCGCTTGCCCTGCCCGGTACCCGAACAGGTCTATGTCGGTGAAGAATTCCTCCTACGACCGTTGCTGCCGCAACGCCATGTGGACCAACCCTACACCGTGGTCGCACTCACCTGGGACGACGGGAAACTCTATTCAGCCGGCAGCGAAACGATCGAGGAGTGGAAAAACGAGCAGTTCCCCTTCAGCCGTCCGGACCTGGTCGCGCTGCGGGAGTCCGAGGAGCAGCTGCAATATTCGTCGCATCAAAAACCGAGTGGTAGCGGCGGAGGAATCAACACGGCGATGTACCATGGTCACGGCGAAGGCGAACAAAAGCTCGACGCGGACCGACAGCACTACCTGCTGCACGCTGCGGAGCGGATCGCCGCCGTGCGAAAGCAAGTGGAAGGTCCTCTCCTGCTGGTCGCCACCGAAGAGCTATCCGGCCATCTCCCGCAATCGGCGCACGAAGCGTTCGACGCCGTGGTCCCCGGAAGCCCTGCCAATAGCACCCCGGGAGAGCTCTTCCGGCGGACACGCGAAGCCGCCAATCGCTGCGCCGCGGAGGAAGAATCGACGCGGCTCGATCAGCTGGGGACCGCCCTGGCCAATCAACAGGGATCCAAGCAGGTCGAAGAGATCCTGCCAGCCGCCTTCGATGGCAGGATCGCGACTTTAATCGTCCATCCGGACCAGACGGTGCTAGGACAGTACGATCCGACTTCGCGCACCGTCGCCGACGTCGAAGTCACTCCGCTGGCCAAGCCGGGAAGCGGTGAGGCCTTGGTCCATCAAGGATTGAAAGGCGGAACCCGCGAGCTGGCCAACCTGGCCGTCCGTCAGACCTTGCTGACCGACGGGCAATTGCTGGTCTCCGAGCGTTTGGGCAACGCGCCCCTCGCCGCCATCTATCGCTACTAGACTCCGTCAGAAAACCGCGGCGAGAACTGGGCTTGAACGAGGACGCGACTGGTCGCTACCTTTTGGGCTCCCTCGACGCATGGATGACGAATGAGCGACCGGCCCTACCACGTCTTGATTTCTCGCCTTTCGGCGATCGGTGACTGCGTTTTGACGTTGCCCGTAGCGACCGCGCTAAAAAAAGCGATTCCCGAAGTGCGTGTCAGCTGGGTGGTCTCGTCTGCCGGCAGCCAACTGATCGAATGTTGCCCCGATGTCGACGACGTGTTCCGCATCTCCAAACGCTGGCTTCGCGAACCGCGGGAATGGCGGCGTCTGCGACAGCACTTTCGCGAGTGGCCCGTCGACGCGGTGATCGATGCCCAAAGCTTGACCAAAAGTGCGATGATCGGCCTCGCCGTGGGAGCGCGAACCCGGGTCGGGTTTTGCAAGCCCCAAGGTCGCGAATTCGCGCCGATGATCAACACGATCGGCGTCCCGATCCGAGACTGCCATCTCGCCGACGGGCAACTTCGCCTGCTGACGCCGTTGGGCATCCCGGCGGAACCGGCCGAGTTCCGTCTCGACCTACCCCCGTCCTCGCGGGAGTGGGCGGAATCCCAGCTGACCCAACTGGTCGGCCATCGGTCCCCGATCATCATGAACCCGGGAGCGGGATGGGAGAGCCGCCTGTGGCCGGTCGACCGTTTTGGCCGGGTCGCCGCCTGGCTGCAGGACGAGTATGGAACTCCCACCGTCGTGGTCTGGGGCGATCCCCAGGAGCAGCGTCTGGCCGAGGAAATCGCTGAGGAATCGGGGGGAGCCGCCGTGGTGGCTCCGGAAACCGATCTGGTGCAGCTAGCCGCGATGCTGAAAGCCGCCGACAGCTTCCTCAGCAGCGACACCGGCCCGATGCATATTGCCGCCGCCGTCGGAACCCGTTGCATCTCAATGCATGGACCGACGCGTCCCGAAAAATCGGGACCTTACGGCCCGCAACATATTCGGCTCTGCAACGCTCGGCTGAAGGGCTCCAGCCGGACTCGGCGAAGGGCGGACAACCGGGCCATGCTGGCCATCGCGGTAGAGGACGTCTGCGACGCCTTCGTCGAACTCTTCTCGCGAACCGACAATCGCGACGCCGCCTAGCTTCTAGCTCCCTCTCGCAAGCTTTGGCAGGCGCGGGCCCGGTGGGTCACGCGACAGCGTTGCGCATCGTCGAGCGCTGCCATACTGCAACCGGTCGCCTCGACCCAAAAGAACGCATCGTAGCCAAACCCTCCGGTCCCCCTGGGCGCGGTCAGGATCCGCCCCCGGCATTCGCCCCAGGCCGATGCCAGCGGCTGCCCCGCGGGGTCGGCTAGCTGGAGGCAGCACAGGAACCGCGCCTGACGGGAGCCGGCGGGCACGTCCGTCAACTCCGCCAGCAGCTTTTGGCAATTGGCATCGCGGGAAGCGCCCTCGCCGGCGTACCGGGCCGTCCGGAGGCCGGGGCGTCCCTGCAACGCATCGACCTCCAACACCGTATCATCCGCCAGGGTCGCATGCCGGCACGTTTGGGCGGTGATCACCGCTTTGGTCCGCGCGATCTCCGCAGCGCTGCCGCCCTCTTCGACGATCGGGGGCAAACGAACGCCCAGCTCCTCCGCGGTGACCAGCTTTGCCGGAATCCCCGCCAGGCACGCCCGAAACTCGGCAACCTTATGGAGATTCGTCGTCGCCAGCAGGATGGTGGATGGCCACATGGCGGGTTACAGAATGGCCAAAGGGTTGCGACGTTCTTCCATCGTCCCCCGGGTCACCCCGACGCGATTGGCCGCTTGGAGACCCCGCCAGACGTCGGCGCCGGAACGTTCGCCTCGGAGCAATTGCCGGTAGGTATCGATGATCGCCCCGGTGGCCGCGCGGTCTTGCTCGAGCAACTCGACCCGGAAATCACGGACGCCGCGACGGAGCAGTTCCGGAACGACTTCCGCCGAGCTCTGGGGGACCGCGTTGTACAGCGTATTGCGACAGGCCACGTCGGCCTGTAACGGGTGTTCGGTTCCGATGCGATCGCGCAAATGGACCAGATGATCGTCGCAAGGGCGACCGCAATTGGTCTTGTTGGTTCCGGGCGACATCACTGCACAGAAGACACAGTGCTCCATGTGGAACATCGGCATGTGTTGATGGATGACGACCTCCAGCCACCGCGGGGGGACCGCATCGACCAGTTCGATCAGCTGTTCGCGGTTCAGGTCATACGAAGCGGTCACCCGTTCGGCCCGCGTGTCCCGCAACCAGTCGACCGTCAAGGGATTGGCGGCGTTGAGGGAAAAATCGGCAACCGTCGGAAAGCCCTGCTCGGCGAAATAGTGAAGCGCCGCCAGGTTACGACAGAGGAACCCGTCGGGCTGGTGACGGGTCAGGACGCGCAGCAAGCCCGTCTCGCCCGGTTTTTGGATCCGCACGCTGGCCAAAAAGATCGATGCTCCCCGTTGCCGCGCCTCCTGAATTGCCTCGGCATACTGGCGGATATCGTGGAAGTCGCAGTAGAGCTGATCGGCGCCCCGCTCGGCGGCGGCGGCGACTTGCTCGAGATTGCGACACAACAGATGCAGGCGGCTGGTGGGGGCGTTCCCCTCGGAGGCTTCCGGCCTGTCCTCGTCCGGTTGGCCCGGCGAGGGGTGCGCGCGGCCTTGCTTGTGACGGACTTCGGCGGTCAACTGCGGCAAGGCTTCTGCCGCGATCGTGCGGACGGGCGGCGTCGTGGCGACCTGTTCCAGTTGGCGAACCAACTGGCGACGCAATTGATTCAAAAGGCTGACCGGCACCATCGGTTGGCCGACGATCTCCGCGGTCAAATGGCGGAGAGCAAACGGGCTACCTCCCAACCGCCCCAGTTTGTCCCGCAGCACCTGTTCCTCGGCAGGATGCTTGCGGGCGACTTCCAGGGGGATCTCACCCGCCGCCTGGGCACGCTCGCCGCCGGCCGTCGTGGCAGTCACACGGAGCGGTTCACCGCAGATCGCTTCGACATGGAAATCGATGCCCCTCGTCTGATGAGGATCTTCTCCGGCAAACGATTGTCGCAAGCGGCGGTTCAACTGCGGATCATCGGTCTTCCACACCGTCTGTCCGGGCTGGATGAAGGACGTTTCGACATCGCCATGCCCAAACAGGATCTCCACCTCGTCGGTCCCGGCGGTCACCCGTTTCTGGTCTTTGCCTCGCTGGCGAAGCTGAAAGATCCGGCCTCCCTGCTGCGTGCCTCCCGCCCGATCGCCGTCGAACGCCAAACCGTCGCCCCGCGCTAAGGGGGCCGAGACGTGAACGAAGACGCTCCGGGGGGTGGTCCGTTCGACACGCCCCACCGCGACCCCGCGTTTGGCCGACTCGGTTCCCGGCACCAGCATCTTGTGGTCACAGCCTTCCAACCAACCCGGCGAAAATCCTCGGGAGAAGGACAACTCCATCTCGCGAACGTCCTCCGGCGACATCGTGACCGCGCCTTCCCGCATCGCCTGGTCGATCGCTCGCCGGTAGTGAGCCGTGATGTTGGCGACGTATTCCGGCGTCTTCAGGCGGCCTTCGATCTTCAGGGAGCAGACGCCGGCCTCGATCAATTCGGGGATCAGCGGATAGGCGGCCAGATCCTGAGGACTCAGCAGGTAACGGACATCTCCCAGATCCCGATCTTCCCCATCGCAGATCAGGTCGTAGGGGAGTCGGCAAGCCTGCGCACACTGCCCGCGGTTCGCGCTCCTGCCCCCCAACGATTCGCTGGTCAGGCATTGGCCGGAGTAGGCGACGCAGAGCGCCCCATGGACGAACGCTTCCAGCGGCATCTCGGTCTTCGCCCGCACCTGACGGATTTCCTGCAGCGACATTTCGCGTGGCAGGACGACGCGGCGGATTCCCAGACGCGCGGCCTGCTGGATCGTTTCGGCGCTGGTCAGCGTCATCTGCGTCGAGGCATGGATCTCCAGTTCGGGACAAATTTTGGACACCAAACGGGCGACCCCCAGGTCCTGCACGAGCACCGCGTCGGTACCGGCCGCCGCCACCCGCTCGATCACCGGGGCCAAACCCGGCAGCTCGTCGGAAAAGACCAAGGTGTTCATCGTGACGTAACCCGCCACGCCACGGCGGTGGAGATGGGCGATCAGCTCCGGAAGCTCATCCAGGTGAAAGTTTTTGGCCCGCGCTCGGGCGTTGAAGCCGCAATCAAGACCGAAGTACACGGCATCGGCCCCGTTTTCAATCGCGGCGGCGACACATTCCCAATCGCCCGCCGGGGCCAAAAGCTCGGGACGGGTCAGCGAGGCAGAGGTCGATATCGTCACAGCAGGGGGATTTCCAAAAACAAGCGAGGGCGGAGTGGGACGTCGATCGCGCGGTACATCGCAGCGCGGGACGTTAATCGGTGTTGACTTGGCCTTTGATCGTCCGCTGGGCCACCTCCCAGGCCGAATCCAAGTGGGCCAGGTAGGCGTCGGGCCGCATCAGTTCATCGACCGCCGCCGAGGCAAGCCGGAGGCTGAACAACCAGCCGTCCTGATAAGGGGCCACATTGATGACCGAAGGATCATCGAGGGCTTCTTCGTTGATCTCGGTTAACGCGCCGGCCACCGGGGCGAACAGATCGCTCTCTGCTTTCTTGCTTTCGATGGCCCCGATCTCTTGCCTGGCGGTGATCGCCGTCGGAGGCTCCACGGTCCAGTCCAGGAAGTAGACATCCTGCAGCAACCGCACCGCATAAGCGGTCAAGCCAAAACGGTACAGCTGGCCCTCCCCCGGCCGCGCCCACATATGGTTGCTGGCGTAGAGCCGGTCGGTCGGGAAAGTCGCTCGATGTTCCCCCATCATGAAGGCGAGCAACTCGGGCGGTTGATTCACGTGTAGCGAATCCCTTGATGCTCAGGCTCGAAGAAAGGAGGCAGCAGCGAATCAGCGCGGAGCAAGCCATCGCGCGTCAGTCGGACGCCTTCCGCGGTGCGTTCCATCAAGCCTTCCTCGATGTAGCGATCCCAGACCGGCTTCCATTGCTCGTAGACGTCGACACCGTATTTTGCGTTCAGCGGCGCGAAGGCGAGATATCCTCGTTTGAGCAGCAGGATCATCTGGCGGATCAGCAACTGGTGCTGCGTCGGCGCCATCGCCCGGCCGAGGGGCAGCCGTCCCTCCTCCAACGCCGTCTGGTAGGGCTCCATGTCGGGGACGTTCTGATAGTGAACGCCCGAGACATGTCCAAAGCTGGCGATCCCGGTCGCCAGCAGGTCACTTCCCTGCCAGAGGTTGTCTCGGTAGGAAAAGTTTACCTTGGCGGGATCCTTCACCAGCGTGTAAGCGCTCGAAATCGAATAGCCGGCCGCCTGCAGTTCGTCGTAGGCGTAATTGAGCCAGCCCCGTTTGGTGGGCCAATCGGCCACCGGGGTCTCGATCTGATTGCCGAGGATGTCTTTGCTGTAGACCGTGTTGAAGGGGAGCTCCATCTGGTAGATCGTCACACTCTCGGGCGAGAGTTCGATCGTTTTGCGGATGTTCTCCTTCCAGTTGTCCCAGGTCTCGCCGACCATCCCCGAGATCAGATCGATGTTGACGTTGGGAAATTCGGCGGCGGTGATCCATTCCCAGGCGTCGAAGACCTGCTTGCTCAGGTGGGCACGGCCGTTTTCTTCCAGCAGCTGATCGCTGAAGTTCTCGATCCCCAGGCTCAGCCGCGTCACGCCCAACTCATTCCGCAGCGTCTTGACCTTGGTTTCGCTGAGCGTCCCCGGCTCGCACTCGAAGGTCACCTCTTCGGCGCCGTCCCAGGTGACATGTTCGCGGAGGCGATCGGCCAGCGCGGTCAGCTGTTTGGGGCTCAAGAAACTCGGGGTCCCTCCGCCAAAGTAGACAAAGCGGAAGGGCCGTCCGCCCATCACCGGCAATTTGCTGACCAACGAGATCTCCGTGCAGAGGGCATCGACATACCGCTGCACCTGGGGGGCTTTGACGTCGGTGAAGACCTTGAAGTAACAGAACTTGCACCGCTTCCGACAGAAGGGAATGTGCAGGTACAGCCCCAGCGGCGCGTCATCCCGCGGCGGCTGCTGCATCGCCTCTTCGATCGCCGGTAACGATTCACGCTTCCATTGGGAATAGGGCGGATAGTTGGAAATGAAATAGCTGCCAACTTCAGTCTTCTTCTCTTCGGTGGTGCTCATCGAGTCGCCCGGGAAGGTGCGAGGACGGAGGGGTAAGATTCCTCGGGAAGATCCCCAGGAAGCGAACAAGTGGGAGCGAAGGTCGCGGTGCGAAGCGGACGCCACGCAAGGCTTGCGGCAGGAGGGCTTGCGGCAGCGAGGCTGGCGGCACGCCCCACCGCCAGCACCTCGCCAGCGGTCAGGGGGAAGGGGAGCCGCCAAAGGCGATGACGGTGCCGTCATCGTTGGCCACCAGCAGACGCCCGTCGGAGACGACCGGGGCGGCATGGAACGATCCGCGGATTTCATATTGCCAGCGGAGCGTTCCGTCGGCCAAGGCAAACCGGTAGAGCCGGCCGTCGGTGGCGGCCACCCAGACGTCGTCCCCCGCAATGATCGGGGAAGCATCGGCAAACCGCCGCAGCATTTTCGACCAACGGAGCTGACCGGTCGCCGCATCCAAGGCGATCACTTTACGGAATTGGCTGGCGACCACCACCGTCGATTCGGTCGCCGCCGGACTGCTGCGGTATTCCTGCTTCCGTTCCGGGTCGTCGAATTCCCACAGCCGCTCGTTCTTTTTCCAGTCGAAGGCCAGGACCAGCCCGCCATGGGTCGTCAGGAAGGCGTGGTCGCCAACCACCGCCGGAGTGCTCAGCGTCGGGCCTCCCAGGGGCAGCGGTTCGGAAGCGGCTTTCCCCTCCTCGAGCCCGACCGCGTGAAGCTGCCCGTCGCAGCCCCCCAAAAAGGTCTGGGAACCGGCGATCGTCGGGGAGCACTGGATCTGATCGGTGGTCTCGTACTGCCACACCAATTGCCCGTCGGCGGCATTCAAGGCGTAGAGGTTGCCATCTTGCGAGGGAACCAGCACGGTGGTGCCGTAAAACATTGCCCCGGCGTTGATCTCCCCGTCACTCGCAAAGGTCCATCGCCGCTCGCCGGTCTTCGTATCGAAAGCATAGACCACGCCGTCGATGTCGCCGATGACCAGCGTCTGATCGCGGACGGCCGGCGGGGCCAGGAAGCCGAGGTCGGTTTCCGCTTGCCACCGGAGCAGGCCGTCGCTCAGCCCCACGGCATGCACGGTTCCCATCGCGTCGGCGATGTAGACGGTCTGGTCGGCGACCACCACGGTGGCATCGATCGCCTCGCCGGCTTCATAACGCCATTGTTCGGTCAGCTCCGGGGGCAATTGCGTGGCCACCGCCCCGGTTCCCTGCGCATCCCCACGGGCAAACGGCCAGTCGGCCGCCTGCAGCGGCAGGCTGGGTAAGGCGGTGATCGTCAAAATCGCCCAGGCGACAAGGAAATTCGCTCGCCCCAGGCGTCGGACAGCGGTTTTCGTGTTCATGGCATCTATTATAGGGACTCCGGCTCCTCTTCCGAACCAATTCGCCGGGAAATCGGCGACCCCGGCCAAATCCTTCCCCCTCCCCTTGGTGGGAAACGAGGAATCCGGTATACCGCGCGATGCTTTGGGGCGCCGGCTTCCCCTTCAGATGGTTGTTTCCGTTCCTCCCTTCCCCCCTGCAGCGGAATGATTTGCGTCAGTATTGGACGAACGCGTCATAAACATACGATGGCCGAGCACCGGCATTTGGCCGAGCAGGGGGTCAAGCTGGTGGAGCTCCGGCTCGACTTCATCGGCCGCGCCGTCAATCTCAACCGCTTGCTCCGCGACCGTCCCTGCCCGGTGGTGGCGACCGCCCGGCGGCGCGAGGACGGCGGCCGCTGGCAGCGGAGTGAGGAAGAGCGGCAAATGCTGCTGCGTTCGGCGATCGCCAGTGGGGTCGAGTACGTCGATCTGGAAGCCGACATCGCCGAAACGGTTCCCCGCTACGGGCAAACCAAACGGATCGTCAGCCTCCACGATTTCGAACAGACCCCCGACAATCTGAACGAGATCCATGCGGCGATGGCTGCCACCGATGCCGACATCGTCAAAATCGCGACGATGGCGCATTCGTTCGACGACACGCTGCGAATGATCCGTCTGGTGCGCGAGGCGAAAGTTCCGACAATCGGAATCTGCATGGGTGAGATCGGCCTGTTGACGCGGATCCTGGCCCATCGTTACGGCGCGCCGTTCACCTATGCCACCTTCAGCACCGACCGAAAACTCGCCCCCGGCCAATTGAACTGGCGGGAAATGCGCGATCTTTATCGCTGTGATGCGATCACCGAGGCGACCCCCTTGTTCGGGGTCACCGGAGACCCGGTGGGGCACAGCCACAGCCCCTTGATTCACAACACGGGGTTCATCGCCGACGAGCTGGACGCCTGCTACCTGCCGCTACCGGTCAGCCCTCAAGATTTCCCTCAGTTCATCGAAGCCTGTCCCGATCTGGGGATCCGCGGGTTGAGTGTCACGATCCCGCACAAGCAACGAGCCCTCGATCATTGCACCCAGGTCGAAGCCGCCGGCGACGGGATCGGCGCGATCAACACGATGATCTTCCAGGGGGAAGAAATCCTCGGCTACAACACCGACTACCGCGCCGCGATGGATTGCCTGTCGGCGATGCTGGAACCCGACCCCACCGCCGACCAACCGTACGCGGGGAAGACGGCACTGCTATTGGGTGCCGGCGGCGTCTCGCGGGCGATCGCCTGGGGTTTGTACCACCGGGGCGCCCAAGTGGTGCTCAGCAGCCGCACGCTGAGCCGCGCCGAACAGCTTGCCAACGAATTGGGAGGCAACTGCAGCGCGATCGAGTGGGAGACGCGGCACGACGTCGAATATGACATGCTGATCAACGGAACGCCCGTCGGCATGCACCCCCAAGTCGACGCCACCCCGTTCCATGACGAAGCCCTGAATCCCGAAGCGATCGTGTTCGACACGATTTACAACCCGGAACAGACGCTGCTGATCAAGCATGCCCGACGAGTCGGCTGCCCTGTCATCACCGGCGTCGATATGTTCGTTCGCCAAGCGGCCTACCAGTACAAACTGTTCAGCGGCAAAGAACCGCAACCGGGACTGATGCGGCAAGCGATCAAGGACGCCACCAGCTCGGTGCGAGTCAATCGATGAGCGGCGAGGGCGCACCCAACCGACCGATCATCCGAGAAGCCAGCCGGGACGATGCGGCGAGGATCCACGACCTGCTGGAACCGGAAGTCCGCCAACGCAAACTGCTCCGCCGCTCGGTCGACGAAATCGCGGACCTGATGCGGCATGGGTTCCTC
>Ga0102938_10003373_pt1 | contig 11924 bp, 9 predicted proteins | sample SalPonR2_B_D2_MG_FD_84516 | JGI IMG/M metagenome (GOLD analysis project Ga0102938, IMG submission 84516) | Salt pond soil microbial communities from South San Francisco under conditions of wetland restoration - Salt Pond MetaG R2_B_D2_MG | ecosystem: Environmental > Aquatic > Marine > Intertidal... | reverse complement strand
CAGCATGGTTTTTCGCGGGCTCACGCCAATGCTCTGGTGCAGTTCTCACGCGGGTCGACAAGTGCGCAGAGGTTTGCCTCCGTCGACGATTATCTTGCCGAACACGATGCGACCAAGCAGGCGACCGTGCGAGGCATCTTGGCGTCGATCACCGGTGCTTTTCCGAAAGCGGAGGTAGTGATCGCCTGGAACCAACCCATGGTGAAACTCGAAGGTGCCTATGTATTTGGCCTAGGCGTCTTCACTCGACACATCCTCATCGCCCCGTATGACTCCGGTGTGATCGAGGACTTGCGCGAGCGATTAGCCGGCTATTCACTCAACAAGAAGACCATCAAGGTGCCGGTCGATTGGGATGTGGATGCGGATCTGCTTCGCGACCTGGTGACCGCGAGCGCCGACCGTCAAGGGGTCTTGCCGGACTGAGCAGCTTCGAGCCTGGCCACCATTTGCTTCAGGTGCTCGAGTTCCTTGAGGACTTCATCCACCCGATCCGGTCCCTTGTGGGTGCGCTTGACCAGGGCCGCCGAGAGCGAAGCGGTGACAATGCCCAAGACACTGATACCCACGAGCATCACCAACACGGCAAGGGCACGGCCGTTCCAGGTGACAGGCACGAAGTCCCCGTACCCGACGGTCGTGACGGTCTCGAAGCCCCACCACACCGCATCGGCGATGTTCACGATTTCCGCATTCGGTGCTCCGCGCTCGGCGTTCAGCACCATCACGCTGCCGATCCAGACCACCAGAAGTGCGGCTAGAGCGGCGGAAGTCAACCCGCCGCTGCTGATCAAGCCGGTCTTCTTGGAGATGACGCCGTTGGCGGTGAACGCCCGCAAGGCGCGCAGCGCACGGAATTGCGGCACGACCACGGTGATCGTGTCCAACCAGTTCCTCTGGAAGAAGTAACGCTTCGCAGTTGACATCAGGAATCGAAAGAGCAGGTCGACAGCGAACAACACCCACAAGGCCAAGCTGAAAGTGTTCATCCATTGGAACCACGTCTCCTGCGGTTGGTACCAGATCGCCTGAATGGAGAAGGTGGCCAGATACACCAGCGCGAGCAGGGACAACAGCGGGGATATGCGCCTGGTGTAGCCCTCGAGCCAGTGCTGTCGCCTGGCCTGTGCAGGGGTCAGTTCCGAGGACGTGGACTTGGTGGATGACGAAGTGTTCATGTCGAAACACTAGAGTCGAAACGTGGCTCGGGAGACTGATCAATGAGTGATGTCGCCGTATCAGTCGCTGGGCTGACCAAGCAGTACGGCTCACTTCGCGCAGTTGACGACGTCTCCTTTTCGATCGCTCGGGGCGAGACATTCGTGCTGCTTGGCCCGAATGGCGCTGGTAAGTCGACCACGATCGAGATCCTCGAAGGATTCCGTGATCGCACTGCCGGCGAGGTGGAGGTTCTCGGGATCGATCCGCAGAAGGCTGACCGGGCGTTCAAGGCGCGGATCGGCATTGTGCTCCAGCAGGCAGGGGACCTCGGCAGGCTCACCGTTAGGCAGACGCTTGAGCATTTCGCCTCCTTGTATCCGGACCCGCGGGACGTCGATGAAGTCATCCATGCGGTCGACCTTGCGGCCAAGGCCGAGACCGCCATCCGAAAACTCTCCGCCGGTCAGCAACATCGGGTGGATGTAGCACTCGGAATGATCGGTAACCCGGAACTGTTGTTCCTCGATGAGCCCACCACCGGATTCGACCCGGAGGTGCGCAGGCAGTTCTGGGAAGTAATTCGTCGGCTGCAAGCCGAGGGCACCACGATCATGCTCACCACGCACTATCTCGACGAAGCCGAAGAGCTCGGCGATCGCGCCGGAATCATCCTCGACGGACAACTTGTCGCGTTGGATGCCGTCTCTCGCATCGGGGGCGCACAGTTGCGGGTGCCGGTCGTGAGCTGGCTGGAAGGCGGAACGCGACGAAGCGAAGCGACAGAACACCCCGGTGCTTTCGTGGCCCATTTGGTTGAGCGCCTCGGGGGAGAACCCGAGGGACTCGATGTGCGAACCCCCACCCTGGAGAACGTGTACCTCGCCATGCTCGATGGTAGGAGCGAGCAGTGAACACGACCCTGCCGAGTGTGCTGCGGGTGGGAGTTTCCCGAATCGGCTACGAACTCAAGACCTACGTGCGCACACCGGACTCGATGTTCTTCAATTTCTCGTTCCCCCTGATGATGCTGTTGGTCTTCAGCGTTGCCTTCAGTGCTCAGGATTTCGGGATTCCCCAACTCGGCATCGAAGTGAGTTCGGCTGAGTACTACCTGCCGGCGATGGTTGCTATGGGCATCTTCATCTCAGGAGCGCAGAACCTTGGTATCGATATCGCCACCGAGCGCAATGACGGAACGCTCAAGCGGCTCGCAGGTAGCCCGATCGCGCCTGTCTCCTACTTCATGGGCAAGTTCGGGCAGGTATTCATCACCGGATTCGTGCAGTTGGTGATCTTGCTCGTGGTCGGTGGGGTTTTCCTCGGAGCCGGGCTACCCACCGAACCGACCAAGTGGCTGACGCTTTCGTGGATCTTCATACTGGGCATCGTCTCGTCTGCGGTGCTGGGAATCACCATGAGCGCGATACCGCGCAGTGCCAAGAGCGCCACCAGTGTGATCGTTCCCCCGCTATTGATCCTGCAGTTCATCTCCGGGGTGTATCTGCAGTTCTCGCAGTTGCCGGAGTGGCTGCAGAACATCGCCTCGCTGTTCCCACTGAAGTGGATAGCCCAGGGAATGCGGTACGTGTTCCTTCCGGACGCGTACAAGGGCGCGGAGATCGGTGCGGAATGGAACCTGACCGGGGTAGCTATCGTCCTGGCGCTGTGGTTCGTGGTGGGGACTGTCGGCGCGGCGCTGACCTTCCGGTGGACCAAGCGCAACTAGTGGTGATAGCTGCTAGTGCTCTTCGGAGTCGGTAGCGGGCCATCGAGGGAATCGAGGTAGTCCACCTCGGTGCGGATGTCTCGCAGCAGGTTGGAAGCAAGATCCATGTTCATTCCGTTACGAACCACAATGCGTTGCACCACCTGATCGCTCAAGTTGTCGGGCAGTGGGTAAGCAGGAATAAGCCACCCGTGGGCACGAAGCCGCTGCTGGAGGTCGTACAAGGTCCAGTTCTTCGTATGTCCAGGGGTGAGTTGCCACGCGAAGACCGGGATGGAGGAGCCGTCACTGAGCAAGGTGAAGGGCGCCATCTCACCGATGTGCTTGGCGAGGTACATAGCGACGTCCTGCGTGGTTTGTTGAACGGTCTTGTAACCCTGGAAGCCGAGTCGCAAGAACAGGTAGTACTGCAGTAGCACCTGCGCACCCGGCCGGGAGAAGTTCAGCGCGAGGGTCGGCATGTCACCGCCGAGGTAGCTGACGTTGAACACCAGATCCTCGGGTAGGTCCTCCTTGGTTCGCCAGACGACCCAGCCCAAGCCGGGGTAGACCAGCCCGTACTTGTGTCCGGAGGTGTTGATCGATTTCACCCGCTCGAGGCGGAAATCCCACTCGATATCCGGCTGCAGGAAGGGGGCGATGAAGCCTCCGGAAGCCCCGTCCACATGGATCGGAATATCCAGGCCCGTCTTCGCCTGATGCTCATCGAGTGCCTTGGCGATCTCAGCCACGGGCTCGTAGGCCCCGGTATAGGTGACGCCCATGATTGCCACCACGCCGATCGTGTTCTCGTCCAGGTAATCCGTGACGTTCGCGCCATCGAGGGTTGGGTGCTCATCGGAGATCGGCACATACCGCGCCTCGATATCCCAGTAGTTGCAGAATTTCTCCCAGACAACCTGCACCGCAGAACTCATCACGAGGTTGGGCTTGCTGGCATCTTTCCCAGCCGCTTTGCGGGCGTGTTGCCAGCGGCGCTTAAGGGCGAGCCCCCCGAGCATGCACGCCTCGCTGGAACCGACCGTGGATACACCCATCGTGGTGTGCGGCTCCGGTGCATGCCACAAGCGGGCGACCATCTCCGCGCACCGCTTCTCGATCGCCGCCGTCTGCGGGTACTCGTCCTTGTCGATCATGTTCTTGTCGGCGGCTGCCGCGTAGATCTTGTCAGCCTCCTCATCCATCCAGGTGGTTACGAAGGTGGCCAAATTCAACCGAGCGTTGCCGTCGAGCATCGCTTCGTCCATCACGAGCTGGTAGGCCGCACTCGCGTGCATCGGCTCACGCGGCATGGTGTTGCGCGGGACATCACGGGCGACGGCGTCGTCGAAGAACTGCGGGTTGGTCACGGGAACTCCCTGGATCGGCTGCCTACCAGAGGGTAGATGGTCGCGACGAACGGAGAACTTCCGGTGTCATTTGCACGTCACTTTCGGGCAAGAACCGAATGTGATCGCGAGTAGCCGAAGTAGACGGCTAGTCCCACGGCCATCCAAGAAGCGAACACCAGCCAGGTGATGGGATCTAGGCCAGCCACGATGACGACGATCAACACGATTGCCGCGATAGGTAGCAACGGGAACAACGGAGTGGTGAAGCCCCTCGGCAGGTCGGGGCGTTGACGACGCAAGACGATGACTCCAACGTTGACCACCGCGAAGGCGCCGAGAGTTCCGATACTCGTCGCCTCGGCCAATTGGCCCAACGAGACCACCGATGCCGGGATAGCTATGGCGACGGCGACGATGGCGGTATTGACGTTAGGTGTCTTGGTGCGCGGGTTGATGCGAGTAAAGACCTTGGGGAGTAGCCCGTCTCGAGCCATCGCGAACAAGATGCGTGTTTGCCCATAGAGAGTGACCAACACGACGCTGAAGATGGAGACGATCGCACCTAGGGCGATGAGGTTGCCCGCCCAGGTTCCACCCACGGATGCGTTGGCGATGGTGGCCAAGATGGCCTCTGCTCCCGATCCTGCGTCCTCTTGCCATGGGCGGGCGCCTAGTGCGGCGATCGTGACGAGTAGATACAACGCGGTGACGATGGCAAGGCTTCCGATAATCGCAAAGGGCAGATCTTTGCGAGGATTCTTGGCCTCCTCACCGGCGGTCGAGGCTGCATCGAATCCGATGTAGGAAAAGAAGACCTGTCCGGCTGCGGCCGTCACGCCGAGTAGTCCCAGCGGCAGGAAGGGAGTCAGATTCGAGCCATCGAACGATGTGAAAGCTACGACGCTGAAGAAGATCAGAATGGCGATTTTCAACAACACCATCGTGATGTTGACGCGTGCGGATTCCGAGGCTCCACGAATGAGCAGGATTGCGCAGGCGGCGATCACGATCAGCGCAGGAATATTGATCAGACCTCCTTCACCGGGAGGTTGTGTGATTGCTGTTGGGATACTGACCCCGAACGAAGACAGGAACGTGTTCAGGTATTCGCCCCAGCCAACCGCAACAGCAGCCACGGATACTCCGTACTCCAACATCAGCATCCAGCCGACGGCCCACGCGACGATCTCTCCGAGGGTCGCGTAGGTGTAGGAGTAGGAGGAGCCGCTGGCCGGGATAGTGCTCGCGAGTTCGGCGTAGGACAGGGCGGAGAGCAGCGCGGCGAAAGCGGCAAGCAGGAATGACAACAGCACCGCCGGACCGGCCTTTGGGATGGCTACGCCGAGAATCACGAAAATGCCGCTACCGACGATGGCTCCCACACTGAAGAACAGCAAGGCCGCGCGCCCCATCGTCGGGGCGAGATCCGAATGCGCCAGTAGCTCCTCAGCGGGCTTGCGGCGCAACACTGACGAAAGCACTCTTTGATCCCCCTGGAGAATCCGAAGGCCGAGACAGGCCAAGGTAGTGGCAGAGACGTCAGTCAGGGAGAGAATCCACGCAAACAACTGCTCGCACCGCTTGGTCCATCACCAGCTGGTAGGGCGCACTCGCTTGCATCGGCTCACGCGGAATTGCGATGCCTTCAGCGGAGACTGATTCCGAATCTCGGTCCCGACCGCGGTGCGGCGAAGGCGAGGGCCAACGCTCCGATCACGAGGCCTGCGACGACAACAGTCGCGGCCGTGCGTAATCCGTGGTGCCCGGTTACCTCGACGACTGCTCCATACGCGAATGTGAGCAGCGCGAGCGACGCTAGTCCGACAGCAGCCTTCGCGCCGAGTCCTTGGATCATCAGCATGAATGCGGCGAAGCCCATGAGGACAAGGGCTGCCATCAGCCCCAGGTAGCCAACTCCTAACCGAACAGTCCCGGTGTCTTTGTCTGCGGCGAGCGCAGTGAGGACATCCGTCATGCCCACCACGCCGATCAGGATCAAGTAGTGGGCGCCCACCCATAGGAATCGGTACCGACTAGTGGCGTATTGGCGTTCGTGCACCCCTAGTCCGAAGTACATCCACCACAAAGTGAACATGAGGATGAAGACGAGAGCGAAGAACCGCCAATCGGGGAGACCTTGGAGTCCGTTCAAGTCGATGACCAACTGAGCGAAAGCCACCCCGATGACTATGAGGATGAAGGCGCCGAGGCGCTCGTTCATGTGAGGGATATCGACATTGTTCCGCGGCTCAGCGGGTGACGGGTAGCCCAGCACCATGGAAACGATCGAGATGGCCAGCGCAACGTAGAGCACCGGCAATGCGAAGGATGCCGGCAGGAAGATGGCGAGGGAGACCACGATGGCTGCCACGATGAGGAAGATGACGATGCGTCGTTGCACACGAGCCACATGGGCAGGTAACTGCGGCAGGGACTGCCAGTACAAGAACGCGACGGTCAGCAGTGCGATGACGTAGGCGATTAGGCCCGCATTCAAGGGAATGCCTGAGGATCTGTCCGCGGTCAGGGCAACGACGATCATCGCTGCCATCTGCACTAGCAGTGCTACTCGCCGCAGTGGTTGAGGTTGTGGAAAGCGATTCATCTGCAGTGTCGTTAACAGCCAGATGGTGAAGAGGATCGCAGCTACAGAGCCGGTGACCAGAGCGGTCTGGGACGTGAAATTCTTCAGGAAGGCGTCATGCATGCTTGCGAGTGCGGCAGCAAGCACTAGGTCGTAGAAGAACTCGAACCAATACTCCCGGTGTTCCCCACTCGGAGAATCCGCCTCGTCTTCCTCCTGCACGAGGCAAGAGTGGCAGAGGAAAGACGAAAACGGGTGCCGGTCGGTAAGACCGGCACCCGTTTTCGAGTGGTGTTGGTACTACTTCACGTCGAAGCGGTCGAGCATCATCACCTTGTCCCAGGCCTTCACGAAGTCCTTGACGAACTTCTCCTGGGCATCGGCGGAGCCGTAGACCTCAGCGATGCCCCGCAGTTGCGAGTTCGAGCCGAAGACCAGATCCATTCGGCTCGCGGTCCACTTGACCTCACCGCTCTTGCGATCCTTGCCCTCGAAGAGGGTTTCGGTGTCGTCTGTCGGCTCCCACGTCGTGCCCATATCGAGAATGTTCACGAAGTAGTCGTTGGTGAGTTTGCCCGTCTCGCTGGTGAGCACGCCCACGTCGGAGCCGTCGTAGTTGGTGCCCAACACGCGCATACCGCCGGTGAGAACTGTCATCTCGGGAGCAGACAGCGTGAGCAGATTGGCCTTGTCGACCATCAGTTGCTCGGCTGGACGAACCTGGCCCTTGGTGACGTAGTTGCGCACGCCGTCGGCGAGCGGCTCGAGAACGGTGAAGGACTCGACGTCCGTCATCTCTTGGGTTGCGTCGGTGCGACCCGGGGTGAAGGGAACCGTGACGTTGTGACCGGCATCCTTCGCGGCCTTCTCGACACCCGCAGCTCCTGCGAGCACGATGAGGTCGGCCATCGAGATCTGCGCGCCACCGGCGGCGTTGAACTCCGAACCGATGCCCTCGAGGGTCTTCAGGACCTTGTCGAGCTGATCGGGGTTGTTCACCGCCCAACCACGCTGCGGCTCGAGTCGAATCCGTGCACCGTTGGCGCCGCCGCGCTTGTCGGTGCCACGGAAAGTGGAAGCCGACGCCCACGCAGTGGAAACGAGTTCGGAGACGGTAAGGCCCGAAGCCAGGACCTTGTCCTTCAGCGCAGCAACGTCCGCCTCGCCCACGAGCTGTCCGCTCACGGCCGGGACCGGGTCCTGCCAGATGAGATCTTCCGCGGGAACCTCGGGGCCGATGTAACGCGACTTCGGTCCCATGTCGCGGTGGGTCAACTTGAACCATGCGCGCGCGAAAGCGTCGGCGAACTCCTCCGGGTTCTCCAGGAAGTGCCGGGAGATCGGCTCGTAGATCGGGTCGACCTTCATGGCGAGGTCCGCGGTGGTCATCACCGGGGCGTGGGTCTTGTCCGGGTCGAAAGCATCCGGAACCAACTTCGCGGCCTCCGGATCGGTGGGGATCCACTGCTGTCCACCAGACGGGCTCTTGGTGAGCTGCCAGTCGTACTTGAACAAGGTCTCCAAGTAGGACATGTCCCAGGTGGTGGGAGTGGGAGTCCACGCGCCTTCGAGGCCGGAGCTGATGGTGTAGTCAGCGTTGCCGGTGCCCAGGGTGGAGATCCAGCCCAGGCCCATGTCCTGCAGCGGTGCGCCCTCTGGCTCGGGGCCGACGTACTTCTCGACATCGCCGGCGCCGTGCATCTTGCCGAACGTGTGGCCACCTGCGGTCAGGGCGACGGTCTCGTAGTCGTTCATCGCCATGCGCGCGAATGTCTCGCGGATATCGCGTGCCGAAGCCATCGGATCCGGGGTGCCGTTGGGACCCTCGGGGTTGACGTAGATCAAACCCATCTGAACCGCGGCGAGCGGGTTCTCCAGATCCCGGTCACCGCTGTAGCGCTCGTCGGCGAGCCACTCGGCTTCCGAACCCCAGTAGGTCTCGTCGGGCTCGTAGACATCGGGGCGACCGCCACCGAATCCGAAGGTCTGGAATCCCATCGACTCCAGGGCGACGTTTCCGGTGAGGATGAACAGGTCGGCCCAGGACAACTTCTTGCCGTACTTGGCCTTGATCGGCCACAGCAAGCGGCGAGCCTTGTCCAGGTTCGCGTTGTCCGGCCAGGAGTTCAGCGGAGCGAAGCGCTGCATACCTGCACCGCCGCCGCCGCGACCGTCGCTCGTGCGGTAGGTGCCGGCGCTGTGCCAGGCCATCCGGATGAACAGCGGGCCGTAGTGGCCGTAGTCAGCCGGCCACCAGTCTTGGGAGTCGGTCATCAACTCGCGCAGGTCGGCTTTCACGGCGGCGAGGTCCAAGGACGCGAACGCCTCGGCGTAGTCGAAGTCCTCGCCCATCGGATCGGCGACCGGGGGATTTTGCTGAAGGACCTTGAGGTTGAGCTGGTTGGGCCACCAGTCCTCGTTCTGGGTGCCGACGCCCACGGAACCGTGGTCGACCGGGCACTTGCTCTCGTTTGCCATGCGTACCTCTCCTAGTGGTGGTGATTGCTACCTGGTTGAAGTTGTTGATGGTGGTTGTTGCGGGTTAGTGCTGCAGTGGGGGCACGTGCCCCAGTACACGACCTCGGCCTCGTCGATGACGAAGCCTTGATCGTCCGATGCGGTCAAACACGGGGTGTCACCCACGGCGCAATCCACATCGGCCAAGGCGCCGCAGTGCCGGCACACCACGTGATGATGGTTGTCACCGACCCGGGTTTCGTAGCGCGCAGGTGAACCCGCGGGTTCGATCCGACGAACAATGTCCGCCTCGACCAAGGCCGAGAGGGAGTCATACACCGCTTGTTTGGAGATGGCCCCGATGCTGGTGCGCACCTGGTCCAAGACCGACTCGGCGGTGGCGTGCGGGTGGGAAGTCACGGCGCCGAGGACCGCGAGGCGCTGCGGGGTTACGTGCAGCCCCCGCGCCCGCAGGAGGTCGACTCCGGTTTCCGACACGGTGTCAGACTATGTCCAAATCTGGACTCGATCAAGTTGACCGGTCCGGATCTCCCCTCCCTGTCCATCGATCGTCCTACGGTGGGCCCATGGTGAGGCCTCCTGCTGTTTCGAACCTGGCGAGCAGTGTCGATCAGCGGCGTGAAATGGGTCGGGCGGCGCGTTCGGGTCGACCCCGCTCGAGTCTGGCTGATTTCACCCCCGTTGCCGGCCGACCAGATCCCGTTGATGTGCTGCTGGCGCAAGAGCAGGAGCGGGTTCAGGCACTCACTCCGCTGCGACATCGTCGGATGGCGGCATCACCCTTCGCCTTCTATCGGGGGTCGGCCGCGATCATGGCCGCGGACTTGGGGGCGCTGCCGGCGACCGGCATCACCACCATGTTGTGCGGTGATGCGCACTTGGCCAATTTCGGATTGTTCGCTGCCCCCGATCGCAGCATCGTGTTCGACGTCAATGATTTCGACGAAACGAATCCTGGTCCTTTCGAATGGGATGTGCTGCGACTTGCCGCATCACTCGTCCTCGCTGGCGAGGAGATCGCCGCATCGAAGTCGAAGATCGGGGAATTCGTGGCCGCTAGCACCCGCGGATACCGCGAGCAGATGGCGATCCACGCACGGGAAACAAATCTTGACAACTGGTACTCGCGGATAGACGTTGCTGCGCTGACAGCGTGGGCGGAGCGCGAGGGCCAGGCCGCGCGCAGCACCATGCGGCGTTCCGTGGCGAAGGCCCAAACCCGGGATGCGTGGTCGGCGCTGGACAAGATGACGGTACTTAGGGATGGGAAGAGGCAGCTCATCGACGAGCCGCCACTGATCATGCCGTTGGCCTTGGATGGAGATGTCGCCCATCACGTTGCCGATGTCGTCGACCGGTATCGGGAGACATTGCCGCCAGATCGCGATCAACTGCTGGAGCGCTATCGGACCATCGACATAGGGCACAAAGTGGTGGGTGTGGGAAGTGTGGGCTTACTTGCCATCGTCGTGCTGTTCCAAGGGCGCGATACTGACGACGTCCTCGTACTGCAGGCGAAGCAAGCCGTGTCGAGCGCTCTGGAACCGTTCAGTGGTGCATCGGTCTACCCCGAGCACGGACAGCGGGTAGTGGTGGGTCAGCAGTTGATGCAGGCCGCGTCGGATCCGCTGCTGGGTTGGGTGACGACCCCAGCGGGTCGTTCGTTCTACCTACGGCAACTGCGAGACAAGAAGTACTCACCAGCTGTGGCAGCCATGAAGCCGAAGGTTTTGCAGAACTACGCACTGTTGTGCGGGCGGGCATTAGCCCGCGCACACGCCCGAGCCGGGGATCCGATCGCCATTGACGCCTACTTGGGCAAGAGTGCCAAATTCGAAGAGGCGATAACCGGCTTTGCTTTCGCGTACGCGAAGCAAGTGCACGCCGATTTCGCAACATTCACCGCCGCGATAACCGATGGACGGATCCGCACTGGATCCGTCGAACAGGACGAACGACTACGCCTTGCTGTCAATGATCGAGGGGCGATCGAAGTCGTGTCGGAGGGCCCTGCGAATTCGTCACGGCAGTAACATTTTGCGCCGCTCGGTGATCTGCACCGGCATCTCGGGAGGAATTCGATGAACCAGACCACGTATCCGGCAAGTCTCGAACTCGACTATCAGGACAAACTCAGCAGGGTTACCACCATCTTCCGATTGATCCTGGTTATCCCGATCGCGATCATCCTCGGGATCCTCACTTCAGGAAGCGAGTCGATCGTCACCACGATCGATCAGGATGGCGAGATCGTCTCCACCACTACCAATGCCGGCGCCGGCATCGCGGGATCGCTGTTCCTCGTTACTTTGCTGCTCATCCTGTTTCGCAAGAAGTACCCGAAGTGGTGGTTCGACTTCTATCTGGCACTCACCCGGTTCGCGACTCGCGTGGCCGTGTACGTACTGCTGCTGACCGACAAATACCCCTCAACTGACGAGGAGCAGAACCTGCACCTTGACGTTCCCTACCCCGATGCGCAGACCGACTTGAAGCGCGGGATGCCGTTGGTGAAGTGGTTCCTGGCGATTCCGCACTACTTCATTTTGTTCTTCCTGTTCATCGCCGCATTCGTTGTCACCGTGATCGGCTGGTTCGCGATCGTGATCGTCGGTCGCTACCCCCGCGGACTCTTCGATTTCGT
>Ga0102938_10003370_pt1 | contig 11936 bp, 7 predicted proteins | sample SalPonR2_B_D2_MG_FD_84516 | JGI IMG/M metagenome (GOLD analysis project Ga0102938, IMG submission 84516) | Salt pond soil microbial communities from South San Francisco under conditions of wetland restoration - Salt Pond MetaG R2_B_D2_MG | ecosystem: Environmental > Aquatic > Marine > Intertidal... | reverse complement strand
GAGGAGGGTGCGCCGGGTGATCGCGAGGCGGGATTTCTGAAGGATGCCGGCAAGCCAATACCGTTTATTGACCGGGCGGTGTACCGTCTGGAAAAGGAGAGCCTGCCACTGTGGACGAAGTTTCTGCAGGGTTACTACGACCGCTCCGGCGAGAATCACAGTCACACAACCGGCGTGTTTGACCAGGCGTTCGTGGTCGGTCCGGATGGGGTTGAGATGTCTCCGGACCTCAAGGACCACGGGATCACGATGTCGCCAGATGTGAAGCCCGGCATTTACTACTATGGCTTCAACATGCGCGATCCGGTGGTGGGGGGATATAGCGAAGAGAAACGAAAGCTGCGTCGAGCGCTGCAGATAGCCTTCGATACCGAGGAATACCTCAACATCTTTTACAAAGGGAACGGTGTTGCCGCGCAGTCGCCCATCCCACCGGGCATTCCGGGACACTCTACAGGCGAGGCGGGCATTAACCCCTACGTGTACGACTGGGTGGATGGCGAAGCCAGGCGCAAGTCGATCGACACTGCGCGCAGGTTGTTATCGGAAGCGGGGTACCCGGGCGGGCGCGATGCTCGCACCGGCGAGCCACTGAAAATATTTATCGATGTGCAGTCGCAGGCTATCAGCAATACCTCGATGAACTGGATCGACCGTATCTTTGCGCAGATTGGCGTGCAGGTGGAGTTTCGGCCCGCGGACTGGGCGCGGACTCGCGAGAAACTGCTTACCGGGAACACGCAGATTTTCTCCCACGGCTGGCTGGCGGATTATCCCGACCCGGAAAACTTTCTATTCCTGTTATTCGGGCCGGAGAGTCCGCTGGTGTGCGAGTGCGACGGGGCCAACAATTCCAATTACGGTAGTGAGGAATACGATGCATTGTTCCGGCAGATGCGGGTGCTGCCGCCGGGCGAGGAGCGCATGGCGCTGGTGGAGCAAATGGTGGAATTGTTCCGACGCGACGCAGTGTGGTTGTACGCCTTCTACCCGAAGGAGATTTTTCTCAATAACCCCTGGGTACACAACACCAAGCGGCATGGAATTTCCAAGGCAACCTTGAAATATATTCGCATTGATGCCCCGCTGCGCGAACGTTTGCGCAAAGAGTGGAACCGACCGGTCACCTGGCCGCTGCTACTTGCGCTGGCATTCGTTGCGTTGATGCTGGTACCCGGTGTGGTGGCCTATCGTCGGCGCCAGCGGGCCACCGTGCGCCCGGGAGGTCGCTAGGCATGTTCGCCTATATTGTCCGTCGCCTGCTGTATGCCATACCGATCCTCATCGGCGTTAATTTGCTGACCTTTCTGCTTTTCTTCGTCGTCACGTCACCTGATGATATGGCCGTTTCGCAGCTCGGCGACAAGTATGTGACGCCGGAGGCGATTGAGGCCTGGAAAGAGAAAAACGGCTATGACCTGCCACTGTTTATCAATAATGAAGCCAGTGGCGTGGAGCGGATTTCAGAGACGATTTTTTTCACCAAATCGGTGAGGTTGTTTGTATTTGATTTTGGCCGCTCGGAGAGCGGGCGGGATATCACCACAGACGTTTCCACACGCATGTGGCCCAGCCTCGCGGTCGCACTGCCCACCTTTGCGATCGGCATATGGGTCAACATTTGCGTGGCGCTGCTGGTGGTGATGTTCCACGCCACCCGCCTGGATCGCTGGGTGGTGTTCACCTTTGTCGCGCTGATGTCTATTTCCTACCTGTTTTATATTATCGGGGGCCAGTACCTGGTGGCCAAGACCTGGAAACTGGTGCCCATTTCGGGCTTTCACGCCGAGGGGCAGGTGTGGAGATTCCTCATTTTGCCGGTGCTGGTTGGCGTGGTTGCAGGTATAGGCTCCGGGGCGCGCTGGTATCGCACACTGTTCCTGGAAGAGGCGGGCCAGGATTATGTGCGCACCGCGCGCGCCAAGGGCGCGAGTGAACTGAGAATCCTGTTTCGGCATATACTGCCAAACGCGCTGATACCCATTCTCACCGGGGTCGTGGTCCTCGTGCCCTCATTGTTTATGGGCAGCCTGCTGATCGAGGCGTTCTTCGGTATACCCGGGCTCGGCAGCTACATGCTGGATGCCATCAAGTCGCAGGATTTCGCCATTGTGCGCAGCATGGTGTTTATTGGCTCCGTCCTTTATATCCTTGGCTTGATACTCACGGATATATCCTACACCTGGGCGGACCCGCGGGTGCGGTTGAGCTGATGAAGCCGCTGATACTCTGGTCGGATGCGCTGATCTTCCTGCTGGTTGCGGTGCTGATTGTGTTTTTCCTGCGCTTGCGGCGCGATCCGCAGATACGAGCGCGCTGGGGCGAGGTTTTCGGCTCACGCCTGGGCATGGCGACTTTCACCATCATCGCCGTGTATGTGCTGGTGGCCCTGCTGGATTCCCTGCATTTTCGCCGCGCACTCGAACCGGTGGAGGGCGCCGCCCATACCACGAGCGAAGTCTTTTACGACAACCGGGTGACCAGCGTGCTGGACCTGATGCTCGGGGGCATGGGTCAACGCTTTGAGCGCACCTACTCCGCGCCTTTCGCGCTGTACTCCTTTGAAAAACAGAATATGAAGGATGCGCAGGGCAGGGACTACCGGGATTTCCCGCGGCTGAAACATGCGGGTCAGCACCTTGAACATACCGATGACAAGTGGCCCGACATTCTCGCGCGGTCATTGTGGTCCCTGCTCCCCGGCCTTTTGCTGTGCATTGTGCTGATCGGGCCCCAGTGGCTGGCGCTGCGCCACAGTTCCCTGCCCTGGCGGGCATCCTGGTGGGTGCAGGGGTGCGTGATCTGTCTCTGGGTCTGGCTGGTGGCGATAAGCCGACACTACCATGTGCTGGGTACGGATCTCGGCGGCGCGGATGTCGCCTACCAGAGTATCAAGGGTATTCGTACCGGTGTGCTGCTGGGCACGCTGGCGACCCTGGTCATGCTGCCTATTGCCGTCACCCTGGGAGTGTTGGCCGGGTATTTCAAAGGCTGGGTGGATGATGTCGTGCAGTACCTTTACACCACCCTGAGTTCCATTCCCGGTATCCTGCTGATCGCCGCTTCCGTGCTGCTGTTCCAGGTATATATCGATCTCAACCCGGACTTTTTCGCCATTGGCATGGAGAAGGCCGATGCCCGGTTCCTGGCGCTGTGCTTCATTCTCGGCGTGACCAGCTGGTCCAGCCTGTGCCGATTGATTCGCGCGGAAACGCTGAAGATCAGTCAACTCGGTTACGTGCAGGCGGCACATGCTTTCGGTGTCAGCCACACGCGCATCCTGAGCCGGCATGTCCTGCCCAACGTCGTGCATATTATTCTTATCACATTCGTGCTCGAGTTCAGTTCGCTGGTACTGGCCGAGGCAGTGCTGTCCTATATCGGTGTGGGTATCGATCCTTCCATGGGCAGTTGGGGCAACATGATCAACGGCGCTCGCGGGGAACTCTCGCGCGAGCCCGCTATCTGGTGGACCCTGAGCGGGGCATTTTTCTTCATGTTTGTGCTGGTGCTGGCGGCCAACCTGTTTGCCGACCTGGTGCGCGATGCGTTTGATCCACGCAGCGCGACCGGCGCAGGGAGGAGGGCGTGAGCGAGTTGCCGATGGAGATCGTCGACCTGCAGGTCGCCAATACCCACACCCGGGAGCCAATCATTCGCGGTGTCAGCCTTGCCTTGCAGCCGGGCAAGGTGTTTGCACTGGTCGGGGAATCCGGCAGTGGCAAATCAGTGACCTCCCTGGCGGCGATGCGCCTGTTGCCGGAGGGACTGCAGATCACCGGGGGGCAGGTCAGCGTCGGCGGTCAGGATCTGTTCGTCCTCCCCGAGTTGCGCATGCGCGAAGTCCGGGGGCGCCGCGTGGCGATGATTTTCCAGAATGCCATGAGCGCGCTGAACCCGGTGCAGACGGCGGGCCACCAGGTGGCGGAAACCCTGCGCCTGCACACAGGCCTGCGTGGGAAGGCGCTGCGGCAGCGAGTAATGCAATTATTTGCAGAGGTGGGTATTCCCGATCCGCAAGAGCGCTACAGTTATTTTCCCCACCAACTCTCGGGTGGACAGCAGCAGCGGGTGATGATCGCCATGGCGCTGGCCTGTGAGCCCGAGGTGTTGATCGCGGACGAGCCCACCACGGCGCTGGATGTGACCATCCAGGCACAGGTGCTGACGCTGATGCGTGGCCTCACCCGCAGCCGCCAGCTGGCCATGCTGTTGATCACCCACGATATGGGCGTGGTGCGTCATACGGCAGACGAGGTCGCCGTCATGTACCGCGGGGAGATCATCGAACGGGCGCCGGTGGAGCAGTTTTTCCTTGCGCCGCGCGAGGCCTACAGTCGGCAGCTCATCGCAGCCCTGCCCGACCTGTCGCGCTTTCGCGAGGCGGCCGCCGCCGAGCCCCTGTTGGCGCTCAGGGATGTGCAGGTACACTTCCCTGTGCGGCGTGGTGTGCTGCAGCGGGTGGTCGACCACGTGCGTGCGGTCGACGGGGTGTCGCTGCGCATCGGGCGCGGGGAAACCTATGCCCTGGTGGGTGAGTCCGGTAGTGGTAAAACGACCCTCGGGCGCGCGGTTCTCAACCTCGATGCCCTGACCGGTGGTGCAATCGAGTTCGATGGCGTCGATATCAGCCGCCTCGGCCGGCGTGCCATGTTGCCGCTGCGCAAGCGGATGCAGGTGATTTTCCAGAATCCGCATTCCTCCATGAATCCGCGGATGACAGTGGGCGAGATCATCAGTGAGGGCATGCTCAGCCTGGGGCTGGATCTCGGCGACACAACGCTTGAGGAGCGCGTCGAGCAGTTGCTCAGCCGGGTACAACTCGAGGCCGATTTCCATCGCCGGTACCCGCACGAGCTCTCTGGTGGCCAGCTGCAACGGGTTGCGATAGCACGGGCGATCGCGGTGGAGCCCGAGCTGATTATCTGTGACGAGCCCACCAGTGCGCTGGATGTGTCGATTCGCGTGGGGGTTCTCGAATTGCTGGCGCAGCTGCAGAAGGACTTCGGTGTCTCCTACCTGTTCATCACCCACGACCTGTCGATTGTGCCCGGCCTCGCGCACCGGGTGGGTGTGATGCGCAACGGTCGGTTGGTGGAGCAGGGCAGTGCCGAGCAGATACTGACGCGCCCGGGGCACGCCTATACCCAGGCGCTGCTGTCGGCGGTACCGCGCGTCGATTAGCCTGGCGACTCAGGTTTGGCCACCTCGATCCGTTTGCACTATGCTGGATCAGGTGATGTCCTGTGGATGTCCGCAATCCAGAGCAATAAAAAGGAGGCCGACGTGGCAGAGTCCCGCCCTGAAGTGCTGGCAGAACTGCGAGAATTGCTGGGCGAAAAAGGCGTACGCGAACAGACGGACGACTATATGCCCGACATCGTGTTGAAGCCGTCCAGCACCGCCGAGGTTGCCGCAATCCTGCGGATCTGCTGTGCCGCTGGCCAGCCGCTGGTGCCCCTGGGTGGCAAGACGGGTCTCGCCAATGGACACTTTGAGACCGCTGGTGAGTTGGGGCTGTCGCTGGAGCGCATGCAGGAGATCGAGGAAATCGATACCGAGAATCGTACCATGACGGTGCAGGCGGGCTGCATTTTACAGCGCGCCGCTGAAGCCGCAGAGGAACACGATCTGCTACTGCCACTGGATCTTGGTGCACGCGGCTCCGCCACAATCGGCGGCAATGTCGCCACCAACGCCGGTGGCAACATGGTGATCCGCTACGGCATGACCCGCGATATGGTGCTGGGCCTTGAGGTTGTACTCGCCGACGGCACCATAGTGTGCAATCTCAACAAAATGCTCAAGAACAATACCGGATACGATATCCGCCAGTGGTTTATCGGCGCCGAGGGGACGCTCGGCGTGATTACGCGGGTCGTGCTGCGCCTGCGACCCCAGCCGAAAAGCCAGAACACGGCGCTGCTGGCGGTGGATGACTTTCCGTCCGTGTCCCGCCTGTTGCGCTTCCTTGACAGTCGCACCGCCGGTACGCTGTCGGCTTTCGAAGTGATGTGGCCCGATTTCTACGAGTACATCACGCGCGAGGGCAGCACGCACAAGCGGCCCCTGCCGCACGGATGCGCGCACTATGTGCTGGTGGAGACGCAAGGTGGCGACCCCGCCGGTGACGCGGAGCGGTTCGAGACGGTGCTCGGTGAGGCGATGGCCGAGGGGCTGGTCTCGGATGCAGTGCTCTCGCGCTCCCAGGCGGAACGCAATGCGCTGTGGGAGATTCGCGACGACGTGCTGGAGCTGTTCAAACAGGGTCCGTTCATTCCCTTCGACGTCAGCCTGACCATTGAGCGCATGGAGTCGTTTATCGCCGATATCCGCGCCGCGATGGCGGCGCACGAAGATCAGATCTGCGTGGTGTTCGGCCATCTCGGCGACGGTAACCTGCATGTGAATCTCGGCAACCGCAATGCGGAAAACTTTGACTATGACGCATTGCAGACGCTGCTGTATGAAACTGTCGAGCGCTATCATGGGTCGGTGTCGGCCGAGCACGGCATTGGCCTGAGCAAGCGTGAACAATTGCATCGCAGTCGCAGCCCTGAAGAGCTGCAGCTCATGATGGGCCTCAAGCGTATGCTGGACCCGCAGAACATTCTCAACCCCAACAAGATTTTTACCGCGGCGCAGATAGCCGCCACACCCGGATCAACTGCCCACTGATCAATCAACCACTGATCAATCAATCACTACGGAGACCCCGGCATGAATGGTGCACAGAGCCTGCTGACCACGCTGATCAACAACGGTATCGACGTCTGTTTTGCCAACCCGGGTACGTCCGAGATGCATTTCGTGGCGGCGCTGGACGAGGTGGAGGGCATGCGCTGTGTGCTGTGCCTGTTTGAAGGCGTCCTTTCCGGCGCTGCCGATGGCTACGCGCGCATGGCCCGCAAGCCGGCCTCCACCTTGTTGCACCTGGGGCCGGGTCTTGGCAATGCGCTGGCAAACATTCACAACGCCAAAAAAGGTGGCGTGCCGATGGTCAATATCGTGGGCGATCACGCGACCTATCACCTGCAGTACGATGCACCGCTCACCTCTGACATTGAAGGCGTGGCGGCCCCCATGTCGCACTGGGTGCACGCCTCCACGGAGGCCTCGGCGATCGGGCGTGACGCCGCAGCGGCGGTGCGGGAGGCGGGCTATAGCCGAATCGCGACGCTGGTGCTGCCGGCCGATGTGTCCTGGGGGGACAACCCGAACGGCGCGGAGGGCCCGGTGGCACTCGCGCCGCCGACGACGGTGCCCGCCGCGCGCATCGAAGAGGCGGTGGCCAGGCTCCACTCCGGCGCGGATTGCATGTTGATGATCGGCGGCAACATAAGTGCGGCCCAGGGGCTGAAGTTGAGCCGTATCGGCAAAGCCTGTGGCGCACGGGTCAGTACCGATACCTTTCCGACCCGGATCGAGCGAGGAGCCGGCAGTGCTGTCATCGAGCGTCTGCCGTATCTGGCGGAAATGGCCATTGACCATATCAAAGGAGTGAAGCAGCTGATCCTGCTCGGCGCGAAAGCACCGGTTTCCTTTTTTGCCTACCCGGATGTGCCGAGCGTGCTCACGGCGCCGGATTGCGAGGAGTTTGTGCTGGCGTCTCCGGAGGACGATATCGATGCGGCGCTGGACGCCCTTCTGGTGGCCCTCGATGCCGAACAGGTTGAACCCGAAATACAGGCGCAGACGCCCACCGGGGAGCCAACCGGTGCGCTGGATGCCAGTACAGCCGCCCAGGCAATAGCGCACTACCTGCCGGAGAATGCGATCGTAGTGGACGAGGCGATAACCAGTGGCCTGCTGGTGTTTCCGATGACCGCGGGGGCCAGGCCGCACGATTGGCTCAACCAGACTGGCGGCAGTATCGGCTGGGGGCTGCCCGCGGCGGTCGGCGCGGCCGTGGCGTGTCCCGAGCGCAAGGTGGTGTGCCTGGAAGGGGACGGCAGTGCCATGTATACCATCCAGGCACTGTGGACGATGGCGCGGGAACAGCTCGATGTCACCGTGGTGATTTTCAATAACCGTAAGTACAGTATTCTGGAGATGGAGTTTGGCCGCACCGGCGCGCGTGGCGGTACTCCGGGTCCGAAGGCGGCCAGTACGCTGGATATCAGTGGGCCGGATATGGATTTTGTCGCCATGGCTCGCGGTATGGGTCTGCAGGCAGACCGGGCCAACAGCGCGGCCGAATTCAATACGCTTTTCGCCACCGCCATGCAGGAAAAAGGGCCGCGGTTGATAGACGCCATTGTTCCCACGGTTTTCTAGCGCGCTGACGCATTCGCTGCTCATGAAATTCCGCTGCAACTGCAGTAGAATGCCGCCGGGTCCCCGCCGGCGCTGTTGAGGTGCCCGGTTTTAACCCTCCACCGTCAGAGAATCAGGTTATGAAAAAGTACAATGTCGCCCTTTTGGCGGGCGATGGCATCGGCCCGGAAATCATGCGCGAAGCGATCAAGGTGTTCGAGCTGGTTGCGGAGCGCAACAGTATCGATTTCGAGCTCGTACACGCGGAGTTTGGTGCCAGCGCCTATTTCAGTAGCGGACACCCTTTCCCGGAGGCGACTCAGGCGGTTTGTGATGCCGCGGATGCCATCCTCAAAGGGCCTATCGGGCTGAGTCACGAGGAGTCGAAGAAAATCCCGGTCGATATGCAGCCGGAGCGCGGCGCACTTTTGCCGTTGCGTCGTCGCTACAACACATTCGCCAATTTTCGTCCGGTCTTTCTGCCAAAGGCGCTGGCACATTTTTCGCCACTGAAACCGGAGGTTGTCGGTGAGGGCATTGATCTTGTCATGGTGAGGGAGCTCGTTGGCGGCCTCTACTTCGGCGAGAAGGAAGTGGGCATCAACGCGGAAGGTCTGCGTTATGTGAAGGAAGTACTGGAGTACGACGAGGCGCAGATTCGTCGCGTACTGCACGAAGCGTTGCAGCTCTCCATGCGCCGCAAAAAAGTACTGCACAACGTTCACAAGAGCAACGTGCTGAAATCCAGCGTACTCTGGAATGAGGTTCTCGAAGAGGTCGCGGTCGAGTACCCCGAGGTAGAGATCCGGCATATTCTGGTCGACGCCGCTGCCACATTGCTGTGCCTGAACCCCGCCCAGTTCGACGTGATGGTCATGGAGAACATGTTTGGGGATATCCTCTCCGACCAGGGGGGCGGCATCCTGGGCTCCCTGGGCCTGATGCCCTCGGCCTGCAAGGGTCCAGAGAAGAGTTACTATGAGCCCTCGCACGGCAGCGCGCCGGATATTGCCGGCCAGGGCATTGCCAACCCCTATTCAATGATCGGCTCCGTAGCGATGATGCTGGAGGACAGCTTCGGAATGCTGCAGGAGTCGAAGAATGTCTGGGCGGCTATGCAAAGCGTGTTTGCTGATGGCTACTCCACCCCGGATTTGTCCAAACCCGGCTCCGGCGTAACGATGATCAAGACCAATGAATTCGGCGACCGGGTGGTTGCGGCCCTGGCGGCGATGCCCCGCGCCGGCTGATCAGGTCGCGGAGCCGCCCAGGCGCGACAGCACCGAGGTGTTGTTCTCGCGCTCGTGCAACTGCAGGTTGATCAGGCGCAACGCGGCGAGAATGGCGGCGAATACCTGATTCGCGTGCACGCCACGGGTCTTGTACTCGCGACCGTCGCAATTCCAGGTAATAACGCATTCGGTGAGCGCGTTGGTCTGCCCGCCGCGGGGGATCCGCACCTCGTAGTCCACCAGTTCCGGGAGCTGGTAGTCGCGCGGCGCCATGGCGATGTTGATGGCGTTGATGAAGGCATCGAAGCCACCGTTGCCCGAACCGGAAGCACGCAGTGTGTCGCCGTCCACCCGGACCCGGAGGCTGACCGTGGACTCCAGGTCCAGCCCGCTGGTGACCGAGCAGTTCAACAGCTTGATGTGGTGATAGTCTTTGCTTTCCAGTACCTCGGCGATGATAAACGGCAGGTCGTCCGCCGTGATGGTCGCCTTGGAATCGCCCAGTTTGACGATTCGCGCGAGCACCTTGCGCTGGTTTTCCGGGGAGAGGTCCAGGCCAAGCGCCTCAAGGTTCTTCGCCAGTGAAGCCTTGCCGCTCATTTTGCCCAGCGCATAGCTGCGCTGGCGCGCAAATCGCTCCGGGCTCAGTCGCGTTTCATACAGGCCGCCCTTCTGGTCGCCGTCGGCGTGAATGCCAGCGGTTTGTGTGAAGACATCGGCACCGACAATGGGCGCGTTGGCCGGCACGCGTTTACCGGAGAAAGATTCCACCATATTGCTGAGCTGCACGATGTAGCTTTCATCAATCGATAACTGCATGCCCATTTTATCCCGCAGCACGATGGCAACCTCTGCCAGCGATGCATTCCCCGCACGCTCGCCGAGGCAGTTCACGGTACAGTGCACAGCGCTGATGCCTGCATCCACGGCTGCCATCACGTTTGCAGTGGCGAGGCCGTAGTCGTTGTGCGGGTGAAAATCGAAGAGCAGTGTGGGGTAGCGCTCACGCATGTCTTTCAGGCTGGCGTGCACCTGGGTTGGCGACATCACACCCAGCGTGTCTGGCAGCATGAAATGCTCAATGCCACTGTCGGCGAGCCCATCCAGCATCTCGTACACGTAGTCGGGGCTGTCGTGGTAACCGTTTGACCAGTCTTCCAGGTAGGCGTTGACGGTGAGACCCTGCGAGCGCGCATAGGCCACGGTTTGCAGGATTTCCGTCAGGTGTTGCCTGAGGGTTTTTCCGAGCTGCTCACGGCAGTGCTTTTCGCTGCCCTTGGTCAGCAGGTTGATGACCGTGCCGCCGGTTTCCCTGATCCAGTCAACGCTCAGGGTATGATCGACAAAACCCAGCACCTCGATGCGCCCGGCGAGGCCGTTGTCGGCCGCCCACGCGTTGATGCTGGCGACCGCTTCTTTCTCGCCACTGGACACCCGGGCCGATGCGACCTCGATGCGGTCGACCTTGAGCAACTCCAGCAGCGCTTTGGCGAGATTGACCTTCTCGGCGGGTGAGAACGACACGCCCTGGGTCTGCTCGCCATCGCGCAGCGTGGTGTCCATTAACTGAATATGTCGAGTCATAGTTGTCTGCCCGGCTCCTGGTTGTCACGGCGCGCTGCGGGCAGGGGATTATCCATTGAATGGCGGCGCTTGTACAACGGGCTGCCAGGTGAATGGAGTGGGCGGGGAGAATGCCGCAGAGGTTGGCGCCTGCGGTCACTACTGCACTATCATAGTGGTGAGAGTTGTGGGTCTGTAACAAGGTGCGTCTGGAAGTCAACCCGGGCAACTATCTGTTGATGCAATGGGCCCCCGTGTGGCGGGTGTCATAGGGTCTACGGTGGCGGCAGGGGTGATGAGCAGTCTGGTGAGTGGGCCATTGAAACTAAAGCAGGTTGGAATGCCAGGGGCAGCGAGAGGCGACCGCGAGGTGGCCGCCGACGATTCCGCCCGGCCCAGAAAAATCATTCATGTCGATATGGATGCGTTTTTTGCCAGTGTCGAGCAGCGCGATAATCCCGATTTGCGCGGCCGGCCGGTGGCCGTCGGCGGCTCCCGGGAGCGTGGCGTGGTAGCCGCTGCCAGCTATGAGGCGCGTCGTTTTGGTGTGCGCTCTGCGATGCCCTCGGTCACCGCCGCGCGGCGCTGCCCGGAGCTGGTTTTCGTGCGGCCCCGGTTTGAGGTCTACCGCGCGGTTTCCGCGCAGATCAGGTCGATCTTCGAGCACTACAGCGACCTGGTTGAGCCCCTCTCGCTGGATGAGGCCTACCTCGACGTCAGCGCAGACCTGCAAGGGATTGGCAGCGCAGTGGCGACAGCGCGACGGGTCAAGGCGGATATTCTCAGCACCACGGGGCTGTGCGCAAGCGCCGGCGTCAGCTATAACAAGTTCCTGGCCAAGATTGCATCTGACCACGACAAGCCCGATGGCCTGTTCGTCCTTCG
>Ga0102938_10003369_pt1 | contig 11936 bp, 12 predicted proteins | sample SalPonR2_B_D2_MG_FD_84516 | JGI IMG/M metagenome (GOLD analysis project Ga0102938, IMG submission 84516) | Salt pond soil microbial communities from South San Francisco under conditions of wetland restoration - Salt Pond MetaG R2_B_D2_MG | ecosystem: Environmental > Aquatic > Marine >... | reverse complement strand
TGTTTAACAGCTATGAAAAAAGGTTCGACAGGGAGTATGCCGCTTTTCCAGAACTCTGGTCTGATGACGATAAGTTTCTTAGTTCTGTGTCGGCGAATTTTCAGGATGAAAACCGGTTCGGATTTTATACGGTATCATTAAACGGCTCACTTCAATATCTGAATCAAAATTATGGTTTCGGGTCGGTGACAGCTGTTCAGCGCATTCCTTTTAATGATAACTGGGGTTTCAGACTTCGGGGATTTGCCGGCTCATCAACAGATAACACGGACCCTGAATATCTATTTTCGAGAAGTTCAGGGCAGGCCATTCATACGCTTTCAAGCGGTGTAACAAGAGCAAAAGGTACAATTCCACAGCCATGGATTGAGAGCGGAAACTTTCATGTTGCAGGCGGTGCAAACCTCAGGGGATACACGGAACAGGATATAAATTCATTTTTACTGGATCGGTGCGACACCTGCCTGTTCGACGATCCCAATGATCTGGAAATTGCACTATTCAGATCTTTTTTAGCATTTAACTCCGAACTGGACTACCCGAATCCGATAAAATCACTCTTCAACAGTATCCCATATGTAGCAGATTTCATTACTCTCCGGTCATATCTCTTTTTTGATGCGGGATCCACGCTGGGATCAAGCAACACCTCTGGGGCATGGATTGCTGATGGTGGTGCAGGCTTCGCGCTATCATTGAACATTCCTGACTATCTCGGAAAACCCCGAGGTTTTGTTATCCGTTATGATATACCTTTTTGGGTATCTGATCCTGATTCCGGAGATCCATTTGAATTCCGAAGTCTGATCGGCTTTGGGGCCGTTCTATCATTTTAATGAATAATCTCATGCATGGTGTCCGATTCGTCTTTATGGGGGTCATATTACTGGTATTCGCAGGATGTACCACTAGCAGGTGGACCGTTATTGACGAAGAGGCTGTGGACAGCAGCGAGCAACCGGAAGTTGTTCAAAATTCGACTCAGCTTGTACTCGAGCAGCGCCCTACGGTCGAAAACCCTGCCGTAAGGCTGGTTCCATACAATATTGTACAGCGGGAGTATGCAGAAAGGATTCAGGTACAGCGAACGGTACAAGAGTATAAACCCAAATGGGGATTCGCTCTTCTTACGTTGTCCGGATCTGCCATATCGATTCTTGCAGCCAATACAGATTACCTTCTGCCATCCGCAAATACGAGTCAGCGTATTGCCCTGAATGCTACCGGAGCAATGCTTGCCGTACTGGCCGCAACTAACCTTGAGGAGAAAGGCGACCCGATACAGACTGATGAAACCCGTTACTTAAGACAAACCGGCTTCGAGATTCGAACGGATACACTCCGGCTGGACAGTTTCAGCGGTGAACCCGCCTCAATAACAGTCTATAATGGCGATACTGTCCTTTTGAATGAACCAACCGTCTCGGTCGAGAGCGGCTTTATTGAAATTAACCTTGGGGCTCTATCGTCAGAAATCTCCCACCAGATTACTGAAAGCTCTGAGCTCAAACTGCACGCTGATTATCAGGGAATTGAAAATATTTATACTTTTTCGGCCACAGATTTTCTCGAACCTTACTTTGTGATTAGTGAGCCTATAAGTCAGGTGAGAAGTGCGGCAACCATTACAAGAGATAATGTTATTGCTGAGATCGGAGAGGATAGTGCGCTCCGGGTTGTAGAGACGACCGCCGGCCAATGGATCGAAATTCGGTATAATAATATGAATGCTTTTGTAGAAGAGTCTGATGGAAGAGTTGAGTGGCGGTCGACTGCAGAAGATGGTCCTGCACTTCTTTATGAAATTGCTGATATACCATTCGGAGAGATCGATGTGGAATCTTCCGTGCCTGTATTAAAATCGAAGAACGAAGCTGACAGGGCTATGATCTTGAGCGGGTATAATGGAAATCAAGCCGGATCAAGCCAGTTTAGCGAACGTGATGAGCTGCTGTTTCGCCACTATATGCGAACCGCACTTCGCATGGATAGCAGCCAGGTTAGAACAATTAAGAGTTCAAGCCTCTCAACATGGACAAACGAGCTGAAATCGTGCGAAGAGATGAGAGGGGGTGCGCTTCATATTTACCTGACCGGGTATGCAAGATCTTATTCAGCAAACACCGGACCGGAAAATCTTGCCCTTTTTCATATCGATGATGACGGTGATATCAGCAGCCTGCCTCTGGCGGACCTGTTTGAACAGCTTTCACTCTGCACGGCTGAAAAGATGTTTGTGTATGTAGATCTTGAATATGTTGAAGAAGTAGAAGGCGGACAAATTATATCATTTATGAATTCCAACGGTGGAAAACAGTATAGGCTTGCCGACCGCCTGCTCAGAAATTTTCCTAACGCATTTATTCTGTTTGGAAACCGGATCGGCCAGAGTTCATCGGTGTACAGCGGGTCGCCGGAAGATGATAAACGCCACCATATCTTTCCTTATTTCTGGGCAGAAGCTTTGCAGCAGCGAAAAACTCAAATGTCTGACCTTGTCAGGCATCTCGAAAACAATGTCGATTACACATCACGCCGTCTCCACGACGAACCGCAGGAAGTACGCGGGTTTGGAAATTTCATGCTTGATTTAGCACAGTAATGTCTGGATGGATTTTCATTGTACTTAGCTCTGCCTGTTCAGTTCTGATTGCGCATTTTCTGAAAGTCACCGAGTTCAAAAAATTAAGCACCACAAAGGTTCTGACAGTGAACTATGTGATTGCATCCACAGTGGCTTTTCTTACACCTTTTGGTGGTGTTGAACTGGATTTCAGTTTTAGTAATGCACTCCCGGCGCTCGTACTGGCAGTTATTGTTGGATTTATATTCATAGCCAACTTTTTTATCTACAGTAAATCCGTGAGTAAAAATGGTGTGGGCATCAGTGTGGCAGCTATGCGTATGTCTCTGCTGATCCCCGTTCTTCTCTCTACATTTTGGTATTTGGAACTTATGGAATTCCGGCAATGGGCAGGTTTTATGACAGTTATTGTGGCACTCTTCCTGCTTTTGCCAAATAAACGAAAGATGCTGCGTGAACCAAAGAGCGCAGCCTGGCTGCTTGTACTCTTGTTTTTAGGAACAGGACTCGGAGACGGATCATTAAAAATTTTTGAAGTAGATTACAGCTCTTATCTTACAAAAGAGCAATTTATGGGCACGGTGTTTCTCAGTGCCACTTTAGTTGGCTTTGGAGCCGTGCTTTTTAAAGGAGATCTTAAGTTCTCAAAAAAGGAACTTGGAATGGGAATTCTTGTTGGGATACCAAACTTATATTCCGCAATTTTCCTTATAGAAGCGCTGGAAGTTATGAACGGGGCTGTTGTTTATAGTGTCGTAAATACTCTCACAGTTTTAGGAGCAACAGTGTTGGGCATGATCCGCTGGGGTGATATTGTAACTCCTGCTCAGTGGGCAGGAATCGTCGCAACTTTACTTTCAATTTTACTATTGATGTAATAATGAAAACATCCATACTTCAAGACATTCTTAAGCGAAGCGCAGACCTTAACCGAAAAATCGTTTTTCCGGAGGCAGGCAGGGATCCGCGTGTTCTGAACGCTGTAATGAGCCTTCAAAAAACGGGTGCGGTACGGCCTGTGCTTGTGAGTCTCGACAACAACGTTGAGCAGCTGGCTGATGCAGAAGGTATTAATCTGCCGGACTCTTTAGACGTAGTCAGGGTAGAAACTGAAGACGAACAAAAAGAGCGTGTTTCTTTTTTCGAGAAAAAGCTCAGCCACAAAAATCCAACGAAGGAACAGATACTGCACCTGGCTAAAGATCCGTTAATGACCGCCGGATGGCTTGTTGCTATCGGCAAGGCGGATGGATCAGTAGCCGGTTCAATTGCCTCGACGGCTGATGTTATTCGTGCATCTCTCAGAACCATCGGTACGGGTGAAGGGGTGAAACTGGTATCAAGTACGTTCTTGATGGAGCTCAAAAACGGCTCAGTTGTGACCTATGCAGATTGTGGTGTGGTTCCTTACCCTGATGCAGAACAGCTCGCAGAAATAGCGATTACCTCTGGCATCACTCACAAAGCACTGACCGGCGAAGATCCCAGAATTGCATTTCTGTCATTTTCCACCAAAGGCAGCGCATCGCATGAGAGGGTAGAGCTTGTAAAAAATGCTCTTGAGATTGCTCAGGGTAAAAAAAGTGAATGGCAAATGGATGGCGAACTTCAGTTTGATGCCGCATTTGTACCGGAGATAGGCCGCAGAAAAGCCCCGGATTCAGAGGTTGCCGGAAACGCAAACGTGTATATTTTTCCCAACCTCGACGCCGGCAATATCGCATATAAAATAACTGAGCGTGTTGGCGGCGCCACAGCTATCGGCCCGATTTTACAGGGGCTGGCTAAACCATATATGGACCTGTCGCGGGGCTGCTCTGAAGATGATATTTTTTATGCCGCCGCGATCTGCAGCGTGTTAACCGACGCGTAATCAGGTTTTAATACCATCTCAAAAGCTGACATCTATGTCTATCCAACAACGAAAAAAAGATCATGTTGACCTGTGTGTGACTGGTGATGTAGGCTATGAGATGCCAACGGGATTTGATGCATTTTACTTCAGGCACAATGCACTTCCTGAAGTTAATTTAAATGATGTATCGGTGGATGCGAGTTTGCTGGGGCGATCATTCTCATTTCCGCTTATGATTTCATCAATGACCGGCGGATATTCAGATGCGGGCCGCATCAACGCACAAATTGCAAGGATTTGTGAAGCTGAGAACCTGCCTTTTGGCGTGGGGAGTCAGCGTGCACTGCTTGATCATCCCGAGGAGGTCAAAAGTTTTTCCGTTGTACGTGATGAGGCTCCTACGGCGTTTATTGCAGCTAATATTGGCGGGGCACAGGTGGCCGGTGGGCTCCAGGATGAGCAGATGTCTGCATTGATAGACTCCATTAAAGCAGATGCAATTATTGTGCATCTGAATCCGCTTCAAGAACTGGTACAGCCCGAAGGTGACAGAAACTTTGCCGGTGTTGAAAGTGGCATTGCAAAACTTGTTGATCAGTCACCCGTTCCGGTAGTTGTGAAAGAGACCGGTGCAGGAATATCGGGAGATGTAGCAAGACGACTGCTGTCTGTCGGAGTGTCTGTTATTGATGTTGCCGGAGCAGGCGGAACCAGCTGGTCGAAGGTAGAAAACGAACGCAAAGCGGACAGTCGTTCAACTGCAATGTTTAACGAATGGGGTATCCCAACTGTAACTTGCATCCGGGAAGCAGTGCAACTCAGGGAACAATTTCGGTTTGATATTATTGCTTCGGGTGGAATTCGGGGTGCCTCAGACATAGTTAAATCGATATGTCTCGGTGCAGATTTCACGGCATCTGCCCGGCCTGTCATACAAGCGTTGATGGATGGGGGAGAAGAGAACCTGCGTAACCTCATTAAACTGTGGAAAGAACAGACAGCCACTATACTTGCACTACTTGGCAAACAAACGCTGCAGGAGTGCTCACTCAAAGATCTTGGAAATAAGTAGGCTGATGAGCAGCCAGAATTTGTATATTGTGGACGATCAAAAAAACAGGCGTCAGTCTGTAATAATAGATGTTTATATTCTGAATAATAGGTAGCAAGTCGTTGAAATTTATTACCCCCTACGTAAAAAGTATTGAAAAGGCACTCGCCTCGCTGAATCTACCGGAAAAACCCACAACCCTGTATGATCCTCAGCGCTACATGCTGGGCAACGGAGGAAAGCGGATACGGCCCGTGCTAACGCTTATGGCATGCGGTATGTGTGGCGAACAGCGTGAAAAAGCGATGCCCGCAGCCCTTGCGGTCGAGCTTCTCCATAATTTTACTTTGATGCATGACGATATAATGGACCAGGCGGAAAGCCGAAGGGGAGAACCCGCTGTTCATAAGAAGTGGAGTGAATCAGTTGCCATTTTGTCGGGCGACAGCATGCATACCCGCGCTTTGATTTTACTGAATGACCTCGATCAATCTGCCGACTACAGAAAAGTCAATGCCCTGTTTCTGGATGGAATCAACAGAGTGTGTGAAGGGCAGGCGCTGGACATGGAATTTGAAAGCCGAAGTGATGTCACTATTAGTGAATACATGATGATGATCGGCGGTAAAACAAGTGCACTCCTCGAGGCGTCTCTTCAAATGGGGGGCGTGATTGGAGGTTGCAGTAAAGAGCAGCTTAATGCCTTGAAGAACGTGGGCGAGAGTATCGGGCGTGCGTTCCAGATTCAGGACGACTGGCTGGATCTTGTTGCAGATCCCGATAAATTTGGAAAGCGTGTGGCCGGAGATATTTACGAGTGTAAAAAAACATATCTCATGGTGCTTGCACTTGAGCGCTGCAATAAAGACCAGGCAAAATGGTTAAGAACCTGTCTTGAAAGCAAACCGCTTACGGATGACGATGTAGAATCAGTTATCCAGCTCTTTCAGACACTCGATGTAATTAAAAGCAGCCGATCCAAAATGGAAGAGCTTTATGAGACAGCGGAACAATCCTTAGAAATATTTGGTGAATCAGAAGATAAGCGAGATCTTATTCAACTTATCAGAACCTTAAAAAAACGGGACCATTAAAGTAGATGCGTAAAGTTTTACTCTTTTCAATAGCTGTTTTTGCGTTAATGTCATGCCGGAGCCAGGAACTTATACGCCCGGGTGATACCCTTGAAGTTGCTTTTTCCAAAGCCAAAGCCCAATATGATGAAGAGAACTGGTCAGAGGCAGCCAGGGCATTTGAAACAGTGGTGTCAATCGGCCGTGGAACCGACCTGGGACAGCAGGCGCAGTATTTACTGGCTGAAAGCTATTTTAACGATCGCCGATATCTGCTTGCTGCCTCGGAATACGACCGGTACGCATCATTTTATCCGCGTTCTGAGCGTCGGGAGGATGTAGACTTTAAAGCCGCACTTTGTTACTACGAGTTAAGCCCGCGCTACCGGCTCGACCAATCCTATACCCGCCAGGCTCTTGAACGTTTTCGCCTTTTCAACTCCCGGTATCCGAACTCCGATCGCGTTGTAGATTCAGCGCAGTATATCACTCAGCTCAGAAATAAACTTGCCAGAAAGCAGTATGAAGCTGCCGAGTTTTATAAGCGAACCGATCGGTTTTCTGCAGCCATCGTTTATTATGATCTTGTTCTTGATAACTACCCTGAGTCTCAATGGGCAGAGCAGGCACTTGTGGATAAGATTGAAGCATATATTCTTTACGCCGACAACAGTATTCCTGCGAGTCAGCTTGGGCGCTACGAATCAGCTATATCAAGCTATGAAACCTACCTTCAATTATTTCCGAGTGGTGAAAACCGCAGCAGGGCGGAAGATTTGTATGACAGGGCACGCGGTGAAATCGAGGATATTGAAAATGGCAGTGATTCTGAATCCGTAGCTGAAAACGAGTGACGTCATCCGGTAACCGAACAGGAATTTTTGGCGGGGCATTTGATCCCGTCCATCTGGGACACCTGAAAATTGCCGGGTCATTTTTGTCAAGCAATGTAATCGACAGCCTGCTTGTGTTGCCTACACCTAATTCACCGCATAAGGAGACCGACGACCAAACCGATTTTTCCCACCGATATGAAATGCTTAAACTGGCGTTTCAAGACCACAGAGACGTTATTGTTTCGAATCTGGAAACAGAGCTTCCAAGCCCGTCCTACACTCTCCGAACCATTGAGTATCTTCAAAGAACCAACCCGGAAGAGACCTATTTTCTCTGTATTGGAGAAGACAGTCTTTCATCGTTTCACACATGGTGGAAATACGATGAAATCCTAAGGCGTGTTCCACTGGTTGTTGCCAGCAGGCCGGGTGTAGACAGTTCAGATATATCCCGAAATATATTGGAGAGGGCGCTGTTCGTTGATCATGAAGATATAGATATATCATCTACTCAAATCAGAAAGAAAGCACGGGAGCGCGATAACCGGCTTAACACCCTGGTACCTGAAAATGTAGCACAATATATTTTCAGGCATCATTTATATTCCGACTAATTACTACTTTAAATGTCTGAAGCTGCCATGAAACGATCCGATTTTCTAAAAACATTGGGCCTGAGTTCACTTCCTTTCGCAATGTCGGCTGCGATGAAACGTAAGGGAAGACAACGGCTTAATCTCCCCAAACGACTTGAGCCGGGTGATGTAGTCGGACTCGTGGCGCCGGCCGGTATCATTTACGATGAATCAGAATTTGACAGAATGCAGCAGGAGCTGGCAAATTTTGGACTCCGGTCTGTGTTTGGCGATCATGTTCGCGACAGGTATGGATACCTTGCTGGTACAGATCAAAACAGGGCGGCCGATTTAAATACTATGTTTGATAATCCTGATGTCGACGGAATTATGGCTGTTCGGGGCGGATGGGGCTGCGCACGGATATTGCCCTATCTCGATTTCCAAATGATATCGGATAATCCCAAGGTGTACTGCGGGTTTAGCGATAATACAACGCTCCATCATGCGCTAATGGCTTACAGCAACCTCCAGCCGTTCCACGGGCCCAACGGAAGCTCTGAGTGGACCGATCTGACGAAACGGAGTTTTGAATCTGTGGTTATGAAGCGTGAGGCAGCAGTCTACAGATCAGAGAGTGATGTAATAACGATAAATAAAGGGAAAGTATCGGGAAGGCTGCTTGGCGGAAACCTGAGTATTCTTACAACAACACTTGGCACACCTTACCAGGCAGATTTCGAAAATTCACTTCTTGTTGTAGAAGACATCGGCGAGGACACATACAAAATTGACCGCATGTTTGCCCATCTTGAGCAGGCGGGGGTTCTTAATCAGATTTCAGGATTAATATTTGGTAAGTGCACCGATTGTTCAGCAGGCACTCAGCCAACATTTGCACTGCTGGAAGTATTGGGCCACTATTTGTCGCGATATGAGATTCCTGCTGTTTACAATGTTGACATCGGTCATGAACCTGATAATTTTACGATACCGCTTGGTGCGGAGGCTGAGCTTGATGCAGATACAGGTATAATAACCCTTCTGCAGCCCGCAGTTCTGTAGCGCTAATCTTTAACTTTCGAAGTGCTTTTTCTCTTTCTGATAGTCTTCATCGCTCAGCAGGCCCTGCTGCCACAGCCCGGTGAGGTAGTCGAGTTTGTCCAGTGTGCCGGGGGGCGGTGTGTCCTCTGCCGGCTTCGCAGCTTTCTTGTTCAGATGCTCAATACGTTTTATCTCTGTCCTGATGGCGGTAGAGATCATATCGGAGAGATCTTCAGGGTTGGACTGCCCGAGAAGGGTGATGCTACGGGTTTCAGTGGAGAGTTTGATATCTCCTATGCCAAACTTCCTGTCAAACCAATTTTGTTCCACATCCAGAGTCTTCACGTTGACGAGATCGATCTTTTGCGAAAACTTTTTGTTTTGCTCCTCTATCTGGCGGTCGGTTATAATGTATGTAATGCTCTTCCGCCGTGAGTGAACAATCCATAATACTGCAATTCCAATACCCAGAAAGGGAATAAGGAGAATTCCGAAAAAGTATCCCCAGAACCAGCGTTTCCAGTCAGGTTTTAGCTCTATCGACTTTGACATATCAAATCTGTTTTAAATGAATGCTAATGTGACAGCTGTAATGTTACCGCTCCGGAATCCAGGGGGTTTCTTTTTCGCCCTGCTCTTTGTTTTCATATCTGGCGAGTACGAATAATAGATCCGAAAGCCTGTTCAAATAGATGATTGCAGTGGAAGGAATTTCTTCTGATTCGGCAAGCTGAACTGTTTCCCGTTCAGCACGCCGGCAAACGGTTCTGGCAAAATGGAGGGTGGAACCTGCGCCTCCTCCTCCCGGCAGGATGAACGATTTTAGCGGTGGCAGCTCTTTTTCCATCGAATCTATCCACTGTTCAAGATGTTTGGTTTCTGCTTCACCAACCTGGTCAATCCGGGATTTTTCCGGGTCCGGGGTGGCCAGCGTTGCACCCACAACAAACAAATCATTCTGAACCTGCGTAAGAATTGTTTCAGCCTGTTCAGAAAGTGAATATGATAGCACCATACCGAGTGTAGAGTTTAGCTCATCAACGGTTCCGTATGCGCTGATCCGAATGTTACTTTTACTGGTTTTGGTTCCTCCAAACAGAGAGGTTTCACCGGCGTCACCTTTTTTAGTGTATATTTTCATAAGTGTCAGGTCTTCAAATGGATTGACGGATTAATAAGTTTCAATGAGTCTGTAACCAACTGCGTTCCGGTACATTAAATATCGTAAATGAAAATGATACGAACACTTACTGTGAGAAGCATTACACAGTGAGCTATACCAGGACCCTGGAGTAAGATCCTTTTTTTTCAACATTTATGAAAAGATGCCGGAGCTTTTCCAGCTTTTTTTCAAAATGTGCAGCCTCTTTTGAAGGACACTCCACAATCAGGCTCACGTTTTCCATGTATGTTGCATTGATTTCAAAAAGTGTAAATGAATGTTTGAGCCTGTCGATAATCGACTGCTGATCATAAGGATAAACAATCTCAAACCGGCGGGTAGGAATAAGTTTTTTCAGCGTAGCCTCCCGGATAACAAGGCCGGCCGATGTTCCATAGGCGTCAATGAGGCCGCTCTTTCCAAGCTTGGTGCCGCCGTAGTAACGCACAACGGTAACAATTGTATTTACAATATTTGCCGATCGAAGGGTATTCAAAATCGGTAAACCTGCTGTTCCTGACGGTTCGCCATCGTCCTGACTGTGCTCAGAAATCTCCGCCGATCCAACCCTGTAAGCGTAGCAGTGGTGGGTGGCCGTTGGATGCATGTCGCGGATTTCGGTCAGCCGTAAATCTGCCTCTTCAGTTGAATCACATGGATTTATGAGTGATATAAATTTTGATCCCTTCACTCGATAGTCGGCCTGAAAGTTTTGTGTGACAGTCAACAATAAATGATACTCCTGCAGGTTAAAATTTTACCTAATGTAGAAAGATTCTGAATAAGATGAAGTCACCGAAAGAAAGCGCTTAATCCTTGCCTTTTAGCTTAAATAAGTGGACTTTTATAACCTTAAATATGGAACCAAACTACGTAGTAGGTCGTTGATAAATCAATCAATTATTTGAACTGCGTTTAGCTAAATTTCAACACACATATGCCATCACTTTTAAAAGCAGCAAGTTCACAAGTTGGTCGGAAAATTTTAACCGGCCTGACCGGTATATTTCTCTTTATTTTTATCGTATTCCACCTAAGCGGTAACCTTGCAATCTTCGGCGATGCGGATGCCATGAACCGCTACTCCATGTTTTTACACAGTCTTGGACCGTTGCTCTGGATAGCGAGGATCGGCCTGTTAGTTGTATTTACAATACATGCATGGATCGGTATCTCAATATGGATTCAAAAACGCCGGGCACGTCCTCAGAAATATGAAGTTTACAGCAGCAAGGGCGGGCCATCCCGGCAAAGCCTTAGCTCCCGAAGTATGGCTTTTACGGGAGTTGTTCTGTTAGTATTTGTAGTGATTCATATTAATACGTTTGCACTGGGCGACACCGGAACCGTGATGATCGACGGACAGCAGACGCACGATATTAAATCACTTGTGATTGAGACTTTCCAGAGTGCAGGGTATGCTTTTGGCTATGCGTTTGTTATGCTGCTGCTCGGAGCTCACCTGGGCCATGGACTTTGGAGTGCATTTACATCTCTCACCGTAAAAAGTAAAAAAGCATCTGCCATCATCTATTCGGTCGGTGTCGTATTCGCGATACTTATGGCTGTCGGGTTTCTTTTCATTCCGATATACATCTATTTTGGCGGGGGCTGCGAGGCTGCTCTGATCCAATGCCGGTAATCATTTTTTTAATCGAAAAAGTCTGACTTATTATGAAATTAGAATCAAACGTTCCATCCGGCCCTCTTGAAGAGAAATGGGACCGGCATCTGAAAGACATTAAACTTGTATCTC
>Ga0102938_10003367_pt1 | contig 11938 bp, 9 predicted proteins | sample SalPonR2_B_D2_MG_FD_84516 | JGI IMG/M metagenome (GOLD analysis project Ga0102938, IMG submission 84516) | Salt pond soil microbial communities from South San Francisco under conditions of wetland restoration - Salt Pond MetaG R2_B_D2_MG | ecosystem: Environmental > Aquatic > Marine > Intertidal... | reverse complement strand
TATCATTTTATCCAGCGTCAAGGTGTCCAGTGAAAACACCGAGAACACAGCCCTTTTCCTTACGGATTTAAAAAACCGTTACGGCATCCCGACCGCCTGTGTCCATGACATGGGAAGCGGCATCTGCCGGGCAGTTAATGAGGTCTTCCCGGGAGTGCACGATTATATCTGCCATTTTCATTTTCTCAGAGACATCGGCAAAGACTATCTCGAACCGGCTTACCAGGTGCTCCGGCACTGCCTGTAGCAGCATGCGGCCAGCTCAAAGCTGCATGCCATCGCCCGGGAAGCGTGCAAAGAACTCGGGGATCATGCTGATCAAGCGGCCCTGCTGGCAGATGCCATAAAGCAGAACAACCTTGCCGATTCTGGATTGCTGTCCCAAGCCTGGGCATACCTGAGCGCTCTGTGGATTATCCAGGGCAAGCATGCCGGTGATGGCTATGGATTTCCTTTTGACCGCCCGCTGCTGGCGTTTGCAATGCGATTGTTCACGTTTGACAGCAAGATCGAAAAACTCCGCTCTCATTGTGACCCCGAAAGAAAGAACCCTTTATTTTCAAGGTTTGCCAAACTTTTGTCAAAGATCAGAAACGACCGCCGCTTGTGCATGGCAGTTGAAGAGCTGCGCTGGCGGACCGACATCTTCGATCAGCTGCGCAAAGCCATGCGGATCGCTTTGCCTGACGGCCATAACGGGCTAAATGATGAGGGCAGCACAAAAAACATGAGCACTATCCGTCAGGGGGTAGCCGATTTTCGCCGGCAAATTGAAAAATCCCCCAAGCTGATGGCTGATTCCCTAACCGTCAAAATGCTTGCCCAGATCGATAAATATAATGACAAGCTGTTCGCCGATCCCATTGATGTCCAGACGCCGGCCGGAAAAATAACGATTTGCCCGCAGCGTACTAATAATATCCTTGAACGGCTTTTTCGCTCTCAACGACGCGGTTACCGCAGAAGATCCGGGAACAACTCCATGCGGCGGTTCCTTCAGGCAATGCTTGCGGATACGCCGCTGGTCAAAAACCTCGACAATCCGGATTACATGGAAATTCTTCTTGACGGAAAAGCCGGCCTCGAAGAACTGTTTGCCGAAATAGACAGTAATTCCGTGGCTGAGACGAAAAATTTCATTGAGAATCACAGCAACATGGATTATCATGCGAATAACTGTTGTGAGCCTTACAGGCTCTGGTTTTCGGGCGGTCGAGTGCCACTAACACTCGCCGCCCTTTTTTTGTGCATAAAAAAAGCCCCTAATGAGGCTTAATTATTCTGATAATCCAGTATAGCTTGTCAATTTATTTCGAAAATTTTATGCTGTTTTTAGCTCATATATTCTGATTCCTTACAACAGATAGAATCACAAATGGGAAACGAAAAAAAACCTCTTTCTAAAGAACAAATGGATCAGTTAAAAAAACAGTCCGCTGTTGAGCTGAAAGGGGAAGACGGAGAAAAACAATCCAAACAGACACCGCTAAGCAAAAAACAAATGCTTTTACTAAAAGAACAACAAAAATAAAAGGGGGCTTCAATGAAATCAAAATTAATCGTTTTGGGAATTCTTGTGACCGTCGGATTGATTTTTGCCGCACCTCAGGGAGTACAGGCGGATTCGTGGGCAACAGTTTCTATTGACCAGGTCGGCCAGGATTATGCTAGATCGATTATCATAATCACAGATACCGGCGGCGTTTTTACGCACCAATGGTGCATATTACATCCTAACAATAATAAAGAAATGCTCGCCGTTGCCCTGACAGCCCAATCTCAAGGGAAAAATCTCGTAGTTCAAATAGATGATGATGGAAAAACCATTAACAGGATAAGAATTTCGAATGAATAAATGGTAAGCCCGCCAAGAATTGCCCTCTCTTGAAAAATAATGACTACATATGCCGTATTCAGAAAGAGAACGATTTTTTCAAATATGGTTTAAAGGCGGGGGGAGTTCGGTTACATTTGGAATATCTATATTTTTTGCGTCGTTTTTTGTTTGTAAAGACTTGGCGATCAGATTCTTCAAATCCGCTTGTCCAAGTCTTCTAACATAGCAATAATAGCGGTGGCCCGAGTCAACATTCTTTCACTGGAATCCATTTCCAGGATCGCTTCCCCGGAGTCCAGCCTGACGACCCACCCGGCATAAGAAAAAAGCCCAGCTTCAGAATCGTAAGCCGGGCCCGGCAAATCCCAGGGCTCAAAAAGCCATTCATCCCAATCCCCTGGTACGCCTAACCGCCAGAAAAGTTCCACTTTCGGCCGGCGGCCATAAAAAAAATCCTCATTAAAAAAAAGCTTACTGTCACACCGAAACAGAATTTGAGGCTCTTCCAAACATGGGGGGGAAAACCCCGGTGACAGCAGGCGCTCATTCTCCGTAATCCTGGCCATAGGCACAATAAAATAGGGTATATGAGAGGACTTCTGCACATCTCTCACCATTTTTTCCCAGGCGTGCTTGGTAAAAAAACAATTTCCATCAAAAGGCAAAACCCACTTGGCCAGCGCCTTCCCCTCAAATAAGGCCGCATTACGCGCACCATTGTTATTCATCACGTAATTGTTTTTATGCCGGTATAGACGCATTTTGATCCGACCCTGTGCCGCCGAATCAAGAGATGCATATTTTTTCCCCCCAGGCACATACTTCTTGGGTATCCCCTCCACATCCAGGCCGATATGTTTATATTCCTCCCAGCGGAAAGGAATATGCAGGTAGGAGAAACCTGCCTTTTCAAGAAGCCGGATCAAGGCTTTTTCTTCGCCGGGATCAACAATCCGGTTTAGCACAAATCGTTTCTCACACTCCGGAAAATCAGGCTCATTTTCTATGATAAATTGAAGATTCTCTCTGGATTGTCCCTTGCGATGCCTTGGCACCAGATCATTACCGATAATCCGATACAGGGCAAAAGTGTCCGCTTTAGTACAGAGGGGATTTTTTTGAAAATCCCTCTTTAGACCGGAAATGTCGGGCTGAGGTTTTGCCCCACGGTCAAGACTATATCTGGGCACTTCATAACCGAATATACGCCTCAGAAACAGGTAGCACCTATCAGCACCGGGTATATAATGAACGCCGGACTTAAAACAGCCCCAATAGCTCATAGGCCATCTTATCCATAATCACGGCGCAGCAAATCATACGCCTGTAAAGCTTGAGGATTGGTTTTTAGATAAAGCGCCTGCAATATGGTCAACTGCGTTTTTTTCTGCACGCCTTTTTGTTCCGCAGTATTTACCGCTCCCTTAGCAGCCCTGCGCTGTGCCGCTTCCAATTTGTACAAGCCGAGCGGAGAAAAAATCCGATCCCGTAAATATTGAAAACCTATTTTTTTATAATCATCCAGGAAAAAAAGGAGTACATCATTCGGACGCTGCGCTTTCATATAACGGAGTTGCCGTAAAGACTGAACATACTTCCAAGCAACGAAGAGAATGTTTCTTTCGGGCCATCGTGCTTGTACAGCGGGCCATCGTGCTTGTACAGAAAGATAGTGATCAATAAACCCTCGGACGCAGCAGACATATTTAGGCTGTATAGGATCAAAAAAGGTGTTATAAAAATCAAAATATTTTTCATGAAATGGTGTTTTATATCCATAAAACACACAATTTTCATCCGGTTTTTTTCTTTTGCCCTTGTTTAGATTGGCCCATGCGGCAAACATGAAATCCCGCTTTGTTATACTCCAGTTTTTTCTACTGTTTTCTATATTTTCCCGAAGGTATTTTTGGTCGCATTTTCTTATGACTTTAATAATATTGTTAATAACAGGCGCAGGAATTTCTCCATGGATCGTCACGCCGGGAACGCTGTTAAGGACGTTAGTAATAAAACGTGTGCCACTGCGCTGGGGACCTGCCACAATTATGGGAGTCGTTTTATCGGCTATCGGATAACAAATCATTGTTGTTCCCATATAAATTCAAGCAGGTTATTTGCATCGCTAATTCTTCTTTCAAAATGGTTATGCATAGTGTATTGTTCTGCGCAAGTCAATAAGATTAAATGCTGGCGGACATAGACAAGAAGGCTTGCCATGACAATAGACGAACACATCAAAACATTTAAAGATCATTTTTACCGGGCACGCGTCTATTTCCCTGAATACTGCTCAGGTCTGCTCTGGATTATTCGCGACCTGTTTTTAGCCTTTTCTCTGGCCATGATTAAGCTCACGGTTTATTCCATGGTGGGCGCATCCCTTCAGGGTGCCGCGCTGGTTGGGGCGATTAAATATGTGCGCTCTCTTGAAGAAGGCGCACCCATTACCCTCAAAGGGATCAGTATTGCCATCCATGGTGGCCAGAACCTCTTACCAGCTGTTTTAATGCTTTTTCTGTTGCTTGCCTTGAGCGCATGGATTCTTTACCGGGCCAAGGTTGTCCTTATCAAGCTTATAGCGGACTATCATATTTACAATTTAAAACGGGCGCTATCCCTTTTTGGTACTGTGGTACCGGGCCAGTCATCGCCACGGGATCCCTCCGAGGCCTTGCAGTTTATCACCAGCACAATCACCCAGGATGTTCAAAAAATAGTTATGCTGGTGCGTTTTTTCGGGCAGTCCCTGCCCAGTCTTGTTATTCTATTTTACGCATTTCCTATACTGGTCTATATCGATCTTTCCATGACCCTGCTGCTAATGGCCGTGGGGATATTGTTTCTGCCCTTTTTCTATCAGGCTAATATCATGGCCTATGAGAGCGATCTACTGGGCAAACGCGCCGGTCCGGAATCCAAAAAAATCCTGAAATCTTTGATGGAGGAGATCAAAGACTTTCAGCATATTTCGCCCAAGCAAATCAAGAGCATTAACAAGGCATTCAGGCGCGGTGAGCTGAAAAATAAAATAAATACCCTGCCGCTTTTTCTGCAGTCGCTGGCCCGGACCGAGTTTTTGACCAACATGCTGCTCAGCCTGGCCGTGAGTCTGGTAATCGTGACCCAGGTGCCGGGCGCACTGGCAGGCGAGACCCGCTGGTCCAAGCTCATTGCGTATATACTCTTTCTCAGGCTTGGCGTGGGGTCATTTAAAGCGCTGATGGGTTTTCTGACCAAATTTTCCCGATTTTACCCCTATGTTGTCAGGTATCAAAATTTTGTGCAAAGCAGTCACGCCGCCAAGAGCCCTGATGAGAGAATTTTCATCAAGGCTGCGCCACATGGCGTTTCTGAACTGGACACGCCGATACAGATTTACCGCCCTGAGTTTCTGGCCTTAATAACCGGTGTCCCGCTTTCCAGATATAGCTTTCCCTACATGGTCAAGCTGGGAACAAGATCGGACAACGGCATCTTTGTATCCCTCGAGGATTGCTTTTTTATCGGCCCGAGAGGTCTGCCCCAAAAGGACGGCTGCTTACGCGAAATGCTGGGTCTTGCGGATCACTTTTCTGCAGAAGACCTGAAGCAGGCCATACCCGTCGATCTTTTGCAAGAACTGAAAACACATTTCAACTTAAACCTGGATAAAAACTACGGACCGGACAAATGGGCTAAACTGGCCCTTCCCCGCCGGATTGAACTTGGTATTGTGGCGGCGTTGCTCAGCCCTGCGAAAATTGTAATCCTGGAACGGGATTCCCTGTTACAAATTCCCGAATCCAGACGCCAGGAAATTCTAGAGCAACTACGAATCCAAAAACCCTTGACCGTGATCAGCTATCCTGAATCCGAACTGCAAAATGAAGCGCCCGGCTGCAAATTCGGTGAGGCACTCTGCGCGGTGACCGGAAGTACAAGCAATATCCTGGCATTGGGATCACCTGGCTGGATCGCCCGGAACCGGAATGAAATCCTTGATCTGCTGACCAGGGAACAGGTCCGGCACTCCAAAACCGGGGACGGAAGTGATGGCGAAGAATTCGAAGATTTTGATGATGATTGACAGGAAACGCCTGATCAGACAAGTATTTTGCCTCCATCAACATCCGTCCATGCGGCCCCAGCCGCCCTACCCCTTATTGCTTCTCTGTTCCCTCAGCAAGCGGATCAGACGAATAGGCAATCCTGGCCCCTTGGCAACAGGCTGCTCCACTGCCTCCCGTATGGCTGCTGCTGTCTTGAATGTGGCCGAATCCCTTACGCTTTCAAGCTCAACGCGCAGCTTGTCCCGTTGTTCGCGAAACCTCTCCGCCCTCTCCCTTTGGAGGGATTCCCGGTAAGAGAGGCTGTATGCCCTTTCGCCGCTTGCATGAGTTTCCTTAAACGATCCGCCCGGGCAGGACCGGTACCAGTTTCTGTAAGCCTGGGACAGCAAGTCCACTCCCGGGTGAATCTGCCGCAGATATTCAATGGCTAAACCCTGGCGCTCTTTTTTGGCATGCAAACGATCTCCCTCGGCAAAGTCATGGTAAATCACCATGCCCGGCCAATAGTATATGTCCCGGCCGGGGAATTCCGCCAGGCACCTGTGGGTAAGCTCAGTGCCCTCACGGCCGAACAGCACCGGATCAAAACCGCCCACCCGATCAAACACGCTTCTGCAAATGGCCATGTTCCCTTCCGTCAAAAGCACCGCCGGCACAGGATAATGGCCCAAATCATATTGCCAGGGATATTCATTTGTCGGGCGCCCTTCGGCCTTGGGTAAAACCTTTCCCCTGAGCGCCAAAAAGTTAAATTCGCCAATGGCCCTTTTTACATTGCTTACATATTCCCTATGGACCAATGCATCATCATCTAAAAAAACAAAAACTTCCCCTTTAGCAAAATATGCTCCTATATTGCGGGCTTCAGAAGGAAAAAAGTTCAGCGGAGTGATGATATGAAGTACCTGTCTGTTGAGCAAATTGGAATGGATCGCTTCGTTTCCGCCATTGTCCACCACAATTATCTCAAAGTCTTGATCCGTCTGTTCCGCCAGAGACGCCAAACACTCAAGCAGCCCTTTGCCGGCAGCAAAAGAAACGATAATCACCGACACGGAAATGGAGCGGGCACCCCGGTTATCTTTGCGAGGGAAACTTTCATACGCAATTGTCCGCTGGTAGGCTGTGATCACCTCTCTGGCCCGAGTGAACTGCCTGTCCAGATACAAAGCCCTGGCTTGTTTAAATAGTGTTATGCCGTGGCCGGGCATTTTCTCTTTTTCCTTCAAATTGATGCTTTACCGATTAATTTAAGGGATTGTCCTCTGGAGATTCGCTATGTCCGATTGGATAAGGTGTTGCGGTTTCTCAAATGGTTCGTCCAGTATGAAGCAGCCCGCACTTTTCTTTTCAACTCTTCATACGCCTACAAAGCGGCTCAAAAACCAATTTTAACAATCGAAACGGAACCATAACCGTATTAATACCCGGTTTCGCCACTGCGTTGACAAAGATCTGGCCTATGCGGAAGGAATAGGAATTGTGCAGTTCAAACACTTCCCGCTCGAGTTTCTGCACATTGGCCGGCGCATTATAGTTCTGGGGTGGATTCGGTTTTTGAGGTTGCTTATTTTTCTGCTGAGCTGTTTGTTTTTGCTGCATCGCTTTCTTTTTGGCGTTTTGAGCCTCCGTGAGCTCATTGCGTGCGGCACTCAGGCTGATTCGCAGATTCTCCTTTTCATCGTGCAGGTCTTTTACCTGCTTTAAATACTCATTATTCTGCAAGGTGATCTCATGCAGGTCATTTTCCATTTCTCCAATGCACTTATCTTTTTCCTGAAGCCTCTGCTCGTTTTCGGCCTTAAGCTGCTTAATCCGCTCCTCAGTCGCATCTCTGACCTCTTGGAGTTCCTGCTCAAAGACCTGGGTCAGTTCATTAATTTCTTCTTTCCGAGCATCTGCCATCTTTTTAGCTTTTTGAAACTCTTGCATATAGGCTTCATGTTCAGCTTGGCGTTGGCTTAAAGTCTGTTCCAACTCAGCAGTTCTCTTCTGGGCAGCTTCCAATTCAGAAGATTTCTCCTCATGCCGTTTTCTTGCACCATCCAACTCGGATTCGAGTCTTCTTATCTCTTGCTCAGCCGCATCACCGGCGTTCTCCAACTCCTGCTCCCGGAGCTTCAATTCCGCATGTCCCTGGCTTAATGCACTTTCCAGCTCAACAGCCCTTGTCTTCGAGGACTCCAGTTCTGCAGTGCTCTTCTCCAACCCTTGCTGCACTCTCTCTAGCTCGGCCTGTTTTTTCTCGACCCGCTCACGCTCATTCTCCAACCTTTCCTTCAGATCCTTCTTTTGCTCTTGTTCCTCTTCCAGCCGCTCCCTAACCTGTGCCTGCTGACCTATGTGCCTCTGCGCCTCCATATACCACCCCTTGAACCCATCCATGGCCCTGCGGCATTCCTTGACCACAGCCATAAGCCGGTCCCGGTCAAATTCAGCCCCATGGCAATCCTTTAAAACGTCATAGAGCTTGAGCAAATACTCGTTTTTGACCTCATAATCGTCATAAACAGCCCGGTTCAGATTGGGCTTAACAACATCTTTTATGGCTTCGTCTACACTACCTGTAAAATATTGGTCCAAGCCGGTATACGTGAGCAGGTCCTGGGCCAGATCCTTAGGCCGGGTGAACCAGTCTTCATAGTGAACGATGTAGCAGTCGGCCGCAGTGTGATGGAGGGCGTCGGTGGTCCGCTGGAGCCATTGAAGTTCGGTAATTATATTTTCCCGGTTGATCTGGCGATTCAGGGATGTTGCCACAACAGCAGGATCCCGAACTGCCAGCACAAAAACAGGCACTGTGCCAGGGGCATTCAGAATACGGTTCCATAATGGCAGAAATGCCACGGTTCTCGGGTCCTTGAAACCCCATATCCCAGTTGATTCCGATAGGTTGTGTTCCAATATCTTGCGCAGCGCAGGCCTGGCCTTTTTGACCGCATCCGACTCCAACCACCCCTGGGGCAGCGGAAGCGTCGGTACCCCTCCCAGCTCAGAAAAGAGTTGTTTATGCACCTCGACAATCCCGGCATCCTCGAAATGGCCTTCCGGGTTGCCAACGCTGCCGGGGATCATGTTTTCAGAGAGCTTCATGCCCATGGCACCCAGCGCTTTCATCAGCAAAGAAGTGCCCGAGCGCCCTGCGCTTAAAACCACGACAACCCGCTTTGTCTGTTGATCTGTCATGATATTTTCTTGTTTTTCGTTTTCATAAAATATTCAATTGTTTTTTCAATCCCTGCTTCCAACTCCATTTGAACCCGCCATCCCAGTATTCTTTGTGCCTTGGTCGTGTCAGAATAATTGCGTTGCACATCCCCAAGCCTTGGCTGGCCATGCTCAATACGCATCACAACTCCACGCCTGTCCAGGGCCTGGGCAATCAATTCCGCAACTTCGCCCACTGTATGCTCCATGCCAGTGGCAATCTGAAATGTTTCCCCGCCCACGTCTTTTTCCATACTCAACAATATGGCCCGGACAAGATCATCAATATAGATGAAATCTCTGGTCTGAGTACCGTCGCCGTATATCTCGCAGGTCTCTCCATTCAATGCCTGGCGAATGAACTTGGCCACCACGCTGGACTTTTTCTTGGATCTGGGGCCGTATACATTGCCAAAACGCAGACATACCGTATCTATACCAAAAGTACGATAATAAGCCGAGCAATATCCCTCGCCGGCCAGTTTGCTGGCCCCATAGGGCGAAACCGGGTGCGGCGGTAATTCCTCATGAATTGGAGGCTCCACCTCTCCGGCCGGGGCGCCGGACGAGGCAAATATAAACTTTTTTATGCCGTTTAACCTGGCCGCCTCCAGCATGTTCAGAGTACCTGTCACATTGCATTCCATATCCAACCGTGGATTTCCCACGGACGGCCCAACCCCGGTGTTGGCTGCCAGATGTACGATGCAGTCCACACCTTTGGCGCATTGTATGGCGGTTTCCTGATCGCGGATATCGCCTTGCACCAGAACTATGCCATTATAATTTGAGCATTCAACTGCATCTGCCTGAAGAAAATCAGCTACGCCTTTGAGATCATCCTGGGTACCAGTCACAAGATTGTCCAGCACCCGGATATTTGAATCCGCATTGGACTGCAAAATCGAATGAATAAGCGATGTGCCAATAAATCCACAGCCGCCGGTTATTAATATATTGTATGATTTCATTATATTACTCTATGCCAAATATTGTTACTCTGGTTTTAAAGAATTTTCCAAGAAAAATTTTTCTAATTCAAGCACATCTTCTCTTTCAAGAAATGGATGGCTAATATCAGGTTTGGCTAATACTTTTTCTTTATCATATCCTGCTGTACTAGGATTGTTCAAATGTAACCTTTGAGTTTTGCTACCGTATAAATGACAACTTGGATAATTCCAATAATTTTCCTTACCTTCAAAATACGGTATGTTTACTTCTTGACAAAGTTTTATTGTCATTTTGCGTGGATCTAATATTAGATCTTCGATATTCACTATCGTGTAAGGACAATGTTTATCTACAAATTTATTCTTAATATCAAAATACCTAGATAAATTGGTTAATATATATTTTTGTGACTTATTTCCTCTTAAATCTGATTGTAATATTTTAGCAAATGGTCTAAAAGAAATTATTATATGCATTGAATAATTACTTTCTAAGCATGCCTGTTCAGCTATATTTAAGTTCCTGTCTGTTTTAGACGAATCTATGATAATGTCTGCTTCAGTTTTCTCAAATATTTCTTTATAGGCATTTTGGTACCCAACTTCATGATTGATCTCATCCCATATTTTCCCATAAAAACTATTCCTTGCTAACTTAGAATTACCATAATTCTTTTTGTTCACATCAAAAAAAGCATGTATTTCTCCAACGTGAATATATTTAAAAGGAGATTCATAATGTGCACCTAGAATGCATCCCAAAAGTGTAGAACCTGAATGATCAGCGCCAGCAATGAAGACTATCTTTTTTTCCATGCTTAGTTCCATCAAAGTTTTATTTGTTGCATCAGCTTTTCCCGCATCCGTCGTGCATGCATGGCTCGTTCCGGGTCAATTGCCATTTGTTCGCGGAAAAGGCGGTCAGGATCGTTCTTATATTCAGCTGCCTCATAAAAGAGCTGCTCCCATTGATCATAGATTGTTTCAGGGGCAAATTGTTTTGAGTCTTGCCAAGCCTTTTTCCCCAATTCTTCTCTGAGCTCGGCCGAAGACATAAGCTTTCGAAGTTCTTCTCTGAGATTAGCAACGCGATCGTCAGGTTCAGCCAGGAGTCCATTTTCTCCGTGCCGAATCAATTCATTTGTACCAGGGCAGTCGGCAAATCCAATGCTGGGAACACCTGTAGCCATTGCCTCTAAAACACACGTTGGACACCCTTCGCTTAAAGAAGCGATGACGTGAATATGAGAGTTGGCAAATTCGGTAAATATATCGTCTGTCGGACCGCAAATATGTACCCTGTCTTCTATCTCATTGTCTTGAATGAATTTCCTTATTTCAACCTTATGCGGTCCTGCGCTCTCGGCTGTCTTGCCAAATATCTTGAGTTGCCAGCCTGGAAATTCAGGGATCAATGTGTGGAAAGCCCTAAGTAAAGTGATCAAATTTTTATTGGCTTTCATGCCCCCTATATTGATAATAGTCTTATCTTGGGTGTTGCAAACATGGTTTGCTAAGATTTCATGAGGAAACGAGGGATTAGAAAAAAAACGAACAAATTTTTGGATATATTTAGGAAAGCTTTGCACATAACTATCCATTGTTAAACGTATACGATGAGCAGCAGCTGCTATCATTTCCCTTTCCCAGCATTTCACGGGGCTAGATAATTTATTTTTTGTGCGTCTGCCCCAATTGTTTAATATCAATCGCTCTGGATTAGTACACTCCTGCATACCAAAAGGGATATTATATTTATGTGCCAAACTATAAAAACTTATAAGTCTCCTGTTAAAATAAAAAACAAAGAAAATATCCGGGTCAATATCAAAAATATAGTCAGAGAGCTGTTCCCAGGAATCAAAAGGCAGATATACTACATTTTTATC
>Ga0102938_10003362_pt1 | contig 11945 bp, 12 predicted proteins | sample SalPonR2_B_D2_MG_FD_84516 | JGI IMG/M metagenome (GOLD analysis project Ga0102938, IMG submission 84516) | Salt pond soil microbial communities from South San Francisco under conditions of wetland restoration - Salt Pond MetaG R2_B_D2_MG | ecosystem: Environmental > Aquatic > Marine >... | reverse complement strand
GCGTCGGCATGGATCCGAGGTTGATGTTCTCGGCCACCGTCATCTCGGGAACGAGGCTCAGCTCCTGGTGCACGAGCGAGATCCCGGCCTCGAGCGCCGACCGGGCGCTGCCCGCCTCGAGCTGCACCCCGTCGACCAGTACCGATCCGCTGTCGGGCCGGAGGATTCCGGCGAGGACCCGCATCAGGGTGGACTTGCCGGCCCCGTTCTCACCGACGAGGCCGTGGATCTCACCGGGCGGCACGGCGAGGCTGACCCCCTCGACGGCGGTGACGCCACCGAACCGCTTCACGATGCCGTCGGCCTGGAGGATCGGCGCCACATCGGTCTGCGGTGTGCGCTCGGTTGTGAGTTCCCCACTCATGTCGCCACAGATCCCCCAATCAGGCGTCAGGCGCCCTCGACGTGGATCGAACTCTACGCATCATCTGCAATCGATTGCAAGCCCTGAGCGAAAACTTCCCTCGCACGCTGGCTCTATCCTTATAAACAGGCATCGCAGCGTCACATGCTCTTGCAATCGTTTGCAGGTTCGTCTACGGTTCGAGCACATCGCGACCGACTCCACGAGCCGGTTCACGAGGTTCGACGACCGGAGGAGAGTGCGCTGACATGGCAGAGTTCGCAATTGCGGTCACCCCGTCACCGGGTGGCATGGCGGTCGATTTCGAGGAACGGGTCAACTTTCCGCGCCTTCGCGAGTACCGAGTGCAGCGTGTCCGCGCCGCACTCGACGCATCACCGGCCGGCGCGCTGCTGTGCTTCGACACCAACAACATCCGCTACACCACGAGCACCCAGATCGGCGAATGGGCACGCGACAAGATGACGCGCTACTCGCTGCTCGCCCGAGAAGGCGACCCGATGGTCTGGGACTTCGGGTCCGCGGCAGCGCACCACCGTCTCCACGCACCGTGGCTGAAGCCCGAGAACTGCCGAGCCGGGCTCAACGGTCTGCGCGGTGCCATCCCACCCGACAACAACCTGTTCAAACGGACCGCCGGTGAGATCGCGATGCTGCTGCGTGAACAGGGTGTCGCCGACATGCCTCTCGGCGTCGACATCGTCGAGCCGCCGATGTTGTTCGCCCTCCAGGAGGAGGGCATCGACGTGATCGACGGCCAACAGATCATGCTCGACGCCCGCGAGATCAAGTCGCCCGACGAGATCATGCTGCTCACCACCGCATGCGCGATGGTCGACGGCGCCTACCAGCTGATCTCCGAGGTCCTCAAACCCGGCATCCGCGAGAACGAGATCGTGGCGTTGGTGAACAAGAAGCTCTACGAGCTGGGTTCCGACGACGTCGAGGCGATCAACGCCGTGTCGGGCGAGCGGTGCAGCCCTCACCCGCACAACTTCTCCGACCGCATCCTGCGCCCCGGTGACCAGGCGTTCTTCGACATCATCCAGTCGTTCAACGGCTACCGCACCTGCTACTACCGCACGCTCAACGTCGGCCGTGCGACGTCGTCCCAGCACGACGCCTACACCAAGGCTCGAGAGTGGATCGACGCCGCGATCGCGATGATCAAGCCGGGCGTGAGCACCGCCGAGGTGGCCGCCGGCTTCCCGAAGTGCACCGAGTTCGGGTTCGAGAACGAGTTCGAGGCGTTCGGGCTGCAGTTCGGCCACGGCCTCGGCCTCGGCCTGCACGAGCGGCCGATCATCAGCCGCGTCAATTCCCTCGATCATCCGATGGAGATCAAGGAGAACATGGTGTTCGCGCTCGAGACCTACTGCCCTGCGAGCGATGGTGTGTCCGCTGCTCGGATCGAGGAGGAGGTCGTGGTCACGGCCGACGGATGTGACGTCATCACCCTCTTTCCGGCGGAAGAGCTCTTCATCGCCAACCAGTACTGAGAGAGACGTCCGCCATGACAACGATGCCGTCGTACGAGGAGTACGGGAACCACCGTCCGGTGCTCCCGCCCCGGTCAACGAGTCCAACGCCGACCTGCCGATCCCCACCGAGGTGCGGATCCGCATGTTCGAGATCCAGCAGCAGGTGCGCCTCTTCGAAAAGCGCGCCTACGACCTGTTCCTGAAGGGCCTGGTGAAGGGCACGAGCCACCTGTCGCTCGGTCAGGAGGCCATCGCCGCCGGGTTCGGTGCAGCGATGCGGCACGACGACTGGACGTTCGCCACCTATCGGGGGCATGCGCACACGATCGCTCGCGGCGTGCCGCTCACGCCGATCATGGCCGAGTTGCTGGGTCGGGAGAACGGGTTGATGAGCGGCAAGGGCGGGTCGATGCACCTCACCAGCGTCGAGCACGGTGTGATGGGGAGCTACGCCATCATCGGCGCCCACCTGTGCGTGGCCAACGGGGCGGCGTGGACCTCGCAGTTCCACGACACCGGCCAGGTGGCGGTCGCCTTCTTCGGTGACGGCACCACCAACATCGGCGCCTTCCACGAAGCGGTGAACTTCGCCAAGGTCTGGAACCTTCCCACCGTGTTCGTGTGCGAGAACAACCTGTACATGGAGTACACCTCGATCCACGACGTCATCCCCGTCCCTCGCCCGGCCGCCGACCGTGCCTCCGCCTACGGCCTCGAGTCGGTGGTCGTCGACGGCAACGACGCCGATGCCGTCTACATGGCGGCGTGCGCCGCGCTCGACAAGGCCCGTGCCGGTCACGGCCCGTCGCTGATCGAGGCGCAGACGTACCGCCACCACGGGCACAGCCGAGCCGATCCCGGGACCTACCGGCCCCGGGAGGAGATCGACGCCTGGCTCGAGCGCGACCCGATACCGATGTATCACCAGCGACTGCTGAAGCTCGGCATCGGTGAAGAGCAGCTCACATCGATCTCGCAACAGGTGTCGGCCGACGTCCAGACCGCCACCGACGAGGCCACCGACGGGGCGCTCCCCGACCTCGCCTCGATCTACACCGACGTCTGGGCCGATGGAGGCTGGGCATGGCGGAACTGACCTATCGCGACGCGATCGGCGTGGGCCTCGCACAAGAGCTCGCGCACGACCCCAACGTCGTGTTCCTCGGTGAAGACGTCGCCGGCGCCGGCGGTGTGTTCAAGGCGACGCCCGGTCTGCTCGAGAAGTTCGGGCCGAAGCGCGTCCGCGATGCGCCGATCTCCGAACAGGCCATCCTCGGTGCGGCGATGGGCGCGGCCATGACCGGCCTGCGGCCGATCGCCGAGATCATGTTCAGCGACTTCCTCGCCGTCTGCTGGGACATCGTGGCCAACGAGATCGCCAAGAGCCGGTACATGACCGACGGCCAGATGTCGTTCCCGCTCGTCATCCGCACCGCCAACGGTGGCGGATCCCGATTCGGGGCGCAGCACTCCCAGAGCGTCGAGAACTGGGCGATGATGATCCCCGGCATCAAGGTGGTCGCACCGTCCACCGCCGAGGATGCGATCGGCCTGCTCGCCGCTGCGGTGCGTGACCCCGATCCGGTGCTGTTCTTCGAGCACAAGTCGATCTATCCGATGAAGTTCGACGTTCCCGACAGGGCGGGCGACATCGTCGACGAACTCGGCACCGCCAAGATCGTCCGTGAAGGTTCCGACGTCACGATCGCCGCCCTCGCCCTGATGGTGCCGCGGGCACTCGAGGCGGCCGAGCAGCTCGCTGCCGAGGGCATCGACGCCGAGGTCATCGACATCCGGTCGCTCGTCCCGCTCGACACCCGGTGCATCCTCGACTCGGTGGCCAAGACGAGCCGTCTGTACACCGTGGAGGAGAACCCCCGTCTGTGCGGATGGGGCGCCGAGATCGCGTCGATCGTCGCCGACGAGGCCTTCTGGAACCTCGACGGCCCGATCCAGCGGATCACGACTCCGCACGTGCCGCTCCCGTCGGCCGCCAATCTCGAGGATGCGACGATTCCGTCGGTCGAGCGCATCGTCGACACGATCAGGAAGTCGGCCAACTCATGACCGCGACCGACAACGACGTCATCTCGAACGCCCCGACCGGCCTGTACATCGACGGCACATGGCGGGCGGCATCCGACGGCGTGCGCTTCGACGTGCACGACCCCGCAACGGCCGACACGATCGCCTCGGTCGCCGCAGCGACGGTCGAGGACGGCCTGGCCGCCGTGGAAGCGGCGCACCGCGCACTGCCGTCATGGGCCGACACCGCACCGCGCCAGCGTGCCGAGATACTCCGGCGGGCATTCGAGATCATGACCGAGCGCCGAGCGGAGATCGCCGAGCTGATCGTGCGCGAGAACGGCAAGTCGTTCGCCGACGCCGCGGGCGAGACCGCCTACGCCGCCGAGTTCTTCCGCTGGTTCGCCGAGGAGGCGGTGCGCTCGCTGGGCACCGTGAGCACAGCGCCGGCCGGCGACAAGAAGATCCTCGTGCTGCACCAACCGGTCGGCGTCGCCGTGCTCGTCACCCCCTGGAACTTCCCTGCCGCCATGGCGACGCGCAAGATCGCCCCGGCGCTGGCAGCGGGCTGCACGGTGATCCTCAAACCGGCGTCCGAGACTCCCCTGACGGCACTGCTGGTGGCACAGATCCTGGAGGACGCCGGGGTACCGCCGGGCGTCGTCAACGTCGTGCCCTCGCAACGTGCCGGAGCGATCGTCAGTGCGATGTTGCACGACCCACGGGTGCGCAAGCTCTCGTTCACGGGCTCCACCGAGGTCGGCAGGATCCTGCTGCGCGAGGCGGCCGACAACGTGGTCAACGCCTCCATGGAACTCGGCGGCAATGCACCGTTCCTCGTCTTCGACGACGCCGACCTCGACGCAGCCGTCGACGGGGCGATGGTCGCCAAGATGCGCAACGGTGGCGAGGCCTGCACCGCGGCCAACCGGTTCTACGTACAGCGCGGCATCGCCGACGCCTTCACGGCGCGACTCGTCGAACGGATGGAGGCACTGAAGGTGTCCGGCGGCATGGAACCCGGCGCCGAACTCGGCCCACTCGTCAGCGACAAGGCCCTCCACGACGTGAAGAACCTGGTCGACGACGCCGTCGGTGCAGGAGCCACGGCCATGACCGGCGGAACACCCCTCGGCGGCCCGGGCCACTTCTACCCCGCCACCGTGCTCACCGACGTGGCCCCCGGATCCGACATCCTGCGTCAGGAGATCTTCGGCCCCGTCGCCCCGATCGTCGTCTTCGACGACGAGGACGAGGCGATCCGGTTGGCCAACGACACCGAGTACGGGCTCGTGGCCTACGTCTACACGACCGATCTGCGGGCGGGCCTCCGCGTCACCGAACGCCTCGAGGCCGGGATGGTCGGACTCAACCGCGGTCTCGTCTCCGACCCTGCTGCACCGTTCGGAGGCGTCAAGCAGAGCGGGATCGGACGCGAGGGCGGCCACGAAGGCATGCTCGACTACATCGAAATGAAATACGTCGCCACCGACTGGTGACGACACGCACGACACGTACGGAGGGGAAACCGAACGATGGACACCACACGACTGAACGGCAAGAACGTTCTCATCACGGGCGCCGCCCAGGGCATGGGCGCTGCCGTTGCCGAGCACTACGCGGCGCAGGGCGCCAAGGTGTGCCTCGGCGACGTCAACGCCGACGGGGTCGCCGAGGTGGCGGAGCGCATCCGCACCAACGGCGGCGAGGCGACGAGCGTGCCGCTCGACGTCACCCAGCGTGCCGACGTCGCCGCTGCGGTGGCTCACACCGTCGATGTGTTCGGCAGCATCAACGTGATGCTCAACAACGCCGGCATCAACAAGCCGTTGATGTTCCTCGACATCACCGAGGAGAACTGGCACAAGATCATGGACGTCAATGCGCTCGGTGTGCTGCTCGGGATGCAGGAGGCCGCCAAGCAGATGATCGCCCAGGGCCCGATGGACGACGGACAGCCCTACAAGATCATCAACGTCGGGTCCATCCTGTCGCGGCAGGCGTTCCTCGACGTCGTGCCGTACAGCTGCTCCAAGCATGCGGTGCTGGCGATGATCAACGGCGGCGCCAAGGCGCTCGTCGAACACAACATCACGGTCAACGGCTACGCGCCCGGTGTGGTGGCGACCGAACTCTGGCGCCAGCTCGACAAGGACCTGGTGGAGATCGGGATGTTCGAGCAGGAGGGCCAGTCGATGGACAAGCTCGCCGAGGACATGATCCTGATGAAGCGGTACTCCTATCCGGAGGACATCGTCGGGACGGCGTCGTTCCTCGCCAGCGGCGAATCCGACTACATGACGGGCCAGCTGCTGATGATCGACGGCGGGATGGTCATCCAGTAGCCGGCCCGGCGCACACTGCGACCATGCACACGTCGTTCGCGCTCGACGGACGGACGGCACTCGTGACGGGTGCGTCACGCGGGCTCGGTATGGCCATCGCCGAGGGGCTCGCGGGCGCAGGCGCCGACATCATCGGCGTCTCGGCGACCCAACCGTCGAGCGGGTCGGAGGTCCAGCGACGGGTGGAGGGTGCCGGTCGCCGGTTCGTCGGACGGGCGTGCAACTTCGCCGACCGGCAGCAGACGCATGCGCTGGTCGACTGGCTCGACGACCAGGGGCATCGGGTCGACATCCTGGTCAACAACGCCGGCATCATCCGGCGGGCGCCGGCGGCCGAGCACACCGACAGCGACTGGGATGCCGTGCTCGAGGTCAACCTGACCGCTCCGTTCGTCCTCACCCGTGAACTGGCCAAGCCGATGATCGCTCGCGGTCACGGCAAGGTCGTCTTCGTGGCGTCGATCCTCGGCTTCCAGGGCGGTGTGACGGTTCCCGGTTACGCCGCGACCAAGAGCGCAGTCATCGGGCTCACCAAGGCGCTCGCCAACGAGTGGGCCGGTCTCGGCGTGAACGTCAACGCCATCGCTCCCGGTTACGTGCGCACCGACAACACCCAGGTGCTCCAGGACGACGCCGAGCGCTCGGAGGCGATCCGCACGAGGATCCCGGCCGGTCACTGGGGGACGCCCGATCAGATCGCCGGCACCGCGGTCTACCTGTCGTCACCGGCGGCCGACTACGTGCACGGCAGCGTGGTCACCGTCGACGGCGGCTGGATGGGCCGCTGACCTTCCCCGGATCGACGTCAGCGCGACCGGAGCACCTCGAGGAGTCGCTCGGTGTTGAGCCGCATCATGTCGTCGTACGACGCAGCTCCGTCGAGGCTGTCGGCGGAGATGATCCGGCCCGCCTCGACGGCGGCGTCGGTGTCGCCGGCGACGAACCCGTAGCGGCTCGCGAAGTACAGCGTGCCCGGCAGCGACACGTCCATGATCCGCTCTGCGTCGGGGATCGCCTGGGTCGCTGCGAACAGCTCGCCGTCGAGTTGCTCCATCTGGGCGTCCATCCGTGCGATGCAGCGGTCCAACAGGGCGGGATCGAACCGGCCGGACGAGGCGAGGGCACCTGCCACGGCCTGCGCCAGCTCGGCCACGCGGATCGGGTCGAGCCAGACCCACGGGTCGGGTCCACCCGCCGAGTCGATCGTGGTGGTCACCGCCGGCACGGACAGCACCACATCGCCCTCGACCGCATTCGGTGGCGCATCGAGCGTCAACACGAGGACCGGTGCCGACGTGGTGTCGTCGTCACCGATGACGTCACCGATGACGTCTCCGATGACGAGGTCGACATCCTCCACGCAGCTCACGCGCTGCACCACGTCGGCGAGCACCTCGTTCGGAACGACGACGCGGGGCGCTGCGGAGCTGTCGCCATCTCCGCAACCGGCCGCGAGGGCCGACACGAGGAGGCAGACACCGGCGACGACGGGACGGGGCGCTCCCCGGAGGTTCCACACGGGGACCGATTGTTGCAGCCGCCCGAGCACGTCGGCCCGATACCGTGGGTCAGTGCGGATCCCCGTCCGTTCTCGTGACCGACTTCACCCCTCCTCCCCCATCGAGTCCGCTCGGGCGGACTGCGGTGATCGAACTCGGCGGCCAGTCGGTGCCGCCGGTGCTGCTCGTGCTCGGAGCACTGGCCCTCGTGGCCATGGCCGTCGTCCTCATCGACCTCCACCGCCACGAGGTGAAGCACCTGCCGAAGTGGGGATGGGCCCTGATCATCGTGCTCGGCAACTTCCCGCTCGGCGCGATCGCCTACTTCGTGGTGGGTCGGCGAGCGGCCGGCGACGAGGTGGTCGACGGCGTGGACGTCACCAGCACACAGCCCCGCGCCAGCGAGGACGACATCGGCCTTCCTGCCCCGTCGCCCCGCCGGCCGGTCGACATCTCCGACGTGGTCGTGGCCACGCGCGGATTGAGCAAGATCTACGGCGACACAGCCGCCCTCGACGACGTCGAACTCGTCGTACCCCGCGGGGTCACCTACGGGCTGATCGGCCCCAACGGCGCCGGCAAGACCACCTTGCTGTCGATTCTCGCCGGCTTGCGGCGGCCGACTCACGGCAGTGTCGAGATCGCCGTACCACGCACCTCGATGGGCGTGCTGGTCGACACTCCACAGTTCGAACCGTGGCTGACCGCCCGGGAGGTGGTCGATCTGGCCCGGCACCTGACGGCACCGGAACTGCCGAGCTCCCGTGTGGACGACGTGCTGGTCGAAGTCGGCCTGGAACAGGCCGCCGACCGTCGTGTGGGCGGATTCTCCCGGGGGATGCTCCAGCGGTTGGGGCTCGCCGGTTGTCTGGTCGGTGACCCCGAGATCCTGTTGCTCGACGAGCCGTCATCGGCACTGGACCCGGCGGGTCGGCGCGAGGTGCTCGACCTCGTCGGGCGGCTGGCGCACACCAAGACGGTCATCTTGTCGACGCACATCCTCTCCGACGTGCAGCAGGTCGCCGACGTCGTCGGCGTGATCGACCACGGCCGCCTGCAGTTCCAGGGGCCGCTCACCGAGTTGTTGGCGCGCACCAGCGCCACCTACTCCATCCACGTCCACCCGCCGGCCGGACCGGTCCTCGAGCACCTCCGCAGTTGCGACTGGACCGTGGAGGTGGTCGAGCACGCACCCGGGCGGATCCAGCTGGTGGTCGCCGACCCTCCCGAAGCCGAGCGGCAGATCGCTGCCGTGCTCGCCGAGCACGGTGCGCGGTTGATCTCGTTCAATCCGGCCACCGACCTGGAAACCGCCTTCCTGGAGCTCACGACGTGAGTGCGACGACATCGGACACGGTCGCCCGCCGCCGGACGATGACACTGTGGCGGTTGGAGGTGCTGCGGCTCGTGCGCACCCACCGGTGGATGATCCTCTTCGGCGTCTACACGGCACTCGCCGTACTGAGCGCTCTCACCGCCCGGTACTTCAACGAGATCATGGAGCGCTTCGGTGAGGGCGTGGAGTTCACGGCGTCGGAGCCCCAGCCCGTCGATGCAATCGTCCAGTACGTCAGCAACACGAGCCAGATCGGCGTGCTCGCCGTGGTCGTGGTCGCCGCATCGTCGCTGACGATCGACGCCAAGCCGGAACAGGCGGCGTTCCTGCGCACCAAGGTCACCCGTCCCGCCCATCTCCTGGTCCCGCCCTACACGATGACCGTCGCTGCCGCATCGGCGGCGATGGTGGCCGGCACGATCGTGGTGTCGCTGCTGACCGAGGCGCTCATCGGCTCCCTACCCGTCTGGCGCGTGATCGTGGGCACCGTGCTCGGAGCGTGCTACCTGGCGTTTGCCGTGGCCGTCGTGGCGGCCGTCGCCGGATTCACCCGTGGACAGGCCACGACCGTGTTCGGCGCGCTCGGCGTGCTCCTCGCACTGCCGATCATCGGGTTGCTCGAACCGGTCCAGCCGTGGTTGCCGAGCGAACTCCTCGCCGGTCTCGCGGCGATGGTGGACGGTGCATCGGTGGGCGAGTTCGCCCGATCGTCGATCGTCACCGCCATCGTGACGCCGGCGCTGCTGGCCGTCGCGGCGTTCAGGTTCGAGCGTCGCGAACTCTGACCGTGCGTCACCGTGCGTCACCGCGATCGACGGCCACGCCTGAAATACAGGATGGGGCCGACGACGTTGACGGCGATCACTGCCACCCACTTCTTCTTCGAGCCGTTCACCAGTTCGGGCGGTCGCCGAGCCAGGTCGGCCCACGCCGACACGGCCAGGGAGATCTGAATCGACGTACCGAGCATCACCGACACCTTCGTCCACGGCGACAGCTCGTCCCAACGGCGTGATCGCTTGACCATGCCGATCATCGTACGATCACCGGATCACCGAATGGGGCCGACGCCGTTCAGCTCTCGACGACGGTGAGGCCGGCGGTCTGGCCACGCGACAGGTGGTCGTCGATGTCGCAGATCAACCGGTAGGGCCCGGCATCGGCGAAGGTGATCTCCACGGTGTCGCTGTCACCGGCCAGGATGCGGTCGGTCTGTCCGAGTACCCGTCCCTCACCGGTGAGCACCTGCATCGAGTGGTCGAGCACGCCGGTGTTCGACACGACGAACTCGATCGTGTCGCCTGCGACGATGGTGCCGGGGTCGCCGAAGAACGCATACTCGTTGGCGTCGATCTCGACGGTCCGCGCCGGCGTGGCGGCGCCGGCCTCGCCGTCATCACCGCCGCCGCATGCCGATGCGGCGGCCGTGAGCAACAGGACTCCGGCGACAAGGGCGACGTCACGACGGAACACGCTGGTGGGCATGTCGCAAACGTAGCGGGCACGCCCCCGTGCGGACGGGCGCCTCGGCCGACAACGCCGCTGATGCTAGAACGGCCACATGGAGCTGCGCTCGCGGCTGGGCCGCTACCTACCCGACCTCGTGTACGGGGCGAACGACGGGATCGTCACCACGTTCGCCATCGTCTCCGGAGTGATCGGCGCAGCACTCTCGGATCGAGTGATCCTCGCGCTCGGCTTCGCGAGCCTGCTGGCCGACGGCTTCTCGATGGGCACCAGCAACTACCTCTCCGAGCGATCCAGCCGCGAAGGTGGAGAGGGACGAGCCGATCCGGGTACCGCGGCGCGGCGCGGGCTGGCGACGTTCTTCGCTTTCATCGTTGCGGGCTCGGTCGCCCTCATCGCCTACGTGCTCCCGGTCGACGACGAGTGGCGTTTCCCGGCCACGATCGTCCTCAGCGCACTCACCCTGTTCGGGGTCGGCTCGCTCCGCGCTGCATTCAGCGAGCGGCCGTGGTGGCGCGCCGGCGCCGAGATGCTGGCGATCGGGGCGATCGCCGCCGCAGTCGCCTACGGGATCGGCGCCGGCATCGGCTCGATCACCGACGACGATGCCGCGGCGATCGGGGTGCTCGTCGACCTCGTCTGATGTCCCTGCTCGCCGGGCGACGGCGACGCCTGCTCCGGGCCGTGATCAGCGCCCGGGACCGGGCGGGAACGACACGGGCAGGACTCGCGGACCACGGACCTGGCCACCCGCCCACTTCGTCGGCTCACGGTCGCTCACGTGGAACTCGGGGATGCGGTCCAGCCAGGCACGGATCGCAACCGTCATCTCGAGCCGGGCGAGGTTCGAGCCGGCGCACCGATGGATGCCCGAGCCGAATGCGATGTGCCGGTTCTGGATGCGGTCGATGACGAACTCGTCGGGGTTCTCGAACTGCTCGGGGTCGTGGCAGGCCGCCGGGAAGTTCATCAGCACCTTGTCGCCGCGGTTGATGTGGACGCCGTTGTACTCGATGTCGGTCTCGGCGATCCGGGCCATCGTCACCGGGGCGTAGTAGCGGAGGAACTCCTCGACTGCGATCGGCAGGATCTCGGGCTCGTCGACGAGGCGGCGGCGGTCGTCGGGGTGGGTGCCGAGATGCCAGAGCGCCGACCCGATGGAACTCCACGTGGTGTCGATACCGGCGACGATCAGCAGATTCGTGATCCCGACCACGACCTCGGGCGTGATCTGCGCCTCGGGCATGTCGAGTTCCATGAACAGCAGCTCGGTGAGCAGGTCGTCCTGAGGGTCGTGCTGCCGCTTGGCGACCTCGGCGCCGATGAACGCCAGCATCTCGTTGCGCGCCCGGAGTCGCTTCTCCGGGTGGTGGAGGCCGTCCCCGAGCACGAAGTTGACCCATTCGACGAACTGGTCGGCCATCTCGG
>Ga0102938_10003360_pt1 | contig 11953 bp, 9 predicted proteins | sample SalPonR2_B_D2_MG_FD_84516 | JGI IMG/M metagenome (GOLD analysis project Ga0102938, IMG submission 84516) | Salt pond soil microbial communities from South San Francisco under conditions of wetland restoration - Salt Pond MetaG R2_B_D2_MG | ecosystem: Environmental > Aquatic > Marine > Intertidal... | reverse complement strand
CATCACTGTGATGAGGATATCGCACACTAGCCCATAACCCTCGCGAGTCGGCTAGCCCTGTACCTGGCTGACAACATAACGAAACTTCCCGGATGCTTCCCGCTCAATGACATCGACATAGTCGAATGTTACCACTAGAGAGTCGCCCAGGCGCCGGCGAAACTGCTCGATAATTGTCGATTCGAGCACATTTCTGTTACCGGCGGAGACCACCAATTGCACGTTAATACGTGTCAACGCCTGCTGGACGATCTTGAACTCCTGAACCTCGGGAATTTCGCGCAACACGTAAATAAGGGCCAAGCCATGCAGAACGGTGCCGTCGGCAGCACGGATGAAGTCGGTGGTGCGGCCCTCGACCTCGGCGAGCAGGGGCAGGCTGCGCCCACAGCTGCAGGGCTCACCGCCGAGACTCCCCACGTCGCCCGTGCGATAGCGCACAAAGGGAAACTCGCCCGTGCTCATGTGTGTGACCACGATCTCACCCTTGTGCCCAACAGGCAGCGGCGATCCATCCTCAGCCACAATTTCGACGATGATATCCTCGGCGGTGATATGCATGCCCCCCTCGGGACACTGGTGGGCAATGAATCCTGCGTCCCGCCCCCCGTAGCCATTTGCCACCAGGCAGCCGAAAGCGCTCTCTATGGCTTCGCGCTGATGCGGATAGAGGCTTTCCGAGGTGACAAAAACCACACGTATACCGAGGTCATCCACCCGGTAACCATTTGCCATGACGTAGTCCGCCAGTAGCGCCAGTGATGAGGGATAGCCAAACAACATACGCGGCCGGAACCGCCGCAGTCGCTGCGTAAAGCGCAACAGGTTGGCATTCGACATTTCGAAGGCCGAGAGGAGCTCCGTGCGCAGGAGCTTGTCGCGTAACAGCCGTATACGGTCCTGTGAATTCAGTTCAATGGGGGAACCCCAGAGCACGATCTCGCGATCCCCGATATCCACGTCCCACCAACGCGTCGCACGCCATTTGGCGGCCACATCGTGGCTGACGCGTTCGAGTCCACGGTAGAAGATCAGCGGTTCACCGGTGGAGCCCCCGGTACTGAATCGTTCCAACGGCCCCGCATTTTCCGCCTTCATCGCGTCGGTATGTGCCCGTATTTCCGCTTTTCCGGTGAGCGGCAGGTTCTGGAGATGAGTAAGCGATTGCAGCGAAGCAGGTGCAAAGCGCAGCTCGGCAAACAGTTCGCGGTAGTAGGGAACATCCCGGCCGATTCGCGCGAGAAAAGCTCGCAGCCTGCGCAACTGCAGGGCTTCAAGCTCATCGGCGGGCAACCATTGATTGCGCTCCATCTCCCGCATGGCGCGCACACTGCTATGGCCCTTGAGACGCTCGTGCAGCGGGAACAGCGCGTTCGCAACCAGCTTCGTGTAGAGGCTCACGCGTGACTCACTGCGCGTTGGTATGTCTTGAGCCAGAGAGGTCGCACACTGCTCCAGCCATACTGCGCCACGACTTGTGCGCCTCGCTGAATCAGCGCGGCTCGCAGCTCTTCGTCTCCGGCAAGGCGCAACAACGCGGCGGCCATAGCCTCAGGCTGATCGACCTCTACCAGCAACGCGGTCTCCCCGTCCCGCACCATATAGGGCACACCGCCCACTTCGGTAGAAACCACGGGCACGCCGCAGGCGAGTGCCTCAAGCACTGAGTTGGGCATGTTATCGACTCGACTTGGGTTCAACATCGCATCGGCAGCATGATACAGCGCGACAATGTCTGGCCGATCAAGTCGCCCCAGAAACGTGACCGAGCCGTCGATATTCAACTGCCGGGCGAGACGTTCCAGTTCAACGCGCTGCGGCCCACTGCCGGCAATCTTCAACCGCAGACCGGCGTGCTCCGCTCGCGCAAGTGCAAAGGCTTCCAGGGCGGTATCAATCCCGTAGAGCGCTTCGAGGTTGCGCGCTATCGCGATAGTAAAAGTCCCGTCTGACCTGCGGCTGGCTGCGGGGTGGAAAAAGTCCAGATCGACAATATTCGGCACTACCTGCGTGGCCACGCCGAACTCCCTGAACACCGCCTCGAGGAAGCCGCTCGGCACCACCACAGCGGACGCCCTGCCCAGGGTCGGCCGCACGCGACGAATCGATCTCGAAAAGTATTCCCTTGCCTCACCGCCCCGATAGTTGACGATCACCGGCGTGCCCCGCAGCCAGCCCGTCCAGACCGCCGGCGCCGCGAACAACTGCCACGACCAGCCCGAGTTTGCCATCAGGTGGATGACGTCGACGCGCCCCGCCAAGCGCCAGAGCCGCCAGAGATAGGGCAACAACCGGAACAGCGCACGCAGCCCTTGCAGTTTTTCCACCAGTGGTGGGCGGTAAGGCGCATTTGTCTGCACAATCTCCACCGCTATACCCTCCTCCCTGAGCAGACGGGCGAGTTGGAGTGTCTGCATCGCCATGCCCCCGTTGGGCGGCGGCAGCGGGCCTACCAGACCGAGGCACAAAGCGTCAGCCATCGTGCCCCTCCGTGAACAAGAGAGGCAGGCCGCAATCCAGGTTATGCGGGAACACAGTGGGAAAAGTGCAAGCGCTCATGATAGCGTGAAGTTGTCTTCAGCGACCGCCGCCTGAAACATCATGAGAGACCAGAGAGGCGCGCTGTGCTCCCTTAAACCCGACTGATGCTCGTTGACCAGTCTCTCCAGGTATCTGGTATCGAACAGGCCGGTAGCCGCCAGCCCGCCACCCAGGAGCGAATCGCGCAAGCGCTGCCGGAGCGGACCCCGGAACCATTTCCCCAGCGGCACGCCGAAACCCATCTTGGCGCGGTATAACACATCGTGAGGCAGATGGGGTTCCATGGCCTTTTTCAGAATGTACTTACCCTCCTGGCCACGCAGCTTGTCGGCGGTCGGCAACCCCGATACCCACTCCACCAGCTTGTGGTCCAGCAGCGGCACCCGCACCTCCAGCGAGTGCGCCATGCTGGCGCGATCTACCTTGGTGAGGATATCGCCCACCAGGTAGGTTTTCATATCCAGGTACTGAATAAGCGACAAGGGGTCGTCCGTGGGGCTGCGTTGCGCATGGTAATTGAAGGTTTCAACCGCGCGATAACCCTGCAACTCCCGCTTCAGCGCATCACTGAACATCAAGTTGCGCTGCGCGTCACTGGACAGGGACACCGAGTGAAGGTATGCCTCTACGGAATTGCGCGCCAGCGATTCGAAGGTAGTCTTGGCGCGGAACATCCGTGGCGCCCAGTCGAGCTTGGGGTAGAGTCGTCCCAGCGCACCGAAAACGGGGCGTCGCAAACCCAGCGGCAAAGCGCCCCGCAGACGCTCTTCATTCATATGCCAGCGATACCGGCGGTAACCGGCAAAATTCTCATCGCCGCCATCACCGGATAATGCAACCGTCACCCGCTCACGGGCGAGCTGACACACCCGGTAGGTAGGAATAGCGGAGCTGTCTGCATAGGGCTCATCGTAGAAACCGGCCAGCGTGTCCAGCAGATCAAAATCGTCGCTGGCAACCACCCGCTCGAAATGGTTGGTGTGATAGCGCTGGGCAACCTGCCGGGCGAAATCCGTTTCGTTGAACTGGGGCACATCAAAACCGATGGCGCAGGTATTCACCGGTTCACTTTGCAACTGCGCCATCGCGGCAACAATCGCGCTTGAATCCACACCACCGGACAAAAACGCACCCAGCGGCACCTCTGCCACAAGACGAATATCCACCGCCTCGCGAATACGCTGGTACAGTTCATCGCAACGCTCCGCTTCTGAACCGACGTCAACGGGTGTAAACGGTATGTCCCAGTATTCCCGCTGTGCCGGTACCGGCCTGCCGCGTTGAATGAGCAGCGTATGTCCCGGACGCAATTTGTAGACGTCACGGTAGATGGTCCTGGGCTCCGGAATATAGCCCAGGGCGAAGTAGTCCTCGACGGCCTGGGCATCGAGCTTTCTCGGCAAGGCGGGATGCGCCTTGAGCACCTTGAGCTCGGAGCCGAAGATCAGCGTCCGGCCACCCAGTACGGCAAAGAACAATGGCTTGATACCGAGTCTGTCACGCGCCAGAAACAGGCACTGTCTGCGCCGGTCGTAGATTGCGAAGCTGAACATCCCGCGAAAGCGAGTGACACAATGCTCGCCCCACTCCTGCCAAGCGTAAAGGATTACCTCGGTATCGCAGCGGGTCCGGAAACGGTAGCCGAGCTCGCGCAGCTCCTGTGCCAGCGACATAAAGTTATAGATCTCGCCGTTGTAAACAACTGTGAACGAGCCATCCTCGCTGTGCATCGGCTGTTGGCCGGCTGAGAGATCGATGATCGATAATCGTCGATGTGCCAGCGCGACGCCGGGAGCGAGAAACAAACCATCCTCGTCCGGGCCACGATGCAGCTGTGTCTGGTTCATGGCGTGCACCAGGTCGCGATCAAACTCTCGCTCCCCGGAAAGATCAAATAGCCCCGCGATACCGCACATAGTTCAGCCCAACTTCTCCAGCGGGGGCCCTGCATCCAGCCCCAGTATCTCGTCGTACACACGCACGTAGTGCGCTACCGTTTTCGTCCAATCAAAATGGGAGCGCACAAATTCCTGCGCATTGCGGCCCCGGCGACGGCGCTCACCGTCATTATTCAGCAACATGCTCAAGCTGCTACTCAGCGCCGTCACATCACCGACAGGGATCAACGCACCATTGACGCCCTCCTCCACGAGTTCCCTGTTTCCCCCGACGTTGGTGGCCACCACGGGCAAGCCACTGGCCATAGCCTCCAACACCGTGTTGGAGATGCCCTCGCCCAGTGAGGGCAATACGAACACGTCCATCAACTGCAGCAACTCGGGCACATCGCTCCGCTCACCGGCCAGCCACACCGTCTCGGTGAGCCCTGATCGCGCGACCAGCGCCTCGAGCTCACCGCGCAGCGGGCCATCCCCCACTATTACCACTCGCAGGCGCGCGGCCAGCTCCGGCTCCGTCCGGCAGAGTTCGCTCGCCGCTCGCAGAAGCAGCTGCTGGTCTTTTACGGGCGTCAGCCTGCCAACCGTGCCCACCACCAACATATCATCCAGGCCGCACCATGACTGCGGCAATAATGCCAGCGGCTTCGAAGCCCGGGGCTTGAAGCGCTCATGATCCACGCCATTGTAAATTTGCCGCACACGCTCGGGACGCACCCCCACCACGGACGTCAGCCAGGTTGCTATATCACGGCTAACCGCGACGTAACGATGGATCAGCGGCCGCATGCCGCGACGCAACAACAAGTACTTCCTGTTCCGACCCTCGAGATCACCTATCTCCCGGCCGTGTTCCCCGTGCACCCGCTTCACGCCGCGCATACCAAGGCTGCACAACTGGGCCTCCAGCGCGGCAAGGTTACGACTGTGCACAATGGCTGGCCGCAATGTTCTGAGAAGCCGCCAAAGACGCAGGTAGAAACCCAGGTTATGGCCCGGGGGCTTTTTCAGCTGAATCACATTCACACCGGGCGCGGTAATACGCTGGGCGAAGTTATCCGCCGTGGTGATACAAATGACCACATGCCGGTATCGATCCCGCGGAAATCGATTGATGATATTCACCAGGCCGTTCTCCAGCCCACCGGTGGACAAGGCGTAAATCACATGTGCGACCAACGGCACGCTCAAGGAGCATCATCCCCGTCCCGGGCAACCAGGCTTGCGGCCAGGGCATCTGCATGGACGGCAATGAAGTCCTCGAACAATGCGCGCGCGGCTTCCGCCGAACCCGGGGCAGGCGTTACCAGCAGAACCCGCCAGGTGCCCGCATCGTGTAAACCGAAACGCGCCGCGGCCTGAAGAAGCTTGGCGATATAGTCGTTGGACGTTTGTGTCGGACCCATCTGATACCAGGACCACACCAGAAACTCGCCCTCGGGGCCGCGCAAGCGGGCCTCTTCGATTTCCAGCTCAGCATTACCAAACGCTACCGTGACCCTGTTTCGCTCGACCACCTTGCGCGCGCTGTCGTTCCACACAAACAGCCTGCTGCTACCGATCACTTCAGCGGCATCAAAACTGCCATCGGAATATTGCACCACGAGACGGAGCGGGGCGGCGTTTCGCTCATAGAAAGCCTGTTGCCGACCGCCGACCATTGACGGAACCTGCCAGGCCCACGGCATTTCTGCGAGCCGTTGCCAATCCCCTGACGCAAGGGGCAGTGATCGCGTATGGTTTATCGGATCGGCTGACTCGGGATTCGATGAATACTGCTCCCACAAGGGCGCAAGCCCCGCAAGCAACAACGTGATCACCGCGGCAAACAGCAGGCTGAATCGCGAGCCATTTGCTGTGCTTGTCGTCGCTGTGGGCGCCGGGGTTGGCGCTGGCATATCTTCCCGAAAGAAAGAACCCAGCCAGAATAGTATGAAAATAACGATTCCAAAAAACACCCAGCCATAAACGAGGTGATCCGCGCCGGTGGCAACGGTCATATCGCTGAAGTGCCCGAGCATTACTATGATGTAGGCGCGCAGGGTATTGGCAAATATCGGCACGATAGCCGAAATAACAATAAAGAGTGCGCGGCGCCACCAGCTGACATACGTCAAATACGCATACAGCGTGCCCACCGTAACCGATGCAATGATATAGCGCACACCACTGCACGCCTCTACAACCGACCAGCGTCCGCTGGGGAGTTCGAAGTACAACCCCTCACGAAACACGGCTATTCCGCTAGCCCGTACCAGATGTACAGTGGAGACCGCGGTGAAGTCCATCATTGGCGCAATCAACCCTTCGCCAATCGGCACCGCAAAGAAAAGAAACCCCAGCGGGAACGCCAACACCCAGGCAAGACGATGCCCGAGAACAGCCCAGGCGCAGATTATCAGCATCCCGACCAGTGCAAGCTGCTGCACGACCAGTACATCGACCATGTTCGCGAGCATCCACCCGAAACTCGCGGGCAGTAGCAACAGCGCAACCCAGGGCGCGGGCTCCGGCCTCAGGTCGACCAGTTCGTCACGCTTCAGCCAGACCAGCCACAGCGAGATGGGAAGAATCAGAAAGCCATGCGCAAACGTGTCGGACCGCGACCAGATCGCGATCATGGAAAAAAGTGTTTCCTGATACAGCCACAACAAGCCGAGGCTCACCAGGGCTGCCGCCCAGAAACTGTCGCGCACCGCTAGGCTTCCAGTGCGAGCAATAACATTCACAGCGCTAACCCAACGACCGCGCCAGGAAGGGGCCGACAAAATTCGCCACCGACAGGGGCAGTCGACTCCATGTCTTGATCATCAGCCGATACCTCGGATTCAGCGGGTTGAGATCCGGTACTGCGTCGGCTTTGACAAGGTAGTATTCATAGGGGAGCGGCTCAGGCAAGAAGCCAAAGTTCTTTTTAAAGCTATATGGCCCGGTACCCTCTTTGCTTCGACCAAAGTCAAACAGCCGGCAGCCCTGCGCCGCTGACAGACGCATCAGCTCCCAGTACATGAAGTGATTGACGCCTTTAACGCTGCGAGCCTGCGCCGTACTGCCGCCGTAATAGGGAAGAACTTCCTCACGAAAATAAAAGTTCATAACACCGGCCACATCCTTTCCCTGGTGTGAAATCATCAGCACGCTACAATCATCCTTGAAGGTATCGCGCAGGATGCGCAGATACTTTGCCGAAAATACCGGAGTGCCGAGGTTGCGAACACTTTCGGCATATACGCGATACAGGCGATCGGTACCCGCATCCCATTCACTGAGCAGGCCCTCCTTGATCCCTTTGCGTACCATGGCACGCTGGCGATTGGGAATGGCTTTCAGGTTGACCTCATCGAGCGGGTCTATCTCTTTGCGAAAGGTGTAATAGAGTTCCTTTACCGGCCAGTCGGACTGACCTGGCTCCCGGTTACGCAACTCCAGCGCATCGACACGAAGCTCCTCGGCGAGTGCACATGCCCTGGAACGTAAAGCCTCCGCGGCCTCGGGCGTGCTTGCGACTACACCACCGTAAACACAGAACGGAAGCGATGCGAGCGAACTGCCGAAAAGCAGGCTGTTGACATGCGCAAGGGGCAGAACGCCAACGATCTCGCCGTTGCGCTCAGCGAACAGAAAGTGAGTGCGATGCCCGAATGCACGCTCAATCACCGTCCTCCAACCCGCCCGGTGAAAAAAAGTCGCCCCGGGTGCCTCCAGCACATAGTCGTCCCACTGGGCCTCCTGCGAATCGGTCAACGTTTTTACAACAACACTCACCGACCTGACTCCGCGGGCAGAAAGACCTCATCCATGCGTCCCCAGCTAAAATCATCGAGCAGGTGCTGCAGGCGGGAATACGTATGTTCCAGGTTCAGGTAATGACGGAAGCGCGTTTTAAAATTAACGTTCGCGGGCCGGGGTTGCTGTGGGTCTATCTCCCAGGGGTGGAAGTAAAAAATAGCCGGTTGGGCGTCTGTCATGTTAACCCTGCGCAACGCCCAGCGAGAAAAACTGTAGGGAAATAGACGGAACCAGCCCCCTCCCCCACAATTGATATTGCGCCCGCCCATTGAAACCGTGCTAACGGGAATCTCCAGCAGCCGGCCACCCGCGGTTGCGAAAGGAAAGCGGGGAGCATCCGGGATGCCGTAAAGGTCGTGCCGTATGGGCACGATACTGGAACTGTACTGATAGCCAGCATCAGCTAACAGATCCCAGGCCCATTTCTCTGATTCGCCAATAGAGTAACTCGCCGCCCGGTACCCGAGTACCGGCTGCCCGCTGATATCCTGGAGAAGTTTTCGCGTGCGTTCAATGTCACTGCAAAAAGCGTCCGGTTCCTGGGTATTCACCCGCGTATGCTGCCAGCCGTGACTGGCAACCTCGTGGCCTCCCTCGACAATGCGTTGCACGAGGCCGGGACAGCGTTCTGCAACCCACCCCAGGATGAAGAATGTCGCTCGAATATCCTTGTCGGCGAACAGCGCCAGGATGCGATCGGTGTTTTCCTCAACGCGCAGCGGCAGGCTCGACCATGCATCGCGCGTCACGTAGGGCTCAAACGCAGACACCTGAAAGTAGTCCTCGACGTCAACCGTCATTGCATTCACGGTGGAGGCGCCAATGCGGCTCATGCCACTGAAGCTCCCGACCACTGGTTGACAATGGCCACTATGCGCTCTGCTGCGGCACCGTCCCAGAGTTCGGGCGTGCGCCCGCTTTTGCCTCCGGTATTCAGCACATCTGTATAACACTCAAGTATTTTAGCCGGGTCGGTTCCGACCACGGTGTTACTACCCTGGGAAACCGTTATTGGCCGCTCGGTATTCTCTCGCAGGGTGATACACGGGATGCCGAGTGCTGTAGTTTCCTCCTGAATACCCCCCGAATCTGTCAAGACCACGCGCGCGTCCCTCATCAGGCCGAGCATCTCCAGGTATCCGAGCGGAGGAGTCATTGTAATGTGGCCATCAGCAAGCAGGTCGCCAAGGCCAGCGGCATCAATTTGCGCGCGAGTGCGGGGGTGAATGGGAAATATCAATGGGGTGCTCCGGCTTACATCGATGAGTACGCGTAGCAGGCGCTCAAGCACGGCCGGGTCATCGACATTCGAGGGGCGATGCAGGGTCAGGAGGCCGTAATCATGCCCGGTGCGGTCTCCGGTTCTCAGGTGGGTGCCGAGCTGCGCCAGTGTGCTGGCCGCCGGGACAGCATTTTCCAGGTTAAAAAACAGCGTATCTATCATTACATTGCCGACAAAATGAATGCTGGAATCCGCAATGCCCTCGCGCCGCAGGTTATCCCGGGCGCTCGATTCAGTAGTAAACAGGAGTTCGGACAACTGGTCTGTCAGTACCCGATTAATTTCTTCCGGCATTTTGCGATCGCCACTGCGCAAACCGGCCTCAACGTGCAGCACCGGCACCCCCTTCTTGACCGCCACCAGGGCGCAGGCGATGGTCGAGTTGACGTCACCCACGACCAGCACGGCGCGCGGCTTCAGCGTATCCAGCACCGGCTCAAATCGCTTCATGATCTCAGCGGTCTGCTGCGCATGAGTTCCGGAGCCAACCTCGAGATCAATATCTGGCTGGGGAATACGCAATTGATCGAAGAAAGCGTGCTTCATCGCGGCGTCATAGTGCTGCCCGGTGTGTAACAGACGCGCTGAGAGCGCAGACGCATTGCTGGAAAAGGCTCGCATGATCGGGGCAATTTTCATGAAATTTGGCCGCGCCCCAACAACACAGAGGATCTCGTTGGAAGCCGTGTCACACAGCATGAACGAACGTCCTTCTAAAGAGCGATTCCAAGCGTCGCAGTGATTCGATTCTCCTGGTATTCATTGAAGACCGACTCGCCCTGGCGATCAGTAAACAGGTAGCTCAGGCTCAAATTGAGCCTGTTGTTGAACTGCCGGCCCACGGTGAAACTGAAGGTCCATACTTCCGAGTTTTCACTGTCGGTGAACTCGGGCAATTCATTGATACGCCCGCGCGGTTCGTCATCCCGCCACGCTATCGAACCGGCCACGCTGTAGCGGGAGGAAACCTGCGGGCTGAAAGTGGCGGTAACATTCTTGAAGACGGACACTTCGCCATCCTCAGAGCGCGTCTGCTCGGAATAATTGCCATTGATGCTGAGCACGGAGCTGCGGCCGGTATACGTCCAGCCACCCGCAACGCGCTCGTCGAGAATCGGCCCATTACTGAAAACGCTGGCGTTATTGATGTTGTCGTCAAACCCACCCAGGTCCTGTGTGCGCAGATCTCGCTCAAAGGTGACTCGCTTCTCGTAATTCAGCCTGAACAGGCTGCGCTTGTGCTCGTGGCGGATATCCAGACGGGGAGTATCACCAAAAAAACGACCACCTGCCCCAACCGTCACAGCGGTGCGTGGCGTGGGCGTCCAGTTCAGGTTGACTCCCCAGCTCGGCCCATCCGTGTCGCCTTTGAGCGTGGTTTGAAACTCGTTCCACTCCCGACCGTAAAATCCATCAATACCCCAGCGTCGATCAAAGCGATACCCGAGTGCGACACGCGCTGAACTCAGCTCTGTATCATCGCGCGTGAGACCATTGAAGTCCTCACCGTAGTGCACGCGTGTGTAGTCACCCGCGACCCTGCGTGAGAACTTCGAGGCGGTTGCATTGCTGAGCGCTGCATTCATGCTGTGACGATAGCTGTCACGCACCAGGTCGCTACTATTGAACTGCTCATCCCAGGTATAGCGGGCGTCCAGTTCCACCCAGTCCTTGAAACGGCGCTTTAGCACGGGCGACACAGAGTAGCGGTAGTAGGTATTACGGTTACCGGTACGGTTGAAGTTATCATCACCACCGGCGGCGCGCGAGGTCACTTCGTTTTGATCGGCCCGGGCGTTGACTTCCAGGTTCATCCAGTTGTCGATAAGCACCGATTCAACCTTGCCGCGCAACTGCGGGCTGAACTGCTCCCGGTCATCCAGGTTGCCATTGCAACCTTTGCTGTTCAGCGCGCTATTGGTCAGTGAATTCAACTCCACCGTGCCGGCCAACAGCGCAGAGGCCTTGCGACCCTTGCCCTCAATCCCGACGGAGGGCGTCAGCGTGCCGATCCAGTCCCCCTGCTTGTCGCTTTGCGACAGGCAAACGTTGTCGGTATAGATAATCGATGGCGCAACCGAAGCACGCGTCGTCCACTCCGCCGCCTCGCTCCTCTCCACAGCCAGTACCAGCACGATGCTGGCCAGGGCGGCGGCAAATACGGGTGACCGACTGTATCGCATTGGCATTAGCAACTCTCCTAGCCGGATTCACCGTGCGAATCGTACTCGTACTGCCGGTCACGTCCGTAGCCGTACATTTCGCCGTAGGTATAGTAATAGGGACTACTGCGCTGCCGCGCGCGATTCAGCACCATGCCCACCATTTTATCTTCACCGATATACTCGATGGCTTGCTCGACAGCATGCTGGGGCGTCATATCTGCGCTGACCACGAACACTATCTGGCCCATGAAACTGCAAAGGACAGACGCTTCTGTGGT
>Ga0102938_10003357_pt1 | contig 11962 bp, 5 predicted proteins | sample SalPonR2_B_D2_MG_FD_84516 | JGI IMG/M metagenome (GOLD analysis project Ga0102938, IMG submission 84516) | Salt pond soil microbial communities from South San Francisco under conditions of wetland restoration - Salt Pond MetaG R2_B_D2_MG | ecosystem: Environmental > Aquatic > Marine > Intertidal... | reverse complement strand
GTCGGCAAGGGTCACCCGGAGTACTATCAGGACCTCGCGGCCACCCTCGCCGAAAACACCGAAAACAGCTACTTCATCAACCAGTTCGGCAATCCGGACAACCCGCGCACGCATGAAACCATGACCGGCCCGGAAATCTGGCGCCAGATGGAGGGCAATCTCGACGCCATGGTGGTCGGCGTCGGCTCCAGCGGCACGATCACCGGACTGTCGCGCTATTTTGCCGAGGCCGCGCCCGACCTCGAGCTGGTTCTCGCCGATCCCGAGGGCTCGATCCTGGCCGACTACATTGCCACAGGCCATGTCCGTGAGGATGCCGGCGGCTGGCTGGTCGAAGGCATCGGCGAGGACTTTCTGCCATCGATCAGTGATTTCAGTCGGGTCTCCAGGGCCTATGCCATTTCTGATCGGGAAAGCTTCATGACCGCGCGCGAACTGCTCAAGCGCGAGGGCCTGATGGGCGGATCATCGACCGGCACGCTGGTCGCCGCTGCCCTGCGCTACTGTCGTGAACAGACAGAACCGAAGCGGGTGCTGTCGATGGTCTGCGATACCGGCAACCGTTACCTCTCCAAGGTCTACAACGACTTCTGGATGCGCGAACACGGCCTGCTGGCGGGCAGCAACTACGGCGACCTGCGCGACCTGATCGCGCGCCCGATGGCCAGCCGCGATGCCGTGACCGTCGGCCACGAAGAGACCCTGGCCAATGCCTACAAACGCATGATGCTCTACGATATTTCCCAGCTGCCGGTGATGGACGACAGCCGCATCGTCGGCATCATCGATGAATCCGATATTCTGCTGGCCGTCTACGAGGACGAGTCACGCTTTGCCCGCCCGGTCCACAGCGCGATGGTCCAGGATCTCGAATCGGTCCAGTATCGCGACTCGATCGATGAACTTCTGCCGATCTTCAACCGCGACCACGTCGCGATCGTGATGGACGGAGAGGATTTTCTCGGACTGATCACGCGTGTCGACCTGCTGAACTTTCTCAGGCGACGGGCCGATCGAGTTTGATCGATCTGGCGCCGGGCGATCAGAGTGCGGCTTTTTTGCGACCAGCGAATCCGCTCAGAAAACGCAGAAACAGGTAGGCCGCAGCGCGCGCCGTGCGCCCGTCCTTATCGTAGGGCGGGGACAGTTCCATCAGATCAAGGCAGCAGACCGAGGACTGTCGTCCCGCGGCCTCGGCGTAGTCGGCCAGGCGCTGGACCGACCAGCCCGCCGGATTCGGTGCGCTGACCCCCGGCGCCTGGGCCATATCGAGGACGTCAAGACAGATCGAAACGAACTGGGCTCGGTCGCCTGGCCATTGCGCTGACGACCATTCGGCCAACTCACCGCCATTCGACAGAAACCAGTCCAGATGCTCAGGCGAGTTGACCAGAGGATCGAAACCGAACAGGGACAGGCGCCCCAGACCGCCTTGCTCGATCAGTCGCCGAAAGGGCATGCCCGAGCCGTCTTCCTCGCGGACATCTAGGTGGGCATCGAAGTAGACCCCGTCGATGCGCTGCCCGGCCGGCCGAAAGCGTGAATCGATCAGCGCGCGCACCTCGGGAAAGGTCAGGTCATGGCCGCCACCGACGCCGATGGGCATCAGATCGAGTTCAAGCACCGCACTGACCGTCGCCGTCACGCGCGCATGGGTCTCATGCAGGTCATTTCCCGGGATCACGTTGCCCAGATCCAGAATCGGTGCATCCAGGCCCTGAAGCCCCACCGATTCAGCCGACCCGTAGCCGGCCAGCCCCGATCGGAACGCATCCGGGCCCTGGTCTGCGCCGGGCCGACCGCCGTTCAGGCGAACGCCCCGGTCATCGGCCAGCCCGATCAGGGCCAGACCGCGAACGGGATACCCGCCGGCAAGCCAGGCGGCTTCACCAAGCCGGGGATAGGCACCCTCGTGCAGATCATGGATCCGCGCAGCCAGACGCCCCCGTCGCCGCGGCGGCCAGGTCCCGGGCTGAGTGTATTCCCGCAGACGGTTCCGCTCACTCACCGATCAGCCCCGCAAGGCTGCGCCGGTCAAAAGGCAGATCGAGCTCGTGCTCCGCCGCACAGTCCCGGGCCGAGTCATAGCCGGCCGACACGTGGCGGAAGACCCCCATCGCCGGATCATTGGTCAGCACACGCTCGAGTCGACGCTCGGCCGCGTCCGTGCCGTCAGCCACGATCACCTGGCCGGCGTGCTGCGAGTAGCCGATGCCAACGCCGCCGCCGTGATGAAAGCTGACCCAGGAAGCGCCCGAGGCGGTGTTGACCAGAGCATTCAGAATGGCCCAGTCGGAAATCGCATCCGAACCGTCGGCCATGCCCTCGGTCTCGCGGTTGGGGGAAGCAACCGAGCCACAGTCGAGATGGTCGCGCCCGATCACGATCGGTGCCTCCACCTCACCGTTGCGGACCAGGTCGTTGAAAATACGGCCGGCCCTGGCACGCTCACCCTGGCCAAGCCAGCAGATGCGTGCCGGCAGGCCTTCGAATTCGATCCGCTCACGCGCCAGGGTCAGCCAGCGGGCCAGGCCCTCATGCTCGGGGAAGGCCTCCAGCAGGGCCTGATCGGTCCGATAGATATCCTCGGGATTCCCCGACAGGGCACACCAGCGAAATGGACCGCGCCCGACGCAGAACTGCGGGCGGATGAATGCCGGGACGAAACCCGGAAAGTCGAAAGCGCGCTCAAGACCTTCGTCAAAGGCCCGCTGCCGGATATTGTTGCCGTAGTCGAAGGTCACACTGCCAGCATCCTGCAGCGTGACCATCGCCTCGACGTGCCGCCTCATGGTGGCCAGAGAATCGCGCACGTAGCCATCGGGATCGCGGCTGCGATAGGCATTGGCCTGTTCGAAGTCATAGCCGGCAGGGACATATCCCTTGAGCGGGTCGTGGGCGCTGGTCTGGTCGGTCAGTGTGTCCGGCACGATCCCGCGTTCGATGATCCGCTCCAGCAGGTCGACCGCGTTGGCCACCACACCGACGCTGATACCGGAGCGCTGCGCCTTCAGCTCCAGTGCGCAGTCGATCGCCGAATCGATGTCCAGCAGGACCCGGTCGAGATAGCGCTTGCCCATTCTGCGCCGCAGGCGGGACTCGTCGACATCGGCAATCAGACAGGTACCACCGTTCATGGTGATCGCCAGCGGCTGGGCGCCACCCATGCCGCCGCAGCCCGCGGTCACGTTCAGCGTTCCGGCCAGACTGCCCTCGAAATGCTGGCGGGCACACTCGGCAAAAGTCTCGTAGGTGCCCTGCAGGATGCCCTGTGTCGAAATATAGATCCAAGAACCGGCCGTCATCTGGCCGTACATGATCAGCCCTTTTCGCGCCAGCTCATCGAAGTGCTGCTGCGTGGCCCAGGCCGGCACCAGATTGGAATTGGCGATCAGCACTCGGGGTGCGTCCTCGTACGTGCGCACAACCCCGACCGGCTCGCCGGACTGGACCAGCAGGGTTTCGTCCGGCTCGAGGCGCTTGAGCGCGGCGACGATCGCATCGAACGCCGGCCAGGAGCGCGCGGCCTGACCCCGCCCCCCATAGACGATCAGATGATCCGGGTCCTCGGCCACTTCCGGATCGAGATTGTTCATCAGCATGCGCATGGCCGCTTCGGCCTGCCAGGTCTTGCAGACCTTCCGGTTACCGCGGGGGGCGCGAACGGTACGGGCAGAACTCATGTTGATTGGCCTCTGGGCTGTCGAGATCGATCCCCATTCTAATCTGTCGAGCGGTCCCCGGTCCCACCACCCCCGAACAGACGCACTTCCAGCGGGCTGGAGGTGTCGAGGTGGACATCGCGCTGCGGGAAGGCAATCACGATACCGGCATCGTTGAGCTTGCGGTTGACCGCCAGATGCAGTGCGGTTGTGGTCTCGAGGCGTTCACTGACCGACGGCTCATAGCAGCGCAGCCCGAGATTGAGCGAGTTGTCGCCGAAGGATTCGAAGGTCACCAGGGGGGGCGGATCCTCCAGCACGACCGGATTTTCGACGGCCGCTTCCTCGATCAGCTTCAGTGCGGTTTCGACATCGCTGCCGTAGGCGATGCCGACCATGAAGTAGATCCGGCTGGTTTCATCGGACAGCGACCAGTTGACCACGCGCGAGGTGATGAACTCCTTGTTCGGCACGATCAGTTCCTGCTGGTCCCATTTGCGGATCGTCGTTGCGCGGATCTGAATCCGGACGACGCGGCCGGTGTCCTCGCCGACGGTCACGACATCCCCCACCCGCACAGGCCGCTCGATGAGGATGATCAGGCCGCTGATGAAGTTGGCCACGATCTCCTGCAGACCGAAACCGATTCCCACACCGAGCGCGGCCACCAGCCACTGGAGCTTCGACCAGTTGACGCCGATGATCGACAGCACCAGGCCGAGGCCGACCAGGACGATGCTGTAGCGGGCCAGGGTGGCGAAGGCCAGGCGGCTGCCCGAGGGCACGGAACCGCGCTGACGCAGGATGATCTCGACAAGGGCCGGCAGGCTGCGCGCTGCAGCGAAGGTCAGAGCAACCAGAAGCAGCGCCAGCAGCAGGTCGGCCAGCGAGACGCGCTGCAGAACCTGTTCACCGGAGACCTGCTGGGCGTATTGCCACAGCGTGATGTCGCTCAGGTTGACCAGGGCCGGAAAGACCGGCGACCAGATCGCCACGATACCCAACAGCGCCGCGATGGAGAGCACGACGTTGATCAGCTTGCTGCTGTCCGAATCAAGACTCGCCAGGTCCTCACCCGCCTCCAGCGCGGGAGCACCCTCGGTCGCCATTGATCCCGCATCGGCGCTGCCCTGCTCGCGAGCGGCCGCACGGCGAGCCAGGACCTCCTGCAGCCGCGCGCGACGCCTGGCGATCAGCAGCCAGCGTGCTGCCAGTTCGCTGACCAGGGCCAGGGCCAGCGCAAAGAGCAGGGTCTGAATCGTGCGATCGAGCAGAATGGAGGCCGAATACATGAACCCCGTCAGGGCAACGATGCCCATCAGGACCGGAATGGCAAGCGTTGCAATCAGCCAGGTCCATCCAAGCCTGGGCGAATAGGTCATGCTCGGCCGCCGTTTGAGCCGCTCGATGATGGACTGTCCCGGACGAAGCAGTCGATAGAGAAAACGCGCCAGGCCGAAGACCGGCAGCAGGTAGATGAGCTGGGCAAAGCCGAAGGTCTGCTCCGGCTCGGCGAATCGGTATGCAAGGATCAGAAAGACGCCGGGAACCAGCAGGGTCAACCCGAGCAGGAACAGTTCACGACGCAGCGCGGCCAGCGCCTCCGGCAGCCACTGAAAATGTGCTTCGGCCACGCCCCCCGGCAGACAGAGGTTGCGGACCGCAAGCAGGAAATAAAGAATCGGTGCCATTCTGAGCAGAGCGTTCCCGTAGGCCGCCGAAGCATGATTGGAGGCAGGACCATCGATCATCAGCCAGCCGGTGACCAGCGTCAGCAGTGGCCAGGGCACTGCCATGATCAGCGTCAGCGCCACGGCGTGCAGGGTCGAGGCCATGTTGTCGGCGGAGGGCTTGCCGACCGACCTGGCCGTGCCGCGCAAGCGATCAAGCAATGCCTGGCGCTTCCAGGCCGCGATCAGGACCAGTACCAGGGCCATGATCTTGAGCGGTGAAGCCAGCGCATGGATGCTCAGCACGCGAAGGCCTTCGGCCCAGCCCGGAGAACCGAGCACGCTGACCAGTTCGTCCGGTAAAGCCATGAGTTTGGCCGGGCTCAAGGGGGTTTCGTTGCGCAGCCAGAGCAGATTCCTTGAAAGAAAATCGCGGTAATCCTCGATGATCTGAAGCGCCTGCCGCTCCGTGGTCTCGAGCTCCGAGAGGGTCCGCAGGTAATCGTTGTTGACGGCGATCAGCTGACGCAGCAGATTGCGCCGGGCCTCGACCACGGACTCGACTTCATCGCGAACAGCAGCCAACCGCTCGGGACGGACGCTGGTCAGCAGTTCATCGATTCGCGCATCGCTGAGGCGCCATCGATCGAGCGATTCTTCGAGCTGCAGGCCACGCAGGCCCGCGGCAGCGATACGCGCTTCGCGCTGGCGTGATGCCTGGTCGAAATCCCGCGGTTCCGGCAGATCGCGCTGCTCGGCCTGGAGAAAAGTGCCCAGCGCCGGGCTGAGCCCGACCATCTCCAGCTTCTGGCGCGCACTCTCGAAACGCCGCCGCAGTGAATCGAGCTGCGCCTGTGCCGATCGATTTTCCTCTGCCGCCTCGCGAGTCGATTCACTCAGCCTTGCCAGCTCGGAAGCCAGCGCTGCGCTGGCTTGCAGCGTCTCGTCGATCAGTTCGGAGTCGGTCATCGCCCTCAGACTGGCCGCGCCGGAATCTGCCAGCGTTCGCTCAGCCTCGATTCCGCGTAGATCGGTCAGCGCATTCTGAAGCTCGTTGACACGGCTGCGGGCGCGCTCGAGCGTCAGCATGGCCTGGTCGCGGCGAGCCTCCAGCAGCCCGAGCCGAGCCGACTGGGTCAGCAGATCCTGCTCCAGAAACGCGATTTCCGAGACCAGCGCGGCGGCGCGAGCTCGCGCGGCCGCCATCTCGGGGTTATCCGGGCCGTCTCGACCCGGCAGCCCAGCACCGTTGATGACCGCCCGCAGGTCTTCGATTTCCGCGCGTGCCGCGGCGAGACGCTGCTGGGCGGCTTGAGGCCGCGATCTCAATGCCTCGGTACGATCATCGAGGCGCTCGAGGTTCTGATCTGCTGCCAGCAGCTCGGCTCGAGCCAGGGCCAGCTGCTGCTCGACCTCTTCGATGGATTCGTCACCGTCGAGGATCGGAGGCGCTGGCGCCTGGCGATCGGCGGCCAGCGCCTCGCGCAGCGCGAGCCGTTGCTGCGGCGCTTCGATGCCCGCAGCTTCGAGCTCACGCGCCCGCGCTTCGAAGCGAGCCTTTTCCTGCAGGCTGGCCAGCGCCTGCTGATAGGCGGCAAGTGCGGCCTGATCGCCGGGCTCGTTCGCTGTCGACTCGAGCTCTGCAATGCGCGCCTGGATCGCTTCGGACGACAGGCTGGTGCCGGGGGGTTCCTGCGCCTGGCCCGGGGCCGACAGGAGGATCAGCGGAGCCAGCAGGGCGGCCAGCCAGGCTCGCGGCAGTGCGGCAGCGCCCCGGCATTGTCTGCCGGAGCGGCGGATTCTTGCTAATGAGAAATGGCCCAATCGATTACCCACGCTCGATGAATGAAGTGGCACTCGTTCTACAGTCATTCTAGTGCACTGCCTGTTCGATCAGTTCGAACAGCCGACCTGAAATCCGTTGTCGCAGTGGGCCTTGAGACGCTCGGTCTCTGCCGGACTCCAATCGCGCGGCGCGGTCACCGCGACCCAGGGGTCGATGTAGTCGTGGGCGTAATAGGCATGACCATGACCGGGCGGCGAGCCGAAGGACAGCGCCAGATCGATCGCCAGCTGGAACTGAGTGACCACCGGCATGAAGAAGAAGTACTCCGACATGTCCTCGGCCGGGGGATCTCGCATCCAGGGCGGGGCGCGCCACAGCGAAGCCGGATCGTAGAACACAACCGGATCACTGGAGTATTGCAGGAAAACGATCCGCATCGCGCCCCAATCGGTGTCCGAATCCAGGGCGCTGGCCGTGTGCGAGGCGTAGCGAATGAGCGAGCCATCGCCGATCGTCGGCCGCACCCAGGGGCTGCCCGGCGCACGCTGGCGCTGGACGTAGTTCCAGAACGCCGAAGGAAAGGGCGGCCCGGCCCAGAACGCCCCGTGAATCGGGTCATCAAGCAGGCGAAACAGGTTGGTTGCATGCATCGACGACCAGGCCCCCAGGCTCAGCCCGTGGACGTAGAGTCGCGGTCGACCTTCCTTCGGCAGGGTCTTCCAGAAACCGTGTACGACATCCTGGAGCGCGGTTGCCTGCTCCAGGCCAGTGTTGGTTTCCAGGATCAACGCCAGTGGAGATTGGAGGTAGGAATACTGCGCTGCGACGGTAGCAATGTCGCCATCGTGCATGTATTCGACCGGGTCCTGCGAGCCCGGGTCCATCCAGCCGGTGCCGGTCGGACTGGCAATGATCAGCACCTCGCGCTCGAAGGCGCCCAGGCGCTGCAGCTCGGCCAGGGCCAGCTCGGCGCGCTCCTGCGGCGTTTCGGCGTTGGCCCGGCCCACGTAGACCCGGATGGGATCGAGCGCCGGTCCCCCGGTGAAGGCGGTAATGGCCTCGGCATCCGGGCCGGAGGTGATGAAATTCCTGCCCGGCTCGCCGATCGCGGCCCAGTCGATGAGCGACGCGTCACTGCCGGTCATGCGTGGATCCGTCGGCGCGGGCGGTGCATCGTCGAAGAGTGCCTGTGCCGTTTCATAGCTTTCATCCAGCCCGACGATGACCCGATCGAGGATGCCGTCACGCGTGACCAGCAGCAGGATCAGCGCGACCGCGACCAGTCCCAGCACGTTCGCACGCCGCGGCGGCATCACACGGTAGAACCATCCCCGAATCAGCCGGAACAACCCGGCCACCAGGCGGCCCAGGGCGAAGGCCACCGCGAAGGTGGCCAGGGCGGCAAGCCCGATCCGGGCCAGATGCAGGGCATCGGCCGGCGCCAGACCCATCTTTTCCCGCAGGTCGTTCTGCCAGCCCAGGCTGGCGCCAAGCACCCAAAGGAAAAACCCGACCACAGCAATGGCGCAGACCAGGGTCACGATCCGCGCCGGTCGCCCGGACAGTCGAGGCAGATCCGCCGCCCTCCACAACAGCGCAATGATCTGTCCGATCAGATAGCCCAGTGCCGTCACCAGCCCGCCCAGAACCCCCTGGACTTCCGGGCCACGCGGAATCAGCGACGGCGTGAGCGAAACGGCGAAGAACAGCAGCCCGAGCAGCAGACACGGCAGGGAAAACGGGCCAATGACCCTGGAAAGGAACACACCGAGACGTTTCATTGGCGAGCGCGATCCAGCAAGAACCTGCCGAAACAATAGCACCCCGTCGACACCGAAGGAGGCCAGACTGGTATCCGATCTGACGTAAACTCGAGCGACAGCCTAGTTAGGGAGAGTCATCGTGCGAGGATTGATCACAGCTATTCTGACGGTCATCGTTTCCGCTCCGTTGGGCGCCCGGGACTTTGCGATTCAGGCCCCGGATGAGGTTCATACCCGGCAGTCCGTCGAAGTCCATTGGACGGCACCGGTTGCAGACGGCCAGCTGCTCGAAATCCGTCCTGAGGCCGAAGACGCCAGACGCGTGACCTATTCCTATGTGCGCAACAATCCGGAGCGCATCGAAGCGCCGGAACAGCCGGGCAACTATCTCCTGACTCTGATCCATGAGGGCGCAGTTCAGGCAGCCCGGCCGCTGCGCGTGGTCATGGCCACGGCAACGATCGATGGCCCCGCAAGCGCCGGTGCCGGCGAGACGATCGAGGTCCGCTGGTCGGGTCCTGCCAACCGCTCCGATCTGATTTCCTGGGCATTACGCGACGGGGAATTCCTGCGTCGTTCCAGCTACGGCTACGTCGGCGATGCACAACAAGGCGCTCGAACACTCCGTGCCCCGGCGCAGGCCGGAGAATATGATCTGATCTACCGCAGTGGATCGACCATTCTTGCTCGCTACCCGGTCACGGTGGGCAGCGTTTCCGCCAGCGTCTCGGCGCCGCCCAGCGTCCATGCCGGCAGCCGGTTCACCGTCGCCTTCGAGGGCCCGAACAATGCGGGCGACCGGCTGACTTTCAGTGAGCGCGGCGGCGAACCGCGAAGTGGCATTGGCAGCTACGTCTATGTTGGCAACACTACTGACCAGTCTGCCGTCCTGCGCGTCGACGAAACCCCGGGTGAATACGATGTGGTTTACGTGTCGAATGATGAGGTCATCGGCCGCGCCCCGATCGACATCATTGCGGCCAGTGTCGATATCGAAGGCCCCGGCCAGATCCCTGCCGGACTGCGCTTTGGCGTGACCTGGCGGGGAGAGGCCAACGCTGGCGACATGATCCTCATCGAGGAGGGTGATCAGGCCCGCCATGACTATCGCCATGACTATCGCTACATCGATCCCGCCGAGGCCAGCGTCGAACTGGCGGCACCGGATGCCAGCGGGGACTATTCACTGGTCTTTCGAACCCGAGGCGGTCAGATCCTCGATAGGGAGCCGCTCAGCGTGACCAGATTGCCCGAACCACCCGGTCAATTGATGGTGACGCAGCGCCGTGCGAGTCTGGACAGCGATGATGCCGTGGGAGTCATTCTGGATGCCTCTGGATCCATGCTGCAGCGCCTCGGCGGGGAACGGCGTATCGAGATCGCACGCGCCACTCTGATCGATCTGGTCAACGATACCGTTCCGGAAGGCACCGGATTCGCCCTGCGCGTGTTCGGTCATCGCGAGGCCGACAGCTGCAGGACGGACCTCGAAATCCCCCTCGGCCCGCTCGATCCGGCGCGCGTCAGCACGACAATCGCGGGGATCGATGCGATGAACCTGGCGCGTACACCGATCGCTGCCTCGATCGCCCGGGCCAGCGCCGACCTTGCAGGCGTCGAAGGCCAGCGCATTCTGGTGATCCTGACCGACGGCGAGGAAACCTGCGAGGGAGACCCGGCCAGCGCCATCGCCGCTCTGCGCGAGCTTGGCTGGGACATCCGCGTCAACATCGTGGGCTTTGCAATCGACAACGATGAGCTGGAGCAGACCTTCGAGAGCTGGGCCGCGGCAGGCGGCGGCCACTACTCCAGCGCCAGCGACGCCGACAGCCTCTCCCAGGCCATGACGCAGGCCGTTGCCACGCCTTTCAGGATCATCGACGAGCAAGGTGCGGAAGTGGCCACTGGCGTGACCGGTGACGAAGCCGTTTCGTTACCGCCAGGTCACTACCGTATCGTCAGTGCCGGCCAGACCCTCAATGCGACGGTCGGATCTGAGGAACGGACCACCGTCACTCTGGATCCCTGAAAAGCGGCCTGGCACACCCTGCCGCTTCCGACGTTTTTCTTGCACTAGCGGGCAACCGACTGCTCCTTTTCGTCGGCGCCCGATAGAGCTCCCTGACTCGCCGCCGAGTCCACCAGCACCGCGATGCCGCCGTCGCCGGTGACGTTGCAGGCGGTACCGAAGCTGTCCTGAGCCATGTAGAGGGCGATCATCAGGGCAATGGCGGTCTCATCGAAGCCGAGCATGCTGCCGAGCAGACCGACCGCCGCCATCACCGCGCCACCAGGCACGCCGGGAGCGGCCAGCATGACCAGGCCGAGCATGAAGATGAACGGCAGCATGGTCAGCAGTGACGGCATGGCCAGGCCATCACTCAGCACCATGACGGCCACGGCGCAGGAGACGATGGTGATCGTCGAGCCGGCCAGGTGGACGGTGGCACAGAGCGGGATAGTGAAGCTGGCGATGTCTTCGCGCACATTGTTGTTGCGAGCACATCTGAGCGTGACCGGAATGGTCGCGGCACTCGACATCGTGCCCAGGGCGGTGACGTAGGCCGGCAGCATGTTCTTGATCAGGCTGAGCGGCGAGCGGCCCGACTTCATCCCGGCCAGGGTGTACAGCACGCCGATCCAGACCCAGTGCAGGGCCACCGACAGCAGCAGGACGATACCGAAGGTCTTCAGGGTTTCGAACACGGTGCCGGCAGCGGCCAGCTCGGCGAACACGCCGGCGATGTAGAACGGCAGCAGGGGGATGATGACGGTGATCAGCAGCTTCTCGATCACGTCGCGTCCTTCCTCGAAGACGGATTTCAGCGTCGTGGCATTAGTAGCCGCGATCCCGAGACCGAAGATGAAGGCCGTTGCCAGCGCACTCATGATGCTGAGCACCGGAGGAATATCCATGCGCAGGAAGGGCTCGAGTGCGCTGCCTTCTTCGGCCGGTGGCGTCCCGCCAGCGGTAGCCAGCAGCGGGATCACCACTGCGGCAATCAGGAAAGCCATGATCCCGGCCAGGATGGTCGAGGCGTAGGCGGTACCGATGGTCCGGCCCAGCAGATGGCCCGAGGC
>Ga0102938_10003350_pt1 | contig 11982 bp, 11 predicted proteins | sample SalPonR2_B_D2_MG_FD_84516 | JGI IMG/M metagenome (GOLD analysis project Ga0102938, IMG submission 84516) | Salt pond soil microbial communities from South San Francisco under conditions of wetland restoration - Salt Pond MetaG R2_B_D2_MG | ecosystem: Environmental > Aquatic > Marine >... | reverse complement strand
ACCGCGTCGCTGCGTTTCTCGGCGCTGAGTTCGTCGACGTTTTCTTCGGCATATTCGATCAGTTTTTCCGAAAAGACGGCTGAAAGCGCGGGGTCGGCGGTGGACAGCTCCATCCGGATCACGCCTTCGGTCGGATCATAGCCTAAAATGACGTATTTCTTGTAAAGCTTGTAAGCGGCCTCGTTACTGGCGTCTTCGGAAAGCCGCTGTATCGGGTCGATCCAATCTTGGCTGAAATGTTCACGAAAGCCGACATCCTGATCCAGTCTTAGCATGGCGTCCTTGGATTGCAGGTAGGATTGCGTGGCGATCGAATCCTGTCCTGTGGCGAACTGGGTGGGCAGCAAACCGCCAAGCCCGCCACCACCGCCACCACCACCGCCATCGGCGGTGAGGATCAGAAACTCGGATTTGGTCGTGTACATCGGGGTGGCCACGCCATAGTAGTAATACCCCGCAATCAGGGTTGGCAGGAACACGAAGGCAGTCAATCGTGTCAGCAAAAGCAACAGTTTGCGGCGGCGGCGCTTGGCAATGTCGCGCTGCATCTGCGTGATTTCCAAGGCGCGACGATCGGCTGGGCTAAGGTCGGTCGAGGGCAGGTTGTGACCCACCGGCACGGTCTGGGGCAGTTGAACGCGATCCTGCGCAGGGGGCTGTGCGCCCGGGGCAGGTGGTGTGCCGTCTACGCCATCACCGCCGCCGCCTTTGCCGCCGTCGCCTGCGACCAGCTCAAGGATACTGTTACGCTGGAACGGGTCTATGCCTTTGGCGCGCAGCAGACGCACGGCGTCAAAATCCGAGGTCGGCGCAAGCCCATGTTTCTGGGCCATCCGGCGCGCCATGCGCAGTTGGCGGCCTGTCAGGCCTTCTTTGCGGATTTCATCGATGGAAGTGGCCGACGCCATCTCGCGGGCCGAACTGACCTGACCGGTTGTGGTGCCGGAGTGTTGCGGCTCGGCGGCGCTGTCCGCGGCGGCGTGGTCCTGCGCCTGATCTTCAGGGCGGGCTGGCTGCGGCGTTTGGGTCGCGCTGCGACGGATTCTGAACTTCCTAGCCTTGGGTTTCGTAGTCATAAAGCTGCTTTGCCTCTTCCAAGGTGTCGAACATGTACAATCTGCCATCCATAAGAACAGCTGCAGAACGCGCAAATTTTTCCAGTGTTTCGGGTTGGTGCGAAACGATAACGACGGTTGTGTTGCGCAATCTTTCGCGCAGAATTTCGCCTGCCTTGCGGTTGAATTCGACATCTGTCGAACTGGGCATGCCTTCGTCGATCAGATACATGTCGAAATCAAGCGCCAACATCAGCGAAAAGGTAAATCGCGCGCGCATGCCCGAAGAATAAGTGCCAAGCGGTTGGTCGAAATATTCGCCAAGGTTGCACATCCAACGGCAGAACGCCTCGATGTAATCGGGATCCAACCCATAAAGCCGCGCGATGTAGCGTGCATTTTCCATCGCCGAGATTTTGCTGACAACTCCGCCCATGAACCCCAAGGGAAAACTGATGCGGCAACCACGGCGAATTTCGCCTTCGTCGGGCTTTTCAAGGCCCGCCATCATGTTGATCAGCGTTGTCTTGCCGGTACCGTTGGGTGCAAGGATGCCCAAGGAATTGCCCAGTTCGATGCGAAAGGTCACGCGGTCAAGGATCACCTTGCGCTGCGTGCCGGTCCAGAAGGACTTGCTTACGTTGTCGAATTCGAGCATCCAGTGGCTCCGATGCTGCTCTGGCTTGACCCTCTTTAGCGGGGTGTTGTTAAGGCATTATTATCCAAGAATATCCGACATTATGCCGGATCAATCAGCCATATGACAGAAGTTATGGGCATTTTTGTGCCGCTGATGAGAAAAAACCATCCCTTTCCGGGGGAAGTCAGCCCATTTCAGGCCAGCGCTTGCCAAGCCAGACCTGCCAAAACGGCCCCGACGGTCGCGAATCCCAAGTAAGCGGCGAACACGCGTGGTTTGACAAGCGCCCAAACAGCGATTGCAGCGGGGATACAGCTGACCCCGCCCGCGATGACAAAGCTCATGGCGGCGCCGTTGCTCATGCCTTGGGTCAGAAGTGCGTCGACCATGGGCACGGCGGCATACCCATTAAGATAGGCCGGCGCGCCAACAAGTGCGCCAAGGATCACCGGCCAGATTCCGGTGCCGCCCAGAACGCTGGCGACCATTTCGGCGGGGACATATTCAAGCATCAGCGCCTCGACCATATAGGCCAGCGCCAGCCATTTCAGCAAGAATGCAGTATTGCCAAGCGCGGTCTCGCGGAAGGTGGCCAGACGATCCTGTTCCACCCAAAAGCGCCAGACGGGTTTGCCGGAAAATGGATCGGTCGCGCCGCAGCAGCCGCTTTGGGGGCCGCAGCCGGGTTGCGCCTGTGGGCGCAACGGATCTGTGAATAGGGCGGTGCGCGCCAGTGTCATGGTGGCCAGTCCTCCAAACAGGCCGATGCCGATGGCCGATATGGTTTTGGCAATCGCGAAATCCCAGCCAAGCGTGCCCGAAGTGATTAGGAACATGGCGGGGTCCATCAGCGGAGAGGCCAACCAAAACGCCATCACCGCCCCAAGCGGCGCGCCAAGCGCCAGCATCGCAGCGATGAACGGGATCACCTCGCACGAGCAAAAGGGGGCAAGCCCGCCCAAAAGTGCAGCCATGACAATCATCCGCGTCTGGCGGCCCTGAAATGCGCGGGCCAGAAGGGTCTCGGCGCCGGTCGCGCGCAGCCATGCCACGGCCAGAACCGCGAAGGTGATGAACGGGGCGGTGTGCAGCAAGGCCTTGGCGGCAAAGGTCATCGTGGGCCAGAGCTGCGGCCAATCCAAAACGGCAAGCGCAACAAGGATCATCATCAGCGCCAGCCAAGCCTTATCGAGCCGCGCCCACAGGCGGCGCTGCGGCGTCAAGGTTGTGTCAGTCATGATCGTGGTCCTTGTAGGGCGCGGGTGCGTCGGCGCAACATTCGCGCAGCAAGAAGTCGGCCAGCGCGCTGAGTTCGTGATAGGCGATGGCGGCGCAGATGATTGACCGCCCTTGACGGGTTTGGCGGACCAGCCCCGCCTGCGACAGAATTTTCATGTGGTGGGTGAGGGTCGAGCCGCTGACGCCGGTGCGCTGCCCCAGATCCCCAATGCTAAGCCCGTCCGGCCCGGCGCGCACCAACGTGCGCAGCACTGAAAGTCGCTGTTCGGAGCCAAGCGCCGCGAAGGCCGATGCGGTCACCGCAAGATCAATATCAGAGACGGAAGTATTTTTCATATTTCTAGAAATATAGAAATGACAGCAGGCGCACAAGACATTTCGATGATCTTAGAAATAAATCCGCGCATCGGTAGGGATGCGCGGACGGATCATGCAGCGGGTTTGATTAGTGTGAGCGGTCGATCTCGCCCACGGCCAGCACTGGGGACGCGTCGATTTCTTCGGCGTCCAGCATGTGGGCCACGCGTTCCAGCACTGCGACAACCATTGCCTGCTCCCAATCATCCAGGGATTCGAACTGCTTGACATAGCGTTGCTGCAGGGCGTTGGGGGCCGCACGCACCTTGCTGATACCCTCGGGTGTAATCTCCAGGCGGGTCTGGCGGCGGTCGGCCTGCGATTGGCGTCTGGTCAGCAGGCCCTTGCTTTCAAGCTTTTTGATCAGGGCGGATACGGTGGCCTGTGTCACCCCCATGCGCTGCGATAGTTCTGTCGGTGTGGCGTGGCCTTTTCCGGCCACGATCTGAAGAACGCGCAACTGAACTGCTGTCAGCCCTGCCTCGCGCGCAAGGTCACGCGCGTGCATTTCCGTTGCGCGCAATATGCGCCGCAGGGCGATGAGGCTGATATCGGTGCGGTCCACGTCGTCCTCCGTGTGCGGAGGTGCCATGTTACCCGCTTTGCGGCGATCTGCAATGCGCGAAGTATTTTGATTGGTATTACTAAACATATCCTTCCTATACACAAAGTAATGCTAAGTAAAAATACCCATAAACGCGCGAAATGACGCATATAGCGCATAAAAACGCTTAGCCACTTGAAAATATGTGTCGGGTGGGTATAGTTAGGGTCACGAACAACAAGGGATAGAAAGCCGTGCATACAATCGAAAGATCGAAGAAAGAACCGAACATCACGTTCCGCAAGCCGCGGCGCGAGGACGGGTCCGCGATCTGGGATTTGATCGCGTCATGCCACCCGCTTGACGAGAATTCGATGTATTGCAATCTGATCTAGTGTGATCATTTCAGCGATACATGTGTTCTTGCAGAGATGGATGGAGAGCCCGTCGGTTGGATTTCCGCCTACCTGACGCCGGACGACATTCAGACGCTGTTCGTCTGGCAGGTCGCCGTGTCGGAAAAGGCGCGGGGTCAAGGCTTGGGCACGCGTATGTTGCAGCACTTGGCCGAGCGTGAAGAATGCGAAGGCATCAATCGCCTGCAAACCACGATCACGCTGGACAACGATGCGTCTTGGGCGCTGTTTGGGAAGTTTTCCAGCAAGATCGACGGCAAGCTGTCCAGCGAGCCCTATTTCCGCCGCGAAGATCATTTCGACGGCAAGCACGCGACCGAACATATGGTCACGATCCAATTCGCCGAAGAGCTGAAGCGCGCCGCCTGATCGCGAGCTGCGCCAGCCTTCAATCTCACTGAACCAAAGGATTTATCATGTCGACTGACACGTCAGCCGCTACAAGCATTTTTACACGTCGTGAATCAGAGGCGCGCAGCTATTGCCGCAGCTTCGACACGGTGTTCACCAAAGCCAAGGGCGCGGAAATGACCGACGCCGATGGCCAGACCTATATCGACTTTCTGGCCGGGTGTTCCTCGCTCAACTACGGGCACAACGACCCGGACATGAAAGAGGCGCTGGTTGACCATATCGCAGGCGATGGCATCGCCCATGGTCTGGATATGTACACCACCGAAAAAGCCAAGTTCCTTGAGGCGTATGAGGAGAAGATCCTCAAGCCCCGTGGCATGGACTATAAGGTGATGATGACCGGCCCCACCGGCACGAACGCCGTTGAAGCCGCGATGAAGCTGGCCCGCAAAGTCACTGGCCGCCGCAATGTGGTGTCGTTCACCAACGGGTTCCACGGCATGACCATGGGCGCGCTGTCATTGACCGGCAATGCCGGCAAGCGGGCCGGTGCGGGCTGTGGCTCGCTGTGCGGTGCTACGCATATGCCGTTTGATGGTGCTTTTGGGGCTGATGTCGATACGCTGCACCAGATGGAATTGATGTTCGACAACCCGTCATCGGGTGTCGATGCCCCAGCCGCGTTCATCTTTGAGCCGGTGCAGGGCGAGGGTGGCCTGAACGCCGCATCGAATGAATGGATGAAAGGCGTCGCCCGTTTGGCGAAAAAGCTGGGCGCGTTGCTGATCGTTGATGATATCCAGTCAGGCTGTGGCCGCACAGGTACCTATTTCGCCTTTGAAGAGGCCGGGATCGAGCCGGATATGATCACACAGGCCAAATCGTTGTCGGGTTTCGGCCTGCCGTTCGCGGCACTGTTGATCAAGCCCGAGCATGACATCTGGAAGCCCGCCGAACATAACGGCACCTTCCGTGGCAACACCCATGCGTTTGTAACCGGTCGTGTCGCGCTGGAGAAATTCTGGAGCGACGATACCTTCCAGACCGAGGTGCAGCACAAGTCGGCCATTCTGACCGCCGGATTGCAGACAGTCGCCGATGACCTGCCCAACGCCCGCCTGAAAGGCCGTGGCATGATGCAGGGTGTCGATGTAGGGTCGGGCGCATTGGCGGGCGATATCTGTTCGCGCGCCTTTGACAAAGGCCTGATCATCGAGACATCGGGCGCCCATGACGAGGTGGTCAAGGTGCTGGCACCGCTGACCATCCCCGAAGAGACGTTGCGCAAGGGCCTGAACATCCTGCTGGATGCGGTCCGCGAAGCGTCGGTGAACACGAAGATTGCAGCGGAGTAACAGCAATGATTGTCAGAGATTTCGATGATGTGGTGAAACAGGGCAATTCTGTTTCAGACGCCAAGTGGACATCCGTGCGGATGCTGCTGGCCGATGACGGGATGGGCTTTTCGTTCCACATCACGTTTCTGGAAGCAGGCAGCGAACATACGTTCGAATACAAGAACCACTTTGAAAGCGTGTATTGCGTTCAGGGCAAGGGCTCGATCACTGATCTGGCAACCGGGGAAACCCATCAGATCAAGCCCGGCACAATGTATGCCCTGAATGAACATGACCGCCACACGCTGCGCGCCGAAGAAGAGCTGGTGATGGCCTGCGTCTTCAATCCACCCGTGACGGGCCGGGAAGTGCACCGCGAAGACGGATCGTATGCCGCGCCGGAACCGGAACAGGTTTCTTAATCCCCCAGAGGCATTCCGGGGTGACAAAGCCCCGGAATGAGCATGAATGACTTTTGAAAATCATACTGTCGAAAAGATTGGTGGCACGTCGATGTCACGTCTGGATGAGCTGGTGGAAAACCTGTTCAAGCGTGACAACGAATCCGAGATCTATAACCGCGTGTTCGTCGTTTCGGCGTCTGGCGGCATCACCAATCTGTTGCTGGAACACAAGAAAAGCGACGAACCCGGCGTTTATGCCCGGTTTGCCAATGACGAGGATGATCACGGCTGGCTGGATGCGCTGTCGAAGGTTGCGCAGGGCATGCGCGACGCCCACAAGGCTGTGCTGCACAATCCGGCCGATCTAAGCGATGCCGATGATTTTGTGCGCGAACGGGTCGAAGGTGTGCGCAACTGCCTGATCGACCTTCAGCGCCTGTGCTCTTACGGGCATTTCCGGCTGAGCCAGCACATGATGCTGACCCGCGAGATGCTGTCGGGCTTGGGTGAATCACACTCGGCTTATGTGACAACGCTGGCGTTGCGCCGCGAAGGCATCAATGCCCGGTTTGTGGATCTGTCGGGCTGGCGCGATGAACGTGAGATGACGCTGGATCAGCGGATCAATGATGCGCTGGGCGATGTTGAGGTCTCGGAGGAATTGCCGATCGTCACGGGCTATGCGCAATGCGCCGAAGGCCTGATGGCAGAATACGATCGCGGGTATTCCGAGGTGACGTTCAGCCGGATCGCGGCGCTGACAGGCGCCCGCGAGGCGATCATTCACAAAGAGTTCCACCTGTCGTCGGCGGATCCTAACCTTGTTGACGGTGACGTGCGCAAGCTGGGCCACACGAATTATGACGTGGCCGATCAGCTGTCGAATATGGGCATGGAGGCGATTCATCCCAAGGCGGCCAAGACATTGCGCCAATCCGATGTGCCGCTGCGCGTGACCAACGCATTCGAGCCGCACGACCCGGGCACCCTGATCGACGATCAGCCCGCCGAGACGCCCGGCGCCGAGATCGTGACTGGCCTCAACGTGCATGCGCTGGAAGTGTTCGAGCAGGACATGGTGGGTGTCAAAGGCTATGACGCCAAAATTCTGGACGTGCTAACGCGGCATGCTATCCGGATTGTGTCAAAGACTTCGAACGCGAATACGATCACGCATTATGTGGACGCCCCGCTGCGCGACTTACGCAAAGTCGAGGCGGATCTGAACAAGGCCTACCCAAGCGCCGAGCTGACCCTGCAACCGCTGGCGATTGCTGCGGTGATCGGGCGTGACCTGACCGGCATCAGCGTGATGGGTGACGGCCTGAAATCCTTGGCCGCGGCGGATGTCAAAGTGCAGGCGGCACAGCAGACGACCCGCTCGGTCGATGTGCAGTTCATCGTTCCACGCGAATCGCTGGCGGCCTCGATTAGCGCCTTGCACGGCGCGCTGATCCCGGCCGCCCAAGTTGCGGATTTTAAGCCCGGCAAGAAGGCTGCATGACCCGCGACTGACAAAACCTGATCACAATCAGCGATCTAACCCGCCCGGCCGTCCCTTGGCCCGGCGGGTTTTTTTATGCGTAGCAGCAACTCAGATGTCAGCAGAACAAGCAGGATCAAACGCAAGATTCAGCGGGCCACTCGCCCGGCTGTGACATGCCGGTCTCATTCAGTCTTTTGCGAGGTCTTTCAAGATCGGGCAATCGGGCCGGGCATCGCCCGCGCATTCCTGCACCAGATGCGTGAGTGTGTCGCGCATAGATTCAAGCTGGGTCAGCTTTTCTTCGATCCGGGCCAGATGATCCTTGGCCACGCGTTTCACATCGGCACTCGCGCGGGTTTCATCCTCGTACAGTGCCAGAAGGGTGCGGCAATCCTCGATGGAAAACCCAAGTGTCCGGGCACGGCCAAGAAAGGCCAGTTTGTGCGCGTCGGTATCTTTGAAAACGCGATAGCCATTTGTGTCGCGCGCCGGGCGGATCAGGTCGATCTCTTCGTAGTAGCGGATGGTTTTGGCCGGCAGGCCAGTGCGTTTGGCGACATCCGAGATATTCATGACGTGGCCCCCTGTCGCATCGCCTGCCGAACCCGGCGCAGGCGCAAGGCGTTGGATAGCACAAACACCGAGCTAAGCGCCATGGCCCCGGCAGCCAACATCGGTGACAGCATCATCCCGGTGAGGGGATACAGAACACCGGCGGCCACTGGAATCAGAGCCGTGTTATAGGCAAAGGCCCAGAACAGGTTTTGCCGGATATTTCGCAACGTGGCGCGCGACAGGTGGAGCGCGTTCACCACGCCCGACAGATCACCCGAGATCAGCACCACATCGGCCGAGTCGATGGCAACATCGGTGCCGCTGCCCACGGCCAGTCCGATATCAGCCTCGGCCAATGCGGGTGCGTCATTGATGCCGTCCCCGACAAACCCGATTGCGCCGAATTGGTCCCGCAAGGCTTTGATCGCATCGACCTTGCCGCCGGGTTGCACCCCGGCGGTGACGTGGTCAATGCCCAGATCTTTGGCAATGGCGTCAGCCGTGGATTGTGTATCGCCGGTGATCATCGCGGTTTTCAGGCCGCGGGCATGCAGCGCGTCGATCACCGCGCGACTGCTGGATTTTACCGGGTCGGCCACGGCCAGAAGCGCGGCCAGTTGCCCGTCTATGGCGGCAAAAACCGGCGTTTCGCCCCGTGCGCCGATCTGGTCCAGCGTGTCAGCCAGCGGTGCGGTGTCGATGCCTTCACGCTGCATCAGCCGTTCGGCCCCGACAATCAGGTCATGCCCGTCCACACGGGCGGTCAGGCCAAAACCACTGATCGCTTTGAAATCTTTGGGCCGGGGCAGGGGCAGGCCACGATCCTTGGCCGCCGCTTCAATGGCCCGCGCGATGGGATGTTCGGACTGTCCTTCGACTGCGGCCACAAGCCCAAGTATTGTGTCCTCGTCATGGCCATTGGCCGGTGTCAGGCTGGTCAGGCTTGGGCGCCCTTCGGTCAGGGTTCCGGTTTTGTCAAAGGCGATAACGCGCACCTCGTCCAGACGTTGCAGGGCGTCGCCCTTGCGAAACAGAACGCCCTGCTCGGCGGCGCGTCCAGTGCCGACCATGATCGAGGTGGGGGTGGCCAGACCCATGGCACAGGGGCAGGCGATAATCAGGACCGACACCCCGGCCACCAGCGCAAAGGTCAGCGCCGGATCGGGGCCAACAACCAGCCAAACGGCAACAGTCACAAAGGCCACGGCCAGAACGACGGGCACAAAAATGCGCACCACGCGATCTGCCAGCGACTGGATCGGCAATTTGGCGCCCTGGGCCTCTTCGACCATGGCGATGATCTGGGCCAACATGGTGTCGCGACCTACCTTGGTGGCGCGGAAAGTCAGCGCGCCTTCGCCGTTGATCGTGCCGCCGATGACAATGTCATCGGTGGTTTTCTCAACCGGCACAGGCTCGCCCGAGATCATGCTTTCGTCGATATATGAGGTTCCACTGGTGACAATGCCATCAACGGCGATCTTTTCGCCGGGACGGACATGCACGATGTCCCCCACGCCAACCTCTTCGATTGGGATCTCGTCGATCTCGCCCTTGCGTTCAACCCGCGCGGTGTGCGCCTGAAGGCCGATGAGTTTCTGGATGGCAGCCCCGGTGCGGCCCTTGGCGCGCGCCTCAAGCCAGCGACCCAGAAGGATCAGCGCCACGATCACCGCTGCGGCCTCGTAATACACGGCGCGGGTGCCCTGCGGCAAAAGGCTGGGTGCAAACAGGGCAATGGTGGAAAAGCCCCAGGCGGCGCTGGTGCCAAGCGCGACAAGACTGTTCATGTCGGGCGCACCGCGCAGCAGGGCGGGAACGCCCTTGGTGAAAAACTCGCGGCCGGGCCAGATCAGGGCGAGCGTGGTCAGACCAAACTGGATCGTCCATGATGTGCTGCGCCCGATGCTCTCATGGATCAGATCGGCAAAGCCGGGGATCATGTGGCCGCCCATTTCAAGGATAAACACCGGCAGGGCCAGCGCCATGGCGATCAGGGTCATGCGGCGGGCATGGTCAACCTCGGCCTGACGGCGGGCGGATTGGTCGTCGCGATCGGTGTCTTCGGATGGTCGGGCGGGATAGCCCGCCTCGGTCGCGGCGCGGGCCAGTTGCGCGGGGTCGGTCGCGCCGGGCAAATAGCGCACGGTTGCGGTTTCCGTCGTCAAGTTGACAGAGGCGTCAAGCACGCCGGATTGCGCGGACAGAGCCCGTTCAACCCGACCCACGCAGGACGCGCATGTCATCCCGGTGACGGTAAGGGTCACCGTTTCCTCGCGCGCCGGATAGTTCGCGGCCTCAAGCGCATTGGTGATCTGCGCCAGATCGGCGCCGTCTGCAATCATCCGCGCGGTGCCGTTTGCGAAATTGACCGATACGTCACGGACGCCGGGCACCGCCTGCAATGCGCGTTCGGCCCGGCCTGCACATCCGGCGCAAGACAGGTTCTGCACTTCGATCTGGAGGGAATGTTGTGCCATGGTGGCCCCCTTTCTGGGTGTCAGATAGGGGTTCCAGTCACGGGAAGGTCAAGGGGCGTGCGGGGGAATTCCGAAATTTTCCCGGCTCAGCCCCGCAACTCATCCAGAATCGCTTGGGCTGCGGCGCGCGGATTGGGCGCCGCCCACACCGGACGGCCGACCACAATATGATCGGCCCCGTCGGCAATGGCCTGCGCCGGGGTGGCGACGCGCTTTTGATCGCCAAGCGCCGCACCCGTGGGCCGCACGCCGGGAGTGACGATCAGGCGGCCTGCCGCCTCGGGCAGGGCGCGGATCATCGCGGCTTCTTGTGGCGAGGCGATGACGCCATCTGCCCCGGCCTCGAAGGCACGGGCGGCGCGCTCGGCCACCAGATCGGGCATGTCGCCGGAACGGATCAGGCTGGCATCCAGATCGGCCCGGTCCAGCGAGGTCAGGATGGTGACGGCCAAAATCTTGGTCTGGCTGCCTGCCGCACCCTGCTTGGCGGCGCGCACCACATGCGGATCGCCGTGAACGGTTAGAAAATCCAGATCAAACTGTGCCAATCCGCGCACCGCGTTTTCGATCGTGGCGCCGATATCGAACAGTTTCATGTCCAGAAAGATACGTTTGCCATGTTCCTGCTTAAGCTCATTGGCCACGGCAAGCCCGCCGCCGGTCAGCATCCCTAGCCCAATTTTATAAAACGACACGTCATCGCCAAGCGTTTCGGCAAGTTTTAGCGCGCTAAGGGCATCGGGCACATCAAGGGCAACGATCAGGCGGTCATCGGACATGGGGCAGGGCCTTTGGCTGTTTTGACAAACTGCTGGCCTTGTCGCGGGGGCGCGGCGCTGCGTCAAGCGTTGTTCGACGTTGGCCCCGCGTGATCGTGCCATGCATCTTCGGCCACTGTGATTGTGCGCTGCCCTGTTCGGTATTCCGGCATGCGTTTCAGTTGGGCGATGGCATGGTCCAGCATGAGTGTCCGGATGTCGTGTTGTGTTGCGTCTGCCGCATGTCGCGCGGTGCAGCGCAAGACGACCGTGCCGTCCTGCGTTGTCAATCTTGTCGTCCCACAAGACATGCCCTGTGACGTGTCATAGGACAGTTGATCAAGCTCAACGCGTTTT
>Ga0102938_10003348_pt1 | contig 11984 bp, 11 predicted proteins | sample SalPonR2_B_D2_MG_FD_84516 | JGI IMG/M metagenome (GOLD analysis project Ga0102938, IMG submission 84516) | Salt pond soil microbial communities from South San Francisco under conditions of wetland restoration - Salt Pond MetaG R2_B_D2_MG | ecosystem: Environmental > Aquatic > Marine >... | reverse complement strand
GCCGGCTGCCTGCTGGCGCGGCGCCTTTCCGAGGACGGGCGCTACACGATCTGCCTCGTCGAAGCGGGCCCGCCCGACCGCAATATCAACCTGCATGTGCCCGGCGGCTTCATCAAGGCGGTGACCAATCCGAAATATGCCTGGCAATTCGCCACCGAACCGGGCGAAGGCACGGCCGGGCGGCGCATCACCATACCGCAGGGGCGCACGCTCGGCGGCTCGACCGCGATCAACGGATTTAATTACAACCGGGGTCAGGCAGCCGATTACGACAGTTGGTCGCAGATGGGGAATCGCGGCTGGGGCTATGACGACGTGTTGCCGTATTTCCGCCGCACGGAGCGGCGGATCGGCGCGCATGGGTCGCATTATCGCGGCAGCCAGGGCGGGCTCCCCGTCACCGATTGCGACTGGCAGCATCCGCTCTGCGAGGCATTCCTCGCAGCCGCTGTCGATGCCGGCTTGCCGCGAAACCCGGACTATAACGGCGAAACGCAGAAAGGCGTCGGTTACTTCCAGCGCTGGATCAACAACGGCTGGCGGGTCAGCGCGGCGACCGCCTTCCTGCGCCCCGCACTGCGTTCCGGGCGCGTCGATCTGCGCTGCAATGCCCATACCACGGCGATCACCTTCGAGGGGCGGCGCGCGACCGGAATCCGCTATGCGCATGAGCGCGGCGGGCCGGTGCGGGAACTGCACGCGCGGCGGGAAGTGATCCTCACCTGCGGCGGGGCGAATTCGCCCAAGCTGCTGCAACTCTCCGGGATCGGCCCTGCCGATCGCCTTGCTGATCTCGGCATCACGCCCGTCCATGCCCTTGACGGTGTAGGCGCGAATCTGCGCGACCACTACATGGTCCGGCTGGTGGCACGCGCCAGAGGCGTGGAGACGATCAACGACATGGCGCGCGGCGTGAAGCTGTGGCGCGAGATCGCGAAATGGGCGATCGGTCGCCCCAGCATTCTCGCGATCAGCCCGTCCGTCGCCTATGGTTTCGCCAATGCGCGCGACGTTTCGCTTGAGCCCGATATCCAGCTCAATTTCACCCCTGGCAGCTACATGAAGAGCGTCACCGGGGTGCTCGACAATTTCCCCGGCATGACGCTCGGCGCCTATCAGCTGCGCCCGGAGAGCAGCGGTTACGTGCGCGCACGCTCGCCCGACCCGTTCGACAATCCGGTGATCCAGCCCAATTACCTGATGCATGCCGAGGACCGGGCGGTGACGGTCGCCGGTATCCGGCTTGTGCGAAAGTTACTGCAATCGCCGGCTTTCGCGCCTTACCGCGACGGGGAGGTGTCACCCGGCGAGGAGGTGCAAAGCGACAACGAGTTGCTCGCCTTCGCGCGTGAGAACGGCAGCACCGCCTATCACCTGATCGGCGCCTGCCGGATGGGCCCCGCACATGACCCCTCAGCCGTCGTCGACGACACCTTGCGGGTCTACGGCATCGAAGGCCTGCGCGTGGCCGATTCCGCGATCATGCCGACCATGCCATCCGCCAATACCTGCGCGGCCACCTACATGATCGCCGAGAAGGCCGCCGATCTGATCCTGGGCCGGAAGGCGGTCGGTGATGCCGCTTCGGCGCGCGCGGGCTGACCGGGCGCACAGGCGGCTTTTCGCCGGTATTCGGCAGGCGGCGCGCAAAAAATTAACATTGCAATGCGATAGCGCTCCGATCCCGTATCGGCATTTTCCCGCCTGAACGCCATCGAAGGACCGACCATGACATTCGAACCCATCATGATCTTCGCCCTGACCATCGTGGTCGTGGCGATCCTCGTGCTCTACGCCGGCATCAAGACCGTGCCGCAGGGCGAGGAATGGACAGTGGAACGCTTCGGGCGCTACACCCGCACGCTGCAATCGGGGCTATGCCTGATCGTGCCCTTCATCGACCGGATCGGCCGCCGTCTGAGCGTCATGGAGCAGGTGCTCGACGTGCCGGCCCAGACCGTGATCACCAAGGACAACGCCGCCGTGATCGCCGACGGCGTCGTCTTCTTCCGGGTGCAGGATACCGCCCGCGCGGCCTATCAGGTGCAGAACCTGCAAGATGCCATCGTCAATCTCACCACCACCAATCTGCGTTCGGTGATCGGCTCGATGGATCTCGACGATACCTTGTCGAAACGCGCGGAGATCAACGAGATCCTGATGGCGATCATCGACGAGGCCACCAACCCCTGGGGCGTCAAGATCATGCGTATCGAGATCCGCGATCTGCGCATGTCGGAAGATCTCCAGGCCGCGATGAATCTTCAGATGACCGCCGAGCGGCGCCGCCGCGCTTCGGTCACGGAAGCCAATGGGCTGCGTGAGGCGGAGATCCTCAAGGCCCAGGGCGAACGCGAGGCCGAGATCCTGCGCGCCCAGGGACTGCGTGAAGCCGCCTTCCTCGAGGCGGAAGCCCGCGAACGCGCGGCGGAAGCCGATGCAAAGGCGACACAGGTGGTCTCCAAGGCCATCGCCGAGGGTGATATCCAGGCGGTGCAGTTCTTCCTCGGCCAGAAATACGTCGAGGCGCTCGGCCAGATCGGCGCCGCCGACAATTCCAAGCTGGTGCTGATGCCGCTGGAAGCCGGCGGCGTGACCGGCGCCGTGGCCGGGATCGGCGAATTGCTCAAGACTGTCGGCAATCCGTCGCGAACGTGAGAGTATGAAGGCTGTGCCCGGCGTGAACGAATCGCCGGGCCCCGAGACGAGGATACCCGAGCGCCATGGAAACGCTGTTCGATTCGCCCTGGATCTGGATCATTGCCGGCGCGCTGATCGCCGGTCTCGAGATCCTGGTACCGGGGGTGTTCCTGCTGTGGATCGGCTTCGGCGCGCTTGCCGTCGGCCTCATCCTCACGCTCGCCCCCGAACTGGGGCTGGCCTGGCAGATGCTGACCTTCGCCGTGGCGATGCTGTCTTCGCTCGGCCTTGGATTCGCATTCCAGCGCCGCAGCAAAGGCACCGGCGCGCCGATGCTCAACCAGGACCTGCAAGCCATGATCGGGCGCCGCTACGTGGCGCTCGCCGATTTCGAAGCCGGACGCGGGCGCATCCGCGTCGCTGATACCAGCTTCGCCGTGGTCAGCAACGACCCCGTCAAGCAAGGCGAACTCGTCGAAGTCACCGCCATCGACGGTGCAAGGCCACGCGTCAGCCGCGTGGCCGCATAAGTCACGCCAGAAACGCATATGCTCCCCGCACGCGCCCCCGGCCCATCCGGGGATCGCGTCGATGAACGTCCTGCGGGCTTGGCGCGGGGGCGGACGGCGGTCACCATGGTGCATCGAAACGGCCACGCCGCCGCCCGGGATCATACGGTCATTCCACCGTGATCACATGGGCGGCGCCGCAAGGGGATTGTCCATGGCTCATCTGCTCGGCTCCGCGCTTGCCTTGCGCGACGTCACCATGAAGAACCGCATCGCGATCTCGCCGATGTGCCAGTATTCCGCCATCGACGGCATGGTGGGAGATTATCACCTCGCCCATCTCGGCCGCTTCGCCCTCGGCGGGGCCGGGCTCGTCATGGTCGAAGCCACGGCGGTCACGGCGCAGGGGCGGATCACGCATGGCTGTCCGGGCTTGTGGGAGGATGCACAGATCGCGCCGATGGCGCGGATCGCTGCTTTTATCCGCGCGCAGGGCTCGGTTCCCGCGATCCAGCTCGGCCATGCCGGGCGCAAGGCCAGCATGCAGCGCCCGTGGTACGGCAATGGCCCGCTGAGCGCGGATGATTTCGCGCGCGGCGATCACCCCTGGGAGATCATCGCAGCGAGCGCAATCCCCATGGATGAGGGCTGGCTGACACCGCGCGCCATGGAACAGGCCGATATGGATGCGCTGGTCACGGCCTGGTGCCAAGCGGCGCAGCGCGCGCGCGAGGCCGGTTTCGACGTGATCGAGCTTCATGCCGCCCACGGCTATCTCCTGCATTCCTTTCTCTCGCCGCTCACCAACCGCCGCAATGACGCTTATGGCGGCGATCTCGCCGGGCGGGCGCGTTTTCCGCTGGCTGTGGCGCGCGCCCTGCGCGAGACATGGCCTGCGCATCTGCCGCTGTTCACGCGACTATCCTGCGTCGACGGGATCGAGGGCGGTCTGGATATCGCCGATACGATCTGGCTGGCGCAGCAATTGAAGGCGATCGGCATCGATGTGATCGACTGTTCCTCTGGCGGCCTCGCGGGTTCCGCCACCGCCGCGCGGGTCAAGCGGGGTCCAGGCTTCCAGGTGCCCTTCGCCGAGGCCGTGCGCCGCGAGGCGGATATCCCCACCATGGCGGTGGGGCTGATCACCGAGGCGGCCCAGGCCGAGGCAATCCTCGCCGCCGGCCAGGCCGATATCATCGCCATCGGGCGTGAGGCTTTGGCCAATCCGAACTGGCCGCTCCAGGCGCTCTCGGAACTCGACGCCATGGCGCCGGAGAGCTTTCGCGCCTGGCCCGAGCAATCAGGCTGGTGGCTGGAGCGGCGGCGGCGGGCCATGATCGAGAACGCGCAGTAACGCGCTCTCTTTTCAGTCGCCTGATTACTTGCCCGCATCCTTCTTCAGCCAGCGGAACAATTCATCGACCCGCGCGGCCTTCAGCGCATCGCCGTCGCGGTTCGACCAATCGTAGATGCCCTGCTTGTTGGCAAAGCCCCGCGCACCGCTCTCGACCAGCTGCGTGACCTCGGGAGCCGGTTTTGGCGACGCGTCGAGATGCGGCAGCAGCGAGACGGCGAAGGCGTGCAGCGTATCGAGCCCGCCGAGTTCCGCGGATTCGATCGGGCCGGTCACGCCGAGCCGCCGCCCGAGCGTCTGGCGCACCACCGTATCGATGGCCTCCGCCGAAGCGATACCCTCCGCCCACATCGCCCAGGCTTCGCGCAGGATGGCGAACTGGATGCGGTTGCCGATCATGCCTGGCGTCTCCCGCTGCATCAGCACCGGCTCCTTGCCGGCCTCGCGCAAGAGCGCCATCGTGCGCGCGGTCGCCGCTTCCGCCGTGACAGGCGAGGGGCAGACCTCGACCACCGGGATCAAGGTCGCGGGGAACCAGAAATGCGCAGCCAGAACACGTTCGGGGCGCTTGACCTTCGCTGTGAGCGCCGAGGCCGGCTGGCCGCTGGAGGAGGCAAGGACGACATCGTCAGCACAGACGTCATCCAGTTTCGCAAAAAGCTCCGTCTTGATGGCGAGATCCTCGGTCACGGCTTCCATCACGAAATCGCATGATGCCGCATGACCCGGATCGGCGGAGGAGGAGACGCGCTGATGGGATTCCCGTGCATGATCGGTCGTGATCAGCCCACGCGCGGCAAATTCGGCGATCTGCTTGCCGACCACCTCGAGCGCCGCCCCCGCGCGCCCGGCATCGCGTCCGATCATGACGACATCCTTGCCCGCCATGGCGAAGACGGCGGAAATGCCCGTCCCCATCAGCCCGTTGCCGAGCACAGCGATCCTGTCGATCGTCTCGCGCATTGCTTTGACTCCCCTGTATGAATGCTTTTCCCGATCCGATCAATGCCGGAATTGACGCTAGGTTAGCTTCGCCTTACGATTGCGTAAACGTGTATTTTCACGGATTCAGCGACACGCCGGGCACGGCTGCGCGTTGCGAGGGCAGGAGAAGGCGATGAGCGCGCAACTGACGCAGGATTTTCGTTTCGCGCCCTGGTGGTGGGAAGCCGCCCCGCCGCCGCAATCGCATGAGGATGCGCCCGCATCCGGCTATGATCACGTCGTCATCGGCAGCGGGTTCACCGGCGTCGCTGCCGCCCTGCATCTGGCGCGCGGTGGGCGCAGCGTGGCGCTGCTCGATGCCGAGCGCCTCGGCGCCGGCGCCTCACGCCGCAATGCCGGCTTCATCGGGCGTGTGATGAAGAAGAGCTTCGGTGACGTCGCGGATGCGAAGAACGAGGCCTATGCCCGCAAGACCTATCAGGAACTGCACGCGGCCTATGAAGACGTCTTCGTCCTTGCGCAGGAGGAGGGTATCGCCTGTCACGCTGCGCGTTGCGGACGCTTCATCGCCGCGACCGCTCCTGGCCACCGGGCTTATCTCGATGCCGATCTCGCCCGGATGAAGGCGGCTCTGGGGCATGATTACGCGATTCTCGATCCGCAGCATCAGCGCGCGGCGATCGGCAGCGACCATTATCACGGCGGCGCGGTCATCCCCGATAGCGGTTCGATCCATCCCGGCCTTTTGCATCAGGGACTGCTCGATCGCGCCGTCGCGGCTGGCGTCGCGGCTTTCGGCGAGACGCGGGTGAACGAAATCCACGAGAGCGACCAGGGCGTGCGCCTTGAGACCACGCGGGGCGAGATCACGGCGCGCGAGGTGGTGCTGGCCACGAACGGCTATACGCAGCATCCGGGCTGGTACAAGCGCCGCCTGGTGCCATTTCGCGCCTTCATGGCGACGACGGAGCCACTCGATCCTGCGCTGCTCGACGCGCTGATCCCTCTGGGGCGCACCATCATCGATTCGAACACGAATATCGATTTCTTCCGCCGCGCCCCCGACGCACCGCGCCTCGTTTTCGGCGGGGCGACGGCGGAGAAGCTCGCGGATGAAGAAGCGATCGCAGCGCGGATGCGCAAGATCATGCTCAAGGTCTTCCCGCAATTGGGCGATGTGCGCCTGTCGCATGTCTGGGACGGCTATTGCGCTGGCACCTTCGACATGAAGCCGCATGTCGGGCAACGCGGGCGACTGCATTACGCACTCGGCTACAATTTTGCCGGTGTGGCGCTGGGCTGCCGCTTCGGCAAGCGCATCGCCGACCGGATTCTCGGAAACGAACGCGGCCCCAGTGTCTTCGACGGCACCGCATTCCCGACCATGCCGCTCTATACCGGGCATCCCTGGTTCATCGGCGCCGCCATGCGCTATTTCGCCTGGCGTGATGCCGGCCTCGCGAAACGCTGGGACACGACGGCGCGCCGGCAGGTCGACGCGGCCGCATGAGCGCAAGCGGGTTCATGCCGCCCTCTCGCTGCGCCAGGCCGGGAACGGGTCGGGCAGACCCTCCCAGCTCTCGGCCTCGAATTTCGGCGCCGTCGAAGAGCCGACGAGGCAGGCATCGAGCTCGGCGCGGATCGCAGCCTCGTCCATCCCGATACCGATGAAGACGAGCTCCTGCCGGCGGTCGCCCCAGACCGGCGACCAGTGCCGGTTCATCAGATTGCGCCATTCCTCGTGATCCGGCCAGCGGCTCTTCGGGATCGCGCTCCACCAGAAGCCCATGGCCGAGACCTTGCACACGGCGCCCGCGACCGACAATTCGCCCACCCAGTCCGGACGCGTCGCCAGCCAGAAGTGGCCCTTGGCGCGCACAAGTCCGGGAAAGGACCGGTTGACGAAGGCGTTGAATCTTTGCGGATGGAAGGGCCGGCGGGCACGGTAGACGAAGCTTGCGACGCCGTATTCCTCGGTCTCGGGCACGTGATCGGCATGGCCGTAGAGCTCCTTGAACCACAGCGGATGTGCCTGCGCCTTCTCGAAATCGAAACGCCCGGTATCAAGCACCTCCGCCATGGGCACGCGGGCGTAATCGGACTCGATCAGCTTGGCGTCCGGGTTGAGCGCGATGATGATCTTCTTTGCGAGTTCGCGTTGTTCCGGCGTCGCGTCGGAGAATTTGTTCAGCACGATGGTATCGGCGAATTCGATCTGGTCGACGAGGAGATCGACCAGGGCGCGGTCATCGCCTTCCCCCGCAATCTCGCCGCGATCGCGCAGGAAGTCGTTCGAGCCGTAATCGCGCAGGAGATTGATGCAATCGACCACCGTTACCATGGTGTCGAGCCGCGCCACATCGGAGAGGCTCTCGTCGTTCTCGTCGCGGAAATCGAAGGTCGCGGCCACGGGCAGGGGCTCGGCGATGCGGGTGCCCTCGATCAGGAGATAATCGTATTTGCCGGCTGCGGCAAGACGCTTCACCTCGGCGAGCAGATCGTCGCGCAGGGTGCAGCAGATGCAGCCATTGGTCATCTCGACGAGTTTCTCCTGCGTGCGCGAGAGATCCGCGCCGCCCTCGCGCACCAGATCGGCATCGATATTGACCTCGCTCATGTCGTTGACGATTACCGCCACACGCCGCCCCTCGCGGTTATTCAGCACATGGTTGAGCAGCGTCGTCTTGCCGGCGCCGAGAAAGCCGGAGAGGACGGTGACGGGCAGGCGGGTATCAGAGTTCATGAGTGTCTCCGCGAAGTCGGAAAGGTTCGAAGCTGGATATGTAACATTATAACGTAGTACGTTTGTCAAGTCCGCCATCCGCGCGCACGTGCTTGACCGCACGCACGGAAGCCGCGACTTCTATACGGGCTTCTTTTTCGGCGAATCAGGACAGCGCGTGAGCGACACAATCCGCATTCTCGGCCTTGATCCCGGCCTGCGTAATACCGGCTGGGGCATGATCGCCTCGACCGGGACGCAGCTCTCCTATATCGCCTCGGGGGTCGTCACCTCCGACGGCAAGGATGATCTCGCGAGCCGGCTTAAATCGCTGCATGACGGGATCTGGGAGATCGTGCGCGCTTATGCGCCCGACGAGGTCTCCGTCGAGGAGACTTTCGTGAATAAAGATGCGCAGGCCACCCTCAAGCTCGGCCATGCCCGCGCCATGTCGCTGCTGGTCCCGGCGCTCGCCGGTCTGCCTGTGGCGGAATATGGGGCCAACCAGGTCAAGAAGACCGTGGTCGGCGTCGGTCACGCGGACAAGAAGCAGGTCCAGGCCATGGTGCGCATCCTGCTGCCGAAATCGACCCCGCCCACCGCCGATGCGGCGGATGCGCTCGCCATCGCCATCGCCCATGCGCATCAGCGCAAGGCGCGCAATCTCGCCGCAGACATGACGCGCCGTACCGCCACGGGCACTGCCGGAGCCTGACCCCGCATGATCGGAAAGCTGAAAGGTGTCATCGATGCGATCGGCGAGGACCATCTTGTCCTCGACGTGCACGGGGTGGGCTATCTGGTGCATTGCTCCAGCCGTACCCTGCAGCGGCTCCCGGGCACAGGCGAGGCGGCGGTGCTCGCCATCGAGACGCATGTGCGCGAGGACATGATCCGCCTCTACGGCTTTCGCAGCGAGGCCGAACGGGAATGGTTCCGCCTGCTGCAGAGCGTGCAGGGGGTAGGCGCGAAGGTGGCGCTCGGCATTCTCGCCGTGCTGGAACCGGGCGAAGTCGCGCAGGCAGTGGCGAGCGGCGACAAGGCGGCGATCGCGCGCGGGCCCGGCGTAGGCCCGAAGCTCGCTGCGCGCATCATCTCCGAACTGAAGGACAAGGCCCCCGCCGCGACGCCGATCGATCCGTCCCTCGCGCGGGTCGCGGAAGCGGGATCGGAGGAAGGGGCGGCGCCATCCACCGTCGCCGATGCGGTCTCGGCGCTGGTCAATCTGGGCTATCCGCAGATGCAGGCCTCAGCCGCCGTGGCCGCCGCGATGAAATCCGCCGGTGAGGATGCCACGACGCAGGTACTGATCCGGCTGGGCTTGCGCGAACTCGCGCGCTGAGCGCCCCAGCGTCCGTCAATCGGCAGATTTCGGATTGCGCAGCACGACGAGATTGCCGGCAAGCGCGAGCGCCGCACCGAAGGCGGCGATCAAGGTCCAGCTATAGCCCTCCAGAACGGTCGAGGCCGAAAGGGCGGCGATGGGAAACATCACCGTGGCATAGCCGGCGCGACCGGGGCCGATCCGGCGTAGCAGACCGATATAGGCGGCGAATGCAATGATGGATGCAACAATCGCGAGGAAGACCAGCGAACCGAGGTAACGCAGGTTTGGTTCGATGATGAAGGCATGTCCCTGCGCCAGGCTGAGCCCGAAGAGGAAGACCACCCCATAGCTCATGCTCCAGGTGATCGCCGGAATCAGCGGCACGCCACGACTGCCGATCAGCCCGGAGACGATATTGCCCGTGGAAAAGCTCAGCGTGCCCAGAAGGCACAGGACGAGTCCCTTGGCGGCGGCCAGCGAGAAGCCCGATCCGGCAATCTCGGGCCAGTACAGCGCCGCGACTCCGATTACGCCCAGCAAACCGCCCAACGCCACACGCGGCGCGATCGGCTGGCGCAGGAAAAGCGCCGCCATCAGCGGATTGCCCACTGCCGCCAGCGAGAAAGCGACGGCGAGAAGACCGGAGGGGATGGTCATGCCGCCATAGTAATACATGATGAAATTGAACGAGAACATGGTCACGCCCACCGCGACGAAGGCTGCGTGCAGGCGAGCGGGGAATACGATCTGCTGGCGCGTGCCAAGCACCCAGCACCACATCACCGCTCCGGCGAGGAGGAAGCGCCAGAGCAGCGAGACCTCTGGCGCGACCACGCCCAGCTGCATGCGCAGGGCGATCCAGCTGAAGCCCCAGGAGCCGACGACGAGGGCATAGAGCGTCAGCGCCGTCGCATCGAAGGGGCGCAGATGCGCCGGCAGCTCCGCCGGTGCGCGGGCAGTCTCGGATTCGCTTCCGCTCATGCCGGATGGCCGGCGATGGTGGTCCGGCAATTCAATCGTGCCCCTCCCGCAGATAGCGCACGATGCCGGAGAAATCGACGGCCTCATTGCCAGCCCCGGCAAAGCGCTCGTAGATGGCGCGGGCATGCTCGCCCAGCGGCGTCGTCGCCCCGCTTGTCTGCGATGCTTCCTGCGCGAGCCCGAGATCCTTGAGCATCAGCCCCGCCGCGAAGCCGGGTTTATAATCATTGTTGGCCGGGCTCGTCGGCACCGGGCCGGGAACCGGGCAATAGGTGGTGAGCGACCAGCACTGCCCGGATGAGGTGGATGCGACATCGAACAGGGCCTGATGCGACAGCCCGAGCTTCTCGGCAAGCACAAAGGCCTCGGCGACACCGATCATGGAGATGCCAAGGATCATGTTGTTACAGATCTTGGCCGCCTGGCCGGCCCCGGCCTCGCCGCAATGCACCGCCTTGCGGCCCATCTGCAGAAGGATCGGCTCGGCTTTCGCGAAGGCCTCCGGGGATCCGCCTGCCATGAAGGTCAGCGTCGCCGCCTGTGCGCCACCGACACCGCCGGATACCGGCGAATCGAGCGAAAGGCAGCGCCCCTTCGCGGCGATTGCATGCGCCTTGCGGGCGCTGTCGACATCGATGGTGGAGCAATCGATGACCAGCGTGCCGTCCCGCATCGCCGGCAGGATCGTGCCGAAGACCTCGACCACGTGCCGGCCGGCGGGCAGCATGGTTATCACCACCTCTGCCTCCGCCACCGCCGCAGCCGCATCATCGGCGATTACCACGCCGGCTTCACGTGCCCCCTCGCAGGATTCCGCCGAGAGGTCAAAACCCGTCACCCGATGCCCGGCCCTGACCAGATTGGCCGCCATCGGCCCGCCCATATTGCCCAGCCCGATGAATCCGATCGTCGTCATTGCCATCCTCCCTGTTCTGTCTTGTCGTTATCGTCTTTTTGCTTGCGTCTCGCCGGGCAGGCAACCCCGCCGCCGATCAGCATGAAACCGTAGAACCACAGCATCCACGAGCCGAAGACTTTGTCGAGAGCCGGATCCAGGGCGGGAAAGAAGACCTGGAAATGCGAACCCACCGCCGCCATCACCAGCATGCCGGGTATCGCCACGAGCGCCGCCGCCCGCAATCCCCCGATCGCCACCATCACACGCCAGCGCGCGAGAACGATCCCGCTGACGAGTCCGGCGAGTCCGGCGAGCGTGAACTTGATCTCGAACGGGCGGCGCCCATCAAGAAAGAAGAGCGGCCCGAGCCAGAGGAAGATCACAAACAGCAGTATTGTCAGTCCGATGCCGACGGCGAGGGCGGTGAGGGCTGGGCGGATCATCATGTCTCCGGGGCACTGTGACGGCCATGGTGGCGCGCGCGCCGATCTGCGCGGCAATTTGCCCGGCAAGGGAGATCCGATCAAGCCGGATGACAGCGGATACGCTACCTGCCGCGTGCGAGGTGCCTCGCACGCGGTGCTTCACCCTGCGCGTCGATTGTTCTC
>Ga0102938_10003345_pt1 | contig 11996 bp, 10 predicted proteins | sample SalPonR2_B_D2_MG_FD_84516 | JGI IMG/M metagenome (GOLD analysis project Ga0102938, IMG submission 84516) | Salt pond soil microbial communities from South San Francisco under conditions of wetland restoration - Salt Pond MetaG R2_B_D2_MG | ecosystem: Environmental > Aquatic > Marine >... | reverse complement strand
GGTGCCGGTATCAGCCCGGAAACACCGACCTGGGGCAACATCATGGCGGAGGGGCGAATCTACTTCCAGATCAATCCCGGCATCATCTTCTGGCCGGGGCTGGTGCTGTCCGTCACCATTCTCTCCATCAATCTCGTGGGTGACGCGGTGCGCGATGCGCTCGATCCGCGCATGGCCAAGCGGGGGATCGACCGGTGAGCGATACGCTACTCGACATCCGCAATCTCGGTATTGGACTGGGTGGTGACCCGGGTTACGAGGTAGTCAAGGGTCTCTCCCTCGGCATCAGGCCCGGCGAGACGATGTGCCTCGTGGGCGAATCCGGCTCGGGCAAATCGCTGACGGCGCTCTCGGTGATGGGGCTCCTGCCCAAGGCGCTCGCGCCGACGCGCGGGGAGGTCCTGCTCAAGGGCGAGAACGTCCTCAATGCCTCGCCCAAGCGCATGCGGTCCCTGCGTGCCACGGCCATGTCGATGATCTTCCAGGAGCCGATGACGGCGCTCAGTCCCGTGCACCGCGTCGGTGACCAGATCGCGGAAGTGCTCGACGCCCACACCAGGCTCGATGGCAGGGCCCGGCGCAAGCGTGTGCTGGAGATGATGGAGCATGTGCATCTGCCGAATGTGGAGAGCCTGTATTACAGCTATCCGCACCAGCTCTCGGGCGGCCAGCGCCAGCGCATCATGATCGCCATGGCGCTGATCCTGCGCCCGCAATTGCTCATCGCCGACGAGCCGACCACGGCGCTCGACGTCACCACCCAGAAGCAGATCCTGGCTTTGATCCGCGAATTGCGCGAGGAGCAGGGCACGGCGGTTCTGTTCATCACCCATGACATGGGCGTGGTGGCCGAGATCGCCGACGACGTCACCGTGCTGCGGCTGGGTGAAATCGAAGAGACGCGGCCCGTCGAGGCGCTTTTGCGCGAACCGAAGACGGCTTACAGCCGGGATTTGCTGCAAGCCGTCCCGAGTCTGATTCCGCGCCCGGCCCGCAAGCTCAATGACAAGCCGATCGTGCTGCAGACGACGGGTCTGGGCAAAACCTACGAATCGAGCGGCCTGTTTCGCAAGGGCCGCTCTGTGGTCGCAGCGAAGGACGTCAATCTCACGCTGCGCCAGGGGCAAACGCTTGGAATCGTCGGTGAATCGGGCTCGGGCAAATCCACCGTGGCGCGCTGCATCGTGCGTCTGATCGAGCCGACGGAGGGCTCGATCCGCATCTCCGGTACGGAGGTCGCGGATATCTCGCAGCGCGCCTTGAAGCCACATCGCAAGAAGGTCCAGATCGTCTTCCAGGACCCGTTTCGCTCGCTCAATCCGCGCATCGAGGTGGGGGAATCGATCATCGAGGGGCCGACCAATTTCGGCGTGCCGCGCAAGCAGGCCATGGAGCGCGCGCGGGAGCTGATGGAGCTGGTCGGCCTGCCCGGATCGGCGCTCGATCGCTATCCGCACCAGTTCTCGGGCGGCCAGCGCCAGCGCATCGCCATTGCCCGCGCCATCGCCATGGACCCGGATCTGCTCGTCGCCGACGAGGCCGTCTCGGCGCTCGACGTCTCGGTCCAGGCGCAGGTGCTGGAACTGCTCGATGATATTCAGAAGCGGCTCGGCATCGGGTTGCTCTTCATCACCCACGATCTGCGCGTCGCGGCCCAGATCTGCGACGACGTGATGGTGATGCAGCACGGCAACGTGGTGGAATACGGGCCGGCAGCGACGGTGCTGGGTGATCCGAAGACAGAATATACGCGCGCCCTGATCGAGGCGGCACCGGGGCGGGACTGGGATTTCGGCAATTTTCGCCCGGTCTCCGAGACGCTCGCCGCGCTGAAACAGAAACAATCATAACAAATTCCGGGGAGAGAAATCATGGATATCAAGGGATTGCCCTTCGATTCGGACGCGATGCTCGAAGGGCTTCGCCCATGGATCGAATGCGAGAGCCCGACCTGGGACGCCGCCGCCGTCAACCGCATGATGGATCTCGCTTCCTGCGAACTCGCCTGCATGGGCGCCACCATCGAGCGCATTCCAGGCCGGATGGGGCTCGGCGACAGCGTGCGTGCGCGCTTTCCCCATCCCAATGCCGGCGAACCCGGTATCCTGATTCTCGGCCATCTCGATACGGTGCATCCGGTCGGCACGCTGGAGAAATTGCCCTTCCGGCGTGATGGCGACATCTGCTACGGGCCCGGTATCTGCGACATGAAGGGCGGGAATTATCTCACCCTCGAAGCCATCCGCCAGCTCGCCCGCGCCGGTATCGAGACGAAGCTGCCGGTGACGATCATGTTCACCCCCGACGAGGAGATCGGCACGCCCTCTGTGCGCGACCTCATCGAGGCGGAGGCTTCGCGCGCGAAAGTGGTGCTTGTGCCCGAGCCCGGGCGCGACAAGGGCGGCGTCACCTCCGGTCGCTACGCGATCGCGCGTTTCAACATCGCCACGATCGGGCGCCCCAGCCATGCCGGTGCGCGGCTCTCCGACGGGCGTTCGGCCATTCGTGAGATGGCACGGCGCATCATCCAGATCGAGGAAATGACCACGGATGCCTGTACCTTCTCGGTCGGTGTGATCCATGCCGGGCAATGGGTGAATTGCGTCTCCTCACGCGCTGATGCCGAGGTGCTGACCATGGCCAAGCGCCAGGAGGATCTCGATGCGGGTGTGCAGAAGATGCTCTCACTCGCGACGTCATCGGGCGATGTCGTCTTTGACGTGCGCCGGGGCGTGACCCGCCCGGTCTGGGAGGTGGATCAGCGCGGGCTCGAACTCTGCGCCATGGCGGAAGATTTCCACAAGCGGGTCGGCATGCCGTTCTATCATGAGAGCTCTGGCGGCGGCTCCGACGGCAATTTCACCGGCGCGATGGGCATCCCAACCCTCGACGGTCTCGGCGTCGAAGGCGCGATGATGCACACGCTTCAGGAGCATATCCGGATCGAGACGCTCGCGAGCCGGGGCCGGGTCATGGCCGGGTTGCTCGCAACCCTGTCGTGATCGGGGCAGGGGCGGCGAAACCGCGCAGGTAATCGGCCACGTCCCGTCGCGCGACGGGGCGGGCGATGAGATAACCCTGCGCGTAATCGCAGCCTTCTTCCTCCAGAAACTGGTACTGCTCGATACCCTCGGCTCCCTCCGCGACGGCCTCCATGCCGAGTGAGTGCGCCAGGGTAATGATCGTGCGCGTCAGGATCGCGTCATCGGGGTCGCGCGCGATGTCGCGCACGAAGGACTGATCTATCTTGAGGCAATCCACCGGGAATCGCTTGAGATGGGTCAGCGAGGCGTAGCCGGTGCCGAAATCATCGAGCGAGACGCGGATGCCGTGGGCGCGAAGCGCAGCCAGCGTGCGAGCGATACAGTCATCGCCGCCATCGAGCAGGACATGCTCTGTAACTTCGACTTCCAGCGCAGCAGGCGGCAGGGCGTGTTTGTCGAGCAAACCCAGTACACGTGTGACGAAATCGTCCTGACGCAGCTGCATCGCAGCGACGTTCACCGCTACGGTTCCCGGTTCCAGCCCGGCATCGGTCAGATTACGGATGGTGGCGAGCGCGAGATCGAAGATGCGATAGCCCAGGGCCACGATCAGCCCGTTCTCCTCGGCCACGGCGATCATCAGCGGCGGCGGGACCGAGGCTCCCCCGCGCTGCCAGCGCACCAGTGCCTCGAAACCGGTATGGCAACCATCCTTGAAGGATGTCTTGGGCTGGAGTGCGATGTCGATTTCGTCGGCGAGCAGCGCCACGGCGAGGTCGTCGCCGATGGCGCGGCGTTCCTCCAACTCGGCTTTCATCGCGGGATCAAACAGGCAGAGCGTGCCGCGCCCGCGCGCCTTGGCCTGATAGAGCGCAATATCGGCGTGTTTGAACACTTCCTTGGCGGTGCGTGCATCCTCGGAAAGCAGGGCCAGACCGATACTGCAACGGGGCGCGACGCTGCGGCCCTGGATCCGCACGGGCGCATCAAGCGTGGCGAGCAGATCCTCGCCATAGGCCTGCGCTTCCGCCATGTCGGCCCGACGCGGGACCACGATGGCGAATTCATCGCCGCCGATCCGCGCCACGGTTTCGCCATCGCGGGCATAGGCGGATAACCGTTCGGCCAGGGTGGTGATCAGATGATCACCGGCATCATGGCCGAGCGAGTCGTTGATCTGCTTGAGATTGTCGAGATCGAGGAAGAACAATGCACCGCTTTCGCCATCCTTGCGGCGCGCGCGCATCGCGGCAGCCAGCCGTTTTGCCAGCGCCTTGCGGTTGCCGAGCCCGGTGAGCGGGTCCCGCTCGGCCTGTTTGCGAATGAGCGTCTCGGCGCGCTTCAGCGCGGTAATGTCGGTGCGTATGCCCACCAGATGACCCGAGGGCGAACGGCTTTCGCGAACCTGCACCCAGCGCTCGTCACCGGTATCGCGCAGAAAGGTATGGCCGCTTTCTGCGTGGATGCGCATGCATGCGTCGATCCAGGCTTTCTGTCGGCCCGGACTGTTGCCGGCTTGCGGAAACTGGCCTCGGGCAACTCCCATATGCAACATTTCCGCAAAGCTCATGCCGAGGCGAATGCCGTCGGCCATCTTGGGATAGGTTCGCAGAAAGCCCTCGTTCCACAGGATCAGCCTGTCATCGGCATCGAAGGCGGCAATGCCGTCGGGAATGGCCTCGATCACGTCGCGCAGGAGCGTCTCGGCCCGGGTGCGAGCCTCGATCTCCGCCGCACGCTCGGCTTCGGCAATCCTGCGCTCGGTCACATCAATGCGGATCGCCAGGTAGCCCTTGATTTGCCCGTCCTCGCCCTTGATCGGCGCGATGGTGCTGTCCACCCAGTAGAGCTTGCCGCATTTCGCGCGATTACAGATCTCACCGCGCCAGGTCCCGCCTGACGCGATGGTGCGCCACATGGTGCGGAAATAGTCTTTGGGATGGACACCGGAATTGAGGACGGCATGGGTCTTGCCGACCAGTTCGTCACGCGTGTAGCCGCTGATCCGGCAGAAGGGTTCGTTGACCGCGGTGATCACGCCGCGTCGATCGGTGATCCCCACGATCGCATGCTGGTCGAGGGCCGTCTGATAGGCGAGCAGTTCGGTTTCGATGCGCTCCAGATCACTGACGGCGCGTGCCATTCGGCGCGTCGTCTCTTCCCAGGCGCAATCCAGATTGATTTCCTCTTTCCACCGGATATCCTCCTCTCCGGCTCCTGAGTGAATGCCCAAGATATTCCGCATGCGTATCGCCTCGTCTGATCTGTTCCGGACCTTGGCGGGTGAAGTCAGATCTTGCGCACCTGTTCGATGAAATCCGTGACCGCCTTGGCGACGCGTTCGCATTCCGCATCGACCGTCGAGGCACTCGTTGTCATGCTCTCGCCCGACTCCGCCGAACGCCGCGCCGTCTGCGCCACATCACCCATCGCCTGGCTCACGGAGGCGCTGCCGGTGGCGGCCTCGGTGACCGAGCGAGAGATCTCGCTCGTCGTCGCCGCCTGCTCCTCGACCGCAGCCGAGATCGCCACCGAAGTCTCGTCGATCGTGTCGATGGTGGTGGAGATGCGTCCGATGGCGGCGACGGTGGATTGCGTCGATTCCTGAATGGCGGCGATCTGCTCGGAGATTTCTTCGGTCGCTTTTGCCGTCTGTGAAGCGAGATTCTTCACTTCCTGGGCAACGACAGCGAATCCCTTGCCGGCCTCACCCGCGCGAGCGGCCTCGATCGTGGCGTTGAGGGCGAGCAGATTGGTCTGCCCGGCAATGTTCTGGATCAGCGAGACGATCTGGCCGATCTTCTGGGACGCATCCGCGAGGGCCTGCACGCTCTGCGAGGTTTCCCTGGCCTCCTGCACGGCATTCTTCGTGATCCCGCGTGACTGGTCCACCTGACGCGAGATCTCGCTGATGGAGCTGTCGAGTTCCTCGGCTGCGGCGGCGACAGCCTGGACATTGGCACTGGTCTGCTCGGCACCGGAGGAGGCGGAGGTTGCGGTCTCGGTCGCTTCACGGGTCGAGGCGATGACACCTTCCGCGCCCGCCCGCATTGCGCTGTTGGCCTCGCGCATGCCGTGCATGGCCTGCTGCATGAGCCGGTCGAAATCGTCGATGGAATTCGACAATTCCGTGATGACGGACCAAGTCAGGGCAGCGGCGACATAGCGGCCTTGCGCGTCGAAAACGGGGGTGATGTTGAGATCCATCCGCTCCGGGCCGAGCTTGATCTTGGCTCGCCAGGGCAGATTTTTCGGGTCAGCCACGATCGCCCGCTGGTGTTCTGGACGCTTGTGAAAGATGTCAAACGACGTTCCGACAATCTTTTCCGGATCAAGGTCCCTGGGCAGATGTTCGCGGATGCGTTTCAGCGTCTCGATGCTGGTTCGGTTGGCATGCGTGATGATGCCGGTCTGCGGATCGAGAGCGAGAATGTTGACTGGCAGATTGTCGGCCAGTACGGCGAAGGACAAGCCGCCTTCCGGAAGGGAAATGGCATCATGTGCCTGTTTTTCCACGCCATTGGAACGCGCGAGATTGAATAGTGCCATGTTGCTCCCCCAGCCACTCCGCGCTTCCGTTCTTACAGGTCGTGCGGATGCGTGCTTGTGTGAATTAATGTATTTTCATGTGACAATTATTTTGCATAGATAAAGACTTCTGAATCGTTAATAGTTATTTTTTTTCATAAAGACCCGAGCACTAATTTTATCTGTTTTATCAACTTGAAATGCTACCTATGATAAATTTCTCAGATCCATATTTGCATAAGATAGTGCTAAAGTGACGACTTTGGGTCCGTACTGATTGTTTCTTTCTTATGTTTGTTATTTTACATATATTGTATTGCGTATTTGCAAATCCGATTCTTTCTACATCGCAAATGTAGGGGTTGGCTTTCGCCCGATACCCTCAATCGCACGCAGATTTGTTGTCCGGCCAGCACCCCGGCTGCGGACGCTGTTGTTCCCAGACAGCGAGAGGGAGATTCGGCGTGGAAAACCTGATCTTGCGGGCTCTTTCACAGGAAGCACGCAGCTTTCTCCAGCAACATGCTTTGACACGTCCGGTCGCGACGGGGGAGGTGCTCTACACTGACCACGCACCGTTTACGCATGCCGTATTCCCGAGCTCAGGCGTTATCTCTTTGATGGGAAAGCGGGAAAATGGCACGATTGCTGAAAAGGCGGCTATTGGCAATGAGGGTTTTATCGGCCTCGCAGTACTCCTCGGGACGGGCTATTCGCTGAGCACTTCCCTGGCGCGGATTGCCGGTGAGGTGACATATATCCCGATGTCGGCCATGCGTGAGGCCGAGCAGCGCTTTGCCTGCTTCAGGCGAATCATGATGTGGTATGCACAGGCGCTCGTGGTGCAGTTGATGGAAGCCGTCGTCAGTGCGCGTCTCGATCAGGCCGAGGCGCAGGTGGTGAACTGGCTGCTTTTTGCCAATCGCCGCATGCATGACACGGCATTCGTGCTGACCCAGGATTCACTGGCCGAAGCGCTCGGTCTGCGCCGTGTGACCGTGGGCGCCGTCTGGTCGAAGCTCAAGCGTGAAGGCATCATCAGCTATTCACGCGGACTTCTGCAGATCAGGGATGTCCAGGCTCTGGAGGCTTATGCCAGCGAAAGCTATGGCCGTACGCTCGATGCATTCGCCTGGCAGATTGCTTCACACGAGACATAGCGCCTTTCACGGCACATCCGGACGCTTCGGCATTTGAGATGTCTGCCCGCCCTTGCGACCGGCCTGGGAAGCCAGTTCGCGGTTCTGGGCGAAGGACCGCTTGCCGGCCGGCACGCTCTGACCGCCCTTGCTGGCGATCTCGCGCTGCTTCTCCGGACTCATGGATGCAAACCCACGCTTCGACGATTTCTTGTCCGCCATCATGATCCTCCGAACGGCGACGCCCCCGGCGATAAACTGCCGAGATCGTCCGGAGGTTCCAGGACCGAAGGTCATTTCATGACGCATGTCCGGCACAGGCGAGGGCAAAGGCGTACACGAGGGCGGTCTCCTCGAGTTGCCGGAAGCGCCCCGAGACGCCGCCATGGCCGGCATCCATGTTGGTGCGCAACAGTATCGGCCCGCCGCCGGTCGCCGTCGCGCGCAGCCGCGCCACCCATTTCGCCGGCTCCCAATAGGTCACACGCGGATCCGAGAGGCCGGCCAGGGCGAGGATCGGGGGATAGGGCTGCGCCGTGATCGCGTCATAGGGCGAATAGCTGCGGATCAGGTCGAAGGCCTCCCGGCTCTCGATCGGATTGCCCCATTCCGGCCATTCCGGCGGCGTCAGCGGCAACTCGGCATCGAGCATGGTGTTGAGCACGTCGACGAAGGGGACGTCGGCCACGATGCCGGCGAACATGCCGGGATCCATATTCGCGACCGCCCCCATCAGCATGCCGCCGGCGCTGCCGCCATGGGCGACGATCGCCCCGCGCCGGGTGAAGCCTTCCTCGGCGAGGGTTTGCGCGCAGGCGAGGAAATCGGTGAAGGTCTTGGGCTTGTGTTCGCGCTTGCCGCTCTCGTACCAGTGCCAGCCCTTCTCGGTGCCGCCGCGTATATGGGCGATCGCATAGACGAACCCGCGATCGACCAGCGAGAGGATGCTGGTACGAAAGCTTGCCGGCATGGCAATGCCGTAGGCGCCATACCCGTAGAGCAGACAGGGCGCGGGGCCGGTATCGAGCGCATTGCGGCGATGGATCAGCGAAATCGGGACCTGCGCGCCATCGGGGCCCTGCGCGAAGATACGCCGCGTGACGTAGTCGTCGGGATCGTGCCCGCTCGGCACGTCCTGGGTCTTGCGCAGAAGGCGCGCGCGCGACGCCATGTGGTAATCCCAGACCTGGGAGGGCGTCGTCAGCGAGGAATAGCCGAAGCGCAGAATGTCGGTGTCGTACTCGAAGCCCGGCTGGATCGACAGAGAAAACGCCTCCTCGTCGAAGGCGATGATGTGTTCCTCGCCGCTCTCCCATTCCCGGATGACGATGCGCGGATTGGCATCCTCGCGCTCGAGCCTTGCGAGATGGCGGGCGAAGGGGAGGGCGGAGGTGATCATCACGCCCTTGCGGTGCGCCACCAGATCGCGCCAATGCGCACGCTCCGGCGTGGCGAGCGGCGCGGTGACGATGCAAAAATCCTCGGCGCCACCGGCATTCGTGGTGATGACGAGGCGCTCCCGCTCAAGGTGATGCTCGACATCATAGAGCATGCCCGTCTCACGGGCCGCGACGAGGCGCGGGGGCGCATCAGGCGCCTCCAGGTCGATCAGCCGCGCCTCGCTCGTCTGGTGATCGGCGATGCCGATGACGGCGAAGCGCCCGGAGCGGGTTTCGTCGAGGGAGACGAACCAGCCGGGTTCCGGCTCCTCGTAGACGAGGGCGTCGGCGCTTTCCGGCGTGCCGAGTACGTGGTGCTTGACGCGGACAGGGCGGTGATTGTCGTCGCGCTCCACATAGAAGAAGCTCTTGCCGTCGCGCGCCCAGACGAGATCGCCGGCAGCTTCGGTTACGGTATCGTCGTGATCGATCCCGGTCTGCGCATCGCGGATACGGATCGTGTAGCTCTCCGAGCCTTCCGTATCGCTCGACCAGGCGATCAGCCGGTGATCAGGGCTGTGATCGACGCCCCCGAAGGCGAAATAGGCATGGCCTTCGGCTAGCGCATCACCATCGAGCAGCAGTGTCTCCTCGCTGCCATCGCGCGGTGCGCGGCAGAAGAGCGGGTGCTCGCCGCCCTCGCGATAGCGCCGGAAATAGGCGAAGGCGCCGTGAGGCGCCGGGACGGAGGAATCATCCTCCCTGATCCGGCTGCGCATCTCCGCGCGCAAGGTCTCGCGAAGGGCCGCCAGCGGTGCGGTGACGCTCTCGGTATAAGCGTTCTCCGCTTCGAGGTGCGTGCGAATCGGGACGGGCAGGGTGGCGGGATCGTCGAGCACTTCGCGCCAGTTCCCGGCGCGCAGCCAGGCGTAATCGTCGTGAAGCGCGATGCCATGCGCATGCGTCACCTGCTCGCGGCGCTCCGCAACGGGAGGCTCGGCCTGCGCCAGTTTGATGCTCATTCTTCGTCCGGGATGAAATCGAGTGCATGGCCGTTCATGCAGTAGCGAAGACCCGTCGGGCGCGGGCCGTCATTAAAGACATGCCCGAGATGCGCTTCGCAGCGTGCGCAGTGGGTCTCGGTGCGGCGCATGAACCAGGACCGATCCACACGCTCGCCGATCGCGTCCCGGGCGACCGGTTCATAGAAGCTCGGCCAGCCGGTGCCGGAATCGAATTTGGTCTCTGATCGAAACAACGCATTGCCGCAACATATGCAGCGATAGAGGCCGTCGCGCTTCTCGTCCCAATGCGGTCCGGAAAAGGCAGGTTCCGTCGCTTCCTTGCGGGTAACCTGAAATTGCTCCGGCGTGAGTTGCTCGCGCCATTCTTCATCGCTCTTGACGATTTTCTCCCGAGCGGAAACGTCACTCATGCTTTTACTCCATCCCAAGGGGTGCCGCAGACGGCATCCGATCACTTTCTATGCGAAATATGGGACGCCGTCGACGATTCGGCCATAGGGTACATTTCGAAGGAGAGCATCGGATAAATACCTTTAATTGCTTCTTGCAATCTTGGCGATCATTGACTAAGCCTGAGAATGTTATGTTCGATACCGGCAATATAACAAGCTGTTCCGCTGTACCCGCGCAGGATGGCCTGTGCCACAAAAAAAAGATATTCAGGAAGAAACCGGTTCGCGAGGCCTCCATTCACAAAAACCCAGGGAATCGCAACTGCAATGAGCGAAGACAATCGCGCTGAATTCATCGACCTGACCGCCGATATCGTCTCGGCCTATGTCAGCCACAATCCGGTTCCAAGTGCCGATCTGCCAGGCCTGATCGCCGATATCCACGGCGCCCTCGCCGGCCTTGCCGGGAAGGCCGCGGAGCCGCCTGCGGAGCCGCCCAAGCCGGCTGTGCCGATCAAGCGTTCCGTGACGCCGGATTACATCATCTGTCTTGAAGACGGCAAACAGTTCAAGTCGCTCAAGCGTCATCTGCGTACGCAGTACGACATGACTCCCGAGGAGTATCGGGAGAAGTGGGGGCTTTCGGCAGATTATCCCATGGTCGCACCGAACTATGCCCGGGCGCGCTCCGAGCTCGCCAAGGAAATGGGCCTCGGCCAGCAACGGCGCAAGCGGCGCAGCACACGCAGCTGATGCGCCGCGCAGCCGGCGCCATGCGATTGTACAGCAGGCGCGCAGCTGCTAATTGCTGCTGAAGATTCTTCCGCGCAATTGCAGGAGTGCGCCTTGCTGTCATCCCTGATGCGCCGTGCCCGTCATGCCGATGGGGTCGACCCGGTGATCCAGGTCGGCGCGATCCCCTATCGTATCGTTGATGGTCATGTGGCCTTCCTTTTGGTCACATCACGTCGTACCGGACGCTGGATCTACCCGAAGGGCGCCATTATCGATGGCATGACAGCGGCCGAAAGCGCTGCCTGCGAAGCGTTCGAGGAGGCGGGTGTCGAAGGCGAAGTCTGGCCTGAGCCGTTCGGCAGTTACGACACGGTCAAGGTCAAGGGCATGACCCGAACGCCCCTGCGCGTGGCGCTCTACCCGCTCGAAGTGACCCGGCAGCTCGATCCGTGGAAGGAGTCGCGCCAGCGCCATCGCCATTGGGCCCTGCTGCCGGAGGCGCGCCGTCTTCTGTCGGAGCCGCGACTCGTCGAGGTCACGAGGAACCTGCATGCGCATTTGCGCAAGCGCGAGGCGACCGCCTGAAAGGCTCGCGTTTCTATCAGAAATCGGCGAAGGCACTCATCAGGAGATAGAGCAGCCCCGCCAGCGTGGCAGCCGCCGGAACCGTTACGATCCATGCCGTGACGATACCCAGCGCGTGCCTGCGCCGTACCAGTTGCCGGCGCTCGCGCTTCTGCGCCCTGGCAATGGCGTCCTCGGGTGTCTTGCTGAGCTTGTCGACCCTCAGGAAGAGAGAGGTCGGCTGCACGGC
>Ga0102938_10003343_pt1 | contig 12001 bp, 18 predicted proteins | sample SalPonR2_B_D2_MG_FD_84516 | JGI IMG/M metagenome (GOLD analysis project Ga0102938, IMG submission 84516) | Salt pond soil microbial communities from South San Francisco under conditions of wetland restoration - Salt Pond MetaG R2_B_D2_MG | ecosystem: Environmental > Aquatic > Marine >... | reverse complement strand
TTCGGTGTTTAAGGTCATTGCCTCCGTCCTTAGCCTGTTGATGTCCTCGATTCCAGCTACGAGAAAACCAAGGCGTTCAGTTTCTTCATACAAGCTCTCCATAAGCGAATCGTCCGCTTCGACATAGACCCTTACGACCTCAAGGAGTTTGCTTTCATCCTCTACCATGAGTATATTAGCAGTTTTTACCTCTTCCATCGTGAATCGCCCCTTCTTCATATCTATATAATTATACCCCCGCCGGCTCACAATATCACTAAAAAAAGGGATGCCTCAAACTTCGACATCCCCTCTGCATTTTATTTCTTCAGCAATTTTTTCTTTTTAAGGTATTCTTCATCTGAAATTTCACCCAAGGCGAATTTTTCGTCCAACAAATCAATTGCATTGGTCGAACCTGCCGCACCTGGCGAGACAGGCGACTTCTTGATAACCCAATAAATCAGTATCGCAACGAGCAATAATCCAAAAATCATCATCAAACCACCTCCATTAAAATAATGTGGATAGTATCCGAAATATCTCATCATAATTATCCCCTCCTTTTGTTTATAGAATATCCTCCACATATGAAGATATTGTGAAGAAATAAAAAACAGATTGACAAAATATAATCAAGAGGTATAATCATATTAGAATATTCTAATATGATTATAAGGAGGTGTTTTTTTGACAGATACTTTTTACAATAAGTCCTCGGGGGTCTTCAAGGCCTTGGCCCATCCAACCAGGCTCAGGATTTTGGAGATTCTGAAAAAGGGGGAGGAATGTGTTTGTAAAATATACGAGGAGCTTGACCTTGAGCAGTCGAATGTTTCCCAGCACCTCAAGGTTCTTCGTGACAACGACATTCTGAAAACCCGGCGAGAGGGTCCTATGATAATGTATCGCATAAGCCGTCCCGAAATAATCTCAATGATTGACGAGTCGGAAATTTTTTTAAAGGGTATGCTTGATGAAACATATCAAGAATTGAAAGGGGTTTGATGATTTGCTGCAGAATTTTTCAAAATACATTGTAGAGGAAATAATGGGGCTCGATTTGAGTTCAAAAATAGGAGACAGCGTAAACTTCTTCATTTATGATTCTTTGAAGATAATTTTGCTTTTGACCGTGATGATTTTCACCATTTCATTTGTAAGGAGCTATTTCCCTCCTGAAAAGGTTAAAAACATCTTGTCCAAGTTCAATGGGTTCCTTGCCCATTTAATGGCATCTGTACTGGGCGTTCTTTCCCCCTTCTGATCATGCTCTACTGTCCCTATTTTCATAGGGTTTGTGGAATCGGGAATTCCGCTTGGAGTAACATTTACATTTTTGGTCACATCTCCGATTGTCAACGAAATCGCTATAGGTTTCCTTTTCATAAGTTTCGGACCCAAGATTGCGCTTATTTACACGGGTGCCGGAATGGCGATAGGAATCGTCTCGGGAATGATAATTGAAAAACTTCATCTTGAGCATCTGGTGATGGAATACGTTTATCAGATTCATTCAAAAAAAGTCGCTATTGCAGAAATGACATTAAAAGACCGTTTGTCTTTTTCGATTGAAGCCGTAAAGGACATCGTCAAAAGGGTTTGGATATATATACTGATTGGAATAGGTTTGGGTGCCATGATACATGGCTATGCACCTCAGGAGTTTTTGGTTCGCCACGCCGGACCCAACAATCCCTTTGCCGTATTCATGAGTGTTGTGCTGGGAATACCGCTGTATTCAAACGCCGTTGGAACAATTCCAATTGTTGAGGCCCTCATCAACAAGGGCGTCGGTGTAGGGACCGCGCTGGCATTCATGATGAGTGTCGTTGCACTTTCTCTCCCTGAAATGATCCTTCTCAAGCAGGTCATAAAGCCAAAGCTCATTGCCATATTCGTGGGCATCACCGGCACATCAATCGTATTGGTGGGCTACCTGTTCAACTGGATATTGTAAAAGCAGCAGGCAGCTTGCAGTGGGCAGTGGGCAGTAAAGACAAGGGCAAAAAAACTAAAAAGGGACAGACATTTTTGTCTCCATTTTTGGAACATGTTCAGCAAATTGCTTGTCGATGAAAGCAAACTAAGTAGCAAGTGGAAAGGAATAAGTACAGTAGAAAGTTGAAAGTAGTAAGTAGAAAGAAAAAACAAGAGAAAAAACAAAAACAAAAAAAGATAAAAGCCGAAAATCTTTGGTTTTTAAACGTTTTTGTATTTACTGCCCACTGATTGCTGACAAGTATCGACATGTGATTCTGTTTGACGACATCGACCAATCCATAGCTTATCGTGGTTTTGGATAAGACGAAACCGTAAAGAAATTCACTCTGTTTGAACGAAGCGAGTTTGTGAATTTTAGGTTTTGCCGAAAGACAAATCCTTTCGATAAGCATGAGCAGGTCGCGGAGAAGAATCAGAATTGCTGTCGAAAAGAAAAGTACAGTAGTAAGTGGAAAGGAATAAGAACAGTGGAAAGTGGAAAGAAAAAGCGTAAGAACAAAAACAAAGAACAAAGATAAAAGCAGTAGTTAGTTGGAAAGTTGGTAAGTTGGAAAGAAAAAGCGCAAAGAGCAAAAACAAAGATAAAAGAACTGAATTATTTTTCATCTAATGTTTTTTCTTTTGCTTGTGTCCTTTCTTTCCTCTTCCCACTTTCCACTTTCAACTTAATCTAAAGGGAGGATTTAATTATGATAGTAAAAGTTTTGGGAGGCGGTTGCAAGAACTGCGAAAAGCTTTATGCGAATGTCCAGGAAGCGGCAAAGAACAAGGGTGTTGAAATTGCCATTGAAAAAGTGACTGACTTCAAAGACATTGTAGCTTACGGCGTAATGAAAACGCCTGCACTTGTTGTAGACGAAGAGGTAAAGGTTTCCGGAAGGGTTGCAAAAGCATCGGAAATAGAAAAATTTCTCGTTTAATAAAAATATGGTCGTTTGACTGCATTACACCCGGTATCTCAAAAATGATATCGGGTTTTTTATTTTTTTGCTTATTGCCCCGATAAATTGGTATATATATAAAACATATCATACATAAGGAACATAAATGGAGGTGTATTACATGAACAGAGCCTACACTATTGCTATACAGCCCGGAATGGACAAAATTGCTGATTTCCTAAGCAGCAAGGGCCACAAGGTCTGTAAAAGCGGAGCCTGCGGAATCGAACCGGAAATCACCCTGATAAGCGGAGTCAATTTGGAATGGGAACAGATGGATTCAAATCAATGCCTCATTGTGGATGATGAAAGCGACCGGAAGATGCTGCTTGTAAATATCACAGGTTTGAGCAATGATGAAGTTCTTGAAAAAATAGACACCAATTATTGTTTCTGATGTCTCCTCCTTATTAAAAAGACTGCCTACAGCAGTCTTTTTATTTTAATTTGGCGTTCACGACTTTGTCCGCCCCATGTAGTTTCTGCTATAATGTTCTTGAGGTGATTTTTTGAAAACTGTAAACATATACACGGACGGAGCATGCTCCGGAAACCAAAATGACGAAAATCTCGGCGGGTGGGGTGCCGTTTTGGAGTATGGCCTCCATTCAAAGAAGATATTCGGGGCTGAAAAAAACACTACCAACAACCGAATGGAAATGACTGCCCTCATAGAAGCTCTCGAAGCCATGAAGGAAAAAGATCTTGTTCTGAACATTTTTTCAGACAGTGCATATCTTATAGACTGTTTCACTAAAAAATGGTATCTGAACTGGAAACGAAACGGATGGATGACGAGTGGCAAAAAGCCCGTTGAAAACAAGGATTTGTGGATACGTCTTTTGAACTTGATAGAAGAATACCCCTTCATACGCTTTCACCGCATAAAGGGGCATTTGAATCCAGCCAAGAAAGACATGGTTGACAAGTGGTACGAAAAATTCAAAGCATGGAACGGAAACGATTTTACATATGAAACCTATCTCCATGTTGTTGAAATGAACAACGAGGCCGACGCTTTGGCAAACAAGGGCGTCGATAGCCTGAGATAATGATTCCTGTTTTGATTCCTCGCACAAAACTTTACCGGCGCTCGAACGCGCCGGTTTTTTCCATTCCTGAAATCATATATTTCGATGCAAAACCTACGAATATTCCTGTTCCCACAGCAGCCACAATGAGCAGCGGGAGATAGAATATTATTTTTATATTCTGGATTATAAGCGCCGCCATAAGCAATTGTCCAATGTTGTGGGAAACTGCTCCCATTACACTTATGCCTATTATGCTTACCCTGGGCCTTAGGAATCTGTGCATTGAATACATCACCGCAAAGCTCAGAAGCCCTCCTGCAAGGCTGTACAGAAATCCAGAAACCGAGCCTCCCACAAGCATGGTCATTATTGTCTTAAGGACCACTATGGAAAGCACTTCCTTGAACGAGAAAAAGTATAATGCGGTCAAGGTTATTATGTTCGCCAGTCCAAGCTTTGCCCCCGGAACGCCGAAATTGACGGGTATGGAGCTCTCTATCACATGCAAAACGAGAGCCTGAGCCACAAGCAGGGCTATGAATACAAGTTTTTTAGTTCTGTTCATCAAATTCCATCCTTTGCCGGCTTAACTTAAAATTCGATCAGGCTGTATCCCTGCTCTTTGAGAAATTCTTCGTGCTTTACGAGCGCGTCTATAAGTATTTGTATGTGCTCTGTCATGTCGATGTTTAATTCTTCAGCACCCTTGTTGAGTCCCTCACGGTCGACTTTTGCTGCAAATGATTTCGTCTTGAGTTTCTTTTTTACAGACTTTGGTTTCAGCCCTCCGAAAACCTCCGGCCTCATCAGAGCAACGGCAACTATGAAGCTTGACATTTGGTCAACCGCATAGAGAGCCTTTGCCATGTTGGTCGTTCTCGGTGTGTCTGTGTAATCCGCATGGCCTTTTACTGCAAGGCAAAATTCCTCCGAGTATCCTCTATCCTTAAGTATCTCTGGACCCCTGAAGGGATGCTCGTCAGGATATTTTTCGAAGTCGATGTCATGGAGAAGCCCGCAGCTCGCCCATGTTTCCTCGTCTTCGCCATAGTATGCGGCATATCCTCTCATTCCCGCTTCAACCGCAAACGAATGCTTTAGCAGACTTTTGCTTTCAACATATTCCTTCAACAATTCAAACGCTTCAGCTCTTGACGCCATAATCCCACTCCTCATTTTTATTGTTTTTACTTCAAGTAATCGATGATTATTTTAACTGCATTTTCGAAACGCTTGCTGTCGACATGCTCCCCTTCGTCCACCCCTGCAAGGCAACTAAGAGCATTGTCCTCCACTATCATCATCCCCACCTTGTTTATGGAAGATCTGACGGCCGCTATTTGAACGAGAATTTCCTCGCACGGTTTTTTTTCCGAAACCATTTTTTCGATGCCCGTAATGTGGCCCTTGACAGTTTTAAGCCTCACAATTACATTTTCCCTGAAAGGATCAAGCTGTTGCGGCAATTTTTCCATATGTACCTCCTTTAAGAATATTTATATGTAATTATATCATAATCAGTTGATGGGAAAAACAGCTTGCAGCGGGCAGATGTCAGGAAAAGATCGAAAAGCAGATGTCAGTTGTCAGATATCAGATATCAGAAAGGAATTAAAAGCAAAAGCAAAGAAAGAGAAAAAAGCAAAACTTAGAAATTCATTTCATTTAATGCTTGTGTTTTGCTAACAACTGAAAACTGACGACTGACAACTGATTGGCATGTGATTCTGTTTGACGACATCGACCGTTCCATAGCTTATCGTGGTTTTGGATAAGACGAAACCGTAAAGAAATTCACTCTGTTTGAGCGAAGCGAGTTTGTGGATTTTAGGTTTTGCCGAAATACAAAACGGAATGAATAACCGCAATAAGGGTGCAGCCGAAAATTCATTGGTGTAAGTAATTGGAAAGAAAAGGATTAAGAGGATAATGAAGAAAAATCAGAATTGCTGCCGTAAAATGGAGTAAAAAATGTCTGTCCCTTTTTAGTTTTGAAAGCAAATCGACCGCTTTTGGCGGCCGATTGGATTCATCGCTTATATGAAGAGATTTACGTTGGCTTCGTCGGCTTCTCCAAGATAGGAAGCTACCCCGGCAAGTTCGATTCCGTCAATGAGTTCCTCTTCCCTTATGCCCATTACGTCCATGGACATCGTGCAGGCTATCATCTTAACGCCCATCATCTGAGCGCTTTCAAGAAGATCGGGAAGTGAGTTGACATTCTTTTTCTTCATTATGCTCTTCATCATTGCGGCTCCCATGCCCAAATAGTTCATTTTGGAAAGCCCCATCTTTTCTGTTCCTCTGGGCATCATCCATCCGAACATTTTTTCCATGAAGTCTTTCTTGACTTTTATTTTCTTTGCTTTTCTGAGGGTGTTGAGCCCCCAGAATGTGAAGAACATTGTGACTTCGCTTCCCATGGCGGCGGCACCGTTTGCTATGATGAGGCTTGCCATAACTTTGTCCATGTCTCCACTGAATACGATTATCGTTTTTTTATCGGTCATTGAAACCTCCTATTTGATCTCGATTTTTGCGGTGATTTCGGTTTCCGAAACATTCAAGTCGAGTATCTCGTTTCCTGTCTTCTTTGCCCATGCCTGTATGTCCTTTTCAAAGCCCCTGTCGCTTACTGTTGCGATTATCACATCACCCGACTCGGCTTTTTTTGATGCTTTGAAAACTTCCATGATGGGTCCCGGGCACTGCATTCCTTTAAGGTTCAACTTTATTTCGCTCATTTGATTTCCTCCTTTTATTCTGTTTCGTACGGGTAGGCTTCCATTCCGCCTTCAAGTATTTTAACGTCTTCAAATCCCATTGCCTTGAGTTTAAGCGATGTCAGATAAGCTTCTTTTCCGACTTTGCAGACTACAACGGTCTCTTTGGTCTTATCAAGCTTGTCCGCTTCCATTTCGATTTCAGCCGAATATATGTTAACGGAGCCGGGAATCGACCTTATGAAGTGTGACGCTTCATCTCTTACGTCCAAAACAAGCACTTCATCGAGTCGGTCCTTGAGTATTCTGGGATTGATTGTTTTCAATTTGCCCTTGTATACATTCCTGAGAACATTGGCCGACACGATGGTCGAAGCCATGGCGCTTGAGAACGGCGGGGCATATGCCAAGTCCAGCTTTTCGAGGTCGTCGACATTTGCTCCAAAGGTGATTGCCGTAGCCATAATGTCTATAGGCTTGTCGACAACTCCCTCTCCGATTATCTGCGCCCCGAGAAGCCTTCCTGTTTTCTTTTCGGCTAAAAGTTTTGTTACTATGCTCCTGTATCCCGGAAAATAGTGGGCCCTGTCGTTTGCCGGAACTATTACGCTTTCGACTTCATATCCCAGCTTGACTGCATCTCTCTCGGATAGTCCTGTCCTTGCCGCATTTACACCGAAAAGCTTTACTACTGTTGTTCCCAAAACTCCGCTCAAGTCGTCTTTTTCTTTTTCAGAGCCTATGTTTATTCCGGCGATTCTTCCCATTTTGTTTGCCGTAGAGCCCATGGGATACCAAGCCGTCTTTCCTGTTATAAGGTTTGTCGTTTCGGCGCAATCACCAACCGCATAAACATCCTTGAGGTTGGTTTCCATTTTGTCATTGACTTTTATGGCTCCTGTTTCCCCAATCTCGACCCCTATGCTTTTGGCCAGAGCCACGCTTGGCCTGACTCCCACGGATACTATGACGAGATCCGCTTTCAAGATTCTTTTGTCGGTCTTTACGCCCGTGACCTTTGTTTCCCCTTCGATTGCCTGGGCTCTTTCCGCCCCAAATATGTCAACTCCCTTTTCAACCATGTGCCTTTGCGCCAGAAGCGCCATTTCTTCGTCGAAAGGCGGAAGGATGTGGGGTATCAACTCTATTATGCTGACATTTATTCCTCTTTCCTTCAGGTTCTCTGCAACCTCAAGGCCTATGAAGCCTCCACCAATGACAACTGCGTCATTGATTTCGCCATCATCGACCAATTTCCTTATGTTCAAGGCGTCGGTGACTCTTCTGAGAGAATACACGTTTTCAAGTTCAACGCCCTTGATTGGTGGAACAAAAGGAGCGGCTCCTGTAGCAAAAACCAGCTTGTCAAAAGGAAAAACTTTTTCTTCTCCGTTTTCGTTGTTGACAACCACGGCTTCCTTCTTGTCCATATCCACAGTTTTCGCTTCATGTTTAACAAAAACGTCCACGCCTGTCGCAAGGGTAAATTCCTCGGGAGTCTTAACCACCAGCTCCCTTTCCTCTTCGATGACTCCGCCTATATAGTAGGGAAGTCCGCAGCCCGCATATGAAATGTGTTCATCTCTTGTGACTATTACAACTTCCGCTTCAGGATTCTCCCTCACTATTTTAGCCGCTGTCTTAGTTCCCGCTGCAACACCGCCTATTACAAGAATTCTTTCTTTTCTCATATCGCACCTCTCTCATTGAGTTCGTTTATAAGGCTTTCCTCATCGACATTGTTTCTGCTGCAAGCATCTCCGATGCTCTTGAAAAGAGCCCCGCCTCAACCGTAGCACCTGATGCCGTGTTTCTTGAAAACTTTGTCAAGAGCCTTGTCTTCAGTCAAAACATCATAGATTCTATCTTTTGAAGAAATCATTTTTCCCTCCATACCTATACCCCCTTGGGGTGTTTGTTAATATAATAACACCTGTTCTGGAGGGTGTCAACATTTATTTACCCTTAATTTCCGCGAGCAAAACAGACATAAAAAAACAGACCCATGGATATCTTTACCCTCGGGTCTGTTCGCTCTATGCCTTATCGGTTGTTCATCAAGAATGAAAGTGTGAAAAGACTTTCTATGAGATGCACGTTCTCGACAATTACGTCTCCAGGCACTTGTATGTCGGTGTTAGTGAAGTTCCAAATTGTCTTGACTCCGCATCCTGTTGCATTACGCGAAACTTCTTGCGCAGCTTCGGCATTTGTAGCTATTATTGCTATGTCTACATGGTTCTCCCTGAGAAAAGAACACAGTCTGTCTGAATCAATGACTTCCGCATCCCTGATTTTCAAACCAATCATTTTCGGATTCTTGTCAAACATTGCAATGCACTTGAAACCGGCCTTCCCGAAATTGTTGTAGTTGGCCAGCGCCTGTCCCAAATTTCCTGCACCAATTATTATCACACTGTAATTCTTGTCCAGTCCGAGTATTTTGCCGATTGCATCATGAAGTTCCTTCACATTGTAACCATACCCCTGCTGACCAAAACCTCCGAAGTTGTTCAAATCCTGCCTTATCTGCGATGCAGTGAAACCCATTATCGAGCCCAGCTCCTTTGAGGATATCTTGCTTACATCCCTGTCAATGAGCTCCTCGAGATATCTATAGTACTTCGGCAGTCGTCTTATTGAAACCATAGATATGTTATTGACTTTTTCCATTTTTAACCTCCTCTCCTATATGTATTTTACTACTCTTTCGGTTCATGTCAAATGCTAATTAAGAGCAGGCCTTTCGGCCTGCTCTTGTATTTATTTGCCACAATGATTGTTTTTGATCAAATTCATTACTTTCTGATGGGTCAAATTGGTGGCATCGATTAGAAGCATTCCCGTTTCTCCTGAAGAATTGATCATGCATTGTGTGTTTTCGATTCCCTCATAAGCCGAATCGATTCCTGAGACAATGACCACATCAGGTTCCACCGCACACTCTCCTTCATAACAAACTTCATATCCTTCGTTCACCAATGATTCCCTCAACTGGTTCAGTCCCTTTTGCAAAGATACTCTGAATTTGTTCATGAAACAATCCTCCTTTTGATATTGCTCTGTCCGATTGCCATAATTCGCCTTTCTACAAACAAATCTTTATTTTAACATACCCTTGCCAGACCGGTTTTTGGCAACTGTTATTGTAATGCAGCCTCATGTTTTACGATACCGGTTCCAGGAATATGCATATTTAAAAATCAGATCATCAGTCTTCTATATTTCAATGTCCTCATTCAAGTGCGCGCATTTCTTCGAGCACATGTCCATTGCCGCGGCATTTATGGGATAAGCTACTGGCGATGCCGTCAGAAGTGGATGTGTTGCAACTTGGAATGCATTGAGTTCTGTTGATGTTGCGGCCTTTTGAATTGCCAGCGACAAGACATTAACCATTTCCCCTACACTGTCTCCTCCCGATATTTGCCCCCCCATTATGACTCCCGAGCATTTAGAGAATACAAGCTTGATGTTTATTTTCTGGCTTCCGGGCAGTGATCCCGGGTGTTTGTCCATTGTAGAGAATGAACCTGTCATTATTTCAAAGCCTTCTGCTTTGGCCTGGCGCTCGGTAAGGCCGGCAGCTCCGAAAGACCTTCCTTCGATCTTTGTTGCAAAAGCGCTTATCGTTCCTTTGTTGGATTTTATGAGCCTGAGATGGAAAGCGTTGCTTCCGGCAATCTTGGCTTCGGCAGCGGCTGTTGACGCCAAAAGGATTGGAACAGAATTTCTTGTGAAGAAGCATTTCTTCTCGGCACAGTCTCCGACTGCAAAAGTATTTTTGTCCGATGTCCTCATGTACTCGTCAACGACAATCGCTTTTCTCTTGTTTAGTTCTATGCCCATGCTTTCAGCCAAATCAGTGTTGGGCCTCGCGCCCATTCCAAGAATTACAAGATCGGCCGGGATTTTTTCGCCGTTGTCCAAAAGCAAAGCTTCGACTTTTCCGTCTCCCACAAATTCCATAACTTTTCTTCCTGTTCTGAGCACTATTCCCATGTCGGTCATTATGTCCTCGACTTCTGAGGAAAATTCCTCGTCAAATGCGGTCCAAAGGCACTTCTCCGCCACTTCGACAAGTACGACTTCCTTGCCGCTCGACTTTATCTGCTCTGCAATTTCAACGCCGATGAATCCACCACCAACAACTGCAATCTTTTCAGCCTTTTCAACCTTTTCATGCAGAGCTGTCAAATATTCCTGGTTCTTCTGAATGGGATATATGTTTTCCATTTCGTAGCCTTTTATGAAAGTCGGAACAACCGGTTTTGACCCTGTGCTCAATATCAGCTTCTTGTATTCTATGACTTCTCCCGATCCCAGAGTCGCCTTTTGAGCTTCATTGTCCACGCTTGAAACTTCATCAATTATGAGTTTTATGCCTTTTCCTGTAAGCATAGCGTCCGGAATTACATTCTTGTTTGTGTCAAAGAGCGTTCCAAATATGTAGGGTATCCCGCATGGAACCATTACCTTTTCGGTCATTCTTACAACTGTGATATCGATGTCTCCATATGCGCTTCTCGCTGCTACAGCACTCAGCAATCCGCCTGCGCTTCCTCCAATTACAAGTAAATCAGTCTTTTTCATGATATTTGTTCCTCCTTGTATTATATCCTTCTTGGGCTACCCCCCCTGGGTGGGGGTGCGGCATTGATAAGATAATATCATGACGATATGTAAGTGTCAAGGGAAAAAGCAAGAACAGATATCAGTTGTCAGATGTCAGGAAAGGATTAAAAGCAAGGACAGCTTGCAGGTGGCAGTGGGCAGTTTGCAGTAAAAGATTGAAAAACAGTGAGCAGTAGAAAGAAAAAGCAAAAACAAGAGAAAAAGCAAATACAAAAACAAAAAAGAAAAACGCCTAAAATCTTTGGTTTTTAAACGTTTTTGTGTTTACTGCCCACTGCCAACTGCCAACTGCCAACTAACCAGCATGAGCAGGTCGCGGAGAAGAATCAGAATTGCTGACGAAAAAGCAAAAGCAGATATCAGTTGTCAGATATCAGGAAAAGATTAAGAGCAAAGAAAAAGCATTGAATCAAAAGACCGAAATGCCTTTGATTAAATGCTTTTGTATTTACTGCAAACTGCACACTGCCTACTGCCCACTAGTCTTTTTCTTCAATTGACCAGTTTATATATTTCGTTTGACAGTTTGGCGAATTCTTCTATGGACAGGGTTTCGCCCCGCCTTTTGGGATCTATTCCCGAGCGCTCCAGGGCTTCGGATATCAGATCCTGCCCGTATGGAAGAGTTTTTCTCAATGTGTTGTAAAGGGTCTTGCGCCTCATGGCGAATGCCGCCTTTACTGTC
>Ga0102938_10003341_pt1 | contig 12002 bp, 7 predicted proteins | sample SalPonR2_B_D2_MG_FD_84516 | JGI IMG/M metagenome (GOLD analysis project Ga0102938, IMG submission 84516) | Salt pond soil microbial communities from South San Francisco under conditions of wetland restoration - Salt Pond MetaG R2_B_D2_MG | ecosystem: Environmental > Aquatic > Marine > Intertidal... | reverse complement strand
TCGCATTCCGGCGAGCATGGCGACGGGATCTCGCGCTCGGAATTTCATGAGGCAATGTTCGGCACCCGCATGGTGCGCGCCTTCGAGGCGGTGAAGAACGCCTTCGATCCGCAAGGCCGTCTCAATCCCGGCAAGATCGTGCGCCCGCTCACCTTCGACGATCGCGACCAGCTGCGCTACCCGCCCGGCTACGCGCAGGCCGCGCCGCGCGAGACCGCCCTCGACTGGAGCGATCACGGCGGCATGCTCGCCGCCGTGGAGATGTGCAACAACAACGGCACCTGCCGCAAGCGCGTCGGGGGGGCGATGTGTCCGAGTTTTCGCGTAACCGGGAGCGAGGTGCATGTGACGCGCGGGCGCGCGAATACGCTGCGCCTCGCCATGACCGGCCAGCTCGGCGAAGACGCCTTCACCGATCCCGCCATGAAGGCGACGATGGATCTGTGCGTCTCCTGCAAGGCGTGCCGCCACGAATGCCCCACCGGCGTCGACATGGCGCGGATGAAGATCGAATTCCTCAGCCACTATCACGCGCGCCACGGCCTGCCGCTGAAGGAACGGCTCATCGCCTGGCTCCCGCGTTATGCGCCGCTCGCTTCGCGGCTGCGCGGGCTCGTGAACCTGCGCGACAGGGTGGCGGGCCTTGCGACCCTGTCCGAGAAGATCGCGGGCTTCTCCGCCCGCCGCTCGCTCCCCATCTGGCGCAAGCCCTGGGCGGAGAGGCGCGCGCCATCATCGCCGCAGGATGTGATCGGGGACGGGCGGGACGTGGTGCTCTTCGGTGATACCTTCAACCGCTATTTCGAACCGGAAAACCTCGCCGCCGCCGCCCGCGTGCTGGCGCGGGCCGGCTATCGCCTGCACCGGGTCGCACCGGCGGATCGCGGCCGTCCGCTATGTTGCGGGCGCACCTTCCTCGCAGCCGGACAGGTCGACGAGGCGCGTTTGGAAGCGCGGCGAACCCGGGATGCGCTGATCCCCTTCGTCGAGCGCGGTGCGCGCGTGATCGGGCTCGAACCCTCCTGCCTGCTCACCCTGCGCGACGAATTTCACGCGCTGTTGCCCCACGAGGCGACGCAGGCGCTCTCCGACGCCACCTTCCTTTTCGAGGAAGCGCTCGCCGCCGATCAGGAGGCCGGTGTGATCGACCTCGCCTTCGCCGATCAGGGCGGGCGCAAGGCCTATCTGCACGGGCATTGTCATCAAAAGAGCTTCGAAGCATTCGGCCCCGTGGAGACGCTGCTGCGGGTGGTGCCCGGCCTCAAGTTGGAGACGATCGAATCCAGCTGCTGCGGCATGGCCGGCGCCTTCGGCTATGATGCACGCACCATCGATTCCTCGCTCGCCATGGGAGAGCTCTCGCTCTTCCCGGCACTCCGCGAAGCCGAACCCGATGCCGTCATCCTCGCCGATGGCACATCCTGCCGCCACCAGATCGGTGACGGCGTGGCGCGTGAGGCGATCCATGTTGCGCGGTTCCTGGATCAGGCGCTCAACGAATGATTCGCACGTTGCGCGAGCCGATCTCACCGGAATCCGGACATTTCATCACGATGCGGATATCGTCGTAGCTGCGGTCGGTCCAGCCGGGCTGGAGCCAGTTATGGTTTGGCCCCGGCTGACCGGGCGGGCGATCTTCCCAGCCGAAATACATGTAGGATCCCGGCGTGCAGCCGCGATCCTCGACCTGCGGCGCGCGATGCTTGCCTTCAGGCAGGATGCCGCCATCGCTTTCGCCGACACATTCGTCCAGGCTTTCGCAGCGCACGGTCTCCAGCATGTCGAAGCCCTGATCGATCTGGCCCGGACGGAACCATCGGTTCCACGCGCCCGGGATGTCTTCGGCAACGCGGATGATGTCGAAGATCTCGCGCCCGTTCACGATCCGCGTGTCGGTGAAATATTCGAAGACGGGGGCAAAGGGCGGGCGATTCGGATTGTCGAGGAGCCCGGGATGCGATCTTACATGCCGCTGATTGCGCATGCTGAAGCTCAGCGATTCACCTTCGGCGCAACGCGGCCAATCGAAATCGTATTCCGTCCCCTCGTTATCGGCAATCAGCGTCATCTGGCTGCGATAACGATCGCGCCCCTGCGGATCGGCGGGGTTGGCGGATTCGTAGTCGTAGCAATAGGCGAAAAGCTGGTTGTAATCCCCCGCATCGGGGTTGAGATAGGTCATTTCCGGGGGATCGTATTGCTGGGTCAGCGCGTCGATGTGCACATCCGTGCGTACGCTGACATGCATCGATTCGGCGATTCCGGGAACGACATGTGCCATCACCGTGCGCAAATCGCCCGAGAGCTCGAGCGAGAAGGTGTTCTGGTTGATCCAGCTGCCTTCGGAGGCGATCGAACCCAGATGATCCGGCGCGCGACCCTGCCCCGAGACCTGCGCCAGATACGCCGCGATGACCTGTTCCGGGTTCTGACGGTTCTCGGAATTCGCCACATGCAGCGCGAGCCCGTCGGATACGGCCTGGAGCTGCGATCGCGCATCGGTCGCGCGGCTGTAATCCACGGCGATACCGGCGATGCCGAAGAGGGGGATCGCCGTCACGGCAAACACCATGGCGACGCCGCCACGTTTGTCCCGGCAGAACTCTAACATTGCACCACCTGCCTTCATCTGCTGACGACCACTTGCTTGAAAAGCATCGGCGATGGATAACGCAAATTTAGACGAATGCGCAGCACTTCCGCTGCGTAAAGTTAATGGATATCTCAGCAAAATAATTAGTGAAGCTGATTTCTGATTTGGGTCAATTTGCTCTGACCGTCCTGAAGTGACGCACGAGCCGCAGGTTTTCGCAGCAGACAGATGGACATTGCCAATCCGATACAATGCAAGACCTCAAGCGCCTGCAATTAAAACTGATTTAATCTACATAAATACAATCTGAAGGTGCCTCACCCCCGTCGGAAGACGCGTCGCACGACGCCCGACGTTCCTCCCGCGAAAATCATGGCATCTCACCTCGATATCACCCATATAAGCGTCGTACCTTATCGAAAGCGAAGCCATGAGCGCACTCGCCGAACGGCGTTTCCTGAAGATGAACGGGCTGGGGAACCAGATCGTCGTGCTTGATCTGCGCGGCACGGCGATCACGGTCTCGGCGCAGGAGGCGCGCGCCGTCGCGGCGCATCCGCGTTCGCCCTTCGACCAGTTGATGATCATCCATGATCCGCGCGGGCCGGGCGCTGACGCCTTCATCCGCATCATGAACAATGACGGCTCGGATGCCGGCGCCTGCGGCAACGGCATGCGCTGCATCGCCTGGGCGCTTTGCGTCGATCCGCCCATCAGCGGCGGTCTCGCGCGTGACCACCTGCGGCTCGAGACCCGCGCAGGCCTGCTGGAAGCATGGATGCGCGACGAGACGACGTTTACCGTCGATATGGGCGCGCCGAAATTCGACTGGCAGGACATTCCCCTGCGTGATCCGTTTCCCGATACCCGCTATATCGAATTGCAGGCGGGGCCGATCGATGCGCCGGTCCTGCATTCGCCCTCGGCGGTGAATATGGGCAATCCGCATGCGGTCTTCTTCGTCGATGATCTTGATGCCCATGATCTCGCCCGGTTCGGGCCGTTGCTGGAAAACCATCCGATCTTTCCTGACCGCGCCAATATCTCGCTCGCCCAGGTGCTCTCGCCGCGTCACATCCGGCTCAAGGTCTGGGAACGGGGCGCGGGGCTGACCCTGGCCTGCGGATCGGCCGCTTGCGCGGCACTCGTCGCGGCTGCCCGGCGCAAGTTCACCGGGCGCGAGGCGCTCGTGAGCCTGCCCGGCGGCGATCTTGACATCGCCTGGCGGGAGAGCGATTCCCACGTGCTGATGACCGGGCCGGTGGAGATGGAATGGGAAGACCGGTTTCCGGCGGAGATTTTCGCCGGCGCTGTATGAGACGGTGCATACCTGTGGGCAGGCCCGCAGGACGGCAGGATACGAGGATCACAGGATCGCATGACGCGCCCGCCGCCACGCGCTCCGCAGGAGGTAACGATACACGGCCCATGAGCATCGATCTTGTCACATTCGGCTGCCGGCTCAACACCTACGAGTCCGAGGCGATGGAGCGTCAGGCCCGCGAGGCCGGCCTCGAGGACACCGTCATCGTCAATACCTGCGCGGTCACGGCGGAAGCCACGCGCCAGGCCCGCCAGAGCATCCGCCGCATCGCCCGCGAACGCCCCGACGCGCGCATCATCGTCACCGGCTGCGCCGCCCAGGTCGAGCCCGGGACCTTCGCCGCCATGCCGGAAGTGGCGCAGGTCGTGGGCAATCACGAGAAGATGCAGCCCGGGACCTGGCAGAAGCTGCAGGCCTTCGGTATCGGTGAGAGCGAAAAGGTCATCGTCGACGACATCATGGCCGTGCGCGAGACCGCCGCGCATCTGATCGACGGGATGAAGGGGCGCACGCGCGCCTTCGTGCAGGTCCAGAACGGCTGCGACCATCGCTGCACCTTCTGCATCATTCCCTATGGCCGCGGCAATTCGCGCTCGGTCCCGATGGGCGTCGTCGTCGAGCAGATCCGCATGCTCGTCGAGAACGGCACCCGCGAGGCGGTGCTGACCGGGGTCGACATCACCAGCTACGGCAAGGATCTGCCGGGTGAGCCGCGTTTCGGCACTCTGGTGCGCGCCATTCTGCGGCATGTGCCCGAGCTCGAACGGCTGCGCATCTCCTCAATCGATTCCGTCGAGGCGGATGACGATCTGATGCGCGCGCTCGCCGAGGAGGAGCGGCTGATGCCGCATCTGCATCTCTCGCTCCAGGCCGGCGACGACATGATCCTCAAGCGCATGAAGCGCCGCCATCTGCGCGCGGATGCAATCCGCTTCTGCGCGGAAGCGCGGCGGCTGCGCCCGGATCTCGTGTTCGGCGCCGACATCATCGCCGGCTTTCCCACCGAAACCGAAGCGATGTTTTCAAATTCCCTCGCACTTGTGGATGCATGCGATCTCACGCATCTGCACGTCTTCCCCTTCTCGCCACGCCCAGGCACGCCGGCCGCGCGCATGCCGCAGGTCGAGCGCAAGCTGGTCAAGGAGCGCGCCGCAAGGTTGCGCGCCAGGGGCGAGGAAGCGCTGTTGCGCCATCTTGAGCGCGAGATCGGCAAGACCCGTAACGTCCTGACCGAAACCGCCGATACCGGGCGCACCGAGGGCTTCACCCCGGTCCGCTTTGCCGCCCCGGTCGCCCCGGGCGAGATCCGGGCCGTCACCATCGCCGGCCATGACGGGCGCGTGCTGCACGCCGCCTGATTTCGCCTGCCCGCCTTTGTGCAGCGCAGCTTCGACCAACGGCGGGCCGCTATTTCGCATACTTTCGATGTGCAATACCGGCAAGCACGCTCCAGGACCGTATGACACCCCGCGCGAAGGCGTGCACGGCATCATTCTCTCCAAAGCCGGGGAGATGGGCGGAGACGAAGGATGACACGAGCGTTTCTCCCCACCCTCATTCCCTCCCGGCTGGGGAGGGAGCTTCGCGCGCTTCAGGAACCAGTGGAGGCGCGATGCTGCCGCAGCGTCTGATGCAGGGCCATCGCGCCTATCGCGAGAAGGCATCCGGGCCGCAACGCGTGCGATTCGCCGCGCAGGCACGTGCACAGCAGCCGCAGACCATGGTGATCGGCTGCTGCGATTCACGCGTGGCGCCGGAGACGGTCTTCGATGCCGATCCCGGCGAGCTCTTCGTCTGCCGCAACATCGCCAACCTCGTGCAACGCAGCGATTCGCCGATGGGTGATGCCAGTGTGGCGGCGGCTCTCGAATATGCGGTGCTCGCGCTCGCCGTGAAGCATATCGTCATGCTCGGCCATGCCGGCTGCGGCGGGATCGCGGCCTTCGCGCGCCGCGCCACGCCACTCTCTGCGCAGAATTACACCACCCTGCTCGAACAGGCCTCGGTGGCGATGAGCCTGCGCCATCTGCGCAGCTATCCCTGCGTCGCGACTGCCGTCGAAGCGGGAAGCCTGACGCTGCACGGCGCGCATTTCGACATTCGCACCGGCGCACTCGCTCTCTATGACCAGCATACAGCCGGGTTCATTCGGGTCGCATAGAGGCTGTGCTGCATCAAGAGACTGGCGAGGAAAATCGCTTGCACAGGCCCGGCTCCCGGCGCTATGAGTAACGCAAGGCGGGCGTAGTTCAGTGGTAGAACGTCAGCTTCCCAAGCTGAATGTCGTCGGTTCGATCCCGATCGCCCGCTCCAATCTCTCGCGACACCGGCTGATGGATGCAGGCGGCACCGTTCCCGGGCCGCCGGCAAAGAGCCGTTGAGCGCAGGGCGTCCTCGCGGGAACCATGCATGCGAAAGGAAGCGCATTCTTTCCCTCAGATCGGCGGAGCGGCCCGCTCGGTGATCAACTGGCGGGCGGTGACCCTTTCGCGGTGGATCATGTAGAGACCTGCGCCGATGATGATGGCGATGCCTGTCAGGGTCAGCGCATTGGGGAAATCCCGGAACACCAGATAACCAAGCAAGGCCGCCACCGGCAGTTCGAGATATTGCAGTGGCGCAAGCGTGGCCGATGGCGCCAGAGACAGCGCGTAAGTCATCATGATGTGGCTCAGGGTGGCGAAGAATCCGACGCCGAGAAGCCAGAGCCACGCGCGCCCTTCAGGCCAGACCGGGTCAAGCATTGCGGACCCCGTGCCTTGAGCCAGCACCAACACCGGCAAGCACAGCAGGCTGGCGATCAAGCCGGTGTGGAATTGCATGGTGACGGAATGCATGCGCCGCGACAGCCCACGTGTGACGAGAATATATAACGCGAAACCCACCGCCGTACCGAGCGGAAACAGGGCTACCGTGCCGAAAGCCGAGAAGCTGGGCTGGATCACGAAGAGAACGCCGAGAAAGCCTGCCATCGCCGCGCCCACACGGCGCGGACCGACATCCTCGCCCAGATGGAACTTGCCCACCAGCAGCACGATGAACGGAGCCACGAACACGATCGCCAACGCATCGGCCAGCGGCATGACGCTGATCGCGGCAATGAAGCAAAAGGTCGAGGCAACCAGAAGCACGGCGCGAAACGCAAGCGCCAGCCATTGCTCGCGCGCCACGCGCAGCGACAGTCCCAGGATCCAGACGAATGGTGCCATCAGCCCACACTGCACGAGGAACCGTGCAGCCGTTATCTGACCCACCGGCACGCTGGTGGATGCCAGCTTGGCCGCCACGTCCAGCAACGGCGCCGTCACGCAAAAGCCCAGCATCAGGGCGACGCCGGCAAGGGTGCGGTCGGTCGAATGGTCGGCGAATGCAGCACGGCTCATGTATCGCGTTTAGACTGCACGGACATGCTTGTCTACGCGTGTTGCAACAGCCGGCTGCGCCCACCGGGTCATGCTGCAGCCGCGGCGCCGGATGGCTTGCAGCGGCTTGGGTGAATCATCGCCCGAAGCAGCATCCGGCCCCGGCGCAGCCTCTGCACGGAAGCGTGTCAGTCAAGGCCCCGGATCGCGCGTATCGCGGTTATTCAGGGGCCGCACTGCCGAAGAGCCGCACTGCCGAATCGCGTCGAAAGCGGCAGCGAACGCGAATCCGGACGAGCATTGTTGCGAGCGATGCTGCTTGCCGGCCTTTCCTGGCATGCCCCTGCGAAATCGCGCAGCCCGCATAGGCTGGGCTTCAGCTTGTTCTGACCGGAGACGCACCATAGCCTGTGACAAGGCAAACGGTCATGAAACGGGAGTTCATTATGCCCCTAACAACGGCGCAGCACGATGGGACGAGGGGGATGGCACGCGCCCGTCTGGCCGTCGATATCGGGGGAACCTTCACCGATCTCGCGCTGGATACGGGCGCGCGGGTATTCACGCTCAAGGTGTTGACGACAACACATGCGCCCGAAGAAGGAGTGCTCGATGGTGTCGCGCGCGTTCTCCAGGAGGCAGGGCTGAGCCCGTCCGATATCGGTCTTCTCGTGCATGGCACCACGCTCGCCACCAACGCGCTGATCGAGCGCAAGGGCGCACGGACCGCTCTGGTCGTCACCGAAGGCATGCGCGATTCCGTGGAAATGGCCTATGAGAACCGTTTCGAGCAATATGATGTGAATGTCGATCGCCCGGTGCCGCTGGTGCCGCGCGCATTGCGGCTGCCGGTCCGCGAGCGTCTCGCCTCGGACGGTTCGGTGCTGCTGCCGCTCGACGAGAACAGCGTCCATGCGCTTGCGGGCGAGTTGCGTGAAGCGGGGGTCGAGAGCATCGCCATCGGCCTGATCCACGCCCATGCAAACCCTGCCCACGAGCAGCGTGTCGCCGAGATCCTGCGCGAGCATCTGCCCGAGGCCTCTATCAGCCTTTCCAGCGAAGTATGCCCGGAAATCCGCGAATACGAGCGGCAATCGACCACCTGCGCGAATGCCTATGTCCAGCCGCTGATGGCGCGCTACCTCACCCGGCTCGGCGAACGCCTGCAGGAGGACGGGCTGACCTGCCCATTCTTCCTGATGACCTCCGGCGGCGGGCTGGCGAGCCTTGATACCGCCATACGTTTTCCGATCCGTCTGGTCGAATCCGGTCCCGCTGGCGGCGCCATTCTGGCGGCGCGCATCGCCACCCAGATGGGGCTCGACAGCGTGCTCAGCTACGATATGGGCGGCACCACTGCAAAAATCTGCCTGATCGACGCGATGACGCCCCTCAAGAGCCGCACCTTCGAGGTCGATCGGGTCTACCGCTTCAAGCGCGGCAGCGGCTTGCCGGTGCGCATTCCGGTGATCGAGATGGTCGAGATTGGCGCCGGCGGCGGCTCTATTGCACGGATGGATACCCTCGGGCGCATCCAGGTCGGCCCCGACAGCGCGGGATCGGAGCCCGGCCCCGCCTGCTACGGGCGCGGCGGCACCGAGCCGACGGTGACCGATGCCGATGTCGGGCTCGGGCGCATCGATCCGGCGCTGTTCGGCCAGGGCGCAGTGCGTTTCGATGCGGATGCGGCGCTATCGGCGCTCGCGGCGAAAATCGGCGAGGCAGCCGGCCTCGATGCGACGCATGCGGCCTACGGGATCTGCGAGATCGTCGACGAGAACATGGCCAATGCCGCGCGTGTCCATGCCATCGAATGGGGCAAGGACATCGCCGCGCGCACCATGATCGCCTTCGGCGGCGCCGCCCCGCTGCATGCCGCGCGCCTTGCCGAGAAGCTCGGCATCGACACGGTGATCGTGCCGCCGGATGCGGGCGTCGGTTCGGCCATCGGCTTCCTGATGGCGCCAATCGCCTATGAGGTGGTGCGCAGCCGCTACATGCGCCTCGACGCTTTCGACGCGGGTGACGCAAATGCCACGCTCGACGCCATGCGCGCGGAAGCCGAGGAGGTTGTTCGGCTCGGCGCCCCGGATGCGGCGCTGGTCGAAACCCGCGAGGCCTATATGCGCTATATCGGCCAGGGTCACGAAATCAGCGTCACACTGCCGGAGGGCCCTCTCGACGCGGATGCCGCGCAGACCATGCGCGCGGCATTCGACAAGGCCTATAGCGCGCTCTACGGACGCACGATCCCGCATCTCGGCATCGAGATCCTGAGCTGGACCCTGACGCTGCAGACCCGCCTCGACGCACCGGAACCCGTCGCACCCGGCGCGCAGGGCGGCACTGCGACAAAGCCGCGCACGACCCGCCGGATCTTCGACCCGGGCCTTGGAAAGATGGTCGAGGCGGGGGTGCATCTGCGCAGCGACCTCGCGCCCGATGCCGTGATCGCGGGACCGGCCCTGATCGCGGAAGCGCAGACGACCAGCGTCGTCTCCGCCGCCTTCACCGCCCGGATCGCCACTTCCGGCGCCATCGTCATGCAACGCTGCACAAGCCAGGAGGACCGGGCATGAGCACGCCATCCGCAGCGGGCGATACCGCCCTCGCCAATATCCGTCTTCAGATCATGTGGAACCGGCTTCTCTCGGTCGTCGAGGAGCAGGCCCAGACCCTGATCCGAACCGCCTTTTCGACCTCTGTGCGCGAGGCGGGCGACCTCTCGGCCGGCGTGTTCGATGCAAAGGGCCGCATGCTGGCCCAGGCGGTGACCGGCACCCCGGGTCACGTCAATGCCATGGCCGCGAGCGTCGGGCATTTCCTGGAGCGATTCCCGCTGGAGAGCATGGCCGAGGGTGATGTTTTCGTCACCAACGACCCGTGGCTTGGCACGGGCCACCTGCATGATTTCACCGTGGTCACGCCGACTTTCCTCGACGGGCGCCCCGTCGCGCTGTTTGCATCGACGAGCCATGTCGTCGATGTCGGCGGGATCGGTTTCGGGCCGGATGGGCGTCAGGTCTACGAAGAGGGCATCTACCTGCCGATCATGCATCTCGCCCAGGCGGGCCGCATGAACGAGTCGCTGCTGGCGATCGTGCGCGCAAACGTGCGCGAGCCGATCCAGGTCGAGGGCGATCTCTACTCCCTCGCCGCCTGCAACGAGACCGGCTGCCGCCGCCTCGTCGCGATGATGCGCGAATTCGGCCTCACCGATCTCGACCAAGTCGCCGGGCACATCATCACGCAGTCGCGCGAAGCCATGCTCGCGGCGATCCGCGCGCTGCCCGCAGGCGTCTACGAGAACAGCATGCGCGTCGATGGCTACGAGCGCCCCGTCGACCTGGTCTGCCGCCTGAGCGTGGGCGATGACGGCATCAGCATCGATTTCTCGGGCACCTCCCCCGTCTCGGGCTACGGCATCAACGTGCCGCTGACCTATACGGATGCCTATGCCAGCTTCGGCGTGCGCTGTATCGTCGGGGGCGACATCCCCAATAACTGGGGCTCGCTCGATCCGATCCGCGTCGATGCACCGGCGGGCTCGATCCTGAATGCCCCGCATCCCTGCGGCGTGGCGGCGCGGCATGTGATCGGGCAGATGCTGCCCGATGTCGTGCTGGGCTGCCTCGAACAGGCCATCCCCGGCGGCACGCCGGCGGAGGGCTCGTCGAGCCTGTGGAATCCGACGCTGATGGGCGGGCACGGCGTGGTCGATGCGGATTACGGCGCCGCGACGCCGTTTGCCATGACCATCTTCCATACCGGCGGAACCGGCGCGCGGGTGAACAAGGACGGGCTATCGGCCACGGCCTTCCCCTCGGGCGTGCGCAACACGCCGGTGGAGATCAACGAGACGATCTCGCCGCTGGTTTTCTGGCGCAAGGAATACCGCACCGATTCCGGGGGGGCCGGGCGTCATCGCGGCGGGACCGGGCAGGTGATGGAGATCAGCCATCGCGAAAATGCGCCGTTCTCCGTCGGCGCCATGTTCGATCGCTGCGCCCATCCCGCACGTGGACGACAGGACGGCGGGCCGGGCGGGAAGGGCAACGTGCGCACACAGGGCGGGCTGACGCTGCGTCCGAAAGGCCGCCAGACCGTCCCCGCCGGCGATTGTCTCGTGCTTGAGACACCCGGTGGTGGCGGGCTCGGCGACGCGTCCGCGCGTCCGGTCGCGGCGGTGGCGGAAGATGTCCGCAACGGGATCGTCAGCCCGCAAGCCGCCAGGGACGCCTATGGCGTGGTGGTGGACGTCCGCGGCACGGTGGACGAGGCCGCCACGAAGGCCCTGCGCGGCTGAGCATGCGCAAAGTCCCGCCTGCCCTCACGGGCGGGCGGTGGCCTGCTCCGGCAGCCAGGTGGCGATGCCGGGGAAGAGCGTCAGCAAAACGATCGCCACGATCATGAGGAAGAAGAAAGGCAGCGCCGCCCGCGCGATATAGAGCAGATTCCTCCCCGTGAGCCCCTGCAACACGAACAGATTGAAGCCCACCGGAGGCGTGATCTGGCTCATCTCCACCACCAGCACGAGATAGATGCCGAACCAGATCAGATCGATCCCGGCAGCCTGCACCATCGGCAGGATCACGGCCGTGGTGAGCACCACGACGGAAATGCCGTCGAGGAAGCAGCCCAGAATGACGAAGAGCAGCGTCAGCGCCACGAGCAGCATGTAGGGCGACAATTGCATGTCCTGGATCAGCATCGCCAGCGTGCG
>Ga0102938_10003335_pt1 | contig 12005 bp, 8 predicted proteins | sample SalPonR2_B_D2_MG_FD_84516 | JGI IMG/M metagenome (GOLD analysis project Ga0102938, IMG submission 84516) | Salt pond soil microbial communities from South San Francisco under conditions of wetland restoration - Salt Pond MetaG R2_B_D2_MG | ecosystem: Environmental > Aquatic > Marine > Intertidal... | reverse complement strand
TTGCGGGGGATTTCAACTTGATGACATGTTTTCGCGCCGGGCGGGCATCGCCGGGTCGGGCGCTCAGCTCTCTGCTGCTGGCATTACTGCCCGCCTTCGTCGCGGCCCAGGCGCCGGTCTCCGCGGTCAAGCCGCAAATCGGCCAGGCCAGCGAAACCCTGGCGCTGAGCGGCAACCTCATCGCCCGGCAGTCTTCCAGGCTTTCGCCCCAGGTCGCCGGGCTGGTGGCCGAGATGCGCGTGGACGCGGGCGACGCGGTCGCGGCCGGCGACGTGCTGGTGCGCCTCGACGCGCGCAACGCGGAACTGGAACAACAGCGCGCCGAAGCGGTGGTCGCCGAGGCGCTGGCTGACCTGGCCGAAGCGGAGCGGCTGCGCGACGAGGGCCGCCGCCTGGTGGAGCGCAACTTCTTTCCGGCCACCGAGCTGGAGGCGCGCGAGGCCGCCGTGCTGCGGGCCGAGGCCGCCGTGGCGCGCGCGCGAAGCGAGCTCGCCATCGCCAGGCAACGCCGGTCGCAACACGTGATCGAGGCGCCCTTCGCCGGCGTCGTGAGCCAGCGCCTCGCCGAGGCCGGCGAATGGATCGACACCGGCACGGCGGTGCTTGAGCTGGTCGCGGTCGAGGAACTGTGGCTGGATGTGCGGGTGCCGCAGCAGTACTGGGCGCGTATCGACAAGGACACGCAACTGGCCGCCTATGCCGATCCGGCACCGGACCGGCCGCTGGACGCCGAGGTCCATGCCCGCGTCCCGGTGAACGATCCGGCGGCCCGGACGTTCCTGCTGCGGCTGGTGGTGCACGACGAGAGCCGCAGCCTCACGCCGGGCATGTCGGCCCGCGTGCGCATCGAGGTGCCGGGCGATGCGGAGGTCACCCTGGTGCCGCGCGATGCCCTCATCCGCTATCCGGACGGCACGACGACCGTCTGGCGGGTCGAACGCTCGGGCGACCGGCAGGTGGCTCGCGAAACCGAGGTGCAGGTGCGCCGTATGGTCGGCGAGCAGGTCGAGCTCGCGGGCCGCTTGCCCGCCGACCAGTGGATCGTGACCCGCGGCAACGAGCGGCTGGCCGAAGGCGACGAAGTCCGGATCGTGGAGCAGCCGTGACCGGCCGCCCGGGAGACGCCTGATGCTGGCCGGCATGATCCGCCACGGCACAATCGTCGCCGTGGTCACGCTCATCATCTGCGTGCTGGGCGTGCTGGCCGCCACGCGCATCCCGGTGCAGATGATCCCCGACCTGGAAGTGCGGGTCATCGGCGTGGACACGCGCTGGCCGGGCGCCACGCCGCAGGACGTGGAAAAAGAGATCCTGGTCGAGCAGGAGGAGTACCTGCGATCGCTGCCCAGTCTTCAGCGCATGATTTCCAGGGCCAGCGACGGCCGCGCCGAAATCGAGCTGGAATTCCCCTTCGGCACCGACATCAACGAGGCGCTGATCCGGGTCAACAACGCCCTCAGCCAGGTGCCCTCCTACCCGGAGAACGTGGACGAACCGCGCCTCGAGGCCAGTTCATTCTCGGCGAATTCCTTCATGTACTTTCGCATCACGCCGCTCGACGACAACCCCTTCGAGCTGGACATGCGCCTGATGTACGACTTCATCGACGACAATGTCCGGCCGCGCATGGAGCGCGTGCCGGGCGTGTCGCGCATCAACATCGGCGGCGGCGCGGAGCGGCAGATCCGCGTCCTGGTGGACCCGGTGGCGCTGGCCGAAAGGAGCATCACCCCCGGCGCGGTGCGCGAAGCCATCCGCGCGCGCAACCGGGATGTCTCCGGGGGCGACCTCGAGCTCGGCAAGCGCCGCTACCTGCTGCGGACGGTCGGCCGTTTCCGCGACCTGGAGGCGCTCGAGGACATGGTCATCGCGCGGCGCGGCGACAGCCTGGTGCGGCTGCGCGATGTCGCCGAAGTGCAGATGTCCTACTACGAGCTGCGCAGCGTGTCCTCGGCCAACGGGCAGCCCTCCATGAGCATCTCGGTGGACCGGGAGCCCGGCTCGAACGTCATCGACATCAAGCAGGCGATTCTCCCGGTCGTCGAGGAGATCAATGCGCAGGTGCTGGAGCCGGCCGGCATGGTGATGGCGCTGACCGGCGATGACGTGCGCTACGTGCAGGCCTCCGTCGCCAACGTCTGGCAGAACCTGTTCCTCGGCGCCCTGCTCGCGACGCTGGTCATGTTCGCCTTCCTGCGCTCCGCGCGCGCCACCCTGGTCGGCGTGATCGGTATCCCGATCTGCACCATCGCCGCCTTCCTGGGACTCCTGGCGGCCGGCCGCACCGTCAACGTCATTTCACTGGCCGGCGTGGCCTTCGCCATCGGCATGACCCTGGACAACAGCATCGTGGTGCTCGAGGCCATCGAGCGGCGGCGGCGCGAGGGACTCGAGCGCGGTGCGGCGGCGCTCGACGGCGTGCGGCAGGTCTGGCCGGCCGTGCTCGCCTCCACCATGACGACCGTGCTGGTGTTCGCGCCGATATTCTTCATCCGCCAGGAGGCGGGCCAGCTCTACTCCGATGTCGCCATCGCGATCGCCGCCTCGATCCTGGCGAGCATGCTGGTGGCAATCTCGGTGGTGCCCAGCCTGAGCGCGCGACTCGACTTCGGCGTGCGCGGCACGGGAGCCCCGGCGGGCCAGCAGTTTCGCGACCGGATCGTTGACGCCGTGGGCTGGCTGATCGCCACGACCCGGCGCCGCCTGGTCACGATTGCCGCCGTGTTCGGCGGCGTGCTGGCGATCGTCGTCTTCCTGACACCGGCCGCGGAGTACCTGCCCGAGGGGGAGGAGCCCAAGACCTTCGCCAGCATGCTCGCGCCGCCGGGCTACAACCTGGGCGAGATGCGCGCGATCGGCGAGCAGGTCGAAGACTATTTCCTGCCCTTCGTGGAAGACGACCCGGAGCGCTTCGCGCGGGGCGAGGCGCCGGTCCCGGCGATGAAGTACCTGAATCTCTCGTTCAGCGCCGGCAGCGTCTGGATGCTGGCCGAGACCGTCGATCCCTCGCAGATCGACGCGCTCATGCAGGCCATCGACGAGCACTTCAGGAGCTATCCCGGCATGCGCGCCTTCGTCAGCCGCGGCTCGATCATCTCCAGCAACGACGGCGGCACGCGCAGCGTGACGCTGGACATCACCGGCCGCGACCTGGGCGAGATCTACGAGGTCGCGCGGCGCGCCTATGACCGCGCGGAAGCCCTCTTCGAGAACCCGCGCATCGGCTCGTCGCCCTCTTCGCTGTCGCTCGACCAGCCGCTGGTGGAGGTCCGGCCGCGCTGGGACCGCGCCGCGGAGATGGGGATGAGCGCGCAGCAACTGGGTTTCGCGGTGGCGGCGCTGACGGACGGGGCCTTCGTCGACGAGTATTTCCGCGGCGACGACAAGATCGACATCTTCCTGTTCAGCCAGGCCGGCAGCGAGCAGCGCCTGTCCAATGTCGACGACCTGCTCATCTATGCCCCCGATGCCGGCGTGGTTCCCTTGTCGGCGGTGGCCGACATCGTCGAGACCGTGGATACCGCGTCCATCCGCCGCCTCAACGGCCGCAGGGCCGTGACCCTCAACATCATCCCGCCGCGCTCCGTCGCGCTCGAGACGGCGCTCGGCGAGGTGCAACGCGAGATCATCGACTGGCTGCGCCTGGAGGGCCACGTGCCGGCTGGCGTGAGCATCGATGTCTCGGGCGCGACGGACCAGCTGATGGAGACCCGCGCCGCGCTGCTGGACAACTACACGGTGTCGATCATCCTGGTGCTGCTGGTGCTGGTGGCGATCTTCGGCCACTGGGGGTGGCCCTTCGTCATCCTGACCGCGGTTCCGCTCGGCATCGCCGGCGGCATCGGCGGCCTCGCCCTGCTCAACGGCATCGGGTCCCTGCTGCCGCTGGTCGGGCTGAACGCCGTCAGCCAGCCCTTCGACATGATCACCATGCTCGGCTTCCTGATCCTGCTCGGCCTGGTGGTCAACAACCCGATCCTGATCGTGGACCGCGCCCTCGCCAACCTGCGGGCCGGCACGACGGACGCGATGGAAGCTGTACGCGAAGCCGTGGCGACGCGAATCCGGCCGATCATGATGTCGATGATCACCACGCTGTTCGGCCTTGCGCCGCTGGTGTTCATCCCGGGCGAAGGCACGGAGCTCTACCGCGGCGTGGGCGTCATCGTGCTGACCGGGCTGCTGTTCGCCACCCTGGTGACGCTGACCTTCCTGCCCGCGCTGCTGGTCAGCGTGCTCAAGGCCGCCCAGCGCCACGACAGCCGGAAATCATCAATGGGCCGCATTCGGGAGTAAACTCCCGGCAACGCCTCCACCGCGAGAACAACGCCTCGTCTCCGGGATCCGCATGAACAACGGCATTCGCTATGCGCGCCACAAGGACGGCCAGCACGTCGCCTACGAAGTCAGCGGCGACGGGCCGCTGGACCTGGTGTTCATCCCGGACTGGGTCACTAACCTCGAGGTCATGCGCGAAGAGCCGTCGATCACGCGCTTTCTCGATCGGCTCGCATCCTTCAGCAGGCTCATCTGCCTCGACAAGCGCGGCAGCGGCCTGTCCGACCCGGTGCCGCTGGGCGCGATCCCGACCATCGAGGAATGGATGCACGATGTGTGTGCCGTGCTCGACGACCTCGGGTCCCGGCGCGCCGCCCTGCTCGGTCACGGTGAAGGCGGACCCCTGGCCATGCTGTTTGCCGCGACCCACCCCGACCGTACCCATGCCATCGTGCTGGCCGATACCTGCGCGCGACGCCGTCGGACGCCGGACTATCCCTGCGGACTGCCCGATGACACTGCAGAGCGTTACATCAAGGCGATCATCGACGCCTGGGGTTCCGGCGAAGCGGCGCATGTCGGCGCGCCCAGCGAAGCTCAGCGCCCCGGCTTCATTGAATGCCGCGGGCGGCTGGAGCGCCTGGCCATGAGCCCCGGAGAGTTTGCCGCCATCTATCCGTCGACCTACGACCTGGACATCCGCCCGGTGCTGGAAACGATCCGTGTGCCGACGCTGGTCCTGCATCGCAGTGAGAACGCGTACATGCGCATCGGCAACGGCCGCTACCTGGCCGAGCGCATCGCGGGCGCCCAGTTGGTCGAACTGCCCGGCCGGGATCACTTTTTCCATACCGGCGACACGGTAAAGATGCTCGACCACGTGCAGGAGTTCCTGACCGGGACGCGGGAGGTGCCGGATCACGACCGCGTGCTCGCCACGGTGCTGTTCACCGATATCGTCGGCGCCACCGGGATCGCCGAAAGGCTCGGCGACAGGGAATGGAAAAACCTGCTGGAACGCCATCATGCGCTGGTCCGGCAGGAGCTGGAGCGTTTCCTGGGGCGCGAGGTGGACACCGCGGGCGACGGGTTTTTCGCCACTTTCGACGGGCCGGCGCGCGGCGTGCGTTGCGCCCTGGCCATTCGCGACGTGGTGCGCACCCTCGGCATCGAAGTCCGCGCCGGCCTGCATATCGGCGAATGCGAGGTGATGGGCCCGAAAGTCGGCGGGATCGCGGTCCACATCGCAGCGCGAGTCATGGCCCTGTCGCAGCCGGGCCGCGTGCTCGTGTCGAGGACGGTGAAGGATCTGGTGGCGGGCTCAGGCCTCCACTTTGAGTCCGCCGGGCTGCACGCCTTGCGAGGCGTGGCCGAAGAATGGGACCTTTACTACGCCATGAGCGGTCCGCCCGCCCGCAACGCGCCTGGCGGGATTTCCAGGTCTCAACCGGAAGCGCTGCCGTAACTATTCGAAGGGATGACGAAGAACGATGGTCTCGGCGCGATCCGGGCCCGTCGAGATGATCTCGATCGGCACCCCCACCACCACCTGCAAGCGATCCAGGTAGGCTCGCGCATTCGGCGGCAACTCGTCGTAGCGCGTCACGCCGACGGTCGAGCACTGCCAGCCGGGCATGTCTTCGTAGACCGGCTTGCAGTCGTCGTACTGGTCCGCCGCCAGCGGCGGCGTGTCAACGATTTCGCCGCCGACGCGGTAACCGGTGCAGATCCTGATCGTGTCGATGTCGTCGAGCACGTCCAGCTTGGTGATGCACAAGCCTGACACGCTGTTCAGCGCGATGGAACGCCGCAGCGCGACGGCGTCGAACCAGCCGCAGCGGCGCGCGCGCCCCGTGACCGAACCGAACTCGTGGCCGACGCGGGCCAGGTGTTCGCCCATCTCGTCGAACAGTTCGGTGGGGAACGGCCCGGCGCCGACCCGGGTGGTGTAGGCCTTGACGATGCCCAGCACGTGGTCGATGGCGCGCGGACCCACGCCGGCGCCGGTACAGGCGCCGCCGGCGGTGGTGTTGGACGAGGTGACGAACGGATAAGTGCCGTGGTCGATATCCAGCAGCGCGCCCTGGGCGCCTTCGAACAGCACGTTGCTGCCATCGCGGCGGTAGCCTTCCAGCAGCGTCACCACGTCGGCCACCATGGGCTGTATGCGCTCGCCCAGAGCGAGCAGGTGTTCCAGCGTCTGCTGGAAGTCCACCGGCGGCTGGCCGAAATAGCCCTGCAGCACGAAGTTGTGGAAGTCCAGCACCTCGCCCAGCTTGGCGGCGAAACGCTCGCGGTGGGCCAGGTCGGAGACGCGCAGCGCCCGGCGCGCCACCTTGTCCTCGTAGGCCGGCCCGATGCCGCGGCCGGTGGTGCCGATCTTGGCCGCGCCCTTGGCCTGCTCGCGCGCCGCGTCCAGCGCCACGTGCGAGGGGATGATCAGCGGGCAGGCCGGGCTGATGCGGACCCGGTCGGTGACCGGCACGCCGCGCGCGGTGAGTTCGTCGATCTCCCCGAGCAGGGCCTCGGGCGAGAGCACCACCCCGTTGCCGACCAGGCAGGCCACGCCCTCGCGCAGGATGCCCGAGGGCAGCAGCCGCACGATGGTCTTCTGCCCCTCGATGACCAGCGTGTGCCCGGCGTTGTGACCGCCCTGGAAGCGCACCACCGCGGCGACGCGGTCCGTCAGCAGGTCGACGATCTTTCCCTTGCCCTCGTCACCCCACTGGGTGCCGATGACCACCACGTTCTTACCCACCGGGCAAATCCTCCAGCATCAGGCGTTCAGGAACGCACGAACCACAACAGCACCAGGCCCGCGATGATGCTCACCAGGCCGGCGATGCGCAGCTTTTCCTCGGGCATCTGCGCAAGCATCGCCATGGTCCGTCGCGATCCCCGCGGGTTGGCGAAGGGCAGCAGCCCCTCGATGACCATCAGCAGCGCGAGCGCCGACAGCAGGTCGGTCCAGTTCATGGATCGTCAGCGTCTGTCAGCGCGGCTCGCCACCCGGGCTCTTCAGGTAGCGGAAGAACTCGCCTTCCGGCTCGATCACCAGCACGTCGTCGCCGCGACCGATGGAGGTGCGGAACGCCTGCATGCTGCGCCAGAAGTTGTAGAACTCCGCGTCCCGGTCGAATGCTTCCGCGTAGATGTCGGCTGCGCGCGCGTCGCCGGCGCCGCGGATGCGCTGCGAATCGCGTTGCGCCTCGGCGATGATGACGGTGCGCTGCCGGTCCGCGTCCGAACGGATGCGCTCCGCCTCCTCCGCGCCCTCGGCGCGCAGCTGGGAAGCGACGCGGGCCCGCTCCTGGCGCATGCGGTTGAACACGCTCTCGCTCACGTCCGCCGGCAGGTCCAGCGTCTTGATGCGCACGTCCACGATCTCGATGCCCAGCTCGCGCGCGGTCACGCCCGCGGTGTCCATGATCTCGGTAATGACGTCGCGGCGGTCGGCGGTGACGACCTCCTGGACGGTCTGGCGCGCGAACTGCGCACGCAGGCCGTCTTTCATGATTTCCAGCAGGCGACTGGTCGCGAGACGCTCGTCGCCGCCGGTCGCGCGGAAGTACTGGCCGGGGTCGATGATCCGCCACTTGACGTAGAAATCGACGCGCAGGTTTTTCTTCTCCGCCGTGAGGAAGGGCTCGTTCGGGTTTTCGCGCGTCAGCACGCGATTGTCGAACTTGCGCACGGTGTTCACGAATGGCGTCTTGAAATGCAGGCCGGGCTCGTAGTCCAGCCGCACGATCTCGCCGAAGCGCAGCTTCAGGGCGTACTCGCGTTCATCGACGATGAACACCGACATGGAGAGGACCAGTGCCGCCACGACGACGGCCAACAGCAGATAGGTGGCGCGGGCACTCATTAGCGGGTCCCCCTTGAGCGGAGATCACTGGTCGACTCGCGCTCCGTCTGGCGACGCGTGCCCCGGCTGGACTGTTCCGCCGGATCCGAAACATTGGTCGAGGCCCCCGCGCCGGCGCGCTTCATCAGTTCCTCGATCGGCAGGTACATCAGCGTGCCGCTGCCCTCGGCATCCAGCAGCACCTTGCTGGCGCCGCCCAGCACCTGCTCCATGGTCTCGTAGTAGAGACGCTGGCGGGTGACGTCCGGGGCGCGCTGGTACTCGGCCAGCAGCGCCAGGAAGCGGTCGGACTCGCCCTCCGCCTCCGCAACGACCTGCGCCCGATAGGCTTCGGCGTTCTCCAGCAGCCGGGCGGCGTTACCGCGCGCACGCGGCACCACGTCGTTGGCGTAGGCCTCGGCTTCCAGGGCGAGCCGGTCCTTGTCCTCGCGGGCCTTGATGGCGTCCTGCACCGCCGCCTCGACCTGCGACGGGAAGTTGGAGTCTTCCAGGTTCACCGAGGTGATCTCGATGCCGGTGCCGTAGGCATCCAGCGTGGACTGGATGATCTCGCGGGCGCTCGCGGCCACCTGGGTGCGGCCCTCGGTGAGCACGAAGTCCAGCGTGCTCTTGCCCACCACTTCGCGAATGGCCGTTTCCGTGACGTCGCCGAGGGTCTCTTCCGGGCTGCGCACGTTGAACAGGTAGGCCCGCGCGTCGGCGCGCCGGTACTGCACGCGCAGATCGACGCTGACGATGTTCTCGTCGGCCGTCAGCATGCGGGTGGAATGCGTGAAGGAGTCGACCTGGGACACGTTGACCGTCTCGACGGTCTGCACCGGGTAGGGGATATGCCAGTGCAGGCCGGGCATGGTCACGTCGTGGAACGCGCCGAACTGCAGCACCACGCCGCGCTCGGCCTCCTCCACCTGGTAGAAGCCGGACAGCAGCCAGAGGACCACCGCCGCCGCGCCGATCAGGCCGAGTCCGGCCCCCGCGGCCTTGCCGCCCCCGGAACCGCCCGAGCCGCCGGATTTTCCGCGCCCGCCGAAGATCCCGGAGACCTTGCGCTGCAGGTCCCGCACGACCTTGTCGAGGTCCGGCGGGCCCTGGTTCTTGCCGCCGCCACCCGAGTTCCAGGGGTTGTCGCCCTTGCCAGGTTCATTCCAAGCCATGATGTTCCTTAAAGATTACTTTTCGCATTGCAGCGAACTCCGCCGGCGAAGGGCCGGCTCAGGACGCCGAGCGGGATTGTAGGTATGCCCCGGCGCCGTCACAAGGACGCGACCGGATCCGACTTTCACTAAGACCAGTATCGCGACAGAATCGTTCAAGCGCCACCTTGGGCGCCGCCAGCTCGATGTCCCAACCGCCGGCTTCATCCTCCGACTCGCGCTGGACCATGTCCGCATCGTACAGTTTCGAGCGCATCCTCGCTTCCGATGCATCCAGGTGCACGGTGCCGCTCACCTGGCCCTCGCCGAAATGGGTCCGCAGCGCCTCGACCAGCAGCTCGACGCCCTCGCCGGTGCGCGCCGACAGCCGCACGGCGCGCGCCCGCCCCTGCTCGTCCATGATGATGCCGGGCGGATCGCCGGTCTCGTCGATCTTGTTATAGACCAGCAGCTGCGGCACCGCCTCGGCGCCGATCTCCTCGAGCACCCGGTTGACGTCCGCGACGCGCGCTTCGCGCAGGGGGTCGGCGATGTCCACGACCTGCAGCAGCAGGGCCGCGTCGCGCGTCTCCTTCAGGGTGGAGCGGAAAGCCGCCACCAGCTCGTGCGGCAGGTCGCGCACGAAGCCCACCGTGTCCGCCAGCACCACGTCCAGCCCCGGCGCCAGCTCCAGGCCGCGCAGCGTGGGGTCCAGGGTGGCGAACAGCTTGTCGGCCGCGTACACGCCCGATTCCGTCAGCCGGTTGAAGAGCGTGGACTTGCCCGCGTTGGTGTAGCCGACCAGCGCCACGGTCGGCACCTCCGCCTTGGCGCGGGTTCGCCGGCCCTGCTCGCGCTGCTTGTCCACCTTCTGCAATCGGCGGGTCAGCATCTTGATGCGCGCGGCGAGCAGCCGCCGGTCCGTTTCCAGCTGCGTCTCGCCCGGGCCGCGCAAGCCGATGCCGCCTTTCTGGCGCTCGAGGTGAGTCCAGCCGCGCACCAGCCGGGTGGAAAGGTGCCGCAACTGGGCGAGCTCCACCTGCAGCTTGCCCTCGAAGCTGCGGGCCCGCTGGGCGAAGATGTCCAGGATCAGGCCGGCGCGGTCGAGCACGCGGCAGCTGAGGGTCTTTTCCAGGTTGCGCTCCTGGCTCGGCGAGAGCGCGTGATTGAACAGCACGAGGTCGGCGCCGCTCTCGCGAATCAGTTCGGCCAGCTCCTCGGCCTTGCCGGAACCGATGAAATAGCGGGCATCAGGCGCGGCCCGCGTGGCGGTCAGGCGACCGGCCACCGTGGCGCCGGCCGAGACGGCCAGCTGCTCCAGCTCTCCGAGCTCTTCCGACGAGGGGCGCGCGCCAAAACCGACCTGTACCAGGATGGCACGCTCTCCGTGCCCGGGGCGTTCGAACAACAGGTCCTCCCCGGTACCGGCTCAGTAATCCGCGCCGGCAGCCGGTGACTCGTCGCCGCTCGTGATCTGGACGTTGCGCGAGGGCACTACTGTCGAGATCGCGTGCTTGTACACCATCTGGCTGACGCTATTCTTGAGCAGCACGACAAACTGGTCGAAAGAATCGATCTGGCCTTGCAGCTTGATGCCGTTCACGAGGTAAACGGAAACCGGCACCTTTTCCCTGCGCAAGGCGTTCAGGAACGGATCCTGGAGCGACTGTCCTCTGGCCATTTAATGAACTCTCCGTGACGGGCCGTTATTGTTCCCGGCGATTCCTGTGCCGATCGGGCAGGAGCAGGCCCATGCCCTTGCGCCCGAACGAAAAGTCTAGCACATCAGCCGGCCCGGACCGCCTGCCGCATCGGCCAGCCGCCGGGCCAGCATTTCGCGCTCCTCGACCGAGCCCGTCAGCCATTCCAGCTCGCGCTCGGAGCGCAGCCAGGTCGCCTGGCGCTTGGCGAGGCGCCGCGTCGCGGTGATGGCCTTCTCGACGGCCTCTGCCAGGCTGCATTCGCCCTCCAGCCAGGCCCACAGCTGGCGATAGCCCACCGCGCGGATCGCCGGCAGCCCCGGGTGCAGATCGCCGCGGGCATGCAGCTGCCGCACCTCGTCCGCAAAACCCGCGGCCATCATTTCGCGGAAGCGCTGCTCGATCGCCGCGTGCAGCGCGACGCGCGTCGGCGGCGCCAGCGCGAACTTCAGGAAAGTCCAGCCGCGCGGCGCGTCCCCTTCGGCGGCCTGCAGCTCGGAGAGCGGGCGCCCCGCCAGGCGCCAGACTTCGAGGGCGCGCTGGATGCGCTGCGAATCGCCCGGCTGGATGCGAGCCGCGGAGACCGGGTCCACCCGCGCGAGTTCCGCGTGCAGCGCGGGCCAGCCTCGCGCGGCGGCCTCCCGGTCGAGCGCCGCGCGCAGCGCGGGGTCCGCTTCGGGCAGGTCGGCCAGCCCGCGCAGCAGCGCGCGAAAGTACATCATCGTGCCGCCGACCAGCAGCGGGACGCGGCCGCGCGCGCGGATCTGCGCCATCGCTTGCAGGGCGTCGCGCCGAAAGCGCCCGGCCGAGTAGGCCTCCGCCGGGTCCAGCAGGTCGATGAGATGATGCGGCAACTCGGCGCGCAGCGCCGGCGACGGCTTGGCGGTGCCGATGTCCATGCCGCGATAGACGAGCGCCGAGTCCACGCTGACGATCTCCGCCAGCAGGCGCCGCGCCAGCTCGATCGCGAAACCGGTCTTGCCCGAGGCGGTGGGCCCCATCAGCAGGACGGCCGGCCAGGGCTCC
>Ga0102938_10003334_pt1 | contig 12010 bp, 12 predicted proteins | sample SalPonR2_B_D2_MG_FD_84516 | JGI IMG/M metagenome (GOLD analysis project Ga0102938, IMG submission 84516) | Salt pond soil microbial communities from South San Francisco under conditions of wetland restoration - Salt Pond MetaG R2_B_D2_MG | ecosystem: Environmental > Aquatic > Marine >... | reverse complement strand
TCCGTCGCGGTGATGGATTCCATCCTCTCGGGCGGCGATGGTGCCGATGTCGATTCCTTTCCCGAGGGGGGCGTCCGGCTGGGCGTGCTTGAGGGATACGTCACCGATGAAATGGATGAGGGCGTATCGCGCGCCTGGCAAGCCGTTCTGACGCGGCTGTCACAGCGCGGTGTGCGCCTGACGCCGGTCTCGATCCCGCAACTGGCCGAATTGCCCCGGATCAATGCCAAGGGCGGGTATGTTGGCGCGGATGCCTACGCCTGGCACAAGACCTACCTTGAGACGCGCGGCGAATTCTATGATCCCTGGGTGCGCGCCCGGTTCGAGGCCGGCCGCTCGCAGAGCGTCGATGAATACATCCACCTCGCAGACGAACGCGCCCGGCTCCGCGCCCTCGTGGCCGAGAAACACGCGCTCTTCGATGCGCTGATCCTGCCGACCGTGCAGATCGTTCCGCCAAAACTCGCCGATCTCGAAGACCCGGAGCTGTCGCGATCAACGAACCTTCTGTGCCTGCGCAACACTGCCGTGGGAAATTTTCTCGACCTGCCTGCGATTTCGGTGCCATGCCACGAGGCGGGTGCGCTGCCGGTCGGCGCGATGCTGTTCGGGATGACCGGAAATGATCGCCACCTTCTGTCCGTGGCGCGCGGATTGGAACAGGCCATTCGCGGCCGCTGAAACCAGGAGAGACCATGCCAGCCCAGATCACATTCACCGCCCGCTTCACCACCAGGGACGGCAGCGAGGACCGCCCCGTCACCCTGACCCGCGCCATCGTCGGCGGCTGGACGGGCCGCGATCAGGCGGCTTTGCAGCATCATATCGATGAGCTGGCCAAGATCGGCGTCACGCCCCCCGCCACGACCCCAACGTTCTATCGCGTCAGTGTCTCGCGTCTGACGACGGCGGACGAGATCGAGGTGATCGGCGACGGCTCCAGCGGAGAGGTGGAATATGCGCTTGTTCGTGAGGGCGGGCGCATTTGGGTGGGCGCGGCTTCGGACCATACCGACCGCGTCTATGAGCACATGGGAATAACCGTGGCGAAACAGCTTTGCGACAAGCCTTTCGCCCCCGAGTTCTGGCCGCTGGACGAGGTGAGCGATCATTGGGATCAACTGCAGATTCGCTCGCATATTCTCGAAGACGGAACCGAGGTGCTCTATCAGGATGGCCAGGTTTCCGGTCTGCTGTCACCCGATGAGCTGTTGGCCAGCCTGCGCGAGGCGGGAGGTGCGCTTGACGAGGGGACGTTCCTCTTCGGCGGCACCTGTGGCGCACAGGGCGGCGTGCGCTATAGCGAGATGTTCCGCTTTGCCCTGATCGACCCTGTGCTTGGACGCGAGATCAGCCACACCTACAAGGTCACACCGGTTCCGATCGAGGGCTGAAATGGGCACCCCAAATCAGGGGTTTTCGTTCGGGATAATACGGAGTATACTTCTTAAAAGGGGTGACGCATGACATATATCGTAACCGAGAACTGCATCAACTGTAAGTTTCAGGACTGTGTGACGGTCTGCCCGGTGGATTGCTTCTACGAGGGCGAAAATTTCCTCGTGATCGATCCCGAGGAGTGCATCGATTGCGGTGTGTGCGAGCCTGAATGTCCCGCCGATGCGATCAAGCCCGATACCGAGCCGGGGCTCGAGGAATGGTTGGCGATCAACACCAAATACGCCGCGATATGGCCCAACATCGTCGATATCGGCGAGGTGCCCGCCGATGCGGAAGAGTGGAATGGCAAGCCGGGCAAGGCCGCGCTGCTGATCACCGGAGAGGCCAAGGCCGAACCCGATGCGCGCAAACCGGTATACAGCCCCGGTGAGGAGTCTCCGGCAAAGACAGAACATGGATTCGAGATGGAAGGCGGCAAGTTCGCCTATCCCGAACCCGGCGACAAGGCAGAGCCCGTCGTGCTGGAGGAACGCAGGTTCCTCGAAGAGGACGGCACCGAAATCGAGGGTCTGCGGATCACCTCGGACAAGCCGCTCTGAGGCGCACCGCGCCCATCCGAAAAGAGGGAAAAGATATCATGAATGCACTCGACAACCCGACCGCCACGATGCCCGACGCACAGGAAGTCCTGAGCGTGACCCATTGGGACGACAGGCTCTTTTCCTTCCGCGTTGCGCGTCCGGCCAGTTTTCGCTTTCGGTCCGGGGAATTCGTGATGATCGGCCTGCCGGGCGATCCGGATCCCGAGACCGGCAAGCAAAAGCCGATCCTGCGCGCCTATTCCATCGCGTCGCCCTTCTGGGACGAGGAACTGGAATTCTACTCGATCAAGGTGCCGGACGGCCCGCTGACATCGCGCCTGCAAAAAATCGTCGCCGGGGATCACGTCATCGTCAAGACCAAGCCGACCGGCACCCTTGTGCTCGACGCGCTCCTGCCGGGAAAGCGGCTCTGGATGATCTCGACGGGCACGGGCGTCGCGCCCTTCGCAAGCCTGATGCGCGAGCCCGAGACCTATGAGAAATTCGAGCGCGTGATCCTGACACAGACCTGCCGCCGCAACAGTGAACTGGCCTATGGTGCCGATCTGGAGCGCCGCCTGATGGACGACCCGCTGGTGGGTGAGGAAGCAGCGGGCAAGTTCACCCGCTACGCCACGACCACGCGCGAGAACTCCGACCGCATGGGACGTATCACAGACCTGATTTCTAGCGGCAAGCTGGTCGCGGACCTGGGCCTGACTGATTTCGATCCCGCCGAGGACCGCGTGATGATCTGCGGCTCCATGGGGCTGAACAAGGACCTGAAGGTCCTGCTCGAGGCGCGCGGCCTGACCGAGGGTGCCAATAGCAAGCCGGGTGAATACGTGGTCGAACGCGCCTTCGTCGACTGATTGCCTGCGAGATTGCGATTGCCACGGCCCGCCCCGGCGGGCCGTTTCAGTTTCTGCGGAAAAGCGACGCGAAGATGCCCCGAAGCATCGCCCAGCCCAGGGCAAAGACGCCGATACGGTGCGATGCGCTGGCCGTTTCGCCGCTCAGGACCGCGCGACAATTCGCGATGAACCGTCCGAGGATGAAATCCACGAAACCGGTCACCAATTCGGGCCGGTTGAACTGGGCCAGCATCCCCTCGATCTGGAACCGAAAGGTGACATCGACGCGGGTGCTGTCGGCACCGTCCGCAGCAAGCGTGTAACGCAATTCTCCGCGCAGGTTGGACTGACCGCCCTTGTCCTCGCCGCGACCGGTCAGCATCCCACGGCGATCGGTATCGTCGATCTGGTAGGTGCCACGGCCTTTGAACCGAGCGCTTATGGGCCCGAAACGCACCTCGACAAGGCCCTCGAAACTGTCTTCGGTCACGTCCGACAGCGCGGCTCCGGGAACGCAGCCGGCCACCTTCTCCACGTCCGAGAAGAGTGCCCAGACCTTGTCTACGGGGTGATCCAGCACGAAGCCGCGCTCGACGACCGTCCAGTTGTCCTCGGATCTGACGCTGCCGGTGGTATCTTTCGGGGCGTTTTCGGGCACGCTGTCTTCGATCGGGGTAAAGGGGGTGAAGCCGACGGGCGCGGCGGCGTTGCGCGGTGGCTTTGGGTTTGGTGCGCTCCGCGCGTGATCTTCTTGCGCCGCCACGTCCTGAATGGCGCGGACGATGCCCACGTAGCCGGTGCAGCGACAGAGATTCCCGCTCAGCTCCGTTCGGATCGTGCGCTCGTCGGGGTCGGCGTGGCGGCTGAGGATGTCGCGGCCTGTGGCCAGCATCCCCGGTGTGCAGAACCCGCATTGCAGCGCATGGTGGCGCGAGAACGCCTCTCGCAGGCGGTCCATCACCGGATCGTCGCGGTGGCCCTCGATGGTCTCGATCCGGGCACCGTCGCAGGCATTGACGAAGGTGATGCAGGACCGCACGGGCCGACCGTCCAGCATCACCGTGCAGGCACCGCAGACACCCTGTTCGCAGCCCAGATGCGTGCCGGTCAGGTCCAGCAGATCGCGCAGCACCTCGGCCAGCTGCGTGCGGGGCGGGGCGGAGACGTCATGCGTCTCGCCGTTGACGGTCAGTGAAATCCGGTCAGTCATGGGGCAGGGCCTCCGCTATGCAGCGCGCATAGGCAATGGCGAGCTGATGGCGTTTGATGGGGTCGAGCGCGGGATCGAGCGTCAGCAGCGCGGCCTCTACCTCGCCCTGCGGTGCGGCGCGGCCCGTCTCGGCCAGGCTCCGCGCCAGATCGCGCGCCACGAGCGGCGCACCGGAGGCAGCGCCGAACACCACCCGGCAATAGCGGCGTTCGGGGTCGATCACGGCGGCGGCGATGGCGTCGGCGAATTCGCCCACCTTGCGGCATATCTTGTAATACCCCCAGCGGGCATCCGCACCGCATTTCGGAATGCGGATCGTGCAAACCACCTAGCCAGGTGCCAGCGCGGTTCGGTAGGCACCTTCCATGAAACCGGTCATCGGCACCTCGCGCGTGGTGCCGTCCGGCCCCGCGATCACCAGTGTTGCGTCGAGCGCGGTCATCGCGCTGACCCAATCTGAGGCAGGGTCGGCGTGGCACAGGCTGCCACCGATCGTGCCCCTGTTGCGCACCGCCCGGTAGGCGATCCCGCCCGCCACGTGAGGCAGCATGCCGGGGATCGGGTCGGGCACGGCCCCGTCCTCGATCTCGGCATGGCGGATGGCGGTGCCGATCTCCACATGCGTTCCGGTGTCCTCGATGCGGCGGAGTTGTTCCAGCGCGCCGACATCGACCAGAGCTTCGGGCCGCGCCAGACGCAGGTTCAGCATCGGACCCAGCGATTGGCCGCCTCCGATGATCTTCACGTCGGCCCCGGCTGCGGCAAGACGCGTCGCCTCGGCTACGCTACCGGGCAGGGTGTGGGAAAAGGCAACCGGTTTCATGATGCGGCTTCTCCTGCGGCGCGCGCCTCAAGCACGGCTCCCAGCACCCGCGCGGGCGTGGCGGGAAGCTGGTTCAACTCCACCGAAAAGGGGCGCAGCGCGTCGTTGACTGCGTTGAGGATCGCGCCTCCGGGGGCGATGGCCCCGCCTTCGCCCACCCCCTTGATGCCGTGGCGGGTATGGGGCGACAATGTTTCCTTGTGCGACAGACGAAAATTGGGCAGCTCCGCCGGGCCGGGCAGGATGTAGTCGGCCAGCGTCGAGGTCAGCGGCTGGCCGTTGTCATCATAGAGCACTTCCTCGAACAGCGCGGTGCCGATCCCCTGCGCCGCGCCGCCATAGGTCTGTCCCTCGAGGATCATCGGATTGACGCGCCGTCCACAATCCTCGAACACGACGTAATCCAGGATTTTGACGTGGCCGGTGTCGATGTCCACTTCGACGATGGCGGCATGGGTGGCGTAGGTGAACACACCGGAGTCGATGTCGGGCTTGTAGCCTTCGGTAACTTCCAGCCCGGCCGTGTCCACGTCATCCGGAAGCTGGTCGGGGCGCAGATACCAGGCGCGGCCGATATCGGCGAAACTCACGCTCGCCGCACCGGCATGGGCATGCCCGTCCTTGAGCGTCACGTCCCCGGGGCGGCATTGCAACAGATGCGCGGCATGCTTGCAGATGCGCCCTGCCAGCTCCTCGGCAGCCTTCGACACCGCGCCGCCTGCCATCACCATACCGCGTGAGGCATAGGCACCGGTGGAATAGGGCGTGATCCCGGTATCGCCCATGGTGACGGCGATCCGGTCCACGGGTACGGTCAGCCATTCGCTGGCCACCTGCGCCAGCGTCGTCTCCAGCCCCTGGCCGAAACTGTGGTTGCCCGAGCGCAACTCGACCGAGCCCGAGGGCGTCAGCTTGACCATCGCCTGTTCGTAGCCCGGTACCAGCGGCAGCCCCCAGGCGGCAAAGACCTTTGTTCCGTGCGCCGATTGCTCGGTAAAGGTGGCAAAGCCGATTCCAAGGTATTTGCCGTCAGCCCGCGCCTTTTCCTGGCGCGGTCGGAAGGCGGCGAGGTCGATGGCCTGCTCTGCCTCGGTGACGCTGCCCGGATAGTCGCCGCTGTCGTAATATTTCTTCGTGATGTTGGTGAAGGGCATGCTCTCGGCCGGTACCAGGTTTTCCTTGCGAATCTCGGCCGGCTCGCGCCCCACGGCCCGGGCAATGGCATCAATGGTCAGTTCCATTGCAAAACAGACGCCGGGCCGGGCCACGCCGCGATAGGGCGTGAAGGGCGGCTTGTTGGTGGCGACTGAATAGGTCTTGCACCGGTAACCGCCGAACGCATAGGGGCCGGGCAGGTTGCCGCCCGCCTGTGCCGCCTCGATGCAGGCGGTGAAGGGCCAAACCGAATAGGCACCCACATCCACTGTGATCTCGGCGTCGAGCCCCAGGACACGCCCGCGTTTGTCGGCATAGGCGGTGACGCGGTAGTGATGCTGACGCGTGTTGGCACCGGCCACGAGATGTTCGCGCCGGTCCTCGGTCCAGCGGATCGGGCGACCGACCTTGCGCGCCACCCACGAGACCGCCAATTCCTCGGGCTGAAGCACGCATTTATAGCCGAAGCCGCCGCCGACGTCAGGTGCAATCACGCGCACCTCGCCCTGGTCGATCTGCAGAAACTGCGAGATGCCCGAGCGGATCAGGTGCGGCACCTGCGTCGAGGTGTAGACGACCAACTGACCTGCCTTGTCGTCCCAGTAAGACAGCGTTCCCTTGCCCTCCATAGGGGTCATGCACTGCCGCGCGGTGCTGTATTCGCGCTCGATCACCACATCGGCGGCGGCGCGCGCGGCGTCGAGACCCTCGTCGAAATGCGTCGTTACGAAGAGGTTGTCTCCCCAGGCCTCGTGCAGAAGGGGCGCGCCCGGGTCGCGTGCCTTGATCGCGTCCATCACCGGTGGCAGCGCCTCGAGGTCGAGCGACACGCGCTCCGCGATGTCTTCTGCCTCGGCGCGGGTGGGGGCAATGCAGATCGCCAGGCATTCGCCTACGAAGCGCACCTTGTCGCGGGCCAAGGGAAAGAAATCCGACCCCTTGTAGCCGGGCAGCGAGGATTCCGCCTGGATCGGCAGTACGTCCACGAGGTCGGCGGCGGTAAAGACCCGGTCGGCTACATCTTCGGGCTTGGTGACCGCACGGATTCGCCCGTGGGCGATCGGGCTGCGGACAAAGGCCGCCTCCCATTGGCGGGGAAACTTCAGGTCGCCGACGAACTTGGCCTGACCGTTCAGCAGCCGCTTGTCCTCTTTGCGCGGAACCCGCTCTCCGATCCCAGTGGCCACTGCTACGCCTCCCTGCATCGCCGATGCGTCTGTGCGCATCTCCGTCCCCGCATCTCGGCGGAGACTCTTGTTTCATCCGATTAAGGGAGTATACATCTTAGTTGGGTCAAGGCAATTATGGATTTGAGAGTGATGATTGAAGATTTCGTAAACTAGAAGGCTCGGGTTAAAACGAGAAATAGTAAAAGAGATGGGTGAAGCGGAATGAACGAAAATCCCCCTTCGAACGACATCAAGGCACCGCGCCCCGGCAAGGTCAAGAGCCGGAAATACCGCGAACTGTGGCGGCGGCCGGGATATCTTGTCCGCAGGCTGCATCAGATACATGTCGGTCTTTTTGCCGAGGAATGCGGCGGAGAGGACATCACGCCCGTTCAGTTCGGCATGTTATCCGTCCTCCAGGGTGGCGAAGGGCTGGACCAGCTTACCCTGTCCACCTCGGTCGGGGTCGACCGGACCAGTGGCGCGGACGTGATTCGGCGATTGGAGCGGCGCGGACTGCTTGTGCGGACCCGGTCGGAAAAGGACCGCCGCGCCAAGCTGATCCGGATCACCGAGGCGGGGGTCGCCTATGTCGAGCGCGTGCGCCCGATGATGGCACGCGCCCAGGAACGGTTCATCGCGCCGCTGACAGAGGCCGAGCGCGACGAATTCTATCGCCTCATCAGCAAGATGATCGACGCGAACAATACCGCGAGCCGCGCCCCTATGGGCACCGTCTGATCCTGCGCGCGGGACGTTGTCGTGTGCGACACGGGCCGGTGCATTCGGGTGACCCGCAGGATTGCGCCAAGAGCAGGACCGGAAGTCCGGCTCCCAGGTTGGCGGGCCGGGATCAGTAGAACAGCCCCGGCAGTGCGAGGGCGAGACCCGGAAACACGATCAGCAGCCCGACCATCACCATCAATGCCAGGACGAAGGGCAGCGCGCCGAGGATCACGTCGTCGACATTGCCGGTGTTGCGCACCCCCTGGATCACATACAGGTTCAGGCCCACCGGCGGCGTTATCAATGCGGTCTCGATCAGCAGCATCAGCATGATGCCGAACCAGACCGGATCATAACCCAGGGCAAAGACCACCGGCGCGATGATCGGAATCGTCGTGATCATCAGCGTCAGTGTCTCGAGAAAGAGCCCCAGCACGAGATAGAGCGCGACGATGATCAACAGCGTCAGCATCGGCGAAAAGTCCAGTTCGGTAACAAAATCGCTGACAGCCTGCGGCAGGCCGATCGTGCCCAGCACGAGGTTGAGAAAGAAGGCGGCGACGACGATCAGCAGGATCATGGCGCTGGTCTGCATCGCCCCTTCGATCGCGGCACCAAGAACGCGCCATGTCAGGCGCCGGCGCAGCGCCGCGAGAGCCAGCGAGCAGACTACGCCCAGCGCCGCGGATTCGGTCGGCGTGGCGAAGCCCGCGTAGATCGAGCCGATCACCACGACGAAGATGAAGGCCGGCGGCAACAGGTCGGGCAGGCTGCGCATCCGCTCGCCCCAGGTAAAGCTCACCTTGCGACCGCCGAGGGACGGGCGCACGAGGCATGCCAGGATGACTGTTGCCGAAAACAGTAGCGCCAGCACCAGACCCGGCACGATTCCGGCAAGGTAGAGTTCCGGGATCGAGGTGTCGGTCAGGGCACCGTAGATGATGATGTTGATCGACGGAGGGATGAGGATGCCGAGCGTTCCGCCCGATGCGAGCGTGCCGAGGAACAGCTTGCGGCTGTAGCCGTTCCGCTCCATCTGCGGGATGGCGACGGTGCCGATCGTGGCGGCGGTGGCCACTGTCGAGCCGGAGATCGCGGCGAAGGAGGCGCAGGCACCGATATTGGAATGCATCAGCCCACCGGGCAGCCACGTCAACCAGGTCGAGACCGCGCGATATACGGAATCGGCGATGCCTGAGCGCAAGAGAATTTCGCCCATCAGCACGAAGAGCGGGATCGCCACCAGCAGGAAATCTGTCGAGGCGGACCAAGCGATATCGCCCATCGCCCGGTGCAGCGGCATGAAGGAATAGGCCTGGTCGAGGATCAATCCGAGCAGTCCCAGAGCGGCGGCAACCGGGATCGCGAGCCCGATCAGCAAAAAGAGGAGGAGGAGCGAAACCTTGAGCATCGTGGCCTTTCGTGGCGTCTCAGTCGTTCTTCGCCTTTAACAGGCTCAGTTCGTCATCCGTGGTGCGGCTGCCCGCCAGCGCGAAAATGCGCGCCCGGTCACCGATCATCAGTGCATGAAGGCACAACACGCTCAGCAACAGGCTGGAAAAGGAAAACAGGATCATTCCCAGCAGCCACAGCCCCTGCGGAATCCAGAGCGGGATCGCCAGAGTGGTGTTCGATACCCCGCCGAGTTGCACGGAATCCTGCAACACGCGCCAGCAGAAATAGGTCAGCGTGACCGAAAAGATGGCAAGGCTGATCATGCCGAGGCAATCCAGCCAGGCCCTAGGTGCAGGTCCAACACGGGTATAGAGCACGTCGATCCGGACATGCGCCCGCTGGTGCAGCGTATGGCTGAGCGCCCAGGTGAAACCGATGGCCATAGCATAGCCCGACAATTCGTCGGCACCGCCGGTGGACAGGTTCATCGTCTTGCGAAGCACGATCTCGACTGTGATCAGCAGCGAGATCAGGATGATCAGGCCGCCGCCCACGAGTATGGCGAGGCGGGAGACCGCCTCGCTCAGCGCCAGCGTCCTGCGCGCGAATGCCATCGCGATCAGTCCGTTGGAGCGGTCAGGCCGACCACGGTGCCGGCGGTCTCGTTCCAGCGCGCCGCACAATCGGAGCCGCAGCGTTTCGCCCAGCCTGGCAGCACGACGGTCTGCATGATGTCGCGCATCTTCTCATAGTCGCTTTCCTGCACCTCGCTCAGTGTCATGCCCGCGACGTTGCCGTCCTTGCACGGCCCGCCCGTATTGCACGAGATGCCGTCCGCAGTTTCGGACCGGCCGGATTCCCATGCACTGTCCTCCCAGGCTTCGACCTCGGATTCCAGAAAGGCGCGCACCTCGGGGTCGAGACCGTTCCAGAAGTCGAGATTGGCCGCGACGAAGGTGATCGCCCAGTTCACGGGCAGGGGATAGAGATGCGTCGTGGTCTGATGCCACTTGGCGAGGTTGCCGCTGAGCGCGCCGGAAATCGCGCAATCGACCACGCCCTTTTCGAGTGCGGGAACGACCTCGCCAAACGCCATTCCCACGGGTGTGCCGCCCAGGGCCTCGATCATGTCGCCCTGCGACCGGCCGGAGGAGCGGATCTTCAGCCCCTCGAAATCGTCAAGGCCGTCGATCGGCTCGCGGCACCAGACAATCTGCGCGTGGTAGGGGATGATCGCCACCAGCTTGACGCCGTATTCCTGTTCGAAGACCTCTGCCAGGATCGGCTTGTAGGCGTCGGAGACCCGGTGCGCCTCGTCGATGTCGCGGGTGATCCCGGCGAGATCCACGGCCTCGGCCTCGGGAATGTCTCCTCCGACGTAGGACAGCAGCGTCGCGCTCATGTCCAGCACGCCGTTGCGCAGAAGGCGCAGGATCTCGTTGCCCTTGAGCCCGAGTTCGGTAAAGGGCTGTACGGTGACATCAATGGCACCGCCCGATTTCTCGGCCACGGTTTCGCCCCAGAACGGCTTTTCCACCTTGTTGTAAAGCGAGAGGTTGCCCCACGTGCCCACGTAGGTGAATTGCGTGTCGGGCAGGCTCTGCGCCGTCGCAGACCCGGCCCAGAGCAGCGACGCACAGATCGCGACCGCACGTCCGACCCCTGATTTCGTAGTAAGTCCCATGGTGTTCTCCCTGTTGCGGTGCCGACGTTCAATGCGTCGGCAACTCGATAAGAGGAGTATACCGCTTTTTTATTCAGACTCAATGACGGATAGTGGATAAGGCAGGTCTTTGGTCACAAACCCCATCTGCCGGCCCGGTCCTGCCTTCGACATCGGCCACCATGGTGAAATGAAGGGCGTTCGCGGCCAATGCGCGCGTGGACCCGTCCCTAACATGCTCTGCGAGACACATGGAAAAACTGCCATGCCCGGCCAAATCCCTACGGCTTTTCCCGCGCCCCCGAGCGTCAGGTTTCAGGGCAGCGTGGCATCAGGGGACATAACGGCGCGAAAGCTCTTCGCGGTCGTCATATGTCGCCTCGAAGATCGGGGCCGCGAGTGTCGCACGCACCTTGAGAATACCTTTGCCGACATTCACGAAGCCATGTTTGGCACCGGCCGGAACCAGAACCGATTGATTCGATCGCACCAGCATGGTTTCGCCTCTGAGAGTTACCTCCGCCTCACCGTCCATGACTTCGAGCACCTCTTCCACGGCGTGCAGGTGAATTGGAGCCCCAAGTCCGGGATCACAGAACTGCTCGAAGATGCACAATTGATAGGCGCTGTTCAGTGCGGAGACCCGCATGAGCGTGTTCACCCCCTCGCGCCATTCCTCCAGAGATTGCTTTTCGTGTTCCAGAACGTGCATGGTTTTTCTTTCATTTGTGATCGACCAGGATAGACGCCGCCAATGATGCCCGGCGGTGGGGCAGCACCAGGATCAGGGGGGGGCAATCTTACAAGGTTATTGATTGGCATAGTCTCGATGCGCCTTGACAGAATTTTATATCCCCACATACTGACTTACATGTTTGTAACCTCAAACAGTTCACGACTCAACACCGATATCGCCATCGTGGGCGGTGGGGGGGCCGGTCTCATGGCGGCCCTGTCTGCGGCCCGGTCGCAAGCGCGTGTGACGGTGCTGGAAAAGAACCCCAGCATCGGTGGAACGACCGCGCTATCCGTC
>Ga0102938_10003332_pt1 | contig 12014 bp, 11 predicted proteins | sample SalPonR2_B_D2_MG_FD_84516 | JGI IMG/M metagenome (GOLD analysis project Ga0102938, IMG submission 84516) | Salt pond soil microbial communities from South San Francisco under conditions of wetland restoration - Salt Pond MetaG R2_B_D2_MG | ecosystem: Environmental > Aquatic > Marine >... | reverse complement strand
TCTCATTGGCCAGCAGGGCGTCGCGGTTGACGACGGTGCCGCCGAGGTTGGTCGAGTCGGTCACCGTCGCGCCGCCGGCTTCGAGGCCCACGATCGCGAGCTGACCCAGCACGAACTGCTCGACGAAGTCCTTCGAGCCGACATTGACCGTGACGCCGCTGAAGTCCAGTTCGTCGAGCGATTCGACGGCGTCGTCCTCGTCGAGTGCCGTTGTGCACCTGGGCGACCGCTCCACGGCGGGCTCCGGTTCGGTTCCGTCGGGTGCCTCGGTTCCGTCGGGTGCGTCGGTGACCTCCGGTGCCTCGGTGTCGACGCCCGCTGTGTCGTCGTCATCGTCGCAGGCACCTGCCACCAGCGCGAGTGCGGCCAGTGATGCGATGAGCCGCTTGGTCGGGCGATTGGGTCGTGTGGTCAACACGTTTCCTCCTCTGTCGTGGGGTGCTCACGGTTGTGGGTCCCGTCCGAGCGACATCGTTCCGACGTCCCGGTCAACATGACCCGTTCAGGCCGGTGTCAAACCTTGCGGCGCACGGACCCGCGGCGCCACGAGGCTCAGAGCCCGCTGGGACGCAGCGTCTTCTCGATGAGGGCGGCGATCCAGTCGACCGACAACGCCACGAGAGCGGTCATGACCGCCCCCGTGATCAACACCAGGTCACGAGCCAACTTCAGTCCGGCACTGATGGTGGCCCCCAGTCCGCCCCCGCCGATGAGGAAGGCCAACGATGCCATCCCCACGGTGATCACCAACGCCGTGCGAACACCGGCCAGGATCACCGGTACCGCCAACGGGATCTCGATCTGCTGCAACGCCTGGCGCTTCGTCAGCCCCATCCCGCGACCCGCTTCGATCACGCTGCGGTCCACCTGCTCCAGACCCACCATCGTGTTGCGCAACACCGGCAACAACGTGAACAACGCCAACGCCCAGATCGTCGTCCACGGGCCGCGGCCCAACCAGGCGAACGCCAGCACCAGCAAGCCGAACGCCGGCACCGCCTGCCCCGACGTCGCCACCGCCAGGATCGGCGCCCCCGCCCGCCGGTACCTCGGACGCGTCAACAAGATGCCCAACGGCACCGCGATCAGGACCGTGAACACCGTCGACCACAACGTCAACGACAGATGCTGCTCCAACTGCGGACGCAGGTTCCGGTCCCAGTTCAACGCTCGCTCGTCCTGGAAGATCGTGTCCGCGCGCTGGTTGTACACGTACAGCAGGACGGCGCCCACCACCACCAGCACCGGCGTCAGGAACAATCCCGCATTCGACTTGATCAGCCGCACGGCCGGCGGCAGACCCGGTGAAGGTGCCTCCTCGTCGTCGCCGTTGACCGGCATGTACGAATGGACCTCGTCGAGCTCCGCGACCTCGTCGGGCACGTCCTGCAGCGACGACATCAGTGTTCACCCCCGAGCGACTCGTCGTGCGGCGCCCCCGATCGTCCGGGCTCGGACGGCGGTGCCGCCTCGCCGGTTTCTCGAGCGGCCAGTCCCTCGTAGTGCTTCTTCGCCTGGTGGCGCAGACGCTTCAGCACGTCGGCGAGCCGCTCGATGTCGAGGATCCCTTGACAGCGACCCTTCTCGTCCACGACCACGGCCTGGCCGGCATTGGACAGCAGCATCTCCTCGAGTGCGTCGTGCAGGGTCGCGTTCGGCATCACCGTCGCCGACACCGGCACACCGGCCCGCTCCAGTGAGGGGGCTCCGTCGGAGAGGTCGTTCTCACCGACCCACCGCAACGGACGGCTGTCGCGGTCGCACACCAGCATCCAGCGTTCGGGCGATGCCTCGAAGATCCGTCGCGCCTCGGTGCGGTCGGTGTCCACGCCGACGATCGCGAAGTCCTCCGACAACTGCAGGTCACGTACCCGCTCGAAGTTCAACCCCTTCAACGTCGAACCCGAGCCGATGAAGTCACTCACGAACTCGTCGACCGGGTACGCCAGGATCCGCTCGGGCGTGTCGAACTGGCGGATCACCGACTGGTCACCCAGGATCGCGATCCGGTCGCCCATCTTGATCGCCTCGTCGATGTCGTGGGTGACGAAGACGATCGTCTTCTTCAACTCCGACTGCAGGCGCAGGAACTCGTTCTGCAACCGATCGCGCGTGATCGGATCGATGGCGCCGAACGGCTCGTCCATCAGCAACACCTCGGGGTCACCGCCCAACGCACGGGCGACACCCACACGCTGTGCCTGACCTCCCGACAGCTCCTTGGGGTACCGGTCGCGGTACTCGCGAGGATCCAGACCCGTCAACTCCAACAACTCGTCGACGCGCTGCGCCGTCCTGGCCTTGTCCCATCCGAGCAACCGCGGCACCGTGGAGATGTTCTGGGCGATGGTCTGATGCGGGAACAGGCCGATCTGCTGGATCACGTAGCCGATCCGACGACGCAGCGCGTCGGCGTTCACGTCGGTCACGTCCTCACCGTCGAAGATGATCTTCCCCGAGGTCGGCTCGATCATGCGGTTGATCAGACGCAACGTCGTGCTCTTCCCGCACCCCGACGGGCCGACCAGCACCAGGATCTCGCCGGTCGGGACATCCAGGTCGAGGTCCGCCACCGCCGGCACCGTCGTCCCCGGATAGACCTTGCCGACTCCGTGCAGTTCGATCTTGGGCTGCTGACCGTCGGGCAACTGACGTCCCGGGGTCGTCTCGTAGGCGAATTCGGTCGTCACCGCAGTCCTTTCGACGTCGTGAAGCGACGCAGCAATGAGAAGAAGATGTCCGCGACGAGAGCCAGCACGATCGTGAAGACCACGCCGGTCCACATCCGTTCCACCGATGTCAGGTCGGGAAAGCGCTGCAACCCGTCGTTGATGTACCGACCCAGACCCGTACCGCCGACCAGCGGTGCAATGGCTGCGATCCCGATGTTCAACAACGCCGCCACCCGGATGCCGGTCAGGATGATGGGCCAGGCCAGCGGCACCTCCACCTGGAGCAACCGTTGCCTCTTGTTCAACCCCATTCCCTGGGCAGACTCGATCACCGCCCGATCGACGTCCTCCAAGCCGATCACCGTGTTCCGCAGAATCGGAAGGATCGAGTACATCGTCAAGGCGATGATCGGCCCACGGTCACCGATGCCGATGCCCGGCACCGAGATGAACACAGCGAAGAGAGCCAGCGAGGGAATCGTCAAGAAGATCGAGGCGATTCCCAGAATCGGACCCCGCAACGACCGAACCCGGTGGATCAACACACCCAGGACCACCGAGATCGCCACGGCGAAGGCCATCGACGTCGCCACGAGCTGGACGTGCTCGACGACACGCTCGAAGATCGCCGACCAGCCTTCTGCGTCGGTCATCCACTCCCACCAGCTCGCATAGGCGCTGCCGTCGAACAACAACGACGGCAATCGGCCGATCCCCGAGAACAACAGATCGAGACCCTCGAACAGATCGTTGTTCGCCGCCGTCTCGAACACGAAGAGATACCAGATGACCAGCACGCTGAACGCAGCACCGGCGATCGCCCGCACAGGGAGGCGACGTCTGCGATCTCCGAGCGCAGCGCCACCCTGGTCCGACATTCGGCGGGCCTACCCGGCCACGGGACTGCCAAACGTGCTCGACGGCACCGGCACGATTTCGGACGAATTGCTCGGGGCCGGCTTGACCCGGCCGGCCGGCGGGTAGGTCCCGCGCCTGTGATCCGGCCGATGTGGGTGTCCGGCGAAGCAACTCAGTCCGGGTTGAGCGGGCGGATGCCGTCGTGTCGACGCTGACATGGATCGTGGTGGCCGGTCTCGGCATGAGCGCGTTGGCGCTGGTCGGTGCGATCACCGTGTTCATGTCGGCATCCACGCTGGATCGCATCGTGCTGCCGATGGTCGGTCTGGCCGCGGGGTCGCTGCTGGGCGGTGCGTTCTTCCACATGCTGCCCGAGTCGGTCGATGCACTGGGCAACGGAACCGGCGCCTACCTGGCGGTCGTGGTCGGGTTCATCGTGTTCTTCGTGCTCGAGCAGTTCCTCCATTGGCACCATTGCCACCGTGCGGAGCACTCCGAGCACCGTCCGCTCGGCCATCTCGTGCTGTTGGCCGACGGGCTCCACAACCTGATCGGCGGTCTGGCGGTCGGTGGAGCCTTCGTCGTCGACATCCGAGTCGGCATCGTCACCTGGCTGGTGGCGGCGGCCCACGAGGTCCCCCAAGAGCTGGGCGATTTCGGTGTTCTGGTGCACAGCGGGTGGCAGCGTCGCTCGGCGCTCGCCTGGAACCTGGCGTCGGCGCTCACATTCCTCGTCGGCGCGTTGGTGGCCTATGCGTTGGCGGAACGCGTCCAGGTCGCGTACCTGCTCCCGTTCGCGGCCGGCAACTTCCTCTACATCGGGGCAGCAGACCTGCTTCCCGAGATCACCTCCGAGACGCGGACCCGCGACAAGCTCGAGACCAGCGGCACGTTCCTGGTCGGACTGGGCATCCTGCTCGCCGCCGCCCAACTCGCCTGAACTCTCGTCGTCGACGCTGCTCGGCGACGTCGACGGCGACGGCTCAGCAGAACCGGGCTGCAATCTTCGCCGTGCGTTCACCGGCCCGCCAACCGGCAGCCAAGGTCGGTTCACGTCCGTTGCGTACGTTGCGCGAGTCCATCCAGCTACGTAGAAGGAATCCGCCACATGCCAGTCGATGACGACGTCGTCAACCCCTCCGACAACCGCCCGTTTGCCGACATCCTGAACGCCCGCATCAGCCGTCGCAACGCGATGGCCGGCGGCCTTGCTGCGGCCGCCGTGGGCTTCTTCGCCCAGAGCGGAGTCGCAGACGCCGCCAAAGGCGGCCAGAAGGGCCCGAACCTCCCCAGGCCCGACCAGGGTCCGCTCCTCGGCTTCACCCCCACGCCGAATCCCGGTGGTCCGGTGCCGTCGATCTCGCAGGACTACGAGTACCAGGTCATCATTCCCTGGGGCACTCCGCTGTTCCCCGGGGTCTCCGACATCGCCGGCGGTCGTCCTGCGAGCTCCCATGATCAGGAACGCCAGGTCGGTATCGGGCACGACGGCATGTGGTTCTTCGCCGACAACGGGTCGAACGAACGTGGCCTGCTGTGCATCAACCACGAGTTCGGCCGCAACTCTCACGTGCTCGGCAAGGGCTTCCCGGACAGTCTCGAAGATGTCCGCATCTCGCAGGCCGCTCATGGCGTGTCGGTCGTGGAGTTGACGAAGAACAGAGGTGCTTGGGAGAGCTCGACGACGAGCCGGTTCAACCGTCGCATCACTCCGAACACCCCGGTCGTCTTCGACGGTCCGGTCGCAGGGGCCTCGTACATCGACTCGGAGATGGGCAACGACCCGGCCGGCACGGTGAACAACTGCGCGAACGGCTACACGCCCTGGGGCACGTACCTCACCTGCGAGGAGAACTTCAACGGGTACTTCGGTGCGTCCGAGGAGTTCCGAGCGACCCCGGAACAGGGTCGCTACGGCTTCAGCGCCGACGGTTTCGGCTACGGCTGGCACGTCTTCGACCAACGCTGGGACCTCAACAAGAACAAGGGTGAGGAGAACCGCTTCGGCTGGATCGTCGAAATCGACCCGCGCAACCCCGGTGCGGCCCCGGTCAAGCACACGGCGCTGGGCCGCTTCAAGCACGAGGGCATCGCCCTTGCCACCGGTCGCGGTGGTCGCGTGGTGGGCTACATGGGCGACGATCAGCGCTTCGACTACATCTACAAGTTCGTCTCGGCGTCCAACTGGAAGTCGATGCGGGCACGGGGCAAGAGCCCCTTCTCGGAGGGCACGCTCCACGTGGCCCGCTTCGACGAAGACGGCACCGGCGAATGGCTGCCGCTCACCATCGACGATCCGGCGCTCGCGGCAAGGTTCACCGACCAGGCGGAGTTGCTCACCTACGCCCGGATCGCCGCCGACATCGTCGGCGCCACCCCGATGGATCGTCCCGAGTGGACCTCGGTCGCCCCGAACGGCGACATCTACTGCACGCTGACCAACAACAGGGACCGCATGGAACCCGATGCCGCGAACCCGGAGGCACCGAACAGCAACGGTCACATCATTCGCTGGCGTGATGCCGACAACCACGTCGGCACCACGTTCGAGTGGGACATCTTCGTGCTCTGCACCGACATCCTCGGCAAGGAGTTCGAGTTCACCGATCCGGACGGCCTGTGGGTCGACCCGGACGGACGGGTCTTCATCCAGACCGATGGTGGTCAGCCGACCGGCAACAACCAGATGGTGGTCGCCGACAGCGACACCGAGGAGTTCCGCCGTCTGCTCACCGGCGTGACGAGCGACGAGATCACCGGTCTCGCGGTCACTCCCGATCGGCGAACGTTGTTCTGCAATTCCCAGCACCCCGGCAACGGTGACCCGACGCGGACGAACTTCCCGGTTCTCAACGACGAACCCGACGGGAAGACCGTTCCGCGGGACGCGACATTCGTGATCACCCGCAAGGACGGCGGCATCGTCGGGTCCTGAGCGGTCTCGGTTCCCGGGCGGGCTGCCGAACCGCCCGGGGACTGCGATCCGTCACCGTGCCGTCGGCGGGGGCGGGATGATCTCGCTGTCGATCAACACCTCCATCGCTTCGCGGGTTGCGGAGATCCGGTCGTGGGCAGCTCGGCGGAGGTCGTCGGCCGAACGGTCGAGTGGCGCGAGGCCTCGACTCTGGGCGGTCGTGGCCGTCGCCACGGCCACTTCGGGCACGACGTCCCATTCCGCCATGGTCGGCAGCAGCCCGTGCTCCAGCCCCCGTCGCTCGGCGAAGCGGGCCAGCACGTCGGCGGCGGCGAGGGCCATCTCGTCGCTGATCGCCGTCGCCCCCACGTCGAGCACACCGCGGAAGATGCCGGGGAAGGCCAGCGAGTTGTTCACCTGGTTGGGGAAGTCCGATCTCCCGGTGCTCACGACGCGCGCCCCGGCAGTTTCGGCGTCCCACGGCCAGATCTCGGGGACCGGGTTGGCACAGGCGAACACCACCGCGTCGGCGGCCATCTCCGCCACCCACTCGGCAGCGATCGTGCCCGGCCCGGGCGCCGAGAACGCGATGCACACGTCGGCGCCCACCAGTGCCTCGGCGATGCCACCGACACGCTGCTCGGCATTCGTGGTGGTACAGACCTCCCATTTGTCGCGGTAGCGGTCCTGCACCTGCTCGATGTCGCCGCGACCGCGGTGGAGGATGCCGCCCGAGTCGCAGGCGATGATGCGGGCCGGATCGGCGCCGACGGCGCGCAGGAGCCGATGGACGGCGACGTTGGCCGCACCCATCCCGACGAGCGTGATCCGCACGTCGTCGACGGACTTGCCCACGACGTCGAGGGCGTTCGTCAGAGCGGCCACGACGACGGTGGCGGTGCCCTGCTGGTCGTCGTGCCAGACCGGGATCGAGGCGGACGCGCGCAGACGGTCGAGGACCTCGAAGCACTTGGGCTGGGAGATGTCCTCGAGGTTGATGCCGGCGAACGTCGGCTGGAGGGCCTCCACGAACTCCACCAACCCGTCCGTGGAGTGGAGATCGACACACAACGGGACCGCGTCGACGCCGCCGAGGTACTTGAACAGCAGCGCCTTGCCCTCCATCACCGGGAGCGCGGCGGCTGGCCCGACGTCGCCGAGGCCGAGCACGCGGGAGCCGTCCGACACGATGGCGACGGTGTTGGCCCGGTTCGTGTGCTCGTCGACGAGCGCCGGATCGGCGGCGATCGCACGGCTGACCGCGGCGACGCCCGGCGTGTACCAGACCGCGAAGTCGTCGAGGCTGCGCACCGGGCACTTCGGGAACGTCTGGATCTTGCCCCGGTAGAACGGGTGGAGTCGGAGCGCATCCGCCGCCGGTCGCTCGGCGCGCTCCTGTCGACGATCGGGGGAAGCCATGATCGCGACGTAGCCCCGTCGGCGGTGGCGTGACCAGGGCCGAAGGTCGCCGGGCAGGATCGTGCGTGGTGGGGCCGTGACGTTCGGCCCTGCAGCGTGCTGCGGCGGGCGCAGACAGTGGAGTCATGACGACGCACACGCCACATCCGTGGAAACTCACCTTCGAGGTCGACGAGGACGCGGATCACTGCGAGATGGTGGTCCACCTCGACGCCGGCGACCGCTCGTTGAAGGGCGTCGGGCGGTCGCGCCGGAACTCGGCCGACCCCGCCGTCCCCCAGATCGGCGAGGAGCTCGCGGCAGCCCGCGCCCTGCACGACCTCGCGAACCATCTCACCAACGACGCCTGGGCCGCCATCGAGCGGTTCCCGAGCGCCGACAAGGAGACCGCCGACTGATCGAGCACGAGCGACACGGCGGGCCGTTCGAGACGTCAGTCGAGCATGCTGCGCAGCATCCAGGCCGTCTTCTCGTGCACCTGGAGGCGCTGGGTGAGCAGGTCGGCCGTGGACTGGTCGTTGGCGGCGTCGGCGATCGCGAACACCTCGCGGGCGGTCTTGGTGACGTCCTCGTGGCCGTCGACCAGATCGGCGAGCATCTTCTCGGCGGCCGGCACGCCGTCGGACTCGGCGATGCGGGTGAGCTGGGCGAACTCGGCGTAGGTGCCGGGGGCCGGCATCCCGAGCGACCGGATGCGCTCGGCGATGAGGTCGACGGCGATCCACAGCTCGTTGTACTGCTCCTCGAACATCAGGTGCAGCGTGTTGAACATCGGACCGGTCACGTTCCAGTGGTAGCCGTGCGTCTTCAGGTACAACGTGTAGGTGTCGGCCAGCACCCGGCTGACGCCGTCGGCGATGGCGATGCGGTCGGCCTCTGCGATACCGATGTCGATGGGGGTTGCCTGGGTGCTCATGATGATTCCTCTCGTGTCGACCGGTGCTGCTGACTGCAGCAGGCCTGCACGTCAACCTATTCCGCGGATGCGCGACTGACCTCACGGTGGGCGGGGTACGAACCGAGCCATGGACGAGCGCCACCGATCGCTCACACCACGTGAGCGTCAAGAGTTCGAAGAGATCCGCGCCCGGCTCTCCCAGGAGATGCCCGAGGTCGAGCCGGGGCCCCTCGGTCGGCTCAGGTGGTCGACGCCGATCGCGACGGGAATGGCGGCGATCGGCGTCATGCTGCTGATCGTCGGCCTGCTCTCCGAGACGATCACCGTGGCGTTCGTCGGCTTCGTGGCGGTGCTGGTCGGCGCCTGGCGACTCAGCCTGCGCGCCGATCCCGGCCGCTGGAGGATGGCGGTCGGTGGATGGCTCCGTCCCGATGCCTCCGGACCGTCCCGCCCACCCGGTCCGCAGTGAGCCGACCGTCGCGGAGCTGAACGCGCCGGAGCCGCCACCGCGCCGCCGGCCGGCGTGGGTTACGTTGGCGGGTGTGCCCCCTCACGGCCGGGCACTGCTGTCGCAGCGCTACCTCAACAAGGGCACGGCGTTCACCGCCGAGGAACGACGACGCTTCGGCCTCGACGGCCTGCTCCCGACGGTGATCGAGGATCTCGGCACCCAGCTCCGGAGGGTGGCGCTCGAGTACGAGCAGAAGCAGACCGACCTCGGCCGCCACGTCTTCCTGCGGGCCCTCCAGGACCGCAACTCGGTGCTGTTCTACGCCTTCGTCGAGCAGCACCTGGGTGAGCTGCTCCCGATCGTGTACACACCGACGGTGGGGCTCGCCTGCGAGCAGTGGTCGAGGATCTACCGCCGCGAACGCGGCCTGTTCCTCTCCTGGCCGCAACGCCACCGGGTCGACGAGCTGCTGGCGAACGCCGTCGGCGACCTGGAGGTCGACGTGGTGGTCGTCACCGACGGCCAACGGGTGCTGGGCCTCGGCGACCTCGGCATCGGCGGGATGGGCATCCCGGTCGGCAAGCTGGCCCTCTACACGGCCGCCGGCGGCGTCGACCCCTCCCGCACCCTGCCGGTGGTGCTCGACGTGGGCACCGACAACGAGGCCCTGCTGTCGGACCCGCTGTATCTCGGGTGGCGGCACCAACGCGTCACCGGCGACGAGTACGACGAGCTGGTCGACGCCTTCGTCGACGCACTGCGACGCCGCTTCCCGCACGTGCTGCTGCAGTGGGAGGACTTCGCCCAGCAGCACGCCAACCGGCTGCTCGAACGCCATCGTGACCGGATCTGCTCGTTCAACGACGACATCCAGGGAACTGCTGCGGTCACCGTGGCGGCGATCGTCGCCGGCATGGCGACCGCCTCGGTGCCGATCGACGAACTGCGCCTCGTCGTGGTCGGCGCCGGCTCGGCCGGTACGGGCATCGCCCGCCAGGCCGTACGGGCCATGGTCGCCGCCGGCGTGGCGGAGCAGGAGGCCATCGAACGGTGCTGGCTCGTCGACCGGCACGGCCTGCTCCACGACGGGATGGACGACCTGCTCGACTTCCAGCAGCCGTTCGCGCGCCGCTGGGCCGAGGTGGCCGGGTGGGACCGTGACGGCGACGGGGAGATCGGGCTGCAGGACGTGGTGGGGCAGGTCGGCCCGCACGCACTGGTCGGCGTGACGGGGCAGCCCGGCATCTTCACCGAGGAGATCATCCGCGCGCAGGCGGCTGCCGTCGAGCGGCCGATCGTGCTGCCGCTGTCGAACCCCACACCGCGCGCCGAGGCGATCCCGTCCGACGTGCTCGCCTGGACCGACGGGAAGGCGCTCGTCGGCACCGGCAGCCCGTTCGACCCCGTGGCGATCGGCGGCCGGTCGGTGCCGATCGCCCAGGTCAACAACGTCCACGTGTTTCCGGGGGTGGGGCTCGGCGTGGTGGCCGTGCAGGCGCGAGCGGTGTCCGACGAGATGCTCACGGCGGCGGCGACCGCTGTGGGACGGCTCGCCGCGGAGCACGACGACGAGGGCATCCTGCCGCCGGTCACCGAGAGCCGCACCGTGTCGCGGCACGTGGCGATCGCCGTCGCGCAGACGGCGATCGACCAGGGCCTCGCCGATCCGGTGCCCGACGGCGATGTCGGGGCGTGTGTCGATGCCGCCTCGTGGCATCCCGTGTACCGCGACCTGACCTGACGTCGAGCGTTCAGATCGTTGCGTCGCGGATCGTGGGATCGGGCAGCCGTTGCGCGTGTTGGAAGCCGAATCGGCCCTTCACGCAGAGGTTGCCGTGGGTGATCGTGCTCTCGGGCGGCGAGGTCACCTTCACGATGGCGTCGTCCTGCACGTGCAGGGTGAGCTGGCAGCCCACACCGCAGAATCCGCAGATGGTGTCGGTGGCGGTCTGGCGCCCCTCGTCCCATTCGCCGGCGGTGCGGAGGTCGTACTCGCTGGTGGCCATCAGGGCGCCGGTGGGGCACACCTGGATGCAGTTGCCGCAGTACACGCACGCCGAATCGGGGAGTGCGACGTCGTGTTCGGTCGACACCCGGGCGTCGAAGCCCCGTCCGGCGATGTCGATCACGAAACTGTGCTGCCACTGTTCGCCGCAGGCGTCGACGCACTGGTAGCAGAGGATGCACTTGGCGTAGTCGCGCACGTAGAGGTCGTTGTCGATCTTCACCGGCTGGTCGACGGTGGCGGCCTCGGCGCCGTCTGCTGCCGTCGCGAACCGGCCGGGGTCGGCGCCGTAGCGTTCGTTCCAGCCGGCCACGTGCGCAGTGAGTGACAGGTCGACCGACGAGCCGAGGAACTCGAGCACCATGCGTCGCGAGTGGTCGACGCGCTCGGACCGGGTGTGCACCACCATGCCGGTCTCCACCGGCCGCGAGCAGGCCGGCACGAGGGGCCGTGATCCCTCCACCTCCACCACGCACAGCCGGCAGGCGTTGCGGGGATCGATGGTGTCGCCGTAGCAGAGCGTGGGGATGCCGTCGTCGGTGGCCGTGCCCGGCCCGCCGCACGCCTGCAGGATGGTGGATCCCTCGGCGGCGGTGACGGTGCGGCCGTCGACGGTGAACGTGACGTCACTCATGGGTGTGCTCCTGGCCCGCGGGCGTTCCCCGGCGGAAGAGGTCGAGTGTCACCGCCGACTCCACGGCGTGGTGGGCGGTGTGTCCGAGCCCGCAGATCGACGAGTCGGCCATCGCCCGGCCGATGTCGTGGAGCAGGTCGAGGTCGGCGGTCGACGGACCGTC